>Ga0189292_10088_pt1 | contig 53310 bp, 52 predicted proteins | sample UW1oraminimetaG_FD_130317 | JGI IMG/M metagenome (GOLD analysis project Ga0189292, IMG submission 130317) | Marine microbial communities from the Costa Rica Dome - UW179A-orange mini metaG | ecosystem: Environmental > Aquatic > Marine > Oceanic > Photic zone | place: Costa Rica: the Eastern...
TCAGGCCAGCGACCTTCGCTGGGTAGAGGCTTGTGCTCGCCAGGTGGCCAAGTCGGCAAGAGGTCACACGATCGTCGTGGAGAAGAGCACACTCCCAGTACGCACGGCAGAAGCGGTCAAAGCCATCCTTTCTGCTGCTGAACAGTCCAGCGAAGAACCACAGAAAACCTTTGCGGTTTTGTCTAATCCAGAATTTTTGGCGGAAGGCACCGCGATACCGGATCTTGAATCGCCGGACAGGGTGCTCATTGGTGGTGAACATCCTCAGGCCATCGATGCTTTGGCATCGGTGTATGGCCATTGGGTTCCTCAGGAGCGAATTTTGCGCACCAACCTTTGGAGCAGCGAACTGTCCAAGCTCACGGCGAATGCTTTTCTCGCACAGCGGATTAGCTCAATCAATTCTGTTGCGGCTCTCTGTGAAGCCACAGGCGCTGATGTGCGCGAGGTGGCCCGCGCAATCGGCACTGACAGCCGTATTGGTTCGAAATTTCTCCAGGTCGGTCCAGGCTTCGGGGGCAGTTGCTTCCAGAAAGACATCCTCAACCTTGTCTACCTCTGTAGGCATTTTGGGCTTCCCGATGTGGCCAACTATTGGGAATCGGTGGTGCAGCTGAACAGTTGGCAGCAACACCGCATTGCTCGCACGGTGGTGCAGAAACTGTTCGGCACCGTCACAGGCAAACGCTTGGCCATTCTTGGTTTTGCCTTCAAGGCCGACACCAACGACACCCGTGAAGCTCCGGCTATTCGCATTGCCAAGGATCTCTTGGAAGAGGGCGCTCAGCTCGCCATCCATGATCCCAAGGTGGATTCGGATCAAATTGCCCGTGATCTGAACTTGCCAGCCAGCACCGCACCCGATGCCGAGTCAGGTCCTACTCGGGCTGCACTCAGCGGCGAGGGCACTTGGTGGCCGAGTGACGACATCGCCTCGGCTTTGAAGGGAGCGGATGCCGTGCTCATCCTCACGGAGTGGAACCACTATCGAGAGCTCGATTGGTCGGCACTGGCTCCGTTGATGCGTCAGCCCGCCTGGGTGTTTGATGCCCGATCGGTGGTCACGCCGGCTGAAGTTCAGGCCGCCTGTCTAAACCTCTGGCGTGTGGGTGAGGGGCAGCCATGACACACCCTGTTTTAGTTACCGGTGCTGCTGGTTTTATTGGTGCAGCTCTGAGCCTGCGTTTGTTGGAACGTGGTGGGCGGGTAGTCGGTATCGACAACCTCAACAACTATTACGACCCGGCTCTCAAGCGTGCCCGACTCCAACGCATTGAAGCTGCTGCTCAAGCCGGAGCTTGGCGGTTTGAACAGCTAGCGCTGGAGGATGGGGAAGATTTGATGTCTCTTTTTGCTGCAGAGCAACCGCGGGTGGTGGTGAACCTGGCGGCGCAAGCCGGTGTTCGCTACTCACTGGAGAATCCAGCGGCTTACATCCAGAGCAATCTGGTGGGTTTTGGGCACATCCTTCAGGGCTGTCGCCATCACGGCGTTGAGAACCTTGTCTATGCCTCCAGTAGTTCGGTGTATGGCGGCAATCGCAACCTGCCGTTCCACGAGCAGCAACCTGTCAATCATCCGGTGAGCCTCTACGCCGCCAGCAAGAAAGCCAACGAGCTGATGGCCCACACCTACAGCCACCTCTATGGATTGCCTGCAACCGGTTTGCGGTTTTTTACCGTCTATGGCCCCTGGGGTCGGCCGGATATGGCGCCGATGCTGTTTGCCAAAGCGATTCTGGCCGGTGATCCGATCAAGGTGTTCAACCACGGCAAGATGCAGCGTGATTTCACCTACATCGATGACATTGTTGAAGGGGTGCTTCGCTGCTGCGATAAACCTGCGACGGCTAATACGGAATTTGATCCTCTGCAGCCCGATCCAGCAACGGCCGCCGCTCCGCATCGAGTGTTCAATATTGGCAACAGCCAGCCCACTGAACTGCTGCGCTTCATTGCAGTGATGGAGCAGGCGCTCGGCAAAGACGCGATCAAGGATTTCCAGCCAATGCAGCCTGGTGATGTGGTGGCGACTGCTGCGGATACCCACGCTCTTGAGGAGTGGGTTGGATTCCGTCCCAGCATGCCGATAGAGGAGGGTGTCGATCGCTTTGCTAGTTGGTATCGCGAGTTTTACGGCGTCTGAGTGTTACAGCCACTGGGCTGAATCTTCCCTATGGCCTACTGGCTGAGCAAAATTCTGCCCCTGGCTGTGTTGCCCCTTGGCCTCAGTCTGATTCTGCTGCTGGTGGGTTTGATCGGTCGCTGGCGCTGGCCGGTTATCACTGCAGTGGTGCTGCTTTGGGTTTTTTCTCTGGGTTTGGTGAGCCAAATCCTTTGGCGGTGGTTGGAGAATCCTTGGCGTCGCCAATCCGCAGCCAAGGTTCCCTCGGTTGATGCGATCGTTGTGCTCAGTGGCGGACGTCACCCCGCGCCAGGAGCAGCGCGCGTTAGCGAGTGGTATGACCCTGATCGCTTCTTCGCTGGGCTTGATCTCTATCGTCATGGCAAAGCACAGCGATTGCTTTTTACAGGCGGTTCCAGTCCGTTCAGGCCGGGCCAGCCTCCGGAGGGGCAGCGTTACATAGAGGAAGCGCAACAGCTGGGCATCCCTGCTGCGGCGATGCAGAGCACGCCGCCTGTGGTCAATACAGCCGAGGAAGCCGTCGCGATTCGCCAGCTGTTGCAGCCATCTGATCGCTCAACCATAAGTCCGCGCATTCTTCTGGTGACCAGTGCATTTCATATGCGCCGAGCTCAACGATTGTTTGAACGGCAGGGTCTGAAGGTCGTGCCATTCCCGGTGGATTTCCAGGCCCGTGGCCAATGGGCGGGTTCAATCTGGCGAGATCCCACCCAGTGGCTTCCGAGCGCTGGCGCTTTTGATAGCAGCTCCCGGGCTTTACGTGAATTGCTTGGGCGTCTCGTCTATCAAACTTGGTAGGTCTAACAATCTTTTCGATCAATCAATTTCATTAGAAATTGATTGATCGAAAATTAGCCCACAAAAAAACCGGGCTTAAACCCGGTATTTTTTTTGGAAGGCTGAGACTTGAAAGATCAAGCCGAACCAACGCCCGTGTAAGAGCCGTAGAAGAACAAGCCAACAACGAAAATTGCAGCCATGCCACCAGCTGTTGCGACCAGCCAGAGGGGAAGAGCACCTTCTGTCCAGCGTGAGCGCCATTTGACCGCTGGAGTGCCATCAGGAAGTCGATCAGGAATACGACCGTCGGGTAGTCCGGATTTCTTTCCGCTCATGATTTCGGATCCTCAGTTAAAGAAGTAGCTGGAAAACAGGATGCCTGTGACAAACACAAACAGCAGACCTAAATAAAGGCTGGTCCTGTTGAGTTCAACAGGCAATGTGTTGGGGTTTTTGTTGCGCTCCATGATGTGTCAGGTCTGTTGAAATCAGCGACGGATGAACTGCATGGCTGCCAGAGCACCCAGGAAAAAGACAGTTGGGACGCCCAGAGTGTGGAGCGCAAGCCAGCGGACCGTGAAGATCGGGTATACGCGTGGTTTAGAGGTGGTTGGAGACTGAGTCATGGATGGGAATTACTTATTCAAGCGGACATCGAGGTCTGACTTGCCTTCGAATCGCTGGCTCAGAACGGGTGCTTTGCCTTCATTGACCTGGAAGTAGGCATCCGGTCGGGGAGTTCCAAAGGCGTCGTAGGCAAGACCTGTCGATACGAAAAGGAAGCCTGCAAGGAAGATGGAAGGCAGCGTGATGGCATGGATCACCCAGTAGCGGATGCTGGTGATGATCTCGAAAAACGGGCGTTCACCCGTAGAGCCTCCAGCCATGAAAAAGATCCTCTGTCTTGCGAGATCCTAAGTGCATAGGGCTCGCGTCCGCGCATGTGCCTCCTAGTTGGTTACGAAGAGTTGTTGGTCGGCGGGAAAAAAATTCAAGTCAGCGCGGACCAACGCAGCATTAATCCCCTCTCGCCCAGTAGGAAGGCATGCTGTTGGCGCTCAGTGTCGTCGAAAACAAAGCGCGTGAAATTGGTTGGCGCCTGCACGCTTTCAGGATCGCGCTCCCAACTGTTGCCTTCGTCTCGGCTAACAAGAAGGGTGCCGTTGCCACCGCTGGCCCAGATCGCGCCGTCATCCGACCAGGCCATATCGAGGTAGCCGTAACCGTTGGTGATGGGGATGATTGGCTTGCTCCAGTTTTCGTTGTCAGAGGGGTCCTCGTTGAAGCGAATCTGAGCGCCGCGAGCCACCATCCAGAGTCGGCCATCGGGCTGGTAGCCGATGCTCTGAAGACGTTGGCTGCTGACCCGTTGGTGAACCTGCCAGACCGGTTGTCCGGGATCCCAGGTGGCATAGAAGTTGCCCAGGCTGCTCACGCTCACGTAGGCACCGTCAGGGCTACGACGCAGGTCACGGGTTGCACCGGCTGCATCGCTCACCTCGGCATCCCAGCTGCCACCACCGTCGCTGGTTCTGTACACAGCCCCCACGTTGGTGGCCAGTTCGGCGCTATTGGGACCAAGGGCCGTGATTAGGTATGGCTCGCCTGGCAGCTTGGTGTCCAGGAACAATCGCGTCCAGTTCTGCCCAGCGTCGGTGGTGTGCATCAGTAGGCCGGGCTGACCGGCGATCCAGCCATCATCCCCATCAAAAGCGATGCTGATCAGGCGAAAGTTCTCTTCCTCCGGCAGATCCAGACTGCGCTCGTTCCAGCTCGCACCACCATCGTTGCTCTCCAGGATCAGGCGGTTGCTGCCCACCAGGAAGCCATGGTTGGCGCTGGTGAAAGCAATATCAAGCGGATTGGCCTGGGTATTGAGATCAATCACCTGCCAGGGGCTGGCAGTTGCTGTCGGAACTTTGGTGGTGACGCAACCACCGAGACCGAAGCCGATGCAGACCACGAGTGCCAACTTGGCCAGGGATTTGATCAGGGAATTCATGCCGGATTGAGAAGGAAGGCAGGCTTGGAGCAATTAGAGTGATTCAGCGCAGAACATTCTGCGCAGACTATTCAGTTGTTAACGCAGGGAATACAACGAGAGGAAGAAGGCAAATCCAAGAGCCAAACTGCCGAAGATCAGCACATTCTTCTGTCCTGGTGTCAAACGGTTGACTCCCAGACCGAAATCGAGATTCTCTTCAAAACCACTGGCCTTGGAGCGTGGTCCGATGTCGCGGAAGGCACCGACTCTGCTGCGGCAGACCGGACAGCGGAAGCTGTATGCATCCAGCTGCTGAAAAGCTGTTCCTGATTCGATGCGCAATTTTTTGACGCCTTCTTCTGGGTCGTAAACGAATCCGCAGCTTCTGCATTCGAAACGGTGCGTGAGTGGATCACTGGCTTGTTCAGCCAGAGTTTTTTCTGGGGCGCGCACCTTGGCCTCTGCAGAAATTTCTTCTGAGGAATCCACATCTGAGCTTTTCGGCTCGTCGTCAGTCGTGCTCTGACTCGCAGGGTCCTGCGGTGCCTGTATTTCGTCGCTCACCGCTGACTGACCGAAGGGGTGGACACTCTATCTGCGTTACCTGGCCAAACGTCAGCCAGAGGCTGCAAATGCCAGACTGAATTGAACATTGGTGCTGCCCAGATGTTTGTGCTCCAGGGGTATGACGCTTTTCTGGGCTTCCTTCTGATTGCGGGAGCTGTGCCGGTGCTGGCTTTGGTGACCAACAAGCTTGTTTCGCCGCGCAGTCAGGTCGGTGAGCGCGAGCTCACCTATGAATCGGGCATGGAGCCGATCGGTGGAGCTTGGATCCAGTTCAACATCCGCTACTACATGTTTGCGCTGGTTTTCGTGATCTTTGATGTGGAGACGGTATTTCTCTACCCCTGGGCCGTGGCATTCCACCGACTAGGTATTTTGGCTTTCATAGAAGCGTTGGTGTTCATTGCCATCCTCGTGGTGGCTTTGGCCTATGCCTGGCGTAAGGGCGCCCTGGAGTGGAGCTGATCCCATGACCTCATCCATTGAACGAGCTGCAACAACTGGAGAAGCCCCCTCGATCCAGGCCGTCCGCGATCTGAGGGAATCAAGTTGTGCCCCAGTGGCTGGTGCCGCTGATGGGGTGCCGACCGTCACCCAGGACCTCAGTGAAAACATCATCCTCACCAGCCTTGATGATCTTCACAACTGGGCCCGACTGAGCAGTCTCTGGCCTCTTCTCTACGGAACGGCTTGCTGTTTCATCGAATTTGCTGCCTTGCTTGGCTCGCGATTCGATTTCGATCGTTTCGGTCTCGTGCCGAGAAGTTCACCTCGCCAAGCAGACCTGTTGCTCGTTGCTGGCACAGTCACCATGAAAATGGCGCCTGCATTGGTGCGTTTGTATGAGCAGATGCCCGAACCTAAATATGTGATCGCCATGGGTGCCTGCACCATCACCGGTGGCATGTTCAGTGCAGACTCGACAACCGCTGTCCGTGGTGTGGACAAGCTGATTCCCGTTGACCTTTATCTTCCCGGCTGTCCGCCAAGGCCTGAAGCGATCTTCGATGCTGTGATCAAACTCCGCAAGAAAGTGGCCAACGAATCCGTTGCCGATCGCCGTCTGTTGATGCAAACCCACCGCTACTGCACGGTGGAGCATGCGATGACTCCTGTGGAGCCAATCGTGACCGGTGCCTACTTGCGTGCTGAAACACAGGTCGCTGCTCTGAAGCCTGGTGCAGGGATGCCGATGCCCGCCCTGGAGACTGCCCAAGCCGAGAGGGTCGAAGCGGAGACCGTCACCATCCCTGAAGAGTCATGAGCGCCACCCCTGAAAAGGACAACAAACCCGAGAAGGTCAAAAAACCCGAAAAGGTCAGCGAAGCTGAGAACAACCCCAAATCTGAGAAGGAGGTCAAGAAGGATGCTCCAGTGGCAACAGGTCCAGAGCCAGGTCCCGTTAGTGAATGGCTGACTGAGCAAGGCTTTGAACATGTGGTTCTGGATCCTGACCATGTCGGGGTTGAGCAGATTGGCGTTGAGGGGTTGTTCCTCCCCGTGATTGCCGCGGCTCTCAAAAGCCATGGATTTGATCATCTGCAGTGCCAGGGTGGTTACGACGAAGGGCCCGGGCAGCAACTGGTCAGCTTCTACCACTTCATTGCCATGGCTGAGGTTGCCGATGGAGTTGTTGATCAGTTGCGCGAAGTGCGCCTGAAAGTGTTTCTCCCCAGAGAAGGAGAGCCGAGTGTTCCCAGCCTCTACGGGCTGTTTCGCGGGTCTGATTGGCAAGAGCGCGAAACATACGACATGTTCGGTATTACCTTTAAAGGTCACCCCCATCCCAAGCGGTTGCTGATGCCTGAGGACTGGACCGGTTGGCCTTTGCGTAAAGACTATGTGCAGCCTGACTTTTATGAGATGCAGGACGCGTATTGACCTCCAAAAAAGATTTTGTTTCTTGAATTGAAGATTTAGTTGGAATGATTTAACTCGCTACAGAAGATTTATCAGTTTTGTGTTTTCTGTAAAAGCGCATCACTCCCAGCGCCAGACTGCGAGGGTCATGACGCAGGGTTGCTGTTGGCCTGCTGCCTTGCAGTGGTGCTTCCATCACGTCGTATCCCTCGGCCTCTAGCTCGCGGCGATTGCAGGTCACCGGCTCAGCTCCGCGTGAGCGGTAATGCTTGATCAGTGGTGAGTCTCCGATCGGCTCTTGAGCGAGCACGGCATCAAAGAGTCGGTGGTTGATGCCTAGAGAGGCCAGTTGCGCTTCGATGGCCCTCAGATGTCCACTCACATCCAGTCCGTCAGTTTCACCGGGCTGTGTCATCAGATTGCAGATGTAGAGCTTCGGCGCACGGCTGCGCTGAATGGCACTTACCAGTTCAGGAACCAGCAGATTGGGCAGCAGTGAGGTGTAGAGGCTGCCAGGGCCCAGCAGAATCAGATCCGCCTGTGCGATGGCCTCCAAAGCCCTCGGCAGCGCTGGGGGGCGTTCCGGCAGACATCCCAGACGAACGATTGGGCTCGGTGCTTTCCCGATCGCCGATTCCCCTTCGATGCGGCGACCGTCCTCCAGTTCAGCCCAAAGCCGCACATCCACATTCGTGGCAGGCACCACCTGACCCTGTACGGCCAGCACTCGGCTTGAGGCGGTGATCGCCGTTTCTAGGCTGCCGGTGATAGCGGTGAGCGCTGAAAGAAAAAGATTGCCGAAGCTGTGACCCTCAAGGCCCCCTCCTGCTGAGAAGCGGTACTGGAACAGACGGGTCAGCAGCGGTTCTTCGGTGGATAACGCTGCCAGACAGTTGCGGATGTCGCCGGGTGGTTGAACGCCTAGCTCTCGCCGCAGCACGCCGCTGCTGCCGCCATCGTCAGCCACGGTGACGACGGCCGTGATGTGGCTGCTGTAACGCTTGAGGCCACTCAGCAGCGTGGAAAGCCCGGTGCCGCCGCCGATGGCGACGATGTTTGGACCACGGTTGAGGCGGCTTTTTGCGCGCAGTGCATCCACCAAAACGGTGTCTTTTTCAGGGGCCAGGGCCTGTTGGATGGAACCGAAGCTGCGGCTCTGCCCCCAGAGCAGCAGGCCGACGCCCACAAGTAGAACCAACGGCCCGGTAATTCCCCTCGGCAACACTCGAGTGATCCAGCTCAATGATTCCTGGATGGCCCAGAGCATCCAGTAGATCGGCTGTAAATCGGCCCAGACCGCAGCGCCCAGCAGGGCCAACATCAGTCCAATTCCTGAGGTGAGCAACCAACGCTTTACCACCAGACCTGGTTGGAGCCAACGCACCGCCCGGCGGGAGCGCATCATCAGATCACGCTGCCGTGCGGCCTGCATGGCTCGGATGCGTTGACGGCGTCCGCGGTGGCTGGGGCTGGTCAAGTGCAATCCGGGGCCGAGGTCGTCGCTTCCCTTGCGATGAGGGAACTGTACGGAAGTTGTTCTTGATGGCCATCCCCTTCAGTGCAAAGGAGGCAATATGGGCCTCTAATGCGTAGAAACCCCGTGCAGACCAGGCTGGATCCGACCTCTCCAGCAACCCAGACGCCTGTGGTGGAGATGCGTGACCTCACGATGCAGTGGGGGGCCAAGCCGGTGCTGGACAATGTGAAGCTCTCCATGCAGCCGGGAGAGCGTATTGCGGTGGTTGGGCCTTCAGGGGCGGGGAAGTCAACGGTCCTGCGGCTGTTGGCTGGTCTGCAGTTGCCCACTGCCGGTGAACTGCGCCTGTTTGGAGAACTGCAGGATTACTTGCGCCTTGATCAGCGCCGTCCGCCGGATGTGCGACTGGTGTTTCAGAACCCTGCCTTGCTGGCCTCACTCACCGTTGAGGAAAACGTTGGCTTTCTTTTAATGCGCCTCGGGCGACTGAAACCTGCCCAGATTCGTGAGCGGGTTCAGCAGTGTCTTGAGGCCGTTGGCCTGAATGATGTGGCAGATAAGTATCCCGGCCAGCTCAGTGGAGGTATGCAGAAACGGGTGAGCTTCGCCAGGGCTTTGATTGACGATCCCGACCGCGAAGAGGGGGCGATGCCACTGTTGCTTTACGACGAGCCGACGGCAGGCCTTGATCCGGTTGCCTCAACTCGCATCGAGGATCTGATCGTGAAGACCACGACCGTGGCCCGTGGCTGCTCAGTTGTGGTGAGTCATGTGCAGAGCACAATCGAGCGTTCTGCGGAACGCATCGTGATGCTCTACGGAGGCCGTTTTCAGTGGGACGGCAGCGTCGATGAGTATCGCTCCACCGACAACCCCTACGTCGTTCAGTTCAGGACGGGTAACCTGCGCGGACCGATGCAGCCCTCCGACCAATGAGCCATGCGCCGTAGTGTCCGCGAAGCCCTGGTTGGCTTTTCGATCGTCGGAGCGATCGCAGCATTTGCCGGCACCATGCTGTGGCTCAGAGGTGTCCGTCTTGGGTCGGAGACCTGGACTGTGACGGCAGACTTCGCCAACGCTGGCGGACTTGCAGCCCGCTCACCCGTTACGTTTCGGGGAATCATGGTCGGTACGGTTCGATCCGTCAAAGTCACCCCGATGGCTGTGAAGGCCATGTTGGAGATCCATGCCGATGATCTCAAGCTGCCTTTGCCCGTGAAGGCTTCCGTCTCCTCGGCATCACTTCTTGGAGGTGATTCGCAGGTTGAACTGGTCACAACAGGAGCGCCACTTCCGAAGAATGCGCCCACGCCGAAATCAGGCCGTTGTCGCAACAGCGGAATCCTTTGCAACGGTGCAACCGTCCCTGGCGAGTCGGCCGCGAGTCTTTCCACCGTGACAGCCACCCTCGAGCAGCTGCTCAATGAGGCACAGAAGTCGAACCTGATCCCCGAACTGGTGGAGTCAACCAAGCAGTTCGGGATCACCAGTCAGGACGCTTCAAAGTTCCTGAATACGGCAGATGTGGCGGCTGAAAATGTCGACGAGCTGGTCAACCAGCTGCGCGCTGAAGTGGCCAGAGCCAAGCCCACCATTGAAAATCTGAACAGGGCCACCGCTGAGGCTGCCGATGCTGCAGCCCATATCAACAATTTGGCAGGGGCGATCGACAACCCTGAAACGGTGAGTGATCTCAAGCAGACGGTGACCAATGCCCGTGATCTCACGGCTCGCATCGATCAGGTCGGTGGTGATATCGAACAGCTCACTGATGATCCCCGTTTCATGAAGAGCCTGCGCAGCGTGATGATCGGGCTCGGGACCTTGTTTGAGGAGGTCTATCCCGCGCAGACCGGTACATCGAACTAGTGCTGCAAAGTCAGGTCACTGCATTGATGGCATCCATGGCCATGGCCGCGATCGCCTGATCGCTGGCTTTTGGCAACTGAACATATTTGCCCCCTGCGGCTTCGGCCAGGTCTTTGCCCATGCCACTACCGATGAATTTGCGCTCGGTGTCGATCACCAGCAGCTTGATGCCCAGCATCCGGTAGCGCGTTGCCACATCCAGCACTTCCTGTTTGAGGTCTGGCTTTTCTTCGCCTTCCAATTCCGGCTGGCCTAGGGATGTGCTGAGGGGCACGTTGCCACGCCCATCGGTGATGGCCACCACCACAACCTGGCCCAGATCGCCTGTTGCCAGAGCATTAGCGCCAACCCGTGCTGCCTGGGTCAGTCCATGGGCCAGTGGTGAGCCTCCGCCACAGGGCATCGATTCCAGACGCCGTCGTGCTGCGGTGATCGAGCGCGTGGGAGGCAGCAGCACCTCGGCCTGATCGCCTCGGAAGGGGATCAACGACACTTCGTCGCGGTTTTCGTAGGCCTCGGTGAGCAGCCGAATCACAGCGCCTTTGGCGCTCTGCATGCGGTTCAGGGCCATGGAGCCGCTGGCATCCACCAGGAAGATCACCAGGGCTCCGGCCTGGCGCTGCAGCAGCTTGGCGCGTAGATCGCCTTCCTCAACGATCACACTGCGCTCGGGCTGGCGTTCGCGCCTTGCTTTCTGGTAGGGCGCCGCAGCGCGCAGCGTGGCATCCACGGCGATGCGTCGCACTGGGCCTCTGGGCAGCACCGGTTTGACGTAGCGGCCGCGGCTGTCGCTGAGCACGACCGAACGACTGCCGCTGCTACCACTCTTGCTCTTGGCAGCATTGAACAGCAGCAGGTCGGGATCGATGGAGACTGCCTCCGGATCGAGCATGAATTCCTCGGGGACTGAGGGCGGTGCCTCGTCCTGCTCCGACTCGTCGTCGTCGTTGTTGTCGTCTTCTTCGTTGTCGTTGGAGTCCTGCTCGGGCGGGTCGTTCTGATCTGGATCCGAGCCTTCCGGCGGCGGGGGCTGGTTCTCCGGGTTCTGCTCGCCTGCCTCCGGTGGTGGGGGGTTCTGGTCTTGAGGGGGTTCCGGCGGCGGTGGTGGCTCCATCTGCTGATCCGGCGGCGGCAGTTGTGACGCACGTGGTGCGATCACCAGGGCCACAGCTACCTGAAGGTCGTCTGCTTCCACCTGTTCTCGGCCACTCAGGGCTGCATGGGCTCTGGCGACGCGCACGGCGTAGAGCTCGGATCGGTGCCCCTCTACGCCTCCGCGGATTGCTTCGGTGACGAGGTACTCGATCTGCTCACCACTGATGCGCACGTCTGGCAGCCACTGACGGGCCAGCAGCAGCTGGGTGGCCAGAGCATCGGTTTCCTCTTTCCAGCGCTCTGCAAAGCTGCGGCTGCACTGGCCGTGGCTCAACACCGCATTGGTGATTTCCACGCGCTCCTCCGTGCTCACCAGCTGATTGGCTGAGAGGGCGATCGCAAACCGGTCGAGCAGGTGGTCGCGGACGTTGCCTTCCTCGGGGTTGTAGGTGGCGATCAGCAGCGGCCTGCAGGGGTGGCTGAGGCTCAGGCCTTCCCGCTCCACCAGGTTCTCGCCGGCGCCCACGGCTGCCAGCAGAAGGTTGATGATGCCGTCATCAAGCAGATTGAGCTCATCGACGTACAGCACTCCGCGGTGAGCTTCTGCCAGCAATCCCGGCTGGAACACAGGGCTTCCACTGGCCAGTGATGCGGCCACGTCCACGGCACCGACCAGTCGGTCTTCGGTGATGCCGAGAGGCACCTGCACGAAGGGAGCGGGAATTACCTTGGAGGGCGGATCCTGGCTCAGCCGCTCGCGCCAGCTGGCATCCCATTCCTCCGGCCTGGTTGGGTCGAGGTTGAGCCCCGGTCCGGCAGAGAGACCCGCGCTCTCCTGATCCAGCACCTCGATCGGTGGCAGCAGGGCATGCAGGCCTCTTGCCAGAACCGACTTGCCGGTGCCTCTGCCCCCGGCGATGATCACGCCTCCCAGAGCGGGGTCCACCGCTGCCAGCATCAGCGACAGTTTCAGCGTTCCATGGCCTGTGATGGCTGCCAAAGGGAAGGCACGGCTTGCCTGTTCCTGAGCAGCTGTGCTGGCCATAGCGCTGGCGACCCCTCCACCTGAAACCATGAATGTTTGCCGGCCCTGCGCGTGAGCCCCAGTCTCGCTGATCAGGCTCATTCGCTTGCCATCGCCCTTGGGGCAAACCTGCCCAGTCGCGCCGGTGAGCCTCGTCAGACCCTGATCACGGTTCGTCCTCAGTTGGAGCGGCTTGTGAGCCACTGGGCCAGAGATGTTCCAGAAGAGCTGCTCTGCTCCTGGTCGCCACTGTTCGAGACGGCTCCAGTGGGTGGGCCTCCACTGCAGCCGATGTACTGCAATGCCGTGGTGCTGTTCGAAGGAGTGCAGCGCCCTGCCGCCGAGGCTGCGGCGTTGGACTTGCTCACGCAGCTGCATCAGCTGGAGCGCCGTTTCGGTCGTGATCGAAACAAGGAGCTGCCATGGGGTCCTCGCAGCCTCGATCTGGATCTCCTCTTCTGGGGGGAATGGCGACTGGACCATCCGCGGCTTGTGTTGCCTCACCCACGGCTGCACCTGCGCCAATTTGTTCTCGAGCCTTTGCTGGCAGCCATGCAGCGATCAGTCGACTGGCATTCCTGAATCAGATCTTTAGCAATGAAGAGGTCAGGTCGATCACCACATCAGCTTCTTGGATCAGATTCGGATCGTGGCTGCTGAACAAAACCAGTCGCTCCCTGGACCGTTCGAGGATCACTTCCCGCACCCGCTGGCTGGCGCTGGCATCAAGAAAGGCCGTGGGCTCATCCAGAACATCCACCGGTCGGTTCCGAAGCCAGGCTCTCAACAACCCGAGGCGATGGATCTCACCGCCTGAGAAGGGTGTCTGGGCAAGTGACATGGGGGTATCCAGGCCGTCATGTCTGTCCAATAGGTGCTCCAGTCCCAGGCGATGCAGCCATTCCTCAATGGTCTGGTCGGCAAGATCAGTGCCAAGCAGCAGGTTGTCGCGCAGGCTGGCTTCGAACAGCACGGCATGTTGTGGTGCGCAGGCCATCAGTCCGCGCAACTGCCGAGCAGCGGCCAGCCCTGACAACTGAAACGTTGTGTCTTGGCAGTGGATCGTCCAACAGCTGTTCTCTTCGTCCTGGAGTCCGCTGATGCGATCTAGAAGGTTGGTCTTGCCGCAGCCTGAAGCCCCAGTGATCGCAACCAGTCGATTGGGTTGAAGGCTGATGGATCTCGGTGCAGCTGTGCTGGGATCTGTGCTTTGCCAGTGAAACTGGCTCCAGCGTTCCAAAGCGAGCCTTTGCAGGGTGTGTTCGCCCAGATTTGTGCCGCTGGCCTGCTGCGGGTTTCCCCGCAGTTGATGGCGGCGCTCACGCAGCGCCTCGTATCCAGGCAGGCTGCCGAGGCACAGGCGTCGGGCCTGCACCACAGCACTTAGGGATGTACCGGCTCGGTAGGCCAGCACCAACGTTGTGGCCAGCACCTCAGCTGTGAGCGCTTCCCCTTGCATCAGCATCCAGAGGCCAGCAATGGCCACTACAAGCGTGTCGCGCCAGGCGTTGTAGCCCACGCGTCTGCGTACGCGTTCCCTCAGCAGCCAGCGTCCTTTGGCGGTTTCCCGTGCGAAGCGGTTCAGCAGCCAGTCTTCAGCGGCAGCGGCACGCAAGGCTTTGAGTCCGTGTAGGCCATCCCCCACTGTGCGTTGCAGGGCTGCATTCAGGCGGCTCTGGATCCGGCCCAGTCCCCAACTGCCGGAACGCTTCAGCAGGGCTGCGCTCGCGGTTGCCGCCAGCGCCAGCAGCAGCGGCCAGGCTGCAGAGCGCCCCACCAATAGAACGCTGATCAGGTAGATCAGCATCGCCAGCAGCGCCTGAACCATCCGCAAGGCCTGATCCAGGCTCATGGCCGAGCGAGTGATGTCGGCCATCAGCAGTGCCAGCAGATCACCCCGGCCAATCTGATCCAGTTGTCGGGATGAGGCGGAGAACACCTCATGCAGCAACTGTTGCCGAAGTCGGTCGGTGAAGCCTGAGCGCAGCCATTCCCTGCTTACGGCCACTCGGGCCTGGATCAGACCTCGAGCAAGGATGAGGCCCACCAGCAGCACCATGCTGGACGACAGTGGTAGGCCTTTGAGCAGATCCGCTGATGCGGCGGATTCTGTTCCCGAGCCCAGTAAGAGGCTGATGGCCAACCCAAGTCCAGCGATGTCGAGCAGGCTGCTCACCACGCTCAGCAAGGACTGCAAGCTGAGATGACGCCAGCCCGCCTCCCGTGACAAGTCTTTCAGCAGCTGCATCTGCTGCAGCCGGGGAAGCACTTTGGGTGGTGAAGACTTCAAGGCTTGACCAGTCGGTGCTTGATCAATGAGCGCGATGCTGAAAGAAGCGAAAGTTGTCCGTCGATCCTGACGCTCACCCGCCATGCTGGTGCCCATCGTCCTGAGAAGCCATGGCCCCGCTGCCGGCTCCAGAGCCCTATGAGCTGCTGGAGACCATCGATGCCCTGGATGCGCGCAAGGTGCGCTTCGAGCGCAACCGCATCCGGTTGCCCATGGGGGTGGAGGGCAGCTTCGGGATCATCAAGCATCCGGGAGCATCCCTGGCTGTGCCGATCACCAATGAGGGACAGGTGGTGGTGCTGCGTCAGTACCGCTTTGCTGTTCAGGCCAGGCTGCTGGAGTTCCCGGCCGGCACGCTTGAGGAGGGAGAAGATCCTTTGGAGTCGATGCAGCGGGAGCTCGGGGAGGAAGCGGGCTACAGCGCCGCCCGCTGGGATGCCCTCGGTCCAATGTTGCCTTGTCCTGGGTATTCCGACGAGGTGATCCATTGCTTCCTGGCCAGGGATCTCACAGTCCTGGAGAACCCTCCGGCAGGTGACGACGATGAGGATCTCGAGGTTCTGCAGATGAGTCCTGCCGAACTGGATGCTCGCTTGGGCTCAGGCGAGGAGTGGCTGGATGGCAAAAGCGTGACCGCTTGGTATCGGGCCAAGCAGTTGCTCGGTCTCTGAATCTCAACCAAGGATGAGCACCCCCCGCACGCTGTTCTGGCACCGCCGCGATCTGCGCTTGGCGGACAATTCAGGTCTTGAGGCGGCCGTGGCAATGGGCCCGGCTGTCACGGGCGTTTATGTGCTCGATCCGGCTCTGATCACGCCGCCACCCCAGCTGCCGCCGATGGCACCCGCTCGGTTGTGGTTTCTGGTGGAGAGCCTGGTCGAACTGCAACAGCGCTGGCTGCAGGCTGGTAGCCGCCTGCTGGTACTGGCCGGTGATCCGGTTGTGCTGCTGCCGCAGTTGGCGGCCTTTCTGGACGCACCCACCGTGGTTTGGAGTCGCGATGTGGAGCCCTATGCCCGTGAGCGCGACCGTCAGGTGGCCAAGGCCCTGCAAACCGATGGGCGCAAGCTGCTGGTCGACTGGGACCAGCTGCTGGTGGCGCCGGAGTCACTCAAAACCGGCGGAGGTGACCCTTACCGCGTGTATGGACCTTTTCTGCGCAATTGGCGTGGTCAGGTTGAGCGACTTGCCCCAAGCACCACAGACGCTCCCCTAGGCCTGCAGGATCTGAACCAATCCCAGCTCCAGCAGATCAGCTCTGCGGAGGGAGATCTCGGCCGGCTTTGTTCCCAGGGACAGTCTGAGCTTGAGCGATTGCGCAGCAGTCATGGATTTGCTGGTACGGACGTGTGTCCTTGCAGGCCGGGAGAAGCTGCGGCGGCGGATCAGTTGATGACCTTCGCTGATGGGCCCCTGCTTGGCTATGAGCCGGATCGCAATTTCCCTGGTCAGCAGGGCACTTCTTCGTTGAGTGCGGCTCTGAGTGTCGGCACGATCAGTCCCAGGCAGGCCTGGTGTGCGGCCCAGAGCGCCAAGCAGATCGTGCGCAGTGATGAACAGCAGCATGCGATCACGGTGTGGGAGCAGGAGCTGGGCTGGCGTGAGTTTTACCAGCAGGCGTTGTTCCATTTCCCTGAACTGGCTGATGGCCCTTACCGCGAGCAATGGACACGCTTCCCTTGGCAGAACAACGAAGAGTGGTTTGCCTGTTGGAGACAGGGCCAAACCGGGATGCCGATCATCGATGCAGCGATGCGCCAGCTCAATCAGAGCGGTTGGATGCACAATCGCTGTCGCATGATCGTCGCTTCTTTTCTGGTCAAAGACCTGATTTGCGACTGGCGTTGGGGCGAGCGGGCCTTTATGGAGCTGGAGGTTGATGGTGATCTTGCGGCCAACAATGGCGGCTGGCAGTGGAGTGCCAGCAGCGGCATGGATCCCAAGCCCTTGCGAATCTTCAATCCTGCGACGCAGGCATCAAAGTTCGATGCCGAGGGTGATTACATCCGTTACTGGTTGCCTGAGCTGCGCCATGTGAACACCAAGGATCTGCTCAGCGGTGAGATTGGTGCACTTGAGCGTCGCGGATATCCCGAGCTTTTGATCGATCACAAGAAGCAGCAGGCCTACTTCAAGGGGCTTTACGCCACGATCCGATCCTGAGCTCAGGCCGCCACGCTGCAGGTTTGTGAATCCAGCGGGGCGGTCTGGATGAGCAACGAACGCAGCACGGAAATCACCTGCTCCTGCTGCTCGCTGGAGAGCTCCGGGAAGATCGGCAAACTCAGCACTTCACTACAGAGCTGCTCGGTTACTGGTAGACGGGTGTTTTGATGCTGATCGGCGTAAGCCGGTTGGCAATGAATGGGAATGGGGTAGTAGATGATCGTGCTGACGCCTCGATCCTGCAGGCTCTGTTTCAGCCAGTCGCGACAATGACTGCTGGGTAGTCCGAACTCACTGGGGCGATGACTGCCACTGGAGGAGATGTCAGTTGGGCAGACTGTGACACGCACCACAAACTGATTCCAGCCGTGGCCATTTCCTGTGGATGGATCGGGGAGTAGCAAGCCTGGTACATCTTTTAGAGCTTCGCGGTAGCGCTGGGCGATCTCCCGGCGGCGTTCCACCCATTGGGTCAGCCGGGGCAGTTTCACGTTGAGCACAGCGGCTTGCATCGCATCAAGCCGGCTGTTGTATCCGAGCTCGGTGTGCAGGTAACGGCGGGGCATGCCGTGCACGGCCAGTTCGCGCATGCGTTGAGCAAGAGCTGCGTCGTGGCAGGTCACGGCGCCGGCATCACCAGCCGCTCCAAGGTTTTTGGTGGGAAAGAAGCTGAAGCAGCCCATATCCCCCCAGCTGCCGACTGGTCGTCCATTCCAGCTCGCACCAGTGGCTTGAGCACAGTCTTCAACAACGCAAAGATTGTGATCTTTGGCGATCGCCATCAACCGGGTCATGTCCACGGGCCGACCGAACAGATGTACAGGAATCAGGGCTTTGGTCGCGGGAGTGATCGCAGCAGTGATCTGATCGAGATCGATCAGGTAGGTGAGTGGATCCACATCCACGAAAACGGGCGTCGCACCCACTGCGCTGACGGCTTCAGCTGTGGCAAAGAAGCTGAAGGAGGCTGTGATCACCTCATCACCGGCACCGATGCCGAGGGCTCTCAAGGCCAGGATCAGGGCATCGGTGCCGCTGTTGCAACCAACGGCGTGGGCCGTGCCGACCACAGCCGCGAAGCCGGTTTCAAAGCTTTTGATTTCAGTGCCGCCGATGTACTGACCGCTGCGCAACACACGCAGCGCGGCTTCATCGAGTTCCGGCCCCAGGTCGGCGAGCTGCTGACTGAGACTGAAGGGAGGCACCTGCATGGGTGGCACCTTAAGCCGGTGCCCCGAACCACGGTGGCTCTTGTCCGGGATGCCACTTGATATTGCAGCCGACGGATGGGTGCTGGTCCTCGTTGACAGGTTGGCCATGGAGGACCGCATCGAGTGCTCTGCGCAGATCGCGACCATCCAGTGGCACCTCATTGCCTGGGCGGCTGCCGTCCAGCTGGCCGCGATAGCGCAAGGTTTGAAGGTCTGCACCATTGGGGCTGAACAAGTAGAACTCCGGCGTGCATGCACCCTTGAGGGCTTTGGCCAGGTTCTGCTGCTCATCCAGGAGATAGGGGAAACTCCACTGCCGCTGCTCTGCCTGATGGCGCAGGCCCTCGGGACCATCCTGTGGATGGGTGGTGAGGCTGTTGCTGGAGACGGCCAGCAGGGTGACGGCTGGGCCGTAGTGCTCAGCGAGCCTGCTCAGCTCGGGTTCCACATGCTTCACAAAGGGGCAGTGTGCACAGATCAGCATCACCAGGAGTGGTTGTGCAGGTAGATCGGTGTTGCTGAGAGTTGCTGCGGCAGCGGAATCCCTCAAGCTTCCGCTCACCACGGGCAACTTGAAGTCGGGTAACGCTTCGCCAAGGGGCAGCATGGTTGAGGGAGTGAGAGCCATGGCGAACGAGCAACAAATGGTGCATCACTCTTCATCCTGGTTCAGACTCCGCTCCTCCGGTGTAGAGAACGCGTGCTCAGGCGTGCCCAGGCAGGTCGGATCTCAGTCGTAACACTGGCTTTGGTGCTCACGGCCTGTTCAAAACCTCAGCCCTCCACCTGGAAAGTGTTCCCGCTGCAGCGGCGGATGCCCCATGACGGCCTTGCTGTGGTGAGTCAGCCCGACGGCTACGGTCTTCACCTCTTCCTGGAAACCAACACGGACGATCCAGCGGAGTGCACGCCGCGCTGGTTCCCAGATGCGGCACGTCTGTTTAATGGCAACGGCACAGCACCTTTCAGTGCAGGCCTGGCGCCGCGAGAAGAATTCTTTGCTGTCGTGCGTCGCAGCGATGTTCTCCAGGCTCTGCAGACGCAGTTGAAGGCTCTCTGTCAGCAGCGGGCTCCTCAGGCTCGCTGGCGCTGGACTCCTCCGCCAACCGATGCATCGGAGCTGATGCCTGTCCAGCTGCCGGCTTATCAGCGGAGAGATCTGCTGAGGGATCCCGCTGAAGAGAAGCGGCTTGAGAACGAGTTGCTCGATGATGCTCAGAAGCGTTCCCAGACCAACGGTTCAGCCTCTCGCCAGTAGCGACTGAAGCGTCCGAGCCTCGGGGGCCGAGGCATATCGACGAATGGTTCCTGTGCCAGCAGTTCCAGCGGGCAGTGCTGTTCGATGGACGCAGCGATGCGTTGTAGGCGGGGGTCGACGGGCAGGCTGCTCAGGACGCCATCGGCATGGTGACGTTCAGCGAAGGCAATCACCTCCTTGTCCACATCACCCTTGCGCAAGGTGATGGGTAGATCCAGGGCGCTTTCGTACAGAAAGCCGAGTCGTTTGCGGCTGATGCAGGCTTCTCGGATCCATTGGGTGTCAAAGACAAAAATGGCGGGGTGATCCGGCCGCTCAAGCAGCGCTGGGTTGTTAGCGCCGAGTGCTTCCTCGTGCACCCAGATCACTGGTCGTTGAAGAGACATGGCTTATCGCTTTGGTCGGGCCATGGCCGCATGACCGATTCCGTTCAGGTTCTGTTCTCGGCCTGAGCGCTGCCTGCGATTGCGGCTGCGTCTGGGGGGGACGTCTCGAATGGCGCCCTGGTTGGCGAACAGCTGATCTTCCAGTTGCTCGTAACTGCCCTCGAAGGGGCAGTGCTCGCTGCTGGAGCAGGTCCTGCAGAACTGTCCATCGCTGAACCGCTCCAGATTGCCTTTGTTGAAGAAATAGGGCTTGTGGCTGAAGCTGCTGGCCACCCACTGCCAACTCAGATGGTTGCTGGAGGGGTCTCCGTCCAACAGATGCTCCAGAAACCAGTCCGCGCCGGCCTTCCAGTGCACCTTGCGCCAATGCACCACATAAGCAGCCATCCACATGCGTGCGTGATTGTGCAGCCAGCCTCGGGTGATGAGCTCGCTCTGGAATCCGTCCATGCATGCCAGACCTGTTGTTCCCTGGCGGATGTCCTCAGGGAGCTCTCTGGCGTAGGAGGCGGGATCGTGCCCGGTTTTCAGCGCTTCCTGGCTGTCGTGGATGCCATCACCAAGATCCCGCCACATCCGCTGCCAGAAGTCCCGCCATCCCAGCTCATTGATCAGTTTGCTTCCCTCATTCCGGCTGCGAATGCGCTGGAACACGGCATCCCGCACCTCGGCGAGGCTGAGCACACCGTGGCGGATGTAAGGCGATAAACCCGTGACTGCACCTCTGAGGTGATTGCGGCTTTTGGTGTAGCGCCGTGGGTCGATACGACTCAGCGTTTGTTCTGCAGCGTCTCGACCTCCGCGCAATGGGCTGAGCGCTCCGCCCGCCTCCGGGAACTCCTCTTCCAGCAGGCGTTCGAGCGCACCGCGGTCCGGGAGATCCCTGGAAAGGTCTCCAGGCCGTTCAGACCATGACAGCGATGTTGGGCTGGGTTGCGGGGGCACCGAACAATGAATTTCTGGGTGTCATCCTGTCGATCCAGGGGCTCAAACGCGACCGCTGCTGGGAGTTCGGGTCGGGGATGGTGGAGAATCCCCCAACAGTTCAGCCAAGACCGGTCCGATGCTTCTCGATCTCACGGGCAAGAAGATCCTCGTTACCGGTATCGCCAACAATCGATCGATTGCCTGGGGCATCGCCCAGCAGCTCAAAGCGGCGGGTGCTGAATTGGGCATCACCTATCTCCCTGACGAGAAAGGTCGCTTTGAGACCAAGGTTCGTGAGCTCACCGCTCCCCTTGAACCTTCGTTGTTCCTACCTCTGAATGTTCAGGATGCCGTTCAAATGGAAATGGTCTTCGCAGAGATCAAGCAGAAGTGGGGCGTGCTGGATGGATTGGTGCATTGCCTTGCTTTCGCGGGCAAGGAGGAACTGATCGGTGATTACAGCGCCACAACCTCTGAGGGTTTTGCCCGAGCTCTCGAGATCAGTGCTTATTCCCTGGCTCCCCTGTGTCGTCATGCCAAGCCGCTGTTCAGCGAGAAAGCTGGGGTGGTCACGCTCACTTACCTGGGCGCTGAACGCGCGATTCCCAATTACAACGTGATGGGTGTGGCCAAGGCCGCTCTGGAAGCATCCGTTCGCTATCTCTCCGCCGAGCTCGGTCCCGACAAGCAGGTTCGGGTGAACGCCATCAGTGCAGGACCGATCCGCACGCTGGCCAGCTCTGCCATTGGTGGCATCCTCGACATGATTCACAACGTGGAGGAAAAGGCACCGCTGCGCCGCACCGTCACCCAGACGGAAGTGGGCAACACTGCTGCGTTCCTGCTCAGTGAGCTATCAAGCGGTATTTCCGGCCAAACCATCTACGTGGATGCCGGCTACTGCATCAATGGCATGTGATTCAGTTGTGCTGTGAGATTGGGTCCGACGAATTCAGGGCTGGGTTGTTGAAGGCAACATCACTGATCTGAGCAGACTTCTGACGAACTGTTCGGCGGTGCGATCGATTCCCGCGAGCATGTTGTCCATTTCCTTGAAGCTTCTTTGCCACTCAACCCGCCGACTTTCAAGGTTGCTCTCATAGGTGTGTGTGATCGTTTCAACAGTGCAGCCGGTTTGAAATCCTTTGCTCAGGATCTGGCCGGCCAGCTCTCCGCTGTGAATGGCGCGGTCGATCCCATGCCCGATCATGGGGTCGACCAGTGAGGCCGCATCACCCGTGAGCAAAATCCCCGAGGGGGATTGGGGCAGGGGGTCGTCGTTTAAAACCGGAATTCCCCAGGTTCTGATGGCGTCACCTCTTGGAGCATGCTGACGGGTGAGCGCCAGGAGATCGCGACCGCTGAGTGGTGGAATGTCGCGGTGATGACACCAGTAGATGCCAGCGTTGGTTCCGCCATTCACTGAAAACCGCCAGGCGTAGGAGGGGTTGCGAGGCCACTGATAATCCATCAGTGAAACGTCCGGAGTGTCAACTTCGTCGCGCTTGGAATATCTTCGGCTCGCCAATGCAATCGGTCGCGCAGCGTGTTGTTCACGCGTCAGGTTCTGCACAACTGAGGAAACCCCATCACACCCCACCACCACCTCGGCGGTGATTTCGAATTTCCCTTGCACCTGACCCTTGCGGCTGCGAATTGTGCCTGCGACGCACCAGGGATCAGAGGCTGAGTGACGGTGGAGCGTTTGCACCTGCCAACCGAATTCCATGGGCAATCCAGCTCTCGCGCAGCACTCAACCAGCCAGTTGTCGAGGTCGATACGGCGAATGCTGTGAAAGGACGCTTCCCTCGTGCGCAGGCCAGTGCCCTGAAGGGAGTAGCCACTGGCTTCCGCGAGGGTGGGCGTCAGCTCCGCATAGCTGGGTTTGCGTGTCTCACTGACAGATCTCTGGATGATCGTGGAGGGGATCTTGTTCTCTCTCAGGAAACGGAGCGCATCGCCTGTCAGGGCATCACCGCAGATCTTGTCTCTCGGGAAGTGGGCACGATCAATCGCCAGCACTTCAAGACCACTTTTCGCTAGCCCCATTCCGCAGGCTGTGCCTGCGGGGCCGAGACCCACGATCAGAACCTGAACCCTTCCTTTGACTGGCGCACTGCTCTTCTTTACGTCGGTGTCAAGGTCGGGGAATTCCATGGTTGTGGTTTCTGATTGCTTGCTCGTGCGGCACGATGAAGTCACTGAAAGCAATGGGATGACGCGACAAGGCGAGATCCATCGAGTGACCGGTGAAACCGATGTCAAGGTGTGCCTGGATCTTGACGGCAGTGGCAAGTGTCAGGCCAGCACCGGCGTGCCCTTCCTGGATCACATGCTCCATCAGATCAGCAGCCATGGCTTGATTGATCTTGAGATCAATGCGGTGGGTGATACCCACATTGATGACCACCACTCCAATGAAGACGTGGGCATTGCCGTCGGACAGGCTCTGGCGCAGGCCCTGGGTGATCGGCGCGGCATCGTGCGTTTCGGTCACTTCGTCGCTCCGTTGGATGAAGCGCTGGTGCAGGTCGTGCTGGATTGTTCCGGGCGCCCACATCTCTCCTACAGCCTCAGCATTCCAAATCAGAAGATCGGTCGCTACGACACAGAGCTGGTCAAGGAATTTTTCGTGGCGGTGGTCAACAACAGCGGGCTCACCCTCCATATCCGTCAGCTGGATGGAACCAATTCCCATCACATCGTTGAAGCCTGTTTCAAGGCCTTTGCCCGGGCCTTGCGTATGGCAACGGAGATTGACCCGCGGCGTGCAGGTGCGGTTCCCAGCAGTAAAGGTGTGCTTGAGCAAGCAGGGGCGACCTGAGTCTTCGCCGCGCTTCACAGTCCGTTACGAGAAGATGGAGATCGCCGCTGTTGTTCTCCGTGACCGTCGCTCCCGCCGCTGAACGTTTCAACCGGTCGGAATGGGCCAGCGCCTTCCGCAATGTGGAGCAGGAGCTCACTGACGTTGCGCTACAGCCGGTGAGGGGCAAGGTGCCATCAGAGCTGCTGGGAACCCTCTATCGCAATGGCCCTGGGCTACTGGAGCGTGACGGCCAGCGCGTCCACCATCCCTTTGATGGTGACGGCATGATCACCGCGATTCAGTTCAATGCTGAGGGGGTTTCTCTCACCAATCGTTTTGTGCGCACTGCTGGCTGGCAGGCCGAGGAAGCGGCGGGCAAGGTGCTGTATCGAGGTGTTTTCGGAAGCCAGAAGCCTGGAGGCCCGCTGGCCAATGCCTTTGATCTGAGGTTGAAAAATATTGCCAACACTGGCGTTGTTCAGCTTGGTGACCAGCTGCTCGCGCTCTGGGAAGCGGCCGAACCCCATGCGCTCGATCCTCGAACCCTCGACACCCACGGCATCAGCCTGCTGGGAGGTGTTCTGAAGAAAGGTGAGGCCTTCAGTGCCCATCCTCGCTTCGATCCCGGACATCACGATCGCCCGCGCATGGTTACCTTCGGGGTCAATACCGGGCCACGCAGCACCATCCGTTTGATGGAATTCGCCACCGAAGATGACTCCGCCGCCGGGATCAAGGCAGGAGATCTTCTCAGCGACCGACGTGACAGCTTCAACGGCTTCGCCTTCCTGCACGATTTCGCCATCACACCCAACTGGGCGGTGTTTCTCCAAAACGCGATCGACTTCAACCCTCTTCCGTTCGTGTTTGGCAGAAAGGGTGCGGCCCAGTGCCTGCAATCCAAGCAGGATGGTCAGGCCAAGTTCTGGCTGATTCCACGCGACAGCGGTGCCTTTGCAGGCCAATCCCCGCGAATTGTGGATGCGCCCGAGGGCTTTGTGTTTCATCACCTCAACGCCTGGGAACAGGAGGGTGATGTGGTGGTGGAGAGCATCTACTACAGCGATTTCCCCTCGATCGGCCCTGATGTCGACTTTGCGGCGGTTGACTTCGATCTAATTCCCGAGGGGTTGCTCGAGCAGTGCCGCATCAACTTGCAGAGCGCCACGGTTCAGACCACGCGTCTGAGTGAACGCTGCTGTGAGTTCGCGATGGTGAACCCTGAGAAGGAAGGTCTTCACTGCCGCTTCGCCTGGATGGCAGCCGCAGCGCGCGAGCAGGGTAATGATCCGCTTCAGGTGGTCAAAAAGCTTGATCTGGTTAGCGGTGAGCGCCAGATTTGGAGTGCCGTGCCCCACGGCTTTGTGAGTGAGCCATTGATGGTTCCCAGGCATGGGGCAAGCGCTGAAGATGATGGCTGGGTGCTGGAACTGGTGTGGAACGGTGATCGTGAGGGTTCTGATCTTGTGATCCTCGACGCGGCTGATCTGCGTGAGCTGGCGGTGTTCGAGCTGCCGTTGGCGATACCCCATGGCCTGCATGGCAGTTGGGTTGATGCCAGTTGACTCAGTCTGATTCGGTGGTGTCTGAAGCAGCGCCGGTCACGGTTCTGCAATCTTTCTAGGCGCCGCCTGACTTAGACAGCGACTCAGGTTCCTTTCGCTGTTTCGCTCGTGATGCCTTCTGAGCTGAATCCCCCCTTGATCTCCTTGGCAGCAGCAGTGCTGCTCGCTCCAGCCGTCTCGCTGCTGCCGCATGCGGCCAAAGCCGAGATTCAGGGTCCTGTTTGCCGTGGCACTCTTTTGCAGCTGAATCTGCGCGAGAGCGGTGAAAGCCGCACGGATCGTTTCCGTTTCAACCTGCGGCTCGAGGCGGAAGCTTCAACGAGTGCGGCTGCGCTGGAACAACTCAGTGCCCGTCAATCCAGGCTGCGCGATCAGTTGGAGCCCTTGGTCGTCGGACGGCTTGTGATTCCGGCACCCAATACCTTTGCCATGGCCGGTTCTCAGCCATCAAAGGGCTACCGGGCCTCAACAACCATCACCGGAACGGTTGGCCGCAGCAACTACGAACCCCTGATCCAGCGCGCAGGCCGTTTGCCGGGTGTCCGTCTCCAGGGCATGACCTCCCTGCCATCTGCCGAGGGGCAGGATCGGATCCAAGACCAACTGCTTGAGAGGGCTCTTGAGCGCGGTCGTAGGCAGGCTGAGCGGACGGCAGCTGCTCTCAGACTTCGTCGAGTTGCGTTGCTGCGCATTGATCAACGCAGTCATGCCTCGGTTCGTCCTGCCGCGATGGCGGTCAGTGCGGCGCCACGGTTTAGGCCTGAGGAAGCGCCTCTGCCCACAGCCAGCCTCACTCTTGCGCTTGATTACTGCCTCAGCTGAGCCATTCCCCCACACTGATCTTCAGCTGGCGGCAGAGAGTCATGGTGGGGAGACGCAGCGATCGGCTGCTCTGGGTCACGAGCCTTCTGTTCGTGGTCTGGCTGGTCTGGGTGGAAACCAGCTTTCAGTATTTCGAGAGTTCCCTGGGATCGGAGCTGCGTTTGCACTCCGCGGGGGTGGCCCTGGTGGCCGGCAGTTTTTTGTTGCCATACGGCTTGGTACAAGTGCCCGTTGGTCGCCTGATTGACCGGGGCAAGGTCGAGCTCTGGCTGCTGCTGGCTGCGTTGGCTGCAGCGTGTTGCAGCCTGGTGTTTGCCAGCAGCGACAGCCTGCAGGGGCTGCTGTTGTCTCGCATCGGCATCGGCATGGCCTGTGCTGTGGCTTTCCCTGCATCCGCGTTGTTGGCGCGACGCAGCCTGCCAGCGGATCGCTTCGCCCTGGCCATGGGCTTCACCGATGGTTTGCTGGGAATCGGTGCTGCTTTGGCGGCCGTGGTGCCCCTGTTGCTGGGCCCTTCCGGTTGGCGGGATCTAGTGCTGCTTCAGGGCCTTTCACTGGCTTTGATAGTGGCGTTGCCGATGCTTCTGCTCGGGGCCAGCCGTCGCTCGCCGGCCATGGCGCCAGCTGCCGAGCAAAACATTCCTGTGCAGCGCTGGACCAGGACTGGATTGAACCGCCTGATTCAGTGCTGTCTGCTTTATGCGTGGGGGCTTGGCTTTGTGTTCGGGATGGCTCAGTACGGCCTGCTTTCCAGCCTGAGGGGCTGGTCTAGTCCACTGATGGAGAGTCTCACCCTGATCATGTCGATCGGTCTGGTGGTGGGGATGGTTGGCAGCGGGGCTCTTGGCGGACGCCCTCAGCAGCGTGGACGCCTGCTGCTGGCCGGCACTGTGATCACCTTGCTATCGCTCTTGCTGCTGATCATGCCCTCGCTGCCGCGTGGGGTCTTGATGCTGCCCGCCTTCAGCTTCGGTGTCAGCATCGGTACATCCGTTTTGGCGTTCCCGATCGCGGAAGCTGCTGCGCCTTCAGGTCAAACGGCCCTGACGGTTTCGATCGTCAACACCTCCGGAACGGTGATGGGCGGATTGATGACGATCGTTTCAGGGCTGATTCTTCAGGCGTCTCCACAGGGAGACCTGTCGTTGGTGCTTCTGATCTATGGCGCACTGGCCCTGTTTGGTGTGGCAATGGCCAGCTGGATCAGTTTCAGCCCTGAGCCGGCTGGCGCTGACGCCATTCCTTCCAGGCCAGGCGCGGTGCAGTCCAGAGACTGAGCAGAACCAGAGGGGTGACAGGCACGGCAGTGATCACAATGAAGGCCTGCAGAGCGTTGATCGAGGTGTTGTCGCCCAGACTGGTGCCGATGCGCAGCAAAACCAGGGTGAGGCTGCCGATCATCAGTGCCCAGAACAAACGCAGCAGGGCTGGTGGCGTGCTCTGAGCACTCACCACCATGGCTGCGGCGTAACTCATCGAGTCGGCACTGGTGGCCATGAACAGCACCACCAACACGAGGCCGACAGGAATCAGAAGCCATGACAGGGGAAGCTGGCCAAGAATCGCCAGCAGTGCTCCCGACTCTCCGCTTGCTGTGAGCGGGCCGCTGATCGAGCCGGGGTTGGCGAGCTCCAGCTGCATGCCGGAGCCGCCGAGCAATGTGAACCAGATGTTGGTCATGATCGGGCAGAGGATGGCAACCGCCAAGACCAGTTCGCGCAGAGTGCGGCCGCGGCTGACTCCGGCCGTGAACAGACCCATCAGCGGTGCGTAGCCGAGGAACCAGCCCCAGTAAAAAACAGTCCAGCCATTCACCCAATTGCCAGGGCTGCTGTTGGGTGCCAGGGCCATGCGCGGCAGATTGGTGAGGTATAGGCCGAATGCGCTGATGAAGTGCTGAATCAGCCACAGCCCTGGGCCTAGCAGCAGCAGAGCAGCGGCAAGAGCGAGGGTCAGCCAGACGTTCAGCTCAGAGAGCCATTTGATGCCGCGTTGAATTCCACTCACAGTGGAAGTGGCGAACACTGCTGTGAGCAGGACCACCACCAAAGATTGCAGTCCGGCGCTGTCTGTGAAAGCCGGCAGCATCCCTGCAGCGTTACTGAGTTGGAGAGAGAGAAAACCCAGAGGTCCCACGGTTCCTGCAATGGCCGCCACCACAGAGAGTCCGTCAGCGAGATCTCCCAGGGGACCTTCCACCCAGCGGCTGGGAAGGATGCCCACCAACAGCGTGCGCGGCCTTAGAGGTTCGCCCCGTTGCTCTTGGATCGAGAGTGTGATGGTCACCGTTGTTGCGACCAGGGCCCAGGCCAGGAATCCCCAGTGCAGGAAGCTCACGGCCAGGGAGGGATCGACTGCAGCTGCAGTCGATCCCTCAACTCCGGCGAAGTAGGGCGCTGGATTTCCGAAGTGAAACAGGGGTTCGGCCGCAGACCAGAACACGCCGCCGCCGGCCAGCAGCGTGCAGATCAGCACAGCGCACCAGTCGAAGAATTTCAGGCTTGGTTTGGCATCAGCTCCTCCAAGGCGCAACTTGCCGATCGGGCTGACCGCCAGCACGATGGCAATCACAAACAGCAGCAGCACCATCCACTGCCATAGACCGCCGAGAGCATTGCTGACAATGGCTTTGCCGGAGCTCGTGAAATGCTTTGCAAGTTTGAGGTCAAGGGCTGCGACTACGAGAAAAACCAGCAGTGGCCCTGCTCCGATCAACAGGGGTCTGCGTCGCCACCACGGGTTAGTTTCAGGCGCGCCGTCCTGGAGGGTTGATGGGTCGGGCAAGGGAGATGTTTTCGCGAGAGGGTCTTCAGGCGCTGACGGCTTCGCGCTGGTGACTCCAGCAGGAAAGATCCACAGCAGGGGCTTCACCGCTGGCCAGTCGTGCCAGCGAGTCGCCGATTAGGGGAGCGAATTTGAAGGCTTGGCCAGAGCCGCCGGCAAACAGGCTCAGTTTGGGGCTCAGACGGTCCAGTACGAAATTGACATCACTGGCCATCGAGTAGGGACTGATCACCGTTTCGACCCGTTCTTGGACCCCGTCAACTTCGTTGAACAGGAACGTATCGAGCAATTCGACCAGCCTTGCGGGTGGCTCGGTGGTCATGGCATTGGGTTCTGCGACACGCAGCTCTTTGGGTGCCCAGTCGATTCCCGCCTTGATTCGCGGCCGGCCGTCGTTGGTGTGGCTCAGCACCGGGAAGCCGTAATAAAGACCGCCGTCATCGCCGCGCTCCTTCTGGAAGCAGAACCATTGCGGATAACGATCTGCTAAAGCAGGGTCCACGGTGTAGTGAGCCCAGAGCATGGGCCATACCTCGAGTTTCGGCGCGAGACCCAGTGGAGCCAGCATCAGTTGGCTCCAGATGCCACAAGCTACGACCAATTGTTCGGCGGCAATGTGATGTCCGCTCTCAAGCGTGACCCCACCTCCGTCGGCATCCAGGTTGGCCACCGGGCAGTGCTCGATCAGTTGATGTCCAGCGTTGCGGGCCGTGCGGATCCAGTGGGCAACCACTTTGTCGCTACGAACCGCACCAGCGGTGGGTTCAAACAGTCCAGTGAAATCGCTCTTTGGTTTCAGAGGAAAACGCGTTGAGATCTGATCGGCATTGAGGGCTTCATAGGGGATGCCCTGTTCGTCCATGACCAGGCGGGCTCCTGGAATCGAGCCTTCGATTGTCTCCTCATCCCAGCTTTCGCCGTAAAAAAGCAGTCCATGGGTTTCGCGCAGCTGTTCTCCTGCGTGAATCTCTTCCTCACGCCAGAGCCTGTTCGCCTCTTGCGCCAGACGGCAGAGAACGGGATCTGAATACATCTCCCGGAACATCCGGGTTTCGCCAAAACTGCTGGCTTTGGCGTGTGCCAGGGTTTTGGCCTCGAGCAGCACCACGTCAGTGATCCCAAGACGGGCCAGGGACGCGGCACAGCTAAGACCGGCCATGCCACCGCCGACAATCACCACTGCGGCCTTGGCAGGAAGAGAAGCTGAGCTCATGCCATCTCTCCGAAGCTGAGGCCGATTGGGTCGGTCTCCCGTTCGGCGGTCACTTCACCCAGAGCAGCTCCAACTGAAAGGCCTTGATCACGCTGATTTAGGTAGTCAGTGGCTCTTTGGCGCACCTCACCACGCACGAAATCGTAGACATCATCAGCACCTGCATCTTTCCAGGCGTCGGGTGAGAAGCGCTCAATTGAGTCAGCGATCACGGCACCTGCATTGACCAGTGGATCCGGCAACACTCGGATGCCGCTGCGACGTAAGTCGTCGGCTAGTTGCGAATTCTGGAACGGTGCATTGGCGGCTGGAACCACGGATTTGACCCTCAGAGCCGAGGCGATTTCAGCATTGATCAGACCTGAGATCGAACAGGGCAGCAGCAAATCCAGCTTCAGCTCCCACCAGGGACAGTCCTGAGGCAGAGGAGTGGCACCAGGAAAGCCTGCACGGTCCTGGCTGAGATCCACAGTGAACACGGTCCAGCCATGCTGAACCAAGACGCGAGCCACCGTGCCGCCGACGGCGCCACATCCATGCACCAGTGCTCGACCCGGTTTCGCGTCAGCCAGGGATGATTCGAGCACCGCTTCAACAGCGCCGAGAGTGCCATGAGCCGTTGCTGCGCTGGCATCAACAGGACTGCCGACGGCTGCCAGCACATGGGGAGTGAGCTCGGTCAGGCGCTCCATATCCTCCAGGCTGGTATTGAGATCACAGCCTGTGATCATGGCTCCGTCGAGAGACTCAAGAAGCCCCGCGGTGATGCTGATCAGTTCGTCCTTCACCGCGTCTGGTTCGGCGGCGCGCGCCACGATCTTGCCGCCTGCAAAACCAGTGCCGTAGAGGTCGTGTTTGTGGGTCATCAGACCAGCAAGTCGCTGACCATCAGCAATGCAGGCCTCATCGCTTGGGTAATTGAGCAGACGCAGGCCGCCGTTGGCCGGGCGGCGTGCATCAGTGTTCTCGGCCACCACGAATACCGATAGATGGTCTGAGACATGCTCAGCTAGCACCGAAACGTCCGGCGCGGGTCGGGTTGTTGTTGTCATCAGGCCACTTTCTCCATCATTTGGTGGTGCTCCACGTAATCCAGGCTCCAATCGGAGGGGGCTTCCGCGATGCGTTGCTCCAGGCGGCGGTACACCTCATCTGCCGCTGCATCCCCAGCAGCGCTGGCGAAGCTATGGCGGCTCCAACTGCGGATCGTGGCCATGAGTCCAGCCGCGAAGGCTGCCGTATCGCGATTCTCCTCCCAGCGGCGGCGGTAGGGGCACTTGACGTACACCGTGCGCTCATCCACCAGGCGCAGACCATTGCAGTAAGGCGCTGAGCTCTGATCTTTCAGAGGCGCCATGAACTCATCGGGTGACTTGTAGAAGTTCAGCACCGTTCCCTTGCGGTATTGCTCCTCGGAGATCACGCCTTCGTCGGCAAGGCCCTTCCAAATCTGATGCAGTTGGTCGTGCACATTGCGGGTTTCGCCGCCGTTGTGGCCGAGGTAACGACCCTGTTCATCCCGTGAGAGGTTCACCGTCAGCAGGCGACCCCCAACCTTGAGCTCTTTGCTGCGCAATTCCAGAATGTCAGTCCAGTCTTTGAGCGCCTGTGCGGTGAAGCGTTGCAGAGCATCGGCATCGCTGGATGCCAGCACATGGGTGTGGGTGTTCAGCGGACCTGGCGACTCACTCAGCCAGTGCATGGCGGTGGCGGAAAAGCCAAAACTCACCGTGTTGGGACCTACAGATGGCTCGTAGAAGCTGCGGGCACTCACCAGCACCGTGGGTTTGGGAGTGCGCGGAATTTGCAGTGCCAGATTCTCGGCCAGGGCAACGTTGTCGTTGCTGGGCAGGTCATTGCCGATCAGGGTCAGGTGGGCCTGGGGCTGGTTGGCATGCAGGCGGTCCAGCACCTGGTGCCATAGACCTACGGCAGTGCCTCCATCAGCGGCGCCGTAATCGATCAGGACATAGCTGTCAGCAGCAGCCAGTTGGTCAACACAAGTCAGGGCCCAGTCCGAGGCGGCTTCGATGCAAAGCAGAGCGCCTTCAGTCTGTGCGCTGTAACCGGTGGTCATGGCGATGGCCATCGACCTCGTCAGCGACAGATCACACCGTACAGGAGCTATTTGTTAGAGCCTCGTCACAATCAGTGCATCCCTGGGTTTCACTGCTGAGACAGCAATTGTCGCAGGCGTGGTTCCAACAGTGCGAAAGCCCGACCACGATGACCGTGGGATTTTTTTTCCTGCAGAGACATTTCAGCGAAGGTTTTCTGAGTGCCTTCAACTTCAAAAATCGGGTCGTAACCGAAGCCCTGATCTCCCCTCGGTGATCGAGTAATTGATCCCTTGCACTGCCCCTCCACCTCGAGCAGCACCGTGCCGTCAGGAGCTGCCACGCAGAGAGCTGCACAGAAGCTGGCGTTGCGATTGTCTTCACACTTAAGCGCCTGCAGGAGTCGAGCGATCCTTTCCGGATCGCTCGGGGCATAGCGGGCGGAGTGAACACCTGGAGCTCCATCAAGAGCATCCACGCTCAGACCTGAGTCGTCCGCGAGAGCCCACTCCCCTGTCTTGGACGCCACGGCAACGGCTTTGATACGGGCGTTAGCGGTAAAGGTGCTGCCTGTTTCCTCAACGTCCAAACCCTCTGGTTGGGCTTTCACCTTCAGCGGCAGTCCTCTCAGCAGGCCTTGAAATTCCCGCACCTTGCCCTGGTTGCCGCTGGCAATCACCAGTGTTTGTGTGCCCATGCTTAAGCGCTCTCCGCATAGCTGCGGGCCCAGGCGAGCACGGCCGCCACTTGATCGCTGTCGGGTGCTTCGCAATACAACCGCAGCAGTGGTTCAGTGCCGGAGAAGCGCAGCATCAACCAGTGGCTGGGGCCAAGTCTGAGTTTCACGCCGTCGGTTGTGATCACCTCCGACACGGTTTGTCCTGCCACGTTCTCCGGAGGCTGGGTCGCCAACAGATGCTCCAGGCGTCGGCGTGACTCCATATCGGGAAGGCGCAGATCGAGCCGGTCGTAGTGACTCGAGCCACCGCAGCGCTGACGCAGAGCCTGCATGCGGGCTCCTAGCGGCATTCCGCCCTGAACCAGGGCCTCCAGCACGAGCATGGCCGCGAACAGCGCATCACGTTCAGGTAGGTGCATGCCGAAGCCGACACCTCCCGACTCCTCTCCGCCGATCAGCACATCACCCGCCAGCATCTCTGCAGCGATGTATTTGAAGCCCACAGGAAGTTCAAGGACCTCCCTGCCCAGGTCCTCAGCCACCAGGCGCATCAGGTCCGAACCGCTGACCGTCTTGACCACGCTTCCCGGCAACTGCCTGGCTCCAGCGAGATGGTCGATCAGCAGAGGCATCAGTTGCTGGGTGCTGCAGAAACAACCGTGCTCATCCACCGCCGCGATGCGGTCACCATCGCCATCGAAAACAAGGCCCACTGCAGGCTGCCCATGACGACTCGAGGTTTGAACCGCTGCGATTAGATCCTGCAAGTGAGAGGCAAGCGGTTCTGGAGGGCAGCCACCGAAGAGAGGATCACGCTGGCTGCGGATCTCAGAGACAAGACCTTTGGCATCCGAGCCGAACAGATCAGACACACAACCTGCCGCAGAGCCATGCATTGGGTCCACGATTACCCGCAAGCCCATGGCCTTTAGCCCAGAACTGATGGCGCCCAGATTCAGCTTGGTTCGCAGGCCTTCAAGGTGTTCGTTGCGCGCGTCAAAGCGTTGCAGCTCCCCAGCAACAGGAACGCTGGTACTGCCTGCGGCCAACCGCCGCTCCACCGCGGCAGTAAACGTGCCGTCCACCGATCCCCCGAAGGGTCCTTTGATTTTCAAACCCAGCCATTCAGGCGGGTTGTGGCTGGCGGTGATGACAAGGGCTCCCAGCGCTCGGCGCTGCACTACGGTCCAGCTGCATGCCGGTGTGGGAACAGGAGTGCTTGTGAGCAGTGGTTCCAAGCCAACTCCGCGCACTGAGGTGGCGATCGCTTCAGCAAGCTCAGGTGCCAGGAACCTCCGGTCGTAGCCGATCACCACGGTTTTGCTGTTGTGCTGATCCGGTGCTTGATGGGCGAGTTCCTGTGCAGCTGCTGCTGCCACCGGCAGTAACCGTTCAACGGTGATGTCCACCCCGAGGACACCCCGCCATCCATCGGTGCCGAAACGGATCGGAGCTGCGCATAGAGGGAGGGGGGCCGACGCCATGGCATGCCTGTAGTCCATCTGGATTTAGCAGTTGGCCGCCTTAACCTCAGGCCATGGGTGACACCCCTTCTGCTGACAAGCCGCTGACCGACCGACTGCTGCGCAGCTGGACCCGCTGCCGGCGCCGGGCATGGCTCGATCGCCATGGTGATCAGAACAAAAGGGTTTATACCGCCCATCGCACACTGCAGCTTGATGATCAGCAACGCAGTTTTGTGGCGTTGCTGCCTCATAAGCCTGCACATGGGCTCGCGGCCTGCGAGCGGGGTGAAGTCGGTGTGGTGGGCCTGAGACTGCGCGGGCAGACCGCAGAGGGTTACAGCATCGAGGCCCATCCAGCTCTGCTGCAGCGTCAGCCCGGTCGCAGTCGCTGGGGCGATTACATCTACCGTCCCGTGTTGGCCAGGCAGGGACGACGACTTACCCGGGAGCATCGGCTTCAGCTGGCGTTATCAGCCCGGCTGCTCGCACAACTTCAACAGGCTCCTGTGATCGATGGCCTGGCTCTTGCGGGAGCAGGCCGCTACCTCGAGAAGGAGAAGGTTGCTCTCGGTGAAAATCTGCAGCGTCAGCTGGATGAGGCTCTGCGCAAACTGGCGGCTGATCTGGAGCGGAGCGAGCCACCCCCGCTCGCGTCTGACCGGCGAAAGTGCTCGTTGTGCAGCTGGCGAGGTGTCTGCAACGCCGAAGCACGCCGGATTGGGCATCTCAGTGAGGTCAGTGGTATCGGTGCCAAGCGGCGGGAGATGCTTCTCGAGCTGGGGATTGATGGTTTGCAAGCACTTGCCGATGCCGATCCCCATCGCCTGGCCGAGCAGCTGCAGCGATTTGGAGACCAGCACGGCGCCGTGGCGGCTCCCCTTGTGGCTCAGGCTCGAGCCCAGCGGGACGGGCAGGCGGAGACTCTGGCCGATTCACCGGCGCTGCCTGAACTGATCAAGGCGCCTGGGGTGCTGCTCTATGACATCGAATCAGACCCGGATGCCCGTGATGACTTTCTGCATGGATTTGTCTCTCTGCCTCGGGATCCCGACGGCCGCTGGGCTCTTGAGCGAGCCAGTTATCACCCATTACTCATGCTTCAGGAACATGGTGAAGGTCGTTGCTGGCAACGCATCGAGCGATTCCTGAATCGTTATGAGGGCTGGCCAGTCCTCCACTATGGCGAGACGGAGTCACTGGCTCTGTGCAAGATGGCCCAACGTCAGGGCGCTAGTGATAAAGATCGGCATGCCCTGCAGCGCAGGCTTGTCGATGTGCATGCTCGCTTGCGCAGTCACTGGCGACTTCCCCTCAACAGCTATGGGTTGAAGACAGTGGCCAATTGGCTTGGATTCAGCTGGAGTCAGGCAGGGGTGGACGGTGCAAGGGCTCTGCTCTGGTGGAGGCAGTGGCGTGGCACCGGACCGCTGGACCGTGGTCATGTCCAGGCTCTGCGCTGGATCTTCACTTACAACCGTGATGACGGCTTGGCAACCTGGACAGTGGCTGCATGGATGCTGGCAGCCGACAGCCGCTCTCAACCTCGGGCTGGTGGGTCGCAGAAGGCACTGGGTCGTGCGATGGAGACCTCTACATCACTGTTTCCTGCTTGCAGTATTTCCGCATCAAGCGCCTGACGTCTGACCAGAGCGAGTCCGAAACTGCTCCTTGTTACAGGGTCGTTGCACACGCTGGTGATGATCCCGGCACGCGAGTCATTCAGCTTGAGCTGATCTCCGCTTTGCAGGATATTTTGAGTTTCAGAGGTGCTTTGCCAGCAGCGCAGCTGCTGTTTCACACCGCCGCGGGATGCCAGCTTGGCCACGGTTTCCTGTCCGAGATAACAGCCTTTGTTGAGCTCTACCCAATCGGATAAACCCAGTTCAAAGGGATTGGTGTCGCCAGTGAGCTCTTGATCTCCCAGGGGCCAGCCTTGCTTATTCCGCCAGCTCTCCAGTTCTGAGGCGTTGCAGGGTGAGAGATCTGCCCATGAGTTCTGAGGTTCGCTGCTGTCACTCAGCCACACCACCTGGTTCCAGTCGGGTGCCTTGCCCGCCTCAAGGCGTTGCAGCCTGCGCTGCTGGCGCTGCTCTCCTAGTCGAACCTGGTCTGCAGGAAAGATCACCCGATCAAACCCGCCAGCGACGCTGTTGCTGTCTCCGTTGAGAACGAGCACATCGGCCCCAGCGGAATCCAGGCGGATTTCAAGCAGGGCCTGCACGCGGCCTGTCGCATTGAGCCAACAGGCCTGGACCAGAACGCCTTGGGCGCAGCCATCCACCTTGGCGCTGGTTTGGCCATGCAGAAAGCTGCTGCATCCTTGGCCCTCGAGACGGATGAGCGGGAATCGCGCATCCCAGATCAATGCTTTGACGTCCTGATCCCTGCTCATCACTGTTCAAGCTCCTTGGCTCTGGCAGCCACCTCGCTCAATCGAAACAGGCTGACCAGTTCCAAGCCCGCTTCATCCATGGCCTCCTGACCACCTTCTTCACGATCCACGATGGTGATCACACGCCGAACGGCATATCCGGCTTCTTTCAGCTGGTTAACAGCCTGGATCGATGACCCACCTGTGGTGACGACGTCCTCCAGCACCGTCACGAGGGCACCAGCCTCAGGCAGTGGGCCTTCCAGCCAAGCACTGGTGCCATGGCCTTTGGCCTGTTTGCGCACAATCAGTGCATTGAGATCACGGCCCTGCTGCGCCGCTGCCATGGCCACACCGCTCACCAGGGGATCGGCCCCAAGCGTGAGCCCTCCAACGGCTACGGCATTGTTGTCCACCAGGGCGAGCATGGCGGGACTGAGCAACGCCAGGCCGCTGCCGCTCAGGGCCACCGGTTTGCAGTTCACATAGTGTTCGCTGCTGCGACCCGATGCGAGGGTGAACTGCCCGTGCCGGTAAGCCTCCCGGGCCAGTCGGTCCAGCAGGACCTCGCGATCCATCAACGGCTCGGAATTGACGGGCATGGGGGCTGGTGCTTCGCGGATCCTCTGCCTAGTTTGCGCGCAGTGGTGCCTCTTCCCTTGGACAGGCTGCGATTGAGATCATTGCTTCTGCTTCTTTCACTGAGTTCATTGCAGGTCGCTGCAGTGGCTCGACCGGTGGTCTGCTCCACCACGTTGGAGGCCCCATCGATCCTGCTCATGGAAGGAGGCGTGCCGGCTTCACCGGTTGAAGTCACCCGTTGCGCCAAGGTGCAGAGCACCCCAGCGCTGATTGAGGAGCGCTTTTACAGCTGGACAGCCCCATTCGCTAGCGGTGTGAATATCCGGCATCAAGCAGCTGACATGTTTGGATTCGCTGTGGCTGGTCCCGATGGCGACCGCTGGGTTGGCTTTGGTTTCCCCGACCAAACGATTGTCTGGGATTCAGTAGCTCTTGAAAACACCTACGAGATGCTGCTTGAGAACCAGAGTGATCCGATCCCCTGGCGCACCGTTGACATTCCCAACGGCTTCAGCGGCAGCCTGGCTGATGACATGTTCTCCCCTGGTCCTGGTGAGTATCAGAACGAGGAAGCCTTTCCGCCCGTGCGTGCCCTGTGGTAAACCCACCGACCAAGGGGGTCTAGCAATCTGGTGAATGCAGCGAACTCATAATTCGCCTAAGGCGGGTTCGATCCCCGCGACCCCCATTGTTTTGTTCCAATGCGCACCCTGCTGCTGATCGCGCTGCTGGTTCTGCCGGCTCTGTTTTCAGCAGCTGAGGTGGCGCTGCTCCGACTGAGGCCCAGTCAGGTGCAGGCTCTCACTGAGGAGGGCCGCCCCGGCGCCCAGTCTGTGCAGAGACTTCAGCGGCATCTGCGCATTGCTTTGCTGATGACACAGTTCGGGGCTTGCCTTTCGCTGGTGGCCCTGGGCTGGATCGGTCGTGGATTCGGTCAGCGCTGGTGGCCACTGGAGATGCCTGCAGGCCGCTGGTGGGATCTCGCCTGGTTTTTGCTGCTGGTCGTGCTGGCCACCCTGGTTGCTGGCCTCTTGCCACGTGCCTGGGTGCTGAGTCGTCCCGAGTTTGCTGCCCTGCAGCTTGGGCCTGTTCTCGAGGGAGCGATCCGGGTGCTGAGTCCACTGCTGTCGGCTCTCGACAGCTTGGCTTCGCTGTTGTTGCGCTTGGCAGGCCTTACCACCCAGCGCTGGGATGCCCCTGTTCCGGCTCTTACCGCAGGCGAGCTGGAGACTCTGATCGAGAGTGGCGCCGTCACCGGTCTCAAACCCGACGAACGCAACATTCTTGAGGGTGTGTTTGCATTGCGGGACACCCAGGTTCGTGAGGTGATGGTGCCGCGATCAGGAATGGTCACCCTTCCTGTTGAGGTCCGTTTTGCAGAGTTGATGGAGGCGGTTCATCGCACCCGTCATGCGCGCTTCCCCGTGATCGGTCAGTCGCTCGATGATGTTCGGGGAGTCCTTGATCTGAGGCGTCTCGCCGAGCCCATCGCCCGCGGAGAGTTGCGCGAGGACTCCTGGCTTGAGCCCTACCTGATGCCTGCACAGACGGTGCTGGAGACCAGCAACCTGGCTGATCTACTGGCCATCATCCGTTCAGGGAATCCCCTGCTGTTGGTGGTCGATGAACATGGTGGAACGGAGGGTCTCGTCACCGCAGCAGACCTCACTGGAGAAATCGTTGGCGATGAACCTGACGACGAAACAGATGAACCGGACCTGGTGCCTATGGAGGATCAGCCTGGAACATGGCTTGTGGCAGGAGATTTAGAGATTGTCGAGCTGAATCGTCAGCTTCAGCTTGATCTCCCAGAAGCTAGTGACCATCACACCTTGGCTGGTTTCTTATTGGAACGGCTTCAGCACATTCCTTCACCAGGCGAGGCACTGCGCCATCACAACATCCAATTCGAGATCGTTGCCATGGCCGGTCCCCGCATTGTGCGGGTGCTTCTAGTTCTCATCGAAGAACCGGATTCGCCGGTCGACTCCATTAATCAAGAACAGGGATTGGTGTGATTCCCCCCCCGTTGCATTGATCACCGATAATCAGCCGGTTCGCACAGTCCCACTGATGACCGACGCCATGCTTCCGGTGAAGGTCGGCGTGATCGGGATTGGCAACATGGGATGGCATCACGCGCGCGTGCTCAGCCTGCTCAAAGACGCGGATTTGGTTGGTGTCGCGGACCCGGACGCGCAGCGGGGAGCATTGGCCACTGCGCAGTTCGGCTGTCGCTGGTTTTCCGATTACCGCACCATGCTTCAGGAGGTTGAGGCGGTCTGCATTGCAGTGCCGACCCTGCTTCATCACTCCGTGGGCCTGGCTTGCCTTGAGGCGGGTTCACACGTGCTGATCGAGAAGCCGATCGCAGCCAGTCAGGAGGAGGCCGCTGCCTTGATTGATGCCGCCAGCCGAGTAGGCCGCTTGCTTCAGGTGGGCCATATCGAACGCTTCAATCCCGCGTTCCGTGAGCTCACCAAGGTGGTGGCCAATGAAGAGGTGGTGGTGCTCGAAGCCCGTCGTCACAGTCCTCACGCTGATCGTGCCAACGATGTGTCTGTAGTGCTCGATCTGATGATTCACGATCTGGATCTGGTGCTCGAGCTGGCCAGTTCTTCGGTGGTGCAACTGGCAGCTGCGGGTGGTCGCAGCTCGGATGGGCCGATCGATTACGTCAACGCCACGCTCGGATTTGAAAACGGCGTGGTGGCCAGTCTCACGGCCAGCAAGATGAGTCATCGCAAGATCCGGACGCTGAGTGCACACTGCAGGGCCAGCTTGGTTGAGACCGACTTCCTCAATCACAACCTGCACATTCATCGCAGGGCTCATGAGTGGTACTCCGCGGATCATGGAGAGTTGCTCTACCGCAACGATGGTTTCATTGAGGAGGTGAGCACCACCTCGATCGAGCCCCTCTATGCCGAACTCGAACACTTCCTGCAGTGTGTACGAGGACGCGAAACTCCTGCAGTGGACGGCCAACAAGCTTCGAGGGCCTTGCGCTTGGCTGATTTGATTGAACAGGCCGTGGAGCAGCCCGGCGTAGGTGTTCCGATCGAGACTCCGATCTGATTTGGATCAGCCCCTTCCTGATCAGCGGAGCCCTTCCTGATCGGCGAGCTCCCTGAGGGCTTCAATCTGCCAATGCCGGCATTCGGCTGGAGACGACCGGTAGAACTGAGCCCAGGCAGCTGCTTTGTGCTGGGAATAATCGTTGCTGTTCTGCTCCGGATGGCGATTTCTCCAGCCCACCCGCACGGCATGGCCGATGACCACATCAAGGGCGATGTCGTCGTCAAAGCGCATGTTGGGATTGGCGGTTGCAAAGGCCATCAACGAGAGCAGGCTTTCGGTGCAGAGCTGACGGTATTCAGGAGCTCTAATCCGACTGAGCAGATGCTCCACCTGAATGGCGAAGTTGCGTTCGCCAGGGGTTTTCTCCCGAAGCAGGGCGCTGGTTAGACGGTTGCGGCGTTCCAGTTTGTCGCCAATCACCAGTCCACGGCAGTGGTGGAGCAGTGACCAGATTCCTGCATAGAACTCTTTGGGAACCTGTTGCAGTGAGCCCAGGCGAATCCGGTGCTGGAGCCAGTCACTTCCGCTGGGGCTTTCATCGAGGGGCTCGGGAATGTTCCACTGCACCTTGCCGCTCAGGTGCAGCAGTTCCCGCCGTTGCAGGGCTGCTCTGGCGTGGTCGACGTCGGCCAGCACGGTGCGCAGCCGCAGGCTGATGCAGTGCGGAGGTTGATCGCACAGGGCTTCGAAGGCCTCGTCTTGGCCGCACTGCTGCTCGGCGGCCAGCTCTGAGGTCAGTAACAGCAGCAGCTGCCCGAGCTGGAAGGTCAGGGAGCCTCTGATCATGCTCGGTTCGCGCCTGGCGATCCCGTCCAGTGCCAGCAGCAACTCCTGCTGCAGCATCCGTTCTCGGCCGTCACTGCCGCAGGTGCGCTCGATCAGGGCTGCGATCGATTGGCTGGAGACAGGACTGGTCAGTCGCGAGTCGCTGCTGTAGTTCCTGCCGATCACAACCTGTTTCTGACGGCTCAGCAGGTCTGTGAGTGCATCCTCCAGCTGAGGATGAATCAGACCCATGGCGCCGGCGCAGCGTCTGGCCACATTCCAGTCCTCCTGGCTGAGACCGCGTCGGTAGATCTCCTGCAGCAGAGTGGCTAGCTCAACTGGAGTTCCCTTGGGACCGCTGAGAATGGCCTGCTGACCGAGTTGTTGTGTTAACAGCTCCAGGACCTCCGCTTGTTCCCGCAGCGAGTGGCTGCTCCACAACCTCTGCCGTAGCTCTTCCAGGGGGATGTCATCCAGTTCCTGCTCTTGTGCAGCTGTGAGGTCGCTCAGATCGGTGGAGGCCTGCAGTAGTTCAGCTGCTTGCTCTGCTTTATCGAGTTGTCTGTTGCCCTCGTTTTCATCCGGCAGCGTTAACCACTGGGCTTTGCTGGCCAGGGTCCCAAGATCAGCGAAGTCCACAGAAACTTCTTCGATGCTGCCGCTTTGTAGGCGTTGGGTCAGTTCCAGGAGAAGCGTCTCGTGCCTCTCCAGCAGAGCGGCCTGTATGGGGATCAGCAGCAGTGGTGCTCCCTGCCCCTGCCAGTGCCGTTGGAGCAGATGCAGCTCATTCACGATGCTTTCGACCAGCTGTCGTGGGTCATGGCTGAGAAAGAACGTGCCTTCTTCAAGCACTGCAGGTAAAAAAGCCAGTTGTTGTCCGCCCTGGCGATAGAGGCGAGCCGTGACCGCTGTTTCTGGTCGAAGTGGTGGCTGGCCGCTGAGACCAAGGGCGGTGTCGGCGCCAATGTTGCTCAACCGTTCTCGCAGAGCCTCAGATGGCAGCACCGGTAAATCAGCGGATTCGGGATCGCTGACCGGCAACCCCAGTTTTTCCAATTTGCGCGCGACGGCGGCATCGCCGGGAACCAGCGAAACCAGCACTTTTTGCGCTCCCAGTGTGGCGGGCATTCGCCGTCCGCAGGGGTCAAGATCCTCTGCCTTGATCAGTCCATCCAGGAGCATCTCTCCAATCCAGGCGAGGCTCTGGGTCCAGAGCAACGGCACGTTCTCGTTGGCGATGCGTCGCTGACTTCCGGGCGCACGCCGTTCCAGCTCCAGCTGCTCAGCGGGCACGAGGTACAGCTCTGGGAACAGCCGTTCTCCATCGCGTTCCACCAGCAGTGCTTGCAGGCGTTCACGCCAGAGGTTGGCCTCGTCCCAGCGCTGCTCGAAACAGGCGGTGACCAATTCATAGGCCAGGAACAGCGGCCATTCCGATTCGATTCCTTCAAAGGTGGCCAGCTCTTCACGCTCGTAGTGCAGCCGGGTGATGTCTTCCACCACCGTCTGATGACCATCCCTGCGAAAGCGCTTGTAGCCATAGGGACCTCCCAGCTCGCGCCTGATCCGCCTGTTGGTGCGCTCCACCAGCGCTCGATCTTCCACAGCCCAGGCGGGGTAGCCGATCACTGAGAGGCAAGCGCTATCAACTTCTTTGCTTGCCGACTCACGCGGCAGCAACCCAGTCAGAGCTCGTCTCAGTCGCACCACAGCACCGTGTGGAATGAGCACCTGCATGCTTCCGTCTCCGTGGGAAGCAAAAAGGTCAACCCCGTCCAGTGCCTCTAGTGCGGCCTTGGCCATACCGATCGAACTGGCATTTCTTTCGGGCAGGCCGTGATTGCCCTTGTCGCCCCGCTCCCAGATTCCGTAATCGGCAACGCGGTAGGCCCTGGCCACGTAATAAACCAGGTTCTGGATGAAGGATGCTTCGTGGCTGTTGTGAATGACAGCCAAGCCGCCGGAGCTCAGCTGGGCCAGCTGCAACAGAAACAGAGATGTGGCATCCAGCTGCAGATGACCCCATCCATCATCGGCAACGACCGGAGATCCACTGGCACTGTCGTACTTCGCATGCAGGGCATCCAGGGGGTCGAGGCTGCTTTTGAAGCGCTCCACTTTTTCGGCCTGACGCATCATGGCGTTCAGCAATCCGCGCATCAGGTCGATGACGCGCTGTTCGAGCTCCCAGCAGCGTTGACAGCTGCCCTTTTGGCGCCGGTGGGCGATCGCCAGACCCCAGACGCACTGGATCGAATAAATGCAGTCGCGAACCCAGGCGTCACCGTAATTGCCATGCACGGTGTGGGCTGTGCTAGCGGGCAGTAGCCCACTGATCGGGTTCTGTCGCTGCAGCACCACGCGCTCGATGGAGCGGTCGAGCTGCGTCAGCCGCTGCGCACGCAGCTGATCCTCTTCACGGGTCGGGTGCGACAGAACCATGGTGGCTAACGCGACCGGATCTAGATTCTCTCGTGCAGCGGACGCGCGGATGGAAGCACTGACAACCGGTCCGCGCGATCAACGTCGTTGCCAAGTTCTCGACATCCCCGTTGATGCCTGCCGAGATGTAACTTCCGCAGCCATCGGCCTGCATGCAGAGGGTGGAGGGCAGGTCGTCACGCTGAACGCTGAGATGACGATGCTTGCTCGCCGCAACACGGACCTGGGTGCTGTGATCCGAACTGCTGATCTGGTGATTCCTGATGGTGCAGGTGTGGTCTGGGCTCTCGCGCGCCAAGGGATCAAGGTGCAGCGCAGTCCAGGAATTGAGCTTGCAAGGTCCTTGCTCACGTATGCGGAAGCCCATGGTTGGCGCGTCGCACTTGTCGGGGCGTCGCCTGAAGTGATGGACAGGTTGTCTGACCGTCTGGCTCAGCAGAGTCCAGCACTGCAACTGGTTTTTGCAGAACACGGATATCAAGATGCCAGTGCCTGGCCGGAGCTTGAAACGAGGTTGCGGCGACTCAGTCCCGATCTGGTTCTTGTGGCTCTTGGGGTGCCCCTCCAGGAGATCTGGATCCAGCGAATGCGCGACAAGCTCCCCGGTCTCTGGATGGGAGTCGGCGGCAGCTTCGATGTCTGGTCAGGTTTGAAGCAACGTGCCCCGAGCTGGACCAGTCGTTTGCAGCTGGAGTGGCTTTACAGACTGTTGCAGGATCCAAGCCGCTGGAGGCGCTATCTCGTTCTGCCTCAATTTGCTTGGTCGGTGCTGCGCTGCGGTAAGCGGTAGCGATGAGAGCTTCAGCGGAAACCGACGGATGCTTGCCAGACGAAGGCCAGCAACAGGAAAAACAGAGGAATGATCGGGAGGATGTCGATCAGCGGACCGAAAGCCTGATAAGCCTCTGGAAGTTGAGCCAGCAGATCGAGGGAGAAAGCAGCCATCCCGGCGGAATACGGTCAGTGTGCGGACGCTACCACGTGTGATGAGCCGGGGACTCCTCTTGCCAGGGAGCGAAATCCTCTGAAAAACAGCCGTCCTTGATCGCCTGCCCTATGGCGGTGGTGAAGCGGATCAGGTGGGTGAGGTTGTGCAGGCTGAGCAGGGTCAGCCCTAACAGCTCATCACTGCGGATCAGATGGTGCAGATAGGAGCGGCTGTGCTGCCGGCAGGCCTGACACGGACAGGTCGGGTCTAGAGGCGTGTGGTCATGCCGGAAACGGGCGTTGCGCAGATTCCAGCGTTCACCACCGACAAGAGCTGTGCCGTGCCGGCCCAGCCGTGTTGGCAGGACGCAGTCGAACAGATCGATGCCGTTGGCGACGGCAACGCTCATTTCCCTCAGGGTGCCGATCCCCATCAGATAACGGGGGCGATCGTTCGGTAGCAGTGGAGTGACCTGGCGCACGATCCGATGCATCTCTTCCACGGGTTCGCCCACACTCACTCCACCAATGGCGATTCCCGGTAGATCAAAGCTGGCGACCGCGCGGGCGCTGGCGTCACGCAGGTGGGGAAAGCAGCCTCCTTGCACAATGCCGAACAGAGCCTGATCGGACTTCTGATGGGCGCTCACGCAGCGCTCCAGCCAGGCGTGGGTTCGACGACTGGCCTCCTCCACATCGTTCTCTGTTGCCGGATAAGGGGGGCATTGATCGAAGGCCATGGCCACGTCCGCCCCGAGTGCCATCTGGATCTCCATCGATCGCTCCGGGGTGAGCAGGATGCGATTGCCGTTGCGTGGATTGCGAAAATCAACGCCCTGGTCATCGATGCGATTGAGATCACCAAGGCTGAAAACCTGAAATCCACCGGAATCGGTGAGCATTGGCCCGTTCCAGCCCATGAACCGATGCAGTCCGCCTGCGGCCTCCACGACCGTCTCGCCGGGTTGCAGATGCAGGTGGTAGGTGTTGGACAGGACCATCTGGGCCCCGGTGGTTGCCAGCTGATCCGCACTGACCCCCTTCACTGTGGCCAGGGTCCCCACCGGCATGAACCGCGGCGTATCCACAACTCCATGCGGGGTCGAGAACGCTCCGCAGCGTGCATCCGTGCGGCAACAGTGAGCGCTGATCTTGAAGTCGAACACGCGCATCTCCGCCCGACCTCTGACCCTACGGTGAGTGGACTCCGTGATCTGCCCTGCTCTGCGGTCTGCCTCTCCCCCTTGGTTGCGTGACCTGGCCGGCGCCTGGGTGTTTTATTCGGTGCTGCCCGGCTGGCCATGGCCAACTCCTCGTTTCGAGCGCATTGCCCGCTTTGCTCCCTGGATCGGAGCAGTGATCGGCGGGCTGATGGCAGCTCTCTGGTTGCTGCTCAGTGCTCTGAACTGGCCATCTGTGGCGATCGCTCCTGCCGCATTGGCTCTTGGCCTCTGGCTCACAGGTGGTCTCCATCTGGATGGACTGATGGACACGGCCGACGGTCTGGCTGCAGGCAGCAGTCGTTGTCTTGAGGCGATGGATGACAGTCGTGTCGGCGCCAGTGGTGTACAAGCGGCGTTCATCGTGCTGCTGCTCCAGTTTTCAGCTTTGGTCCAGCTCGGTGGGTTCGCTCCTGCTGCCCTGGTGTTTGCAGCGGCCTTGGCGAGGGTCTCGCCGCTATGGGCCATGGGGCGCTTCGGTTATCTGCGCAAGCAGGACACGGGAACTGCGGCGTTCCACCGCCGCAACTGGTGTGGTTGGCGTGAAGGCAACCCCACCCTGTTGTTGTTGCTTGCCACTGGGTTGCTGGTGTGGGGCCTCCAGCCTCGGCGATTCATTGCTTGGATTGGCATTGCTTTGTTGGGGACCTTGGCAGCTCTGCTTCCGGCTGAGTGGTTGGGCAGGCGCCTTGGGGGCCATACCGGCGACAGTTACGGCGCCACTTTGATGATCTGCGAAACGTTCACTCTTCTGGCTGCTGCGTTGCTTGCTCCCGTTCTGTTTCCGGCAGCGTGAGCAGAAAGGCATTGCCCTGTGCAGGCAATTCCGGATCCAGGGCAGTGGGTTCGGTGTGAAGGTTCAGTGAGCCGCCTCGATTTTCCGCCAAGCGACGAGCCAGGGACAGACCCAGTCCAGAGCCTGGGCGATCGATGCTGCTGCTGCCACGCTCTCCTTGCTGGAAAATGCGCTGATGCTCCGTGGCGGGAATGCTGGGGCCTGCGTCCCAGACGCAGATTGCATGGTCGAGAAGTTTTAGGCCCAGTGCGCATCCGGCCGGGCTGTAGCGGAAGGCGTTTTCCAGCAGATTGGCCACGATTTCAGCCACCACGGCATCGGCGGCCGGGCGAGCGGCCTGGGTCCAGGCAGCCCAATGATCAGGGCCATGCCATGGCCTGTTTTGCAGGGTCGCTGTGGCAGAAGCCCTCTGGATCAGAGGATGGAGCAGATCTGCCACGGTTAGGTCAGGAGCATCCACGGGAACAGGAGGCAGCAACAGAGGTGTGGAAGCATCTGCCTCCAACCTCAGATCGCCCCGGCCGATCCGGTCGAGGGACTGGAGATAACGATCCAGTTGATCCTGTTCCTGAATCAGGCTTTCCACCAATGAGCGCTGCTGATCGTCGGGGCCGATGCGACGCAGCAGAAGTTGGGCGTAGGTGCGCAGAGCTGTGAGGGGATTGCGTAGCTGGTGCACCACCAAATTCAGTTGCTGGCGCTGTTCATCCAGCTGGTGATGCAGCTTTCGGCGATCTTGTTCAAGGCCGAGAATGCATGCGAGCGTTTCCGCGCAGATCTGAAGGCGAGGGTCATGGTCGACAGGCCTGCCTGGCAGCGGTTGTTGCTCAGCACGCAACACGCCCAGAAGCATGTTCTCGTGCCGTAAGGGATACCAGCGACGTTCCTGGGCCACGCTGCGCAGGCTGGGGTCTTCGGCGATGGCGGGTGGCAGAGCTGAGTCGAGAGGCCACTGAGCCACAAGCGTCAGGGTCGGTGTGGAGCCCTGTTCACGATCGGTGACATACAGGGCAAGACGCGCCATGGCTGTATCGACCGCCAGAGACTGCAGCTGCTGCTGCGCTAGCTCGAGGAACCGATCGGACAGTTGCATCAGCCGAACTGCATCACGGAATACAGACGGTCGTGCGGTAACGCATTTGGACTGCTTGCCAAATTAGGAAAAAGTCTTAAGATCGGAGGTGCGACCGACAGCATGGCCCCTGGGAGGCCTTGCTCCTTCGTTGCTCCGATTGAGGTTGCACTTTCCGTGCCACCAAGGTTACAGCAGAGGTTGATGAATCCCCTGTTGACGTCGACATTCGTCGTTGTAAGCAATGGAGTGTGTCTTATTGCGAGCCGGCCTTCTCCGGATTTCCGCAGTCCGAACGCTGATGACCTGAATTCTCCCCTTGTGGATCGATCAGGGCATTGCTCAACCAACGGCTCAGCCCAACAGCTCCCTTCCGTCCACCTCTCAGCTCCCGTCTGCGGGAGGCAACCTTATGTCTAAGAAGCGCAAGCGGATTAGCCGCCGCCGTCTTGCCGGTCAGCGTGTTCTGGCCCACGTGCCCACGTTCCATCTGGAAACCGGGGAACACAAGCCCGTGACAGCGGCCCGCCGCTTCATCGCTGAAGGCTGTCTTGTACCTCCAGCGTTGCTAAACGTGCGGCGAAACGAACACACCACAGACCGTTTCTTCTGGGGTGAAAAGGGCCTGTTCAGTGCTCAGTATGCAGAGGAAAATCACTTTCTCTTCCCTTCGCTGCGCACCATTGTCGACCGCGTTGGTGAAGAGGTGATCTTCGAAGGCCTGGAGCTTTCTTCCGACGACTGGGAAGAGATGGAAGAGTACGAATACGCCTTCGTTTGAATCAGGCGAAATGTTGTCCTGGCCGAGTTATTTCAGCCAGGACATGATCGATTCAGCCATGGCCTCCTGAGCTGCCAGGGGAATGGAATGTCCACCGGCAAAAGTTTTCAAGCTGCATTCACTGGATCCCGATCCCAGGAGTTCAAGCAGTTTCTCTGCTGCCGCAGCCGGGACGACATCGTCATTCCGACCGTGTAGCAGCAGCACAGGTGGTCGGTTCGATGGAGGTTGCCACCCTGGATGGGGGTAGCCGCTGCAGCTGATTACTCCCGCCAGTGGCAGGTTGCAACCTACATGCAGGGCCATGGCCCCACCCTGGGAGAAACCGATCAGAACCGTTTTAGAGAGCGGAATGGTCTCTAGATCGAGTTTTTCAATGCGATGGCGCAACTGTTGCGTGGCTGATGGCACGGCCTGCCAGTCAGATGGGAACAGTCCATACCACTGACGTCCCTGGCCGCCTGGGTGAGGTTCGGGTGCCTGCAGTCCGATGCATTCCGCAGGAACCGTTGCTGCTGCAGCCAGCCCATCGCCGAGGGGTAGTAAATCCTCTGCATCAGCCCCCCAGCCATGGAGAAGCACCAGGCGAATGTGTCCCGGTTCCAGACCGGTATGAATCACTGAATCAGGCATCAGCTGCTTGACCTGCTGCTGCGTAGGTTGGCCCAAGGTCTCATTCCTGTCCTGCTGCCATGGCTCCCACTGCGCTGCTGAGCGTGTCCGATAAGCGCGGACTGGTGCCTCTCGCTGAGGCTTTGCATCATCGCTACGGCTACCAGTTGCTCTCCAGCGGTGGGACAGCCAAGGTCCTCAAGCAGGCTGGTCTGCCTGTCACTCCTGTGGCGGATTACACCGGCGCTCCGGAGATTCTTGGCGGACGGGTGAAGACGCTGCACCCCCGCATTCACGGCGGCATCCTTGCCCGGCGTGGCGATGCCAGCCATGAAGCCGATCTGATCGCTCAGGAGATCGCACCCATCGATGTTGTTGTCGTCAATCTGTATCCATTTCGAGAAACGGTTGCTGACCCCACGGTGAGCTGGGACACCGCAATCGAGAACATTGATATCGGCGGTCCGACGATGGTGCGGTCCGCAGCCAAGAACCACGCGCATGTTGCAGTGCTGACCGCTCCGAATCAGTACGACCGTTTTTTGGCTGCGCTGGATGCGTCGGGGGGAGCACTAACGGATGCAGTGCGACGTGAGCTTGCCGTGGAAGCTTTCGCTCATACGGCGGCTTACGACGCCGCGATCACCCGATGGATGCAGGCCAGACCAGAGGTGAGCACAGCTGATCCAACGGAGGCAGATCTCCCCTGGCTCGAGGCTTTGCCGTTGCGTCAACGCTTGCGATACGGAGAAAATCCCCATCAACACGCCAGTTGGTACAGCGCTGCCAAGGCAGGCTGGGGCGGAGCCATTCAGTTGCAAGGCAAAGAGCTCAGCACTAATAACCTGTTGGACCTAGAGGCTGCTTTGGCAACGGTCCGAGAATTCGGCTATGGCACCAATGGCAGCCACCCCGCCAGTCGCGCTGCAGCGGTTGTGGTGAAACACACCAACCCTTGCGGGGTGGCGATCGGTGATGGCACTGCTGCCGCACTGAGTCGGGCTTTGGATGCAGATCGCGTCAGCGCTTTTGGAGGCATCGTGGCCCTGAACGGTTGTGTTGATGCAACGGCTGCACGTGAACTCACGAGCCTCTTCCTGGAATGTGTCGTTGCACCAGGGTTTGCACCTGAAGCGCGGGAGATCCTCGCTGCCAAAGCCAATTTGCGCTTGCTTGAACTGTCTCCGGATTCCATTGACGCCGCCGGTCAGGACCATGTGCGCAGCATTCTTGGTGGAGTTCTCGTGCAGGATCTTGATGACCAGCGCGTGACGCCGGATGATTGGACCGTGGCAACCGAGCGAGTTCCCACCGCGAGCGAACGTGAAGATCTCTGTTTCGCCTGGCAGTTAGTGCGCCACGTTCGCTCCAATGCGATCGTCGTTGCTAGGGAAGGCCAGAGCCTCGGCGTGGGAGCTGGCCAGATGAATAGGGTGGGTTCGGCGCAGATCGCCCTGGAGGCCGCCGGTGATCGCAGCCGTGGTGCTGTGCTGGCCAGCGATGGCTTTTTTCCTTTCGACGACACGGTCCGCCTTGCTGCCGACCATGGAATTACGGCTGTGATCCATCCAGGTGGCAGCAAACGTGATGGGGATTCCATTCAGGCTTGCAATGAACTCGGCTTGTCAATGCTTCTGACAGGACGCCGTCACTTCCTGCACTGATCGTCAAGAGGGCGCAGGACTCCACGAGTTGGGGGCTGCAGTTTTAGCCTTCGTTCAATCGTGTGATTTTTGATGCCGACGGACCTGTCTTTTGGTCTCAACTTCCTTCATCCGCTGATGATGTGGCTGTTGCTGGCTGCGGGTGCTTACGCGACGTACCTCGGCATCAAGGCCAAGAAAGTGCGTACGGGGACATCCGAGCAGCGCAAGGCCTTGATCCCTGGAAAATTTGCCCAGAGACACTACCTCTGGGGCAGCGGTTTGATGGCCGTCATGGTGTTTGGAACACTTGGTGGTATGGCAGTCACCTATCTGAACAACGGCAAGCTGTTCGTTGGCCCGCACTTGGTGGTTGGTCTGGTCATGACCGGAATGATCGCTGCAGCCTCATCTCTTTCACCTTTGATGCAGCGTGGAAACCTATTGGCACGAAAAGTCCATGTGGGGCTGAACATGGGAATGCTCAGTTTGTTTCTTTGGCAAGCAGTCAGTGGAATGCAAATTATGAACAGAATATGGCTCAACCGCTAAAGCAATTGAGCGAACTTGACTGTATTAACGATAAAAATCTTCCCTGGTCAGAGGAGTTTTTCTGTCGTTACTTCTAACGTAAAAGAACACAGTTGCGGCGACTGCTAAAACGGGAATTGCCGTTAAGAGCAAGATCGCAATTGCTGTGAAGTCTTGATACATCGAAGCCTGTGAAAATAATTGTTTGATTATACAATAACCGGGGAATGTAGCTTATGCTATTCAGCTGAGTTACTTATATTGCATTAACCACCGAATTCTTTTTCGCTTGCAAGGGAGTTGGGAGTTTTGTGGGCTGCCTTGAGCGCTGCTTCTGAACAGGCTCACTCCTGTTTTGCTTGTGCTCGACCTTCTCGAAACGCATCGAGATCACGCTTGGCGGACCAGTACGCGCTGAGTTGCTCGCAGGTTTTGTATTGCATCCAGTTGGCTTCTGCTGCCACAACTCTGGCGTGGAGGGCTCTCTCTGTTTTCGTTTCAAATCGAATGGTTCCTTGATCCAGTGGAGCGTTGATGAAATAATCCCAATTCGGTTCAACCATTGGCCGATTTAAACTAATCAATCTTCGCCAATGCTTCGCTTTAAAGTTGTCCATTCTTTATGGCTGAAGGAGTAATTCGCTGCTTTAATCTCTCCAAAGTGATTGAGCTGAAAGCACTTTTGATGGCGGCCTGCGTGTAGTTCCGCTGGCTTTATTAAAGTTAACTTTCGCCCCTGATCTCGAAGTCGACATTGGTTGTGCCATTCACCGGGCCTGGCAATTGTTCGTTAAGGATTTAAGATTGGCGCCATCTCAGATTCTGACCTGGCTGTCATAGAATATTTTGTCATTGAAACAATGTTCAGGTGCTAAAGCCCTTTTTGATATCGCTGTTGTATGTGAGCAGTTGCGTTCTCGCTTTGCTCCAGGCGACGCGAGAATCAACTCCACAACCGATAGGACTTCTGATCGTTGCCATGGTTATGACCCCTGTATTAGTGAGTATCATCGCTGGACTTCCAGTGAATTGTATGTCTTTTCAGAATAAGCAAACTGATTAATCTCTGTATATTTCTTGAATCAATAAATGTAGGGTCTTGAAGCGTGAGCGGAATAATATAAATACTTGCCTGTTTTTTGATTGATATGTGAGATATTATAATTTTGACTCTTCTAAAATTGTTTTGCACCAGGCTTCTAAACGATCTTGCGTTTTTTCTGACTCATTGTCTTCGTCAATCGGGAGCCCGCAAAACATCCCGTTGATCATGCTTTTTGAATCATCGAAAATATAGTCTTCACCTGACACATGTCCAATCAAATTGCCACCAGCTTTCTGAAAGGCTGTGTAAAGCTCTTCCATCGCGTCACAGAAAAATTTACTAAAAGCTGCTGAATCTCCAAGGCCAACGATGGCCACAGGTTTTCCTGAGCAATTGAGGGTCGGGATCTGCTCAATGTGCTCATCCCAAACGGTTCCTGACCTTTTGACGTCTGACCCGGTATTCCAGGTTGGAGTGCAACAGATCAGTGCCTCACAGGCTTCAATGTCCTTGATGTCCTGAAAATCACTGAGCTCTTTGAGTTCAGAATCGGGAAGGAGCTGGTCGAGCCTCTCGGCGATGTCTTCCGTATGACCGGTTGCTGATGCAAAGACAATCGTAAATTTCATAGAGAAACCTATCAACTCTATTTTTTCTCGCCCTGAGGCATTGATCAAATAGTATTTAACAATCTATTGTCACTTACTATACGTCCAAATCCTGTTGCGGGATGCCCTTCAATCAGCTTCTAGTCCGTTGAATAATTCTTTATGTACTGCAAAAGTGTGATACAGCGAGGTTTTGTTTTCGGGTTGTAATTTAGTGCCGTCGCATGTGTATGCGATTGCACAAACTAAATTTCCTTGCCAGGCGATGTTGTCGTCGCTTTGGTCTTCTGACCAAGTCATCATCATTTTGAATTGATCAGGGAGTTGACTGCCAATTTTTTCGCATGCTTTGCACAATCGATATAAAGCAGGCGGCTTGGATGGCATGGACAATGCCTTTTTCAA
>Ga0189292_10089_pt1 | contig 52900 bp, 46 predicted proteins | sample UW1oraminimetaG_FD_130317 | JGI IMG/M metagenome (GOLD analysis project Ga0189292, IMG submission 130317) | Marine microbial communities from the Costa Rica Dome - UW179A-orange mini metaG | ecosystem: Environmental > Aquatic > Marine > Oceanic > Photic zone | place: Costa Rica: the Eastern...
CTGGGCCGCGTCAAGTTCGCTGCCGGCAACCCTGCTGCGGTGATGATCATCGACGCTGAACTCAGGGAAGGCGAAGCCGAACCCGCCAAGCTCGAAGGCTGATCGATTGATCAGTCTCTAAGCAAACATCAAGCTCCGTCTGAGCATGAGTTGACGATCTCTACAGCCCCGCAGACAGCGGGGTTTTTTATGATTTCAGAGCATCTCTGCTGTGTTGGCAGCTCATGATTGCTTTGAAAATCAATATTTTATAAAACTTTTGCTAATGCAGTTTCGACTGAAGTCGAATTGTACGTCCGCAAAGTACTAGAAATACGAGATGGTTGTTCTTGGAGCTTTTCGTCAGAGATAGCTGAGGTTGACCTTCAATCGGGAAAGATGATGGCCAACTGCATTGACATTTCTATGGAGAAAGCTCATCAACAAATCTGTAGAACCTAATGGCTACTTTTTGTTCGTTTCTCTAGTGAGCGGTAAAAAATAATAGTGAGATGTGGAACTGGTTGAAATTGCTAATGAGGGATTTGCGAGAGCTTTGATTTCATCATACTTTTTAGATGAACGATAATTGTCAGCGTGTTAATCCTGTCGCTTCTAGCAATTCAACCGCAAGTCCTTCTGCTTCCTGAGGCCAAATGGCAGTATCGCGATACAGAGTGGCAAGCCGTATGTTGTAATCTTGTATGGCTATGATTTCAGCCTGAATAGAATTTTGGTATAATCTAACAAGTTGATTGATGGTTGTTACATCCGAAAAACCAGCATTCAATCGTGCAATTGAAGCGATATAGCTTATTTTCGCAGACTCAACCGCTGCATCAGAAGTCATGAATCGTATCCGATTGGACCTCAGAGCATTGATGCTTGCCCTCACATTTTCAATGAGTTGATCACGAATATCTTCCACATTAAATTCTTCAGATTTTGATCGCGAGAATAGAGCGCTAGCCGTGGCATTATTGACGCCGCCCTGATAAAAATTCCAAGTGAATCCAATACCTGCGGAGACATCATAACTAGTATTACTCCCAAAAGAGAAGCTGTTTGATGTTTCACGTGAATCGCTGCTTGAATTTGAAGATCCTGACACTGAAGTCGTATTAAAAGCGTAACTATCTGATGAGGTGCTAGATAGATTGGCTGTAGAGCTTAGAGAAAAACTGGGCAGAGTTCTGTTGCGTTCAGCAATTCCTTCAAAATTATATCTTTTGGAAAGCTCTAAAGAGCTTAAAACTCGATCATTATTCAATTGAGCTAAGTCAATCGATTCTTCTAATCCAAAGATCCATTCACCAGCAAATTGATTTTCTCCTTCTGCCAAAATTAGGGGTTCACCAGGCAAAGAAACAAGTCTCGCTAGTTGGCTTGATAACTGATAGTAACGTTCAATATATGACGTTAAATCTGACAAAGTACTGTAATATTGAGCATGGACTTGACCTACATCCCCTAGATGTGCGAGACCAGCTTCGAAACGAGAATCTGTAAAAAGCACGGTGCTTTTTAATGATTCAGCAATGGTTTCAAACGACTTGATCAGTTCTTGCTGAGCGATGAGTTGATAGTACGTTTCCTGAATTTGAAAAACAAGTGTTCGAGAAGCGTTATAAAAGGCGTATCTCTGTGCACTGTACGCGGAAGCTGCTGCATCGATTGTGGGTTGCCGACTGAAATCAAGAAATTTCCAACTCAGCTCACCTGTTATGCTTTGAGGATAACTGTTGCGAGAGGATGTTGAATTCGTCCGTGAAAGTGAAGGTGACTTAGAGTTGAGACTATTTACTTGGTTGACGCTATTTCTATTCTCATTGTTTCCATTTGAACTACCTCTTATTAGGGCAGTTGGATTCCAAGAACGAGACCGTGCAATGAACGTATCACGTGTTGATTTCAAAGATTCTATTTGAGATTTTAAACTGGGATTGTTAGCAAAGGCAAGAGATATACATTGATCTAAGCTAAGGTTTATTGATTGATTGGGATTAGTGGATGCAGCTTTAAAGGCTTCGACAATCTTAAGGAGTTGCTGGTTATCAATAGCCCTTATCTCTTTTGTATAGTGACCAACAGGCATTTCAGCGGGATGAAAAGCATCGATATTGATTTTTTGCGCTTTCGCAGGATAAAATAGTGTTGGGAAGAGCATTAGAGACAATATAGAGATGCTTAGATGAGAGACTCGCTTTTTTAACCTTTTGTCGAAAGAGAACCCCAAGAGACCCACGAGTTGAATTGATTGAATCATCATTTAATCTCCCTCATTGTCATTAATAATTTTCGAAAGATATGATGAGGTGTGTAAAGACTCTTCAAATGATCCTGAATACTCAACGCTTCCATCATTGAGAATGATGATGTGATCACAATCACGAATAGCGGTCAGTCGATGGGCAATCACAATACGCGTCACCCCAAGTTCTTTAAGGTTATCGATGATTATTTTCTGAGAATAACTATCTAATGCAGAAGTTGATTCATCTTCAATCAACATTGATGGTTGTCGCAAAAGCGCACGCGCGATACTCAATCGCTGTCGCTGTCCGCCAGAGATATTGGTAGCACCTTCAGATAATATGGTTTCTAACTTCATCGGTAAGGATTGTATTTCACTTTCAAGATTAACCAGTTTAAGGGTCTTCCATATTATCTCGTCTGGCGATAATAATCCCGAAGTTAGCGCATCTCTAATAGAAGACACAGACAAAGCCGTGGATTGCAAGACTGTTCCGATCTGAGACCTAAGGTGTTTAATGTCAAGCTCATTAATTTCACGACCGTCAATAAAAACACTACCACTTTGGATAGGATAAAAACCCAGTATTATTGAAACTATGGTTGATTTTCCGCAACCACTAGGGCCAAAAATAACATTAAACTTGCCAGGATAAAGTTTAAATGACGCATTTGAAAGAACGTATCGGTCTGTATTTGGATAGGCAAAATAAACATTCTTGAATTCAATCAATCCTTTAAGTTCAATACGCTCTAGTTGAGAATTTAATCCTGGCTCAGGGCCTTGGCGAATCAAAGGTATGGCCCGTTCGAAATCAACGAGGGATCTACCTAAGATGTTATTAAACAATCCAACAAGTTCAATGAATTTGGCAGTGAAATTAGAAAATGCACTTTGGAAGATGATAAATGTTGACGTGCTTAGCACGACTTCACTAATATCCTTAGCACTAAGTAAACGATAAATAAGTACGCCATAGAGAAGCGATAGACCAAAATTGTTCAAAAAGCGTGAAATGATTTGATTATAATTAGAAAAGACGCTTACTTTAAAGCTTAGCGATGAGATCAGGAAAATATATCTTGACCACCTACTTAGAATTGTTCCTTCTTTGCCGTTGGTACGAATTTGTGCAATGTTGTTGATTGACTGAAGTGATTCATCAAAAAAGTCGGCCTTACGTTCTACGAGTTCACGTTCATACTTTAGTTGTCTTCGAAACAGTATCGTTTGTATAATTGCTACTAATAGTATGAATGCTAGAGCTGGAATGCTGAGATAAACATCATAAAAAAGCATCATTCCGACAAACCCAACAAGCGATATCAAGCCGATGACAGACGAAAGAGCTGATGAAGAGAGCGAACTAAGAATATTGTTAACTGACATCGCTCTTGATGAGAGATCTCCTGTTTTGTATTGATCAAGAAAATAAACTGGATATGAGAGGATTCTGTTGTAGAGGGGGATTTGGATTCTAAGATTTAATTTTTGATTGAATCTTAACAAGTAGAATGATTGGAGCCATCTAAGTGAAGATGAGTACAAAGCGATCAGTATTGAAATAATGAAAGTTGAGATGATCCATTGGATATTTCCACTAGGGACAACCTCGCCAACAACGCGAGCCGTGATAAATGGTGCAAATAAAGCGAAAGCTGTTACCAAGATTGATAATATTAATGCTTTAGTTAAGTCTGGACGAACTGCTGGAAATGAAAACTGAATTAACTTCCAAAATGTATCTAGTGATTCAGGGAATACAGGGTAGATTTCATAGGCTGGTTTAGATAATATATTAGCTGAGCGATCGAATGGGATATTAGTATTGTCTAGCGCACTATATGCATATGTATTTGATCCCTTTGAATAGACCACTACGGCTGTCGAATCATCTTCGCGAATACAAACGATAGGAATTTGTTCAAATTTTGATTGATTTTGATTGATTGACGATAGTCTGAAATAGAACCCATTTGACGTTAATAAGTCTTCAAGACTACCTCTCAACCGGACAGGTATTTTGGAATCCAACCCACTTAAATCACGCAATTTGTTGATTAAGTTTTCACGTTCAAAATCATCACTTGGTTCGTCATTGATCTTTCCTCCGATTGATGTTGCTATATCAAGTGTTAGAAGAGAGCGTATTGTTCTTGATCCTTTCCTTAGTAAAGATTTGGATTCTTGATTTCTTTTCATGATCTCTCAGCTTCTACAAGCGACTTGAACAATGATTGTTCTTTTGACATCAGAGTAGAAGGATGTCCTAACTCCTTTATTTCTCCACCGTCAAGGACAATTACCTGATCACTTAGTTTTGCAATCAAAAGTCTGTGAGCAACTGAAATAATTGTCTTATTCAGCGATTTGATGTTTGTGATGACTCGCTTCTCTGTAGATATATCAAGAGCACTTGTTGCCTCATCGAGGAAGATCATCTCTGAATTTTTTAATAATGCTCTGGTTATTTCTAGACGTTGTAATTCACCTCCACTAAGCCCGATGCCTTGGTTTCCAAGAATTGTGGAATATCCCTGGGGCAATTCCATTACAACTTCGTCGAAACATGCTAATTTAGCAATCTCACGAACCTCGTCGAGATCGAGCTGATCATCATAAAGTGTTAAATTATCATAGATAGTTCCCCTAAAAATGCTTTGCTCTTGTGAGACATAAGCAAAAGACTTGCGAATCGATCCATCTTCAATCGCCAACCAATCAAAGCCGTCGTAAAGGATTTGTCCTTCTGTAGGCGTATAGAGACCCACCAGATTTTTAATCAATGTTGATTTGCCTGAACCGCTTGGTCCGACAATGCTGAAAAGCTCCCCAGCACCAATTTCAAAGTTGAGATCTTGTAAAACATTCTGTGAAAGTGGTGAAAAGCTCTGAGTTAAATGGCTTACACGAATGCTTTTAGGAATAGTTTGTATTAATACATTTTCACTGTCGTTTAGTTGGTGTTCTTCATTCACATTGATAATAGATGGGCCAAAATATAGCTTTTCATCGTCAAGAGATCTCATTTTAGTGTCATCGTTAACCAAACGTAAATCCTGAAGCCTGCCAAGTTCAGCTTCAGCCTGTTGCAATTGATCAATAATCGTTGAGAGACCCAGCAAGGGACCCGTGATTTCTGATCGAAGAACTTGAAAAGCCATGAAACCAGCCAAATTCATTGACCCTGTCATGACTAGATAACCTGAGAATGCAATAGTTCCATAGTTATAGATTGATTCAACTAGATTTGTTAGAAAATCAAATCCATTCATTGTTTCTTGCACTTCTTGCGATTTTCTAAGAATCGGGGTGTAATATTTTTGGTATAATGATAGATAATTCTGCTCTAACCCAGATGCTTTGATTGTACGAGTGTCGTTCAACATTCGAACTGTAATTCCACTCACCTTACCCATTTCTACTTGAATTGAACGATTTGAATCAACCATCATTTGCGTCGCAATACCTGCTAATACGATGCTTATTCCGATGTAAAATAGAGAGACCAGTGTTAATTGCCATGAAATTAAGGCCAAAAATGGAATCAATAAAAGCGCTCCACCAACTCCAAGGAGAAAAATCAAAAACTGATTAATGACAGTATTTGAAATATTTTCCGAAAGGTTAAGTCTGTTTGCAATATCTCCAATAAATCGACTTGTAAAAAAGCTGTAGTCTACTGAAAGAAGTTTAAACGATATTTCTACTGCGAAGCGTCTTTGAATAGCCAATGCCATTCGCCTCACAATTGTTAGCTCTACAGCTGTTAGGCATCCAGCCAAAAGTACAATAAAGATTGAAAGCCAGAGGATAGGTAATCCAATTTCATAACGCTGATTCCCTAAAAATGTCTGTACGAATGCACCAGACAAACCTGGCGCAGCCAGTGATGTAACCAGTAGTGCGGTTGCAATAAGAAGTAGTAGGAAAATGGTGGTCTTGTATTGAAATAAAACTGCAATAAATCTGATAATTTCACGCTCAGGCTGACCTGATCTTTTAAAGTTAGTTGTCTTATTAAATTGAAGAAGTAGCCCTGAAAAACTTTCTTCAATTTGCGAGAATTTAACACTATATTTTCCACCTGCAGGGTCGGCAATACGAACAACTTTGCCATTGGTCGATTCAAAGACCAAAAAGTGGTTGTAATTCCACCAGGCTAAGCATGGAAATTGTATCTTCCCTTCCAAGATATCTTTAGCCGTAGGTCTCTGAGCTTTAACTTCCAATCCATAATGCATCGCTGCTTTTTTTATATTGAGCATGTTGCTTCCATCACGGCTTACTCCACACTGGTATCGCAGCTCTGACAACGAAACATATTTTCTAAAGTATCTCATTATCATCGATAATGATGCTGCACCGCATTCAACCATTTCATATTGAAGTACTAACGGTACATGAGTTCTCTTCAGTCTATTGATGATAAAGTTTATCATTCTTGGTTCAGATTAAAACGAATTAATTTGTTTGGAGCTGCGAGACCCGTTATCTCTTTGACAGCTGGTATCAGCATTTCGATAGGGGTTCTCGTTCGTGTTGTGATTTGGCTGGCCAATAAAAATCCTTCTCGTGGAGCGATTGGAGGATTACTTCTATTGTTCCAAACATAGCCGCCTGTATTATCAGTAGATGCCTCGAGCAGTTTCTCGTAGTTCGTGTTTTTGCTTGATGCTTTAGCGCGGAGCTCATCAAGATCCTGTCTTAATAATCTTACATTTACTTGATAGACGCTACCGCGTGGACTGACGATCTTTGCAAGACCTTGTGAATTAAGGCGAGTCGATAGTGTTGTAGTTGTGAATGGAATTGGTTCAAGCGAATCAATCTTCCCCTTGATCCCACCCACTTCAGATGCACTGAAGCCTAGAGGTGTAAGAATGACTTCCTGCCCAATATCGACTTCTGTAGCAGCCTTCTGATCAACAAAAACTGGAACGATGCTTGGTTCTGCAACTTTTGACCAACTGACCGTCATGATTTCTGATCCAACATTCACAAAATCCCATTGTGACGTTGTGAATGACTGCACATAAGCCTCGTCAAAAGCAAATACCACTGAATCCCTTATAAATTCAGACAAGGCATCAACAAGATTGGCTTGATTTTTTTTGATTTCAAGCTGCAATTCCTGCAGTTTAGACGTATATGTTGAGACATTGATCCGCGAGCTTGTTGCATCTGCCAATGCTCTATTAAGCTCAAACCTAGAGGCAAAACCTTCCGCAACAAGATTATTTAGTGGGTCGAGCATGTCTGTTTTGGCTGTTTCAACATCTCGACTTAACTCGAGTGATTCTTTATTAATGGCTAATAGATTTTTAAAATTGTTGATCGATTGCTGAAGATTGAGAAGATTGTTTCTAAGAGCTTGCCTTGCTGCCGGTTTGTCAATGATGGCGATAACATCTCCATCTTGCATTTTGACGGTGTAGGCTCCCCCACTTTCTATGCCACCACTGAAATGACTAGTGGGCATTCGCGTTGTTTGCAAGACTTTGAGGTAGTCCAGTATTTGTTCAGTTAGAACTACGGAATCTTTGTAATTATTTTTTCCTCCTTCGCTGCTGAATTGGTAGGCTTTTTGTGACCATTCTGGTACTGAATACTTGATTTTGCCTGATTTTTCATTATAGACAAATGGCAACAGAACTCTTCCGGTCGATGGGGATTTGTATGTGAATAAACCATCAACTGGTGCCAGAATCCCAAGACCAGACACTTTGACCGGTATCGGGGCCAGAAAAGCCCATGCAGCCGTAAATCCTGCTAAACCGATAAAGATAGAACTTGCGACTTTTGTGGGAGAGTTGAGAATCGAAACATCAACAATACCTTTCGCATTGGATGACTTTAAATCGTTTTTCATTGCTTTTTAATTGTTCCGGCACAACCTATTTTGTTGCTTTTTAAACAGGTCTTTTTCGCACTATTAAGCTTTGAGGGCGTTGAATCAATCTTTTTGTTTGCCCTCAGGTTAACCATTGAGCCAGTAAAATTCTTTTTATCTTATCGGTTTGCGCGTGGAAGTCAACCATTTGCCTGCGGGCCTTGACTTCAGCCCTGTGTGCATGCCGCCCCCTGGTTTACGATTTGATTGGTTTAGAGTTGAGGCCACCAGGCATCATTGAACGACTATGGGCGCGCCGTTTGATTCGTTGATTTCATTTCATTTTGCACCCTTGACTAATTCCTGCTTAGCTGTCGCTTTGAGCAGGTTGTTAGCAGTTAAACAATCGTCGTTGAATTTGTTTTGATCCCCAAATCAAGCCTTCACTATCACATCATTCATATCCATCATTCTGGTATTACTCGTTCCATTGTTGCAGCGTTGAGGTGTTCAGTCTTTTCTTAACTCTGATGCTTTGAAGGCATCAGCATTGAGATTTCTCTAGGTCTTGAGCGATCATCTTGATCTCTCTTCTCGTGAATGTTTAAGCTTCTAATCCTACCTGTCTTGCTAAATGAACCTCAGAGCAGGAATAGAATAGGCATTTTTTTCTGATTTGCAATATTGGTCATGCTGTGATTTGGCGGATCATTTTTCGCCTCCTCACCGATGATGTGCCTCAGGGTAGTTCTATCTACCGGCCAGCCAATTTAATGATCTCAGCAGTGAATGAGTGGTATCAACCCACTTTGTTGATTAAGCATGTTGACTCGCATTGAGGTCTTCCAAAAACAAGCCTCGGTCTAACCGATCGTGCCGCACCATCTGAATGGGAGCGACTCCCCTAAGACCTTGCGCATTGAACTATTGACTACCACTTTCCTGAGCTTTCGCTTCACTTTCGGAATGGTTGCAAGGTAGAAGAGCAGATCATTCAAGTTGTGCTAATTCGTTTGAACGATGCGGGTGGTTGTTTGAATTGTCTTGCAGCTCGGCTTTTCCAAGGGAATTCAAAAACCCCCCAGCTAACACTTTCTGATTCAGGCCATTGGCATCCAGGCCAGTGATTAGCTCAGCACCAGTTTCAGTTGCTCTTCGCTTCCGTTGGCCTGCTGCACATCCACCTTGACGTCGTCACCGTCGCTGAAATTTCCGGCCAAAATCGCTTTGGCGATTGGTGTTTCTAGTTCGCGCTGGATGGCACGCTTGAGAGGCCGGGCGCCGTACACGGGGTCATACCCGGCGTCAGCAAGCCAGGCGGTGGCTTTGTCGCTGATGGTCAGTCCGAGTTTGCGCTGCAAGAGACGTTTGCGCAGACGTTCCACCTGCAGATTCACGATCTGGTGTAGTTCGTCTCTGCGCAGACTGTGGAAGATGATCTGATCATCGAGCCGATTGAGGAATTCGGGACGGAAATGGCTGCGAAGCGCTTCATTTACCCGCCCCTCCATTTTTTCATGCTGCCCGTCATCGCCGCCGAGATCCAGGATCGACTGGCTGCCGATGTTGCTGGTGAGGATTAGTACGGCATTGGTGAAGTCCACGGTCCTGCCCTGCCCATCGGTGACTCGACCATCGTCAAGGATCTGCAACATCACATTGAAGACATCGGGGTGCGCTTTCTCTACCTCGTCGAAGAGGATCACGGTATAGGGGCGACGTCGTACTGCTTCAGTGAGTTGACCGCCGGCCTCGTAGCCGACGTAGCCAGGCGGAGCACCAATGAGTCGACTCACGGTGTGCTTCTCCATGTACTCACTCATGTCGATGCGCACCATGGAGTCTGCGCTGTCAAACAGCTGTGCCGCCAGGGCCTTGGACAGCTCGGTTTTGCCGACACCGGTAGGACCGAGGAAGAGGAAACTGGCGATTGGCCTGTTGGGATCACTGAGTCCGGCTCGTGAGCGTTGAATCGCATCGGCTACGGCCGTAACGGCCTGCTGCTGGCCCACGACTCTTTCGTGCAGCTGGTGCTCAAGCCCCAGAAGCTTGGCCATTTCCGACTGCACAAGTTTGGCTACGGGAATGCCGGTCCACTTGCCGATCACCTCCGCAATGTCGTCCTCGGTGACCTCCTCACGCAGCAGCGATTTCTCTTGACCGTTGTCATCGTGTTCTGTTAGTGCGGCCTCTTTTTCCGCCAGTTGCTTCTGGAGTGTGGCCAGTGTTCCGTATTCCAGTTCAGCAGCCTTGTTCAGGTCATAGCTGCGCTTAGCTTGGTCAACCTGAAGTTGTACACGCTCGATCTCCTCCTTGAGGTTAGAAAGCTCATCAATTGCTCCCTTTTCTTGCTGCCACTGAGCATTGAGGGTGCTTTGTTGTTCCGAGAGTTCTGCAAGTTCCCGCTCCAGTCTCTCCAGCCGCTCTTGGCTGGCGGCATCCGATTCACGGCCAAGCGAGAGTTTTTCCATTTCCAGTTGCAGGATCTTGCGATCGATTTCATCGATCTCCTCGGGCTTGGAGGTGATCTCCATCTTCAGCCGCGCTGCAGATTCATCCACCAGATCGATGGCTTTGTCAGGCAGAAAACGGTCTGCGATGTAGCGACTGCTGAGCACTGCGGCAGCTACCAGAGCGCTGTCAGCAATGCGAACACCATGGTGTACCTCGTAGCGCTCCTTGAGTCCGCGTAGAATTGAGATAGTGTCTTCAACCGTGGGCTGGTCCACCAGCACCTGCTGGAAGCGACGCTCCAGAGCTGGATCTTTTTCGATGTGCTGACGGTGTTCGTCGAGTGTTGTTGCGCCAATGCAGCGCAGTTCACCTCGTGCCAGCATCGGCTTGAGCAGATTGCTCGCATCCATCGCTCCGCCAGTGGCGCCAGCACCCACCACGGTGTGGATCTCGTCGATGAACAGAACGATCTGTCCCTCTGAGTCGGTGACTTCTTTTAGAACCGCTTTGAGGCGTTCTTCGAATTCGCCGCGATATTTGGCTCCGGCGATCAGTGCCCCCATGTCGAGGGCAATGAGCTGACGGTTCTGCAGCGCCTGTGGAACGTCGCCGTTCACGATGCGCTGAGCCAATCCCTCGACAATGGCGGTCTTGCCCACGCCAGGCTCGCCGATCAATACGGGGTTGTTTTTAGTTCTGCGGCTAAGGATCTGAATGGTGCGACGGATTTCCTCGTCGCGGCCAATCACGGGATCAAGTTTGCCGTCTCTGGCAGCTGCCGTGAGATCGCGTCCGTATTTCTCCAGCGATTCGTAGGTTGCTTCGGGGTTCTGGTCGGTCACAGTTTGGCTGCCGCGCACGGCATCAATGGCGGTTTTCAGGGCTTTGGCGTCGGCGCCCACCTGACTGAGCAGGCGTTGGCCGCAGCGTGCATCCTCTGCTAACGCCAGGAGAAGGTGTTCGATTGAGATATAGCTGTCTCCATAGCCCTGCTTGAGAGATTCGGAACGATCCAGAAGGGCATTGAGCCCCTTCCCGAGGTAAACGGATTCCGGTGGAGATTGCAGAGCTGGTTGCTGACTGAGATGGGCTTCAAGGTTGCTCTGCAGAGCTGATGGCGCGACACCGGCTTTCTCGAGAATGCGACTGGCAAGACCGTCCTGTTCTAGGAGTGCCAGCATCAGATGCTCAGTCTCCAGTTGCTGATGGCGTCGCTTCTGGGCCAGGTTCTGGGCCGAGAGGATCGCGGCCCAGGCCTTTTCAGTGAATTGTTCGGCCGTGGGTTGCATGATTCCGTTTGTACTGCAACAACCGTATGGGGCAAGTGATCATCAAGGGCCGGGGGAACCGATCCTCCACGATTCGGTGTTCACTCCAGCATGCGGTCAACCGATCCAGATCGGTAGGGTCCACCGAATACTGGAGACCCATGGTGGATGAAAACCCTGTGAACCCGAGTCTTGTGACCAGTCTGGTGGCAAGAGTGAGGGAGCTCTACGGACCTTCGCCCTCGGACCTGGAGCGAATGTGCTGGACCGTGGTTCACGAACATCATCACGGTGCGATGCCCTCGGAGTACGACATCCGGGAGGTTGATGAGGATCTTTACCTTGCCGTGTTGACCGCAGCTCGCCAGTGATTGCAATGAGTATGAAGAATTGCTCTGGTGTATGCAAATGCAAGTAATCGAGCTCAAAACCGACCTTCTCGGATGCATCGTGCATCAACTCCAATCATCAACTTACGTGGTTTCATAAGTCGATTGAGATCGATAACTCGCAAAAGCTCCTCTAGGCAGCAGACTGACTTTCGATATTGCAACAGACACAGTCAGTTTCTGAGCCATCTGATGTTGATCAGCTCGTTGACGTAACTAATAGCTAACAGATAGGTGCTTGCTGCAGGTCTCCGAGATTCAATGGATCGATTTGACATTCATTCCTTAACGGAATATTGCCAGCTGGTGATTCCACGCATGTCGAGCCATCATGATCATGTGGCTACCATTCTGAAATGACACGGATTGCTAACTGAATATTCACGGACAGTTTGAAACGCACCTCTAAGCAGAATCCTCACCAACCATCTGTCGAAGATATGAATCCCGATTCGCAGCGCGCAATGACTAATGCAAACACCTTGAGCATGGTTGATTACAATCAAAATTCAGAAGTTCAGGCATTTGCAGCAAGCAAACTTTCAGAACTCATAAAAAAATTTGCAGCAAAGATTCTTGTAAATTTACCTCTGAACGAGACATTGAATATTTGTGAATATGGTTGCGCAACTGGCGGATCATCAATTGCACCAATCAGAGCGATCGAAGAGCTGGCAAGCAAACGAAAGATCATCATTACGATGAACGACTTGCCTATGAATGATTGGAAAACTCTTAAAACTACGATTGAAGCGAAATTCCCAAATATTGATTTTAAATATCTCGCGAAAAGCATGTATTCTCCACTAGCGAAAGAGTCCTCGATTCATCTTGGATATTCTTGTTTCGCCCAGCACTGGCTGGACAATGGCGCTCCAACAGGCCTTCCTGGAGATGCTCTTTGGGCGAATCAGCTTCCGATGAATTGCCTCGAACGCCAATCCTGGGAGATAGCTTCGAGAGATAACTGGAGAAAGAAACTCCTGCTGCGTGCTGACGAGATCAAACCTGGAGGCAGGCTAATCATCCACATTCACAGTTCGTTGAATTGCGGTAATCTTAGCGAAAAGTTCGCTGTAACACTACAGAAAGCTAAGTCTCGAATGATTGCCCTCAAAGAAATAAGTCCAGAACAAGCAACTGATCTATATATTCCACAATACTGTAAATCACCAGCTGAAATATTTAGCCCTTTGTGTACTTCAGAAATGAGTTTATTGTGGCAAATGGAGGAAGCGCATTATCAGCAGCTTCCTTGTGATGAACTTTTTGATCAAAGCAAGATTCAAAAGCAAATTGGATTCTTAAAAGGATTCATGGATTCAACGCTTAGAATATCCCTCAATCAAATTCAGGTCAAAACATTTTGGGACCATGTCTCGCAATTGGCCGGCAACGATTCGACCGCGCTGACCTCCAACGGAATGTCTACATTTCTCAGTCTTAAAAGGCTGGAATAAATAAGCGAAGTCAATCACAAGTGCTTAGCCAATACTGAAATTTAAATGATTGAATATCCAATTCCTGAGGTGACTTGTACTACCTATCCGGTTGACCTCATCAATCTATTCTATTGATGCTGAGCTGAATCATCACCATCCTGCACTGATGCTCATCTGCCTACTCATCAGTTATAAAGCAGCTTAGAAGAACCCTTTGTTGTTGACCTGGAAAGCCATCAATCATTAAAGCATATCCATAATTTCAACGACGTCTTGCAGGAGTTTCCATAATAATTATTTCGGGCAGTTGTTTTGAGTTACCCCTGGGACTTCTTTCGCACCGGATACCTTCCCAGCAGGGAATGTCGTTGTGTGTAGTGCCATCAACGAACGAGATGTTTCATAGCATATCAGACCTGCATTGGCATTGAATTGTTTTATCTTGCTGCTAACGCAAAGCTTTTCTGACGATATTGACAACCCATTATTGTCTTTTTTTGGATTCTCGTGAATATCGTTTGCAACATCTTTGTATGGCTGAAGCTAAATTCTTGATTTGGATACTTTCAGAACAGCTCTACAATTTTGTTGTGAATACTCGGACACGAATTTGATAGTATTTGCCAATAGCAATTAATGTTAAATATATGGTTCGCTGTGTCCAGAATTCATGATTCCAGGATTTGCAAATTATGGAAATCCAAATCAGCGGCTCAGTAACTTTTAGAGATGCTCAGCATTGCCATTCTTATCCCTTCAAAACTATGGGGTTCGTGCTTTACGACACTGCTTTTGAACGGGAGCTTTGCGTGCAAGTCAGAAATCTAAGAAGCTAATTGATTCCCTTCTTGGGTTGGATCGATGAACTGGTGGCTTGGCCCTTAATAGGTGAACGAATTGGTCCAATCTCCTCAGGATCGAGGCAATTTGGGGGCTGCAATGCTTGATTTGTATTGATTGCTTCGAGCCTGATTCTTGAAGTATTCACATTGAGTGCACCGCATCATCCATCACGCCTTCCGGCAAAAGGCGGTAAAACTGTTTCCGATGCTACAAAAAATCTTGCGTTTTTGTTAAGGCGGCTGGCAGATTTAGAATTTGCTTTTATTAATTGATAGAACGCTTTCTATTAATGGCTGAACGAGACATTATTTCTTCAATTGCAGAGCTGCGTGAAGCGATTTTGAATTATGAAGTGAAGGAGGTTTCCAGTGATCTGGTATTTAATTTTTCAGATACAACAGATGGTTCGCTTTATCCTCCGAATTTAGGATTTGCTTGGACAGGAAGTTCTGCCTCTTTGTACGACTTGCTAGTTCTTAATCAACGATTTCAGTCTTCATCGGTTGATTTGTCTAAGAATGATCCCAATGCACTAAAGATTGATCTGAAAGTAATTAACGCACTCCAGCGAGGTGTGGGATTTGGTTTTGGATATCAAAACAATAATTTCAGTGTTGAAGAATTAGAGAATACTGATTACCCCACTTTTGATGTAATCGATAATACTTTTGCCATCACTGCTGTTGTCTTTGACAAGACAGAGGGGCCTTTTACGGCATTTGATTCAAGTGGTAATCCAACTTCGATTAATCAGTTAACGATCGATCAGAGAATACCAACACAGGTGTTCTGGCAAGAACTTCTTGAGGAGAAAATATCTAAAACTGTTGATAATCCCATTCCTATTCCTGGGATTGTCTTTGATGAAATAACCAAGCACTATGCGAATAGCGATCCGACGACCACAAACTATGGAAAGATTGTTGGTATAGAAGATACGCTATTTTTTGGTGCTGGGGGTAATGCTGGTGTTTTAAAGCCCGACGGTCTTTCGTTCACTGAAGGAGTGGCTAGTGCTAATTTTGACCAATGGAATTCATTCCCTGAAGCGTTTGTAAGTTCAGAAGGTGCTTTTGAGCTGATGAAGAGTGTTAATAAGACTTTCGGTATCAATGGAGCTCCAAATTTTACTCTTGATAATGCATCTGCAATCTTTTACGAAGAGTTTTTGCAAGAAAGGTTGGAAGAATATAGTCAATTAGAGAATCAAGGTGGAAACGTTGAATCTAGAAAAACAGAAATTATTGGCGAGCTTGTAGTTTTGGTTCGCTCATTTGAGAATTTTCAGCTTGCTTCCTCTTCTTTAAATACTGGAACCAATGGTGAAGGCTTTTCAAATGCTGCCAATCCACTGGTAGGAAGAAGTTATGAGGACATTACTTTGAATGATGATTTTTATATTGATACTTTTATGGGTCAAGAGTTTATCGTTGATAACTTGAAGCTTCCTGGTGATGGCGGATATGCTGCTGAGGGTTGGTTGTCTTTGATTCAAAGTTCCGACGATGTGGACCCTAACGATAACACTTACCCTAGTGATGGATGGTTTGATTTGGATAAAAAGAAATCACTTGAGAAGAGCGATATTGGTGGAGATTTAAGTAATTATAAAAGTAATTTTGTCATCAATGACCACACCATTAAATACGCCGCTTTTGCTCGCGATTCGGTCAGCAGCGACACGATTACCGCAGCTGAGTTGACCTCTGAATTTGAGAATACGCTTCAAGGCAGTACGCTTATCAGTAATGATGCCTTTGATGATGTTCGGATTGATGAGCTTGTTGGCTTTGGAAGCGACTTCCTTCCAGATGACTTCAGTACATTTATCTCAATGGCTGGCGGAGTGGATCGAGTCACGGGAAGCCGCTTCACCGATGTGATTATTGGGCCAGATGAGAGTAGCTTGCATGGAACGATGACATTCAACTCCGGAGAAGGTGGCGATTTTGTGAAACCAGGAAGAGGACAGAACCTTTGGATACTAGGAGAGGGAAGCGATGTCATTGTATTTTCCAAGGGGGATTTGTTTGGTCAGTCAATTTTCCTCGACTACAACATGGAAGAAGATATATTAATATATGAAGAGGGAATTACTGCAGAAATTGATGCAAATGACGGTTCAATTCTTTATTTAAAGGATGATTCTAGTTCCGCGATGAAGACAATCCTTCTGTCCGGTGCTAGTGACCTTTATTGGTCTGAGCAATCCATTCAAGTTGCTTCCGAGTGTTGATTGCTAGTGGCGGTCGCGCCAATTTGATCTCAGGGGATATGGGTCCTTTGGGCCCAACGTTTTAACTTATTCAAATATGTTCTGATTTGTTTGACCGAGCTGTTGTTGGTGTTCGATATTTTTGTTGGGGAGCCTTGCTCTGGAGTTGAACTTCACTGTTTGCGTAGGAAGAGAACGGCAAGCTGTACTTCGATTAACTGCCCGTTCTTGGGTTTGCTGGTTCGCCAAGTCAGCCTTGATTTCACCAGCTTCATATCTCCTTGGTCCCCTTGCCTTTCCAGGAGCTGCCTGAGGCGCAGTTGCATCTCAACCGAGGTCTGGGCCATAGTTAAGCAAATCTGAAGGAGTGGGTTGTGAAGGCTGCCCCGTCCTGTCCCCTGCACTTGGGGATCCTCGATTCACCCGACTACTGGACCGACAATGCTCTGGTTGAGGTTGTTTCGCCAGCCTCTGCTTCAGAGTGGAGGCAGTGGACTCTGGAGTTGAACTCCGATGGCAAGATCGGCAATAAAGACTGGCAGGGTGCTTCGCGTGGCTGAATCTGCTCCAGTTCGCCAGGATGAAGCGATGAAGAAACAGTCATGGCTAGCCCGGATCAGTTCTCACCTTCTGGGTGTGGTGGATGAGTACTGGGCGATGCGAGAACCTGCTCAATACCACCAGCAGCTTCCCTGCTGCAATTTGAAAAGTGAAGTTGATTCCCCCAGGTCGACCGGCAAGCGTTGAACCGGCGTAATCCCTGAATCGGTTTTGTTTGTTCAGGATCAGTTCATGTCAGCAGTGACGAGCTTGCTGCCACTCCGTTGGGCCCTGGCTAGGGATTGGAAGTGACCTCATTGGTGGTGCGCTGCATGTCCGTGATCAATATCTCCGGCGAGAAGACTCCCAAGCTTGACCGGGTGTCTGAGCATTGGCCTCGCACGATCCAGCAGTACTGGCGTGATCAAGAGAACCGTCAGAAGTCACTCCAGGCCAAGCTCTTGTCTGAAACGATTCGTCTCCAGAGTGCTTCTAGGCCTCGCAAGCAGCTCTTTGCCAAGCGCCAAAGCTTCGTTTCCCCTTGCCATACGCTGCGCTCCTGAGACCCGATCTCAGCACCCTGTTCTGCAATGCTCAGCAACAGGTTGCAAGATTGATTTTTGCCGCTTTCAGGGCTTCTTCGCAGGCAGCTCGATCTTCTTGGTCTATGTCCCCCTGACTGCCATTCAGGCGCGCTTCAAGAAAGGCGATTTCTTCGATCCAGTGGTGGCGGTCGTTCTGTTCAAGGCTCATGGCTAACTGATCGTCATTGCGTTTGGCGCTCCTACCATCTCAACATTGAGGCAGTGCTGATCTCGGTTGTGACACCTGAAGATTTCGATTATTCAGCTTCGATTTCCTTTCTTGAGATCAGGGATCAACTGCCGTCAATCGACCCTGAAAGCCTTACCCGCCAGGATGTTTTGGCGATCCTTCTGCACCTGTTTCATCAGAAACCTGGTTTTGCTGACCGAGGACACGACGCCAATAACACTGAAACGGCCTGGGTGAATGCCTATCTCTTCAGGCTGAACCTAGGCAGCGACGACCAGGGGTTGCAGGGATACGTTGTTGAATGCATTGGATCCAGTGTTGATCGCATGGCAGAACTGCGCTGATCTCAGTCACTGGTGCTTAGTCAGCTGCCTGACCAGTTCAATCACTTCTGCAGTGGGCGATCAACCAAGTCGCATTGATTCAGTCCCTGAGCATTGGGGTCGGCTTCCTGAAGTCGATGCAGGATGTTGCGTAGATCGGCTCCGGCTAGTTCTCCGTTGGTTTCCCATTTCAGGCTTGTGCCGCGACGGTTGTGAACGGTGTCGTTCATGAGCATTCTCGAGCCAATGCACTTTCGTCGATCTGCAGCGTCCAGCAAAGCTGCTTTGTAAAAGCCTTAAAGGAAGTTCAAAATGTGACTGTTGCTACTATTTTGGATCTTTGTGTTGCGCAGCCGCAGCTTTGCGCTGGGCTGCAAAGCTTCAATTGGTGCAGCCGGGCGGCCGGATTCCCAGAGCACTGCGGCTGAACCAGCTCTCCAAGGTCGATGCCTGCTTGTCTTCGATCAGATCAGCACGATTTACTGCGAAGTCGAGACTTCTTGCCAAGGAAACGATCTCAGCATCATCTGAACATGCATGCAGTTGTCGTCTGAGCGCTGCACTGTGTTCGAGCGCATGAACAAAAGAACTCAATGCTTCTCGGCTCATCGTGACCAACCTTTTTCAGCCTGTTTCTCCACATATGCAGCAACATCATCGATGTCCGTAAGACTCAGCTTGCCTTCATAGGAAGGCATCGCATTTTTACCGTTCTCGATCTGGTTTTCGATCGCTTCAATCGGATGCTGGTTGTAGGAGTCGAGGTAGGCCTGCAGGTCGGCCAGGCTGAGAGTGCGACTGGCGCGGATGACATTGCCGCCACCCATATGGCAGGCAGCGCAGTTGCTGGAGAATAGCTGCGCGCCATGGGACAGATCTGGGTCAGTGACGGCTCTTGCGGGCAGAGCGGCCCCGAAACTCAGACAGAGGCTCAGGAGCAGTGCCAGTACAGAAGCAGGGTTGGGCATCCCTTGGCGTTCATCTCTATGCCAAACCTATCCATCATCAAAAACATGAAAAGACCCCAGAGTGAACATTGACAATCTGGGGTCTGAATGTGTTGAAACCTGAAAAATCAGGTGAGATCAAGAAGATCACTCCACGATGACTTGGCCAACCATGCCTGCTCCACGATGGGGCTCGCAGTAGAAGTCGTAGGTGCCGGCTTCACTGAAGGTTTCTTCCCAAGATTCTCCAGGAGAGAAGGCCAGGTCGGGGTGGCTGTATTCGTCGTGTCCTTCGAAGACGGCGTTGTGAGGCGCCATCTTGTTATTAACAAACTTGACGGTATCACCAGCTTTGATCGTGACGGAACTGGGTTCGAAGGCCAGCATTCCTGAATCTGCGCCAAGCTTGACCTCGACGGTGGCTGCACTGGCAGAGGCGACACCCACTGTGCAGGCCAGCACGAAGGCAAGTGCGGTGTAGAAAATTGATTTAAGGCTCTTCAGCATGACGACTGTTGAAGTTGACTAATTATAGGGGCACTTCAGGGTGATCTTCGCCTCGGTAAACCTGAATCCTGTAGGACCGCCTCAAGGTCTGGCGCATGGCTTTTTTCTCCAAAGCGCTCCGGTTGGGTCACCGGTTCATGAATGAAATGGCGCTGACGAATGGAGAAGCGATCCCAGGCATTGACTTCGATCGGCAGCACCCGGATCAGTGTTTCGATTAACCAGGGCCAGAGAGGGATGCCAGGCGTTCGTCGAATTCCCCGCCAGCGGCAGAGGCTGACTACTGCTTCGTTCACGCTGATGACCTTCTGTCCCATCACAATCCTGCGGACAGCTCCCTGACCGGGCTCCCGGTTGCGTTGATGCGGGTGGGTGGCGAGATGGCCGCAAATTGCAGCGATGTCTGCTGCATGGATGAAGTGAAAACTGGCATCGGCCCGAAGAAATCGAGCCAGCCAAAGCCATTTGCTTGCCTCCGCAAGTCCTTCGGTGAGGTAGCTGGTGGGGAAAGGGCTGCTGCCGTCGACCCGGCCTCCAAACACCAGAGTGGGAAAGACGGCAACGATTTTCTCGGCGAGAGGATGCTCCTCCAAATCTTTCAAGCACTGAGCCTTCGTCTGGATGTATTCAGTGCCGTAGGCCAGCGCTTCGGTTAGGGGCTGCAGATGTCGATCCAGGATGCTGGCTGTGGAGAAATACGTGATCTGCTCGATCAATGATGGATTGAGTAGTGACAGCATTCGCTTCACTGCCACCACATTGACCTGCTGGGCCCGCTCGGGATCACCCCAGGCTGTGGCTGTGTGGATCACGCGGTGCACGCTGGCCAGCTCGGATGCGAAACGATCGGTCTCGCGAAGGTCGCCCACCAACAACTGGATCCTTGGATGATCCGCTGAGATCGCATTGAGTTTGCTGGGATCACGCAGCCAGAGCAGCAGCTCAGCGTCGCTGTTCTCCAGCAGCCATGAGCTGGTGTATTGACCGACACAGCCGCTGGCACCGGTGATCAGGATGCGCGCCGGAGTGGTGGTTTGACTCAAGCGAGAGCCCCGACCCTGTCCATCACGCTCTTGCCAGCGGTGAAGAAGGCAGCTCCATTGTCCTCAGGCGTGCCGGGGAGGATTCCATGGCCGAGATTAAGAATGTGGCGGCGACCTCGGGCCTTGCGAACGCAATCATCGATTCGAGCTTCAATGGCCTGTGGGGTTCCGAACAGCAAGCCGGGATCCACATTGCCCTGCACTCCGATGTGTTCAGGCAGGCGTGCACAGGCCTCTGCCATATCCACGGTCCAGTCGAGAGAGATGATGTCCACGCCGGTCTGGGCCATCCGTTCGATCACACCGGCGCTGCCGGAGATGTAGAGGATGAATGGGGTGTCGGGATGGGTCTGTTTGACCAATTCGACCACCTTTTTCTGGTAGGGGGCTGCGAAGACGTCGTAGTCGGCTGGGCTGAGTTGGCCGGCCCAGGAGTCGAACATCTGCACGACCTGTGCCCCGGAATCGATCTGATAGCGCAGGTAGTTGGCAATGGACTCGGCGAAATGGTCGAGCAGTTTGTGCAGCAGTTCTGGCTCACGGAAGGCCATGGCCTTGATCACCGCATAGTTCTTGCTGCTTTTGCCCTCCACCACATAGGCACCCAGCGTCCAGGGAGCACCAACGAAACCCAGCACAGCAGCCTCATTGCCGACGCTTTCACGTAAACGACCCAGCACTTCGCCCACAAAGGGCATTGATTCGCTTGGAATCAGAGGACGCAAAGCATTGACCTGGTCGATGTTGCGGATTGGATCACCGATCTGAGGCCCTTTGCTTTCGACGATGTCGAAGTCGATGCCCATGCCGGGAAGAGGCGTGAGGATGTCGGAGAACAAGATCACGCCATCAGGCTTGAAGGCCCTGAAGGGCTGCATCGAAATCTCGTAAGAGAGATCGGGGTTCTCGGAGCGCTCGCGAAAACTGGGGTACTGATCCCTCAGGTCGCGGTAGATCTTCATGTAACGACCAGCCTGGCGCATCATCCAGACCGGAGGACGCTCCACCGCTTCACCGCGGGCTGCACGCAGTAACAGAGGTAGAGAGTCGCTCATCAAGCCGAAATCAAATCACCCGGAAACCTACTTGAAGGAACCGTGCATAAACGCTGGATTCCAGGCATGCTGAGCTGTTCGTCACATCGCTGAGCACGGCTCAGTCGCTCTTGCTTTGTTCAAGAGCGCTCAGGCTGCGTTTGGGATCGTGTCTGAACACCATCAGGCTTAACGGTGGCAGGCAGAGATCGAGGGAGTTGTCGTAACCGTGGATGCCCCATTCATCGGTGGGTTTTCCACCCATATTGCCCAGATTGCTGCCGCCATATTTGGAGGCATCCGTGTTGAAGATCTCTTCATAGAAGCCCGCCAGCGGTACGCCAACTCTGTAATGGGAATGGCTCTGAGGAGTGAAATTGGCCACCACCACAAGCCAAGTTCCACTACTACTTTCCCTGCGCATGAAGCTGATCACTGAATGCCGATTGTCGTTGCAGTCGATCCACTGGAAGCCGAACTGATCGAAGTCATCCCTCCACAAAGCTGGTTCGGCCTTGTAAAGAGCATTGAGATCACCCACCAGCAGCTGAAGCCCTTGATGCGGTTCGTGGTTCAGCAGATCCCATTGCAGGTCGCCCCATACATTCCATTCGGCTCGCTGACCGAATTCCATGCCCATGAAGATGGTTTTCTTGCCTGGATGAGTCCACATGTAGGCCAGAAGAGCGCGCGTGTTCGCGTATTTCTGCCAGTCGTCTCCAGGCATCTTGTGCAAGAGATGACTCTTGCCGTGCACCACTTCATCGTGGCTTAGGGCAAGCATGAAATTCTCGGTGTAGGTGTACCAAATCGAGAAGGTGATGTTGTTCTGATGAAACTGACGGAACCAGGGATCCAGCTCGAAGTAATCGAGCATGTCGTGCATCCAGCCCATGTTCCATTTCAGGTTGAATCCAAGGCCGCCAATGTCGGTGGGTTGGGTCACCATCGGCCAGGTGGTCGATTCTTCCGCGATCGACAGTGCTCCTGGGAAATGCTGGAAGAGCACGTGATTGGCCTGCTGAAGGAAACGCACTGCTTCGGTGTTTTCACGGCCGCCGTTCTCATTGGGTAGCCACTCGCCGTCCGGCCGCAGGTAGTCGCGGTAGAGCATGGAGGCCACCGCATCCACCCGGATGCCGTCGATGTGGAACTGGTCGAACCAGAACACCAGGTTGGCCACAAGGAAGTTGCGCACTTCGTTGCGGCTGTAGTTGAAGATGAGCGTGCCCCATTCCTTGTGCTCGCCGATACGTGGATCGGCGTGTTCATACAGATGGCAGCCATCGAAAAAGGCAAGGCCATGACTGTCACGGGGAAAGTGACCTGGCACCCAGTCGATGATCACGCCGATGCCCTTGGCGTGGCAGCGGTCAACGAAAGACCGGAATTCATCTGGGGTTCCGTAACGGCTGGTGGGGGCATACCAGCCAGTGACCTGATAACCCCAGGAGCCATCAAATGGATGCTCGGTGATCGGCATCAGTTCGATGTGCGTGAAACCCCTCTCCTTGACATAAGGAATCAGCCGATCAGCCAGTTCTGAGTAGGTGAGAAGACGCGCGCCTGGCTTGAGATCTGCTGCGGGAACAGGCGTCCTTGGGCTGCCATCGGCCTCGATGAAAGGCTCTTCCGCGGACGCATGAATCCAGCTCCCAAGGTGCATCTCGTACACAGAGATCGGCTGGTCCAGCACATTGCTGCTCTCCCGTGTCTGCATCCAGCTGCTGTCGGTCCAGTTGAAACCATCGAGGTGGCTTACCAGGGAGCTTGTGTCTGGACGCACTTCGTGATGGAAGCCATAGGGATCGGCCTTCTGGTAGCAGTGGCCGTCCTGGGTACGGATTTCATACTTATAGAGCTCTCCTTCAGCCAGTCCCGGGACGAAGAGCTCCCAGATCCCTCCCAGGCGCTGTTGCATGGGGTGTTGGCGTCCATCCCAGCTGTTGAGGTTGCCAATCACGCTGACGCTGCGCGCGTTGGGAGCCCACAGGCAGAACATCACCCCCTGGACTCCGTCCTGATCACAGCGATGGGCACCCATGCGCCGCCAGATGTGATGGTGGTTGCCCTCTGCGAACAGATGGCGGTCCATTTCGCCCATCCATTCCTGACGGAAAGCCCAGGGATCATGCTGTTCATGGGTGATCCCTCCACGGTTCACGCGGATCCTGTATGCACTGCCTGGGTTGTGACCGACCTCTGCTTCGAAGATCCAGGGATGGTGGGGAGTTGCCATAGCAATTTCCTCTCCATCGATCAGAAGAGTCACATGATTGGCTTCGGGCATCCAGACACGGATCACCCAGCCGCCGTTGTTCTGCGATTGAGGGCCGAGAACGGAGAAGGGGTAGTCATGACGACACTCCGCAAGTCGCTGGGCGTCCTCAACCATCCAGTCCTGCACAGCGATGGTCATGTCGACGGAGCTTTCGTAGGCCGGGAGCTTAAGCGGAAAGCCCGCTCAAACTCCTTCCCTGCCAGGGATTTCAGACCAGATCAGCTGAGAAGTCGACGTTGATGATCCGCCCCTGGCGGTTGAAGATCACGAAAAGATTGTCGGTCATGTTGCCGAATTCGATCGTGACCAGCACCAACTGCTGCTCACTGCTGCTCGAGGCTGCAAGTGAGCTCTTGATGCTCTTCACGCCCCCAAGGACCCGCTCCAGCTTCGACCATTTGCGTTTGAGGTCAGCTGGGGAGATCTCCTTCTGAAAGTCGAGGTCCAGGTAATAGCGGGCTGCGACCCAACGACCGGCATCAAGATCCTTCACAAAGTTCAGTGCGGTTTGTTCGATGGGGAGCATCGTGTCGACCCACTTCCAGGCCAGCAGTTGTCCGTCGTCATCGAGCACCAATAGAAGTGGCAGTTCGCGGGTGCCACTGTTGGTGATTGCCACCGTTTCTACGGTCGTGTCGTCAAGACCCTGGTTGATCGCGCCCACCCGGAAAGACTCAATCAAGGGTGCGCTTTGTAGGCGCTGGCTTATGGCATCCACGCTGGTGGCTGATCTCAGGGGCGTTGCCAATAGCTCGTAGATGCCCTGGGCGTTTTTCGTTTGGATCGACTTGAGAAGTTTGCTGGCGGCCGTTTTGGCTTGGCTTGGCGTGAGATTGGTCCGCGGCGCATTGAGGGCCTGGGCAACTCCAACCTCGGCTCGGACGCTCACCGCGGGGATCATCTCCACAGTGCATGTGGCCATGGCAGTGGCCAGAAGACAGGAGGCGAACTTCACGGCAATCGACAAAACAATCGCGTCAGTCTGCCGGAGTTCCTAGGTGTTGGGGCTCCAGCAGAGGCAGCATCCACAACTGAGCTATCTCAAGGTGCAACTCAATGCTGATCACGCGGCAATCGGCGCTAGGTGCGCTACAGGCCATGGTCGGTTGCCCGGGATTGATCCCAATGGCTGGCCAGGCGGCTCCTGCAATCGACAGGCGCAGCCGGTCGCCCGGTTCGAGCGTGGCATGCAGAGGCTGAAGTTCCAGCTCCCGTTCACAGAGCTCGAGGGCTCCCTCACCGCGTACTCGCAGCATCCCCGTTGAAAGCTGTTGCACTGTGTTCGTGCCTAGCGGCAATCGCGACAGTGCCACACAAAGATCGAATCCAGGCTGGTCGGCGCAGACGCGAAGCCTCAGCTTTGGCTTGCCATTGAGATGGAGCGCGCCTTGCAGGGTTTCACCGCTAAACACCGCCACATCACTGCGTCGGTCAAGGGATGCCCGATCGCAGGGGCCGGCACTGGGGCTGAGATGGCCGCCGATGGCGGGCACAGGCCTCCATGGGTCATGAACGATCATCACCCTGCCGGCATGATCAGGTTCTATAGAAAGAATCTGTCCTTCTTCAGGCTCAAGGCAAGCGAGGCCACGACTGCAGAGGTACCAGCGCTCCTGGGTTGATGGTTGTGCTGAGATCCCGGATGAGGGAGTGATCGATGCTGGATTCAGATCCTTCGGTCCGCTCCAGCTTTCGCTGACCTGGTTCCAGAGCCAAACAACAATGTCATCTGCACTTTGCAGAGGTGCGGAGTCGCTGGGAGAGGAGATCAGATGCCGCTGAAAGAAGTTCAGCAGCAAGGCGCTGCTCTCTGCCCACCACTGAAGATGGGTGGCTGGACCGATGTGAAGTTCAGGTCGACCTCCTGCCGCCCTCGCTTGTTCCGCAAGCGCAATCACGCCGCGGAGATGGGGATCCCACCATCCGCCCAGTAACAGCATGGGCTGCTGCAGCCATCGATGCGCCACGGAATGGTGGATCCAGTCGCTGTCCCGTTCGGGGTTTTGCTTGAGCCAGCGCAGGGCCATGCCGCAGGGATCATGGCGTTCAAGCATCGCCATGCCTTCACGCAGGTAGCTGCCGTCCTCAAGGCTGCGTCTGATCTCGTCCCAGGCCCCATGATCTCCCCGCTTTTTGGCCTGAAGACTCGCCAGCTGCAATCCCCAGCCCAGTCCCAAGTGCCACCAGTGGGCGTTGCCATCGCAGCTCCAGTGATCGCGTTCATCCAGGCCGCACATGGCCGGTGCAAGGCAGTCAGGCGGCTGGCAGCCCGGAGGCGCCAGCAGTTGAGTCAGACCCTGATAGGAGAAGCCATACATGCCGACACGACCATTGACCTCTGGTCTTTGCCTCAGCCAGGTCAAGGTGTCTTCAGTGTCTTGGGCTTCCTGCGCGAATCCTCGGAAGCATCCTTCCGAATCTCCCTGACCGCGCACATCCTGAACCACGACGACAAAGCCGTGACTGCACCACCAATCGGGGTGGGGAAGCGTGACCGTTGATGCGATGGACCTGCCGTAGGGCTGTCGCATCAACAGTGCAGGCCAGGGTCCATGGCCGCAGGGTCGCCACACCCGTGAGACGAGCTCAACGCCGTCGCGGGTGATTAGTGACGCATCAGCGAACATCCGGACAGTTGAGTCCAATCACGTAGGTCGCCACAATTTCAGCCTCCGTTTTGTTGAGGTTGCGTTGGCCGGCAATCACAGCAATGGATTGGCTCGACAGTGCTGACTCACCACGGGAATTGATGGATTTGAATTGTTGGCAGAGCGCCTGAGCTTCCCCAGGATTGCGTTTGACGCTCTCCAAAAGCGAAGACTGGGCATGACTGACAGGGCTCAGCGCAAACAGCGCTGAAATAACCGCAACTGTTGAGAATCTGAGGTTGTTGAGGAAATACATCGGAACCTCTGTCCGAATCTGACCTCATTTGAAACGGGTGAGACAGACCTGGCTGGTCTGGACGGTCAGTTCGTGTTTTGCCTCTCCCTGGCCCTCTTGATCCAGCGACGGGCCAGAACCAGATCCACAACCGGGGGACGCCCGCTGCGCAGCTGACGTTCAAGCCGTCCGGTTCTGGTGATCAAGTCCTGAGGGGAAGCCGCAGCGATCGCTGTCACGGTGGCCAGTCCTGCATGCATCAGCAGGGCAGCATCCTGGGGAGCCAGGTCTAACGCGCAGGCGAGATCCGCCATGCCTTGAAGCCGTCTGAGGTTGCGTGCTGACGCCCGCCCACTGGCGGCAAGTCGACTGATCTGCAGCGCGTCCAGAGCCTGCAGCTGCCCCCAGGTGGTAATGCCGGAGGCAAGAAGCTGTTTCTGTTCATCGCGGAGGCCCTGGGGTAGGTCCTGCAGAGGATCCTCGGGTCTCATCCGGCTCGGAAGTCGCGCACGGTTTCACCCAGAACCACCGATCGGGAAGCCCCTTCACCTGCGGGCTGCAGTTGACGCAGGCGAACGGTCACCTCCGGGCTGTTGCGGCCGCCGGGACGCACGTTCCCTGCTAGTTGCTGCAGGGTTGGCTCGATCGCTTCGTCGGGAAAATCGGCCTGGGCCTGCGCCACAACAAGGTTGTCACCATTGTCAAAAACGATCGGTGCCCGTAGTGCACCCTCCACGCTGATGCTTGGGGTGTAGCTGAGACCAAAAGCCCAGCAGCTGGCCGACAACAGCAGCGTGAAGCTGCTCACTCCCACCAGTCGGAAACGGATCCCCCAGCGGGCGATGAAAGCGATCAGGGTCAAGCCGAACAGCGCAACTCCGCCCTTGGCGAGCCAGATGCTGGAGGTGGAGAGCAATTCCTCAAGTGGCATGGGCTGGTCTGCTGGGAATGTGGTCCTTATATTGCGTCGACCTCCGGCGTATTGACGGGCATCGATGCGAGGAGGTCCAACCAGCATGCGGCGTAACAGGCTCGTTCTGTCTGTTCTGGGAGGATCCCTCATCGGTGGGGGCGCTCTCTGGTTCTCGGCCGATCGCTGGGCCGATTCCCTGTTTCAGCGTCTGCGTCCAGGCATTGAGGCTCAGATCTCTAAGCCCCTCGGTCATCCCGTCAGTATCGGTCGCTATCGCGGCTTGGGTCTGCAGGGAATCGCTTTAGGACCTGTTCAGGTCCGCAAAGGTCCACTTGATCAGTCGACTGCGGAGATTCAGCGCATCACCATCGGGCTCGATCCCCTGGCCAGTCTGCAGCGATTCAGGCCGGTGTTACAGGTGCGGGTCAGAGGAGCTCATCTTGAGCTTCGGCGCAATGACAATGGTGATTACTGGGTTCCAGGCCCCTTCCCAAAACAGGGCAAACCCCCCCGAGTGGATCTGAAGGTGCGTTTCAGCAATCCTGCCAGGATCCGGATTGCTCCTGCAGGACTCAGTCTCACAGCTGCAGGTTGGAGCGGCATCCGTCTGGATGAGCACAGGGCTGATGGCGTCCTCAAGTTTGTGCTTCCAGAGAGGGGGCGTATCACCGTTAAGGCACAGGGGCGCTGGGTCCGCCCGGAGTTTGAGCTCACCACCCGACTGGAACGGATTCAGTTGGCTCGTTATCAGGGCCTGCTGCCGTTGCAGTGGCCTTTTCAGATGCGGGGGCAGCTGGGAGGCAACCTGCGCCTGGGCTGGCGTCGGGGACAAGCCAATTGCAGCGGGGGAGTATCCCTGCAAAAAGCTGAGTTCAGCGGCCAGGCCATGGAGCACAGGCTTGAGTCGCCGCAACTGCGCATCAGTTGTCGTGGGGACGTGCTCAAAGTCACGAACAGTGGATGGACTTACGGGCCTTACAAGGCCTCATTTGGGGGCAGTGTGCGTCTCAACCGTTCCTTTGCTCTCAAAGGAGCTCTCAAGGAACTGGATCAGAACCGCAATCTGGCTTTCCAGTTGGACGGTGACTGGTACCAACCGAAATTGCGCATCAGTGGGCTTTGGGCTTTGCCCGACTCCATCCCGGTGGACGGACCTCTTCGACTTGGTGCGCAACTGAGTGCGGATTGGCGTGACTCCCAGAACTGGTCGGCAAGACTGGATGGGCTTGATCTCAAAGCACCCGGTCTGGATGTGAAGGCCAAGGGAGCGTTGCATCCTCAGTTGAAGATTGCGACCCAGCAGCTTGATCTGGCGGGGCCCGCTTGGAAGCGCTTTCCTCTCGTTCCGTCTCTTCTCGGCACTGAAGCTCCCCTTGAAGGAGAGCTGAGGTTGACCGGAGCATCCTTCAAGCCGGAAGTATCTCTAGCTATCGCTCAGGCCAGCAATCCCTTGCTGCAGGCCTGGTCGCTGCAGGCTGGCTGGACTGCGCAATCGGGATTGCTGAAGCTTGAGCAGTTCCGCAGTCCTGATCTCACCGCCCGTGCTCAGATGCCGCTCAGCCTTGGTGCAGGTGGTCTGAAAACCGGTCCACTGGAGGCTGATCTGAATCTTGACTCCTACCCCCTGAAGCGGCTGGGTCCTCTTCTTGGTACGGAAATGGATGGAACGATTTCGGCCTCAGGGCGGGTGCTGGGCCCTCTTGAGGCACTGCGGCCTGATCTGCGTCTTGCGCTGAATCATCCGCGGGCGGGTGCTATGCGCCTGATGGAGGACTGGCGTGGAACCTTCCTCGGTCGCTCCGGTGGAGGCGGTGTGCTGTCGATGGCGTCGGTTGGCTCGGTCATCGCGGGATCACTTGAGGCCCGGCTGGGCGCAAACTGGCTCCCCAGCGAAGTGATGCTGCGCCGCCGCCAGGGGGATCTGCAGCTCAGTGGAACGCCGGCTGCTTACCAATGGACAGCCAATGACCTAACGGTTGATGGACTTGAACTGGCTCTTCCGCCCAAGCAACGCTGGGAAGGGGTTTACGGCCGCTTGAGTGGTGACGGCACACTTGGGCTGCAACCGCTCGCCATGACAGGCGATCTGAGCATCAGCCGTCCTGGAATCATGGGGCTGCAGCTTCAGCAAATTCTGCTCACAGGCCGTTATTCGGATCGTCGTTACGCGATCACGGGCGAGCTACTGCCACCGGATACGGGCCAGATCACCGTGGATGTCGAAGGACGGGTTGACGGTCCTTTCAAGGGTGAGGCCGTGGCCAGGGGACTGAGCGCTCGCTGGCTCAGCAACAGTGTCCTAAGCCTGCCCAGGCTCAATCAGGATGCTCCCTTAGAGCAGGGCTCAGCGGCAGATCTGGGCACGCTGCTGGTGAACACATTCGGCGGCAATCTTGACGGGCAACTGCAGGCCTTGCGTGACGCTCGGCAGGCCTTGCTGCAGGCACGGAGGGAGAACCGTGACCGTGAACCGTTCCGTGTTGAGGATCTCCGCGGGCAGGTGGATGCGGTGATCGATCTGACCGGTCCTCGGATCAGTCGTCTCAATCTTGATCTCAATGCCCGGGGGCATCTATGGATCGAGGGTGATGATGCGGATTACGCCTTGCAAGTGAAACCCTTCACCGCACGGATTGAAGGTCCACTGCAGGGAGGAGAGGGGCAGTTCTCCTTTGCGCATCTGCCCTTCAGCCTGCTGGCACTGGTTGCACCCGTGCCGAGGTCCCTGATGGGAGCCCTTGGCATGAGCGGCACTTACCGCCTCGACGGTGCCAAGGCAACAATCAGCAGCGAGCTGGTTCTCGAGAATGCACGGCTCGGCCCCAATCCGATTGCGCTTAAACGCGGACAGGTACTGCTGAGCGATCAGGCTCTCAAGCTCGATCTGGCTCTCGTCTCTGAATCCTCCAGAGAACCAGTGACCCTCACCGGAAGAATTCCCTTTGCTGCTGATCAGCCGCTCGATGTCCGCATTGTGAGTCTTGGCGATGGCCTGAAGTTCCTGACCGGGTTGGCTAACGACACCGTGACCTGGGACAGGGGTGATGTGGATCTTCGCCTGTTGCTCGGTGGCACTCTGCTGACGCCGAAAGCCAATGGCTACATCGTGATCAAGGACGCTGCCTTCAAGACACAGGGTCAGAGCCTTGCCAAAGTCAACGGCTCCATGCTCTTCGACTTTGACCGCTTGGAAGTGCAGTCACTCAAGGGAAGTGTTGGCGCAGGTGGTCAACTCAAGGGAAGTGGTGCTCTTGCACTTCTGCGCCCCTATCCCGAGGCCAAACCCCTGCGAATCCAGCTCGAGAAGGCACGGGTGAAACTTCCCAATGCCGATGTGCAGGTCGGCGCTGACCTAATGATCACCGGAGCTGTGGTGAACCCACAGATCGGCGGAATTCTCGAGGTCAGCAATGGAGCGATTCGGCCGAACCGCTCGGTGCTTTCGCGCGTCAGGAGTCCACTCTCTCAGAAGGCTGACTCCACCAAGGCTTTCTTGACCAAGGCCGTCTCCGTTGATGAACTTCTTGAGGAAAAGTGGGACTTCAAAGAGCCTCTGCTTCTGCAGAGTGCTGATGTGGAGGCGGAGACGAGCCGCTCGATCAAGGCATCCCTGCCGAAACTTCCCTTCATCGGATTCCGCGACCTGCGCCTCACGCTTGGTCCCAAGCTGAGAGTGGAAATGCAGCCTTGGTACAACTTCACCACGGCAGGTCTGCTCACCGTCAATGGAGCTCTTGACCCAAGCCTGGAACTGCGTGGCGTTGTTCAGTTGTTGTCAGGTCGGGTGACCGCGTTCACCACGACTTTCAACCTTGATCGCGCCGCTGCAAATGTCGCGGTGTTCACCCCTTCGCTCGGGCTGATCCCCTACGTGGATGTCGCCATGGTCACCAGGGTCTCCGACAACGTGACCGTCAACAATGACAACAACAATGCCTTCTCCAAATCGGTGTTTGAGACCAACGGTCTCGGCAATCTCGGTGCCGGAGGTCAGCTCCGGCTCATCAAGGTGATGCTCTCGGCCACCGGACCGGCCGACCGACTGGGTCAGAGCATCACTCTGCGTAGTTCACCATCGCTTCCCCAGCCGCAGCTGCTGGCACTGATCGGCGGTAACTCTCTGGCTGGTCTTTCGGGAGCTGGCGCCGGAGCGGCTCTGGCCGCCGTTCTTGGGCAGTCGCTGTTGTCTCCGGTCCTTGGAACGCTCTCGGATTCGTTCAGCCAGAGGCTGCAGTTCGCCCTTTATCCGACCTACGTCAACACCGTTGTTCAGAATGAGAAGGAGCGCGTTTCCGGCCAGGTCCCTCCACAGCTCGCCCTCGTGACCGACGTGGGTGTTTCCATCACTGAACGCTTCGACTTCTCTGTGCTGGCTGCTCCTAATCGCAACGACATCCCGTCGCAGGGAACCGTGACCTATCAGATCAACCCGAACATGAGTCTGTCTGGATCGGTTGATAGTCAGGGCACTTGGCAGAGCCAGTTGCAGTTGTTCATGCGCTTCTGAGCGATGACTGAATCGATCGCTGAGCGGTGCGTTCTAGGTGTCGATCTCGGCGGAACCGCGATCAAGCTGGGTCTGTTCAGCCTTGAGGGAGAGTTGCTGGCGGAACATCAGCGTCCAACGCCTCAACCCGCCACACCGGGATCAGTTTGTGTGGAGATCGTCGAGGCGATCGGAAGCCTCGACCCTCATGGCTTGGCTTCGGTGGTGGGGATTGGCCTGCCTGGTCCGATGGATGCCCAAGCGCGGGTGGCCCGCGTTTGCATCAATCTGCCGGGCTGGGAGGAGGTACCACTGGCCGCGTGGCTTGAACCACGCCTGCAGCGAAGGGTCACTCTCGCCAATGACGGTAACTGCGCTCTCGTGGGTGAGGCCTGGAAAGGCGCGGCCCTGGGCTGCAGCGACGTGGTGCTGCTCACACTGGGAACCGGCGTTGGCGGAGGAGTGATGGTCGGTGGCCAGTTATTCACAGGTCACAACGGAGCTGCCGCGGAACCGGGGCTGATCACGCTGTTTCCAGATGGACCTGAGTGCAACAGTGGCAACAGGGGGTCGTTGGAACAGTTTGCGAGCATCGCCGGTTTGAAGCGGCTCAGTGGCAAAGAGCCGTCCTCACTGGCCATGGCCGCATCCAGTGGGGATGCGCAGGCCAGGGCCCACTGGGAGCGCTACGGCCAGCTTCTCGGCACAGGGATCAGTTCGCTCGTTTACCTATTCACACCGCAGCTGGTGCTGATTGGGGGGGGATTGGCTGGGGCCAGTGAGCATTTCCTTCCTGCGCTGCGACATGAGGTCGCTACCCGTGTTCAGGAGGTGAGTCGCGAGGGCCTCCAAATCAAGGCGTGTGCACTAGGCAATGGCGCGGGGCGTCTGGGCGCCGCACGCCTGGCAATTCAGCGGCTGTTGCCTTCAGCGTCTCCCCAGGCGGGATGATGGAAGTCGTTTTTAAATGTCGCCCGTGCAGGCCGTTCCAGACCCCTCCCCGGAGCTTCTGTCTGTGGCGGTGGGCCTGCGCCGCGCCGCCACGGATCTGGGCCTGACCAGCGATGACCAGCGTCGGCAGGCGCTGCTGGCCATGGCGGAGTCACTCCGTGCGCACACCGGCGCCATCGTTGCCGCGAACCGTAGGGACCGTGAGAACGCCGAGCAGAGTGGGCTTGCTTCGGCACTCATGGCCCGTCTCAAGCTCGATGAAGTCAAGCTTGAAGGAGCAATCACCGGGGTGCGACAGCTGGCAGAGCTTGCTGACCCCCTCGGCCGACGTCAGTTACACCGGGAGCTTGATGACGGTCTTGTGCTTGAACGCGTCAGCGTCCCTCTCGGGGTCGTGGGTGTGATCTTCGAGGCCCGACCGGATGCTGTGATCCAGATCGCCTCACTGGCGATCCGGTCCGGCAACGGGGCGATCCTCAAGGGTGGACGTGAAGCCGAGTGCACCAACAAGGCAGTCATGGCAGCACTGCAAGAGGGACTCGCTGCCACGTCGGTCGTTCCCGAAGCCCTCGCTCTGCTCACCACCCGTGAAGACAGCCTTGCACTGCTGCGCCTTGAGGGATTGGTGGATCTGATTATCCCCAGGGGCAGTAACGAACTGGTGCGCTTCATTCAAGACAACACCCGCATTCCCGTGCTCGGCCATGCCGATGGGGTCTGTCATCTGTATGTAGATGCCGAGGCGGACCCTGATCAGGCTGTGACCATTGCCCTGGACAGCAAGGTGCAGTATCCGGCTGCCTGCAACGCAATCGAGACGCTATTGGTTCATGCCGATATCGCCGGGATTTTCCTGGCGAAGGCCATCCCCGCCTTCCAGACCGAAGGTGTGCGGCTGCTCGGCGATCCAGGAGCTTGTGCCCTCGGGATCAGTGAGGCCGCGGCCGACGAGGACTGGGGCACGGAATATCTGGCATTAACCCTGTCTGTTCGTGTTGTGGATGATCTTGAGGCAGCTCTTGAGCACATCCGTCGCTATGGCTCACGCCATACCGAGGCGATCGCAACCCGGAACGTCTCTACGGCGGAGCGATTCCTGCGCTCAGTCGATAGCTCCGGTGTTTATCACAACTGTTCCACGCGATTTGCCGACGGCTTCCGTTACGGATTCGGCGCAGAAGTGGGTATCAGTACTCAGACCCTGCCTCCAAGAGGTCCTGTGGGTTTAGAGGGGCTGGTGACCTATCGCTATCGATTACGTGGTGACGGCCACATCGCTGCCGACTATGCCTCGGGTGCGCGTCGCTTCAGCCATGTGGATTTGGAGGGATGAGCAACGTTACCCATCCCCTGGACATCATCAGAGTCGATAATCTCCGCCTCTGGGCCCATGTTGGGGTCCTTGACCATGAGCGTGAACACGGTCAGTGGTTCCGTGTTGATCTAGAGCTGCATCTTGATCTGAGCCACTCTGCCTCTGCTGATTCGTTGGCGGCAACCGCTGATTACAGCCTGGGAGTTCAGGCTCTGCAGCGCCTTGCTGAAGAGATCAGCTGCCTTACCCTCGAGCATTTTAGTGAACGCATGTTTGAGGAGCTTGAGGAGATCTATGGGGCGTTGCCGATGCATCTTTGGCTGAGCAAATGTCATGCTCCGATTCCAGGTTTCGCGGGTACGGTGAGCCTTGAGCGCTGGCGCCGCAAGCCGTTCTGATATGACCACCACGGTGCCTTCTTCATCACGGCGACCGCTGGTTCTGGTGCATGGCCTCTGGGATACGCCTCATCTATTTCGACGATTGGTCCGTCTTTTGGAGGTGCATGACGTACCACTGTTGGTGCCCCATCTCCCACACCGCCTGGGGGCTGTTCCTTTGCGCAACCTGGCGGAGCAGCTCGACGTTCATATCCGTGAGCACTGGGGTGATGACGTGGAGGTGGACCTGCTTGGTTTTTCAATGGGCGGCATCATCGGGCGTGTCTGGCTACAGCAGCTAGGTGGTGCCCAACGCACCCATCGTTTTGTCAGTGTTGGCAGTCCGCAGCGGGGAACTATCACGGCTCAATGGATTCCCTCATGGCTGTGCGCCGGGCTTGCCGACATGAAACGAGGCAGTCCTCTGTTGCGTTCTCTCAACGCTGATGTGCAGATGCTCAAGGGATTGGACTGCGTCAGTTATTACTGTCGCTGGGATTTGATGGTTGTCCCGGGGTGGCAAGCCCATCTGCCAGTAGGACTCGTAAGCAGAGTTCCTGTATTGACCCATCAGCAGTTGATGTCGCATCCCCGATCGCTTGATGTTTTGCTGAGAACGCTTCTGAGTGACTGATTGGTGCACGAACAGTGACATGTTCTGTGCTGATGGGCACACTTTGAATGTCATCCATGTCCTGCCGCGCATGTGTTTTTCGGCTTCGGCAAGTTTTACGGCATCAGCCGTGCTCGTTCCTCTTGGTCTTTATTCGCATCATCTGGCTACGCGTCATGAGCGCCCTGATTACAAGCCTCTCGCCCTGGTGCCGTTCTTCTTCGGGGTTCAGCAATTTGTCGAGGGGCTGGAATGGACTGCGATCGACAATGGCGGCATCGAGCCCCTCGCAACGATTGGTGGCCTCGGTTTTCTCTTTTTCGCCTATTGCTTTTGGATGATCTGGATCCCTTGGAGCGCATGGTCGATCAGCCGAAGTACGGACTCCAAGGGATTACAACGACGCTTGAAATGGGTCGCGATCGTGGCCACTGTTCTCGGCATCGCCTTCTATGTGCCGATGCTCTTCAACCCGCCGGCGATTCAGCCAGCGGTACACAGCAATGGTCGACTTATTTACAACATTTCTGATCTGCACAGCATCCTTCACAACTTCGTCAACACGGAACCCGTTGGTGAGTTGGTGTACTGGGGCTTTATTGTCCTGCCGCTTCTGGCAGTCAGCGACAAGGCTGTGAAGCTTTTTGGTGTGCTCATTTTCGTGTCGATCTTCCTCACGTGGGCCACTTACAGCGCAACTTTCAATTCGGTCTGGTGCTTCTACTGCGCCGTGCTCTCGATCATCGTTATCTGGATCGTTAATCGTCCCCATCTGCGTCAGGCCTGAAGCCGATGGCTGACCAGCTGTTGGCATTTCTGCAGTCCATGGGTCAGCTTCTGCTGGCCATGGACACCGGCGTCGGTCTGCTAGTTGGCGTTGGATTGTCGATGTCTGCCTCGCATCTGTTCGCGTTGCTCGCCAACCGACTGACACCGATCCAAATCCTGATGCACATGATCGTGGATGCCCTGGTGCTCAGCTTGGCTTTTCTGCTCGGAATCCTTTGTCACAGCCTGATGCTGATGCTTCTCGAAGGTGTTCCTCTGCAACCGATCACCTTTGCCAATCGTATGGGTGCCGCCATGTGGCCCGGTTTGTTTTACGTGCTGGCGGCTGCTCCTTACGTAAGTGATCTGATTGCAGTGACTCTGCTGGCTTGGATCCATCTCAACGTGATGTTGCTGCTTCAGGCGGTTTACAACATCCCCCTGGAGACAAGCCTGGTGGTGGCGCTTCCTGGTTTTGTGCTCGCCCTGCTGCTGGTTGGCTTGCTGTTTGCGCAGCGCTGGCGCACTAGCTACGCCATGCTCGCCACAGAGGTTTCAGCCCTGACGTCGCCATGACAGGGTCTCTCCCCGTAGAAACCGAAGCAGCTGTCCAGCATCAACGTCGTCGTCTTCGGCATGTGCGCCGTTGGCTGGTGGTGGCGTTGGTCTGTGTTGCCATGCTCGGCCTGCTCGGCCTGACTGCTGTCCGTCGGGATGCAACCTCACTGTTGCAACCGGAATCGCTGCTGGAGCTGCTGACCTGGTTCGGGATCGTGCTGGTCGTGGTGGTCGCACTAGTTGGCGTCTATTCGGTGATGGTCGATTTCGTCTTTTGGGAAGGCTGGATGCATGGTCTTCCAGACCCCAGCCGCCTATTTGCATCGGGCAGCGAGGGCTCTGCTGAGCATCGTCACTTTGTCGTCTACCTTGATGGCATTCACCAGAGTGAAGAGAGCCATCCACCGCGTGTGAGCGACTTCCTGAGCTGTCTGCAGGAGTCGATTGCGGATGACACGATGCTGGTGAAAGGGATCGAGGCTTACACGATCACCAACGCGGGACTGCGTTCGACCACCTTCGCCGGGTGGTTCTGGCAGCGCTTATTTGCCCTGCAGGAGCATCACCCCAATGGTCTGGTTCGCTTCATCTGCGCCTTCTGTGTGCAGGCGAACAACGTCATCAAGGTTGGAATCTCCTCGGATCGCCGTTATGGCCCGGTGATGAACTACGAGTTGGCGTTGAAGATCGCCCGCCGCCTCGATTCGATCGGCTTTCGGCCCCACCAGGCTTCTCGCATCGTCCTCGTCGGTTACAGCGGTGGTGGAGAGATGGCGATCGGGATCGCTGAGATTCTTCAGCAGCTCTGTCGTGTGAGAGTTCAGGTGATTACGGTCTGTGGTGTCTTCAGCGGCAACGGCGCGCTTGAGTCCCTCAATGACGTGGCCATGGTGTTAGGCAGCCATGATCCCGTGGCTGCCCTGGGGCGGATCGCCTATCCCGGTCGTCTTCCCCTGCTGCCACTCTCCAACTGGAATCGTTGGCAACGACATCACGCAATCCAGCGATACATGATCGAGGGGATGAGTCACAACGGCTCTTCCGGCCCATTTTCAACGGCGTTCCGCAGCTCGGTGGTTGAGGCCATCTGCAGGGAGCTGGAGCGTTCAGCGCTCAGTCCTCCGTTGAGAACTCCCCGTTGAGAGCGCGCACCAGCGCGAAAGGGCTGTGTCGTGGCTGGCTCGCTTTCAATCTTCGATGAGCCTCGGGGCGAGATTGGTTGTCATGGAAGAGGTCCTGGGGCAGCTCGTCCAGGGCAAGTCGGTAGCGGTTCACGCTGTCGTCGGTCGCTTGCAGGCCCGCATCCAGTTGCTGTTGCAACTGTCGGTGCAATCGCTGACGCCAAAGGTCTCCGAGTGCAAGTGGGAACAGATTGGTGCGTCCCGTCATCGCCTGCTCCACCAGTGCTGTGGAATCGATGCAGAAACCCAACGCTCCGTATCCACCCATATGGAGATGGCTGAACTGGGCTTCGTTGTTGTGGACGGCTCCGATGAGTTCGCAGAGATCGAGGGTCTCTTCCAGTTGTTCGCCGCTGAGTTCGGTGGCTTGATAGGCAACGGTGCCATTGCTCCGTTCGTTCTGCCAGGGACGATGCAGCTCATTCAGGCCTGCCCAGCCATTTAATCCTTCAGCGCCCTGGTAGTACTGCAATAGAACCGGTGAGCTGCCAGGAGGCTGCAGTTCCATCTCCACGGAACAGTGGGGCATCAGCGCCTGCATCTCTTCTCCTTTTGGATCGAGAAGACCGGTGCGATACGGCACTCCCAGCGGGATCTGTTTCCATTGCTCACCGATGAAAGTGCTGGCACCGAGGCCGAAAGTGGCGACGCTGGACCGGAAGCGGGCGCGAGACTGCCAGCCCTTGTTATGGAGGTGGTTCAGCAACGCACGACCACTGCTGACTCCCTCGAACCTGAACAATTCGGATGTAGTCCCTGCTCTGGGCAGTCGGTTACTCCCCAGCACGTTGAGGATCTGTGCCAGCAGACTGTTGCGCCGCCGCTCAGGTTCTGCCTGCACGTTGGGGAGTCCGCAGTTGCTCCAGGTCAGAACCCCACCCATGGCACTGATCTTCGCCAGAGTTCCAGAGGTTTCCTTTTTCATGACCGGCAATTTCTCAATGGCGTCTGCCGTGATGGACCAAAGAGCTTCGAGGGTTTGCGGCAGTGCCAGGGACTGTTCTGGGCTGATGGAGATCTGTCGTTGACACCAGCGATCAAGGGCATTGATTGCTGAGGGTTTGGAGACTGCGGGCAGGATGTGCTGCAGATCATCGGCCAGGGTCGCCCCTAACAATGGGCTGAAAAGATTGTTTTCCAGCAGGCTTCCCAAGCTGCGCAGATGTTCCGGCAGGCTGGCGCTTTGTCCGCGCCAACGCCTTGGAAGCATTAGTAACAGCGGGATCAAACGTTGATGGTGCAGATCGCTGAGCAGCTCTTTGAGAAACGCATCACGACTGATCCCGCGCCGCAAGCTGCTCTGCTCCAGTGCTTCATCCAGCGCAATCAGAGGAGCTAGATCGGTGCCGTCGTCAGCGGAATGGCCCCAGGTTGCACTGAGCCTGAGCAGATTGTCTGCCATGGCTCAGGCCTCATTCTGATCAGGACGCCGAGACCGCCAGACCGGTATGGCGGATGAGCGCAGCGCTGGTCGCGTCCCTGCCGCGGAAACGTCGATAGACCTCGGCAGGCCGCAGACTGCCACCCAGGCTGAGGACGGTGTTGCGGAAACGTTCACCTGTGGCAGCGACGTCATCGTCTTTCTCCAGACCCACTTCCTCAAAGGCGGCAAATGCATCGGCGCTGAGCACCTCGGCCCATTTGTAGGAGTAATAGCCAGCGGCGTAACCGCCTGCAAAGATATGGCCGAAGGCGCAGAGGAAGCGGTCTTCCTCCACCGGTTGCAGCACGCTGGTGGTTTCAGCGATGCGGCGACGGAATGCATCCGGACTGATCTTCAGCTCCGGGGTCCATTGGCTGTGGAGGCGCAGGTCGGTCAAAGCGAAATGGACCTGTCGAAGCGTGCCATTCCCCTGCATGAAGGTGCGGCTGCTGCAGAGCTTCTGATAGTCGGCCTCTGGTAGAGGCTCTTCCGTCTGCCAGTGGCGTGCCATCCCCATCAGGGTGCTTCGATCGAGACACCAGTTCTCCATGAACTGGCTTGGAAGCTCCACGGCGTCCCATTCCACGTTGTTAATCCCAGCTGCTTCCGGATGCTCAACCGTGGTGAGCATGTGCTGGAGGCCATGACCGAATTCATGGAAAAGGGTTTCCACCTCTTCGAAGCTCATCAGGCTGGGTGTGTCTCCTGAGGGAGGTGTCTGATTGCAGATCAGGTAAGCCACCGGCAGGGTGAGATCACCGTCGGCATTGCGTTGACGACTCAGGCATTCATCCATCCATGCACCGCCGCGTTTGCTAGCGGGACGGCTGAAAGGGTCCAGATAAAAGGCCGCCAGATTCTCGCCGCTGCAGTCCATCACTCGGAAGAAGCGCACATCCTCATTCCAGATGGGTGCCTCACCGTCTGCGGCCTTGATACGGATGCTGAATAAGCGTTCACAGAGGCTGAACAGCCCCTCGAGCACCTGGGGGAGAGGAAACCAGGGACGCAGAGCTTCCTGATCGAGATCGAAACGTTCGCGTCTCAGCTGCTCTGCCCAGTGGTTCACATCCCATGGCGCCAGTGCATCGGCTTCTAGGGCACCATGGCTCAAGGCGCATTCACGCAGTTCCTGGAGTTCCTGTTGAGCCACAGGCATCGCTGAAGATCTCAGCTCTTCGAGCAGTGACTCAACAGCTGGAACATCATCCGCCATTTTTGAGGCAAGGCTGAGCTCCGCCCAGTTGGAGTACCCGAGCCGTGATGCCTGCTCACGCCGCAGCTGCAGGATTTCCTCGATTAGGGGTGCGTTGTCCAGATCGCCATGGCTGGCCCGGCTCACGTGTGCCTTATAGAGGGTTTCACGCAGGTTTCGGTCCTTGGCGTGGGTGATGACCGGGATGTAGCGCGGCATGTCCAGACCCAGACGCCAGGGGCCTTCAGCAGCGGTTGGTGCTGAACCATCAGCTGATTGATCCCCGGCTTCTGCTGCAGCTGAAGCGAGGATCGCCAGGGCACGGTCTGGAACCCCCTGAAGCTGATCACGGTTGTGGATCACCAGACTCCAGCTCTGCGTGGCATCCAGTACGTGATTGCTGAAACTGGTCGAGAGAGCGGCGAGCCGCTCACTGGTGCTGTTGAAATCAGCCTGCTCATGTCCTCTCAGGCCAACTCCGCGATGCTGCATCGAGAGAAGCTCAGCATCGAGGATGCGTGTTTGTGTGCCGTCCAGCGGTTGAGCGGGGGATGTTTTCAGTTTGCTGAGAGCTTCGTGCAGCACCTGGCTCTGGCCGAGGCGATTGCTGAAGCGCACCACTTCGGGTTGCTGTTTTGCATGGGCCTCACGCAGCTCAGGGGTGTTGCGGACACCGGTGAGATGACTCACCACCCCCCAGCTCCAGCGCAGCCGCTCACCAAGCTGATGCAGGCTGGGCATCAGCTCGTCCCATCTCAGGGGTGAGGCTGCCGCGAGGCGCTGCTGCAGCGATGTTTCCAGAGTCTCCAGCTGATCGTTCAGCGTGGTCAGCAGGACAGGGATCTCCTTGTTGACCTGCTCAGCGTCGATGGCCTCAAAGCGAGGAAGACCTTTGCCGCGCAGCAGTTCTGGGGTACTCATGGGTGATCAGCCGGTGGGGAGAAGGGCACGGGCAGCAACAACCGTGTGACTTGCCAGATCGGAGGCAAGGGCATCGGTGGATGCCTCATAGAGATCCATGGCGATCCGAGGCCAGAATCCGATCACCAGTGTGGGGACAAGCAGGGTGAGTCCGATTACCGCTTCGCGAGGGCGCATGTCCTTCACGAAAGCGAGTGCGGGAATTCGTGGTCCGAAAAACACTCTCCGGCACATCGACAGCAGGTAGATGGGCGTGAGGACAAGCCCGATAGCTGCCAGCACGATGGTCGTGACTCTGAAAAAGGTGGTGAAGCTGTCCTGACTGGTGATGCCGAGGAACACTGTGATTTCGCTGATGAAGCCGCTCATGCCCGGTAGGGCCAGTGAGGCTAAAGAGCTGGCAAGGAAAAAGGCGAATGTGATCGGTAGGGCTTTGGCCAGGCCTCCCATGTTGGGGATGGAGAGAGTCTTGGTGCGTTCGTAGAAGCAGCCTGTGACGAAGAACATCGCTGCAGCAATCAGACCATGACTGATCATCTGCAGCATGGCTCCGCTGAGGCCGAGCGCATCGACGGCGCCGATGCCCACCAGCACAAAACCCATATGACTGACTGAGCTGCAGGCGATTCTGCGCTTCACGTTGTCCTGGGCGAAAGCGTTGAGAGCGCCATAAACGATGTTGACGATTCCGAGAATGATCAGAGCCGGTGCCAGCACCAGATGGGCTTCGGGCAGCATCTGTACGTTGAAGCGCAGCAGCGCGTAACCGCCCATTTTGAGCAGAACGCCTGCAAGCAGCATTGAGACCGGAGCATTCGCTTCACCGTGGGCATCCGGAAGCCAGGTATGCAGGGGGAAAATCGGTAATTTCACGCCGAATCCCACCAGGAAGCCCAGGTAGCAGAGCAGGCCGAAGCTGCCTCCGGGGGAGCGCTGGGCCATTTCCGTCATGTTGAGTGTGAAGCTGTCTCCGGAATTGGCGATGGCCAGGCCACTGATCAGGATCAACAGAGATGCCAGAGCTGTGTAGAGAATGAATTTGGTTGCTGCGTACTGACGGTTCTGACCGCCCCAGATGGCAATCAGCAGGTAAACCGGCACCAGTTCCAGCTCCCAGGCAAGGAAGAACAGCAGGAAGTCCTGGGACAGAAACACCAGGGCCTGAGCAGAGGCCTGCACAAGCAGCAGTGCGAAATAGAGCCTGGATTTATGCGTGATGTTCCAGCTGGCGGCCACTGTTAGCAGCGTGACCAGACCGCTGAGCACAACGAGTGGAGCTGACAGTCCGTCGGCTCCAAGGGACCACTCCAGGCCGATCGCAGGCACCCAATTGACCCGTTCCACGAGCTGAAGCTGACTGTCCAGCGGGTCGTAGTGACGGCTGAACGCAACGATCATCAGACCGAGATCAGCCAGCAGGACGGCAATCGTGAGATTGCGTGGAATCGGTGAAGTGTTCTGATCTTCTCCTGGGAGAAGCGGCATCAACAGCGCTGCAGCTGCAGGAAGCAGCACGATCAGCGAGAGCCAGGGGAACCCTGCGTCGGACGCAGCCGACAGCGGCAGGTTGGCGTCCATGGAACTCCCAAGATTGTGATTGAACTTATCAGCTCCGGGGCCTCTCCTGAGTACTTCTACCCAGCTATGGGCTCAGCCTGCATCCTTGGGCTGCCAGTGACTGCCTGCTGTTTGAAGGCTGAGCAGCGGTGCGCGACTGGCAACACCCACGGACTCCCATGCTTTCACCATCGCCTGGCTCACGGCGGCACCATGCTCTTCGCAGCAGAGGGCCAGAATGCTTGGACCGGCTCCACTGATGGCGCATCCCCAGGCTCCTGCCGCCAGAGCGGCTTCTTTGACCTCCTGTCCGCCCTTGATCAATCGCCAGCGATAGGGCTCATGCAGCCTGTCGTGCATCCCATCCGAGATCAGGTCGCCGTTCCCGGTGCGCAAACCCTGGAGCAGCAGAGTCAGTGCACCCAGATTGACCACTGCATCGCTCACTGGAACAGCCTTGGGCATGGCGCGACGGGCTTCACTAGTGCTCAGCCGTATCGCTGGAATCGCTACAACAGCCTTAACGCTATTCATCCATTCGCAGCGCACAACCCTCCAGCGTTGTGAGGCGGCCTTGGCCGTCATGCAGAGGCCGCCCAGCAGCGAGGGCACAACATTGTCGGGATGCCCTTCGATATCGATCGCAAGCTCCAGCAGTTTCTCCCGACTCAGAGGCTCTCCAACGAGTGCGTTGGCTCCTACAAGCCCTGCCACGATTGCCGTGGCGCTGCTGCCCAGTCCTCTTGCAGGAGGCACGGCAAGACGTACCCTTGCTTCAAGGGCAAATGGTTCTTCTCCAGCCGCTTTCCAGACGCGTTGAGCGGCTCTGTACACGAGATTTTCAGCACCTCCTCGCAGGTGTGATCCCTCTTGCCCTTCGATAATCAGCTCAAAACGCTCTCCATGGCCTTCGATGCGTCGCATCGTGAAGCGATTGTTGAGATCCAGTGCGGCGCCAAGGCAGTCAAAGCCTGGCCCGATGTTGGCGGTGGTGGCTGGTACATCCACCACCACGGTCTGGCCTATGCGCGGCTGCGCCATCCCTGCTGCTCTACTCAGGCCAGTGTCCCACCCGACTCCAAGAGATGACGTGCACGGCAAGCAGCGCTAAACAATCCGGCCTCCGGATCAATCACCGCACGGATGGTCAAACCCTCGATCAGAGAACGAAACCGTCCTTTGGAACGCATTGGCTCCAGAAACTGCTTGGAGCTAAGGCCAACCAGGTTCTTCTGGGCCGTTCCTCCTCCGATCCAGAGCCCTCCGATGCAGAGCTCCTGGAGTGCCAGGTCTCCAGCGACGGATCCATAGGCTCCAAGCCAGAGTTTCAGTGCTTCGCTAGCTAAGTGATCACCGTCTGCGGCTGCTTTGCCTGTGAAGAACGGGAGATCTTGATAGCCCGGTTGATCGGCAGACAGGGTGCGCCAGGCGTGGGCGTGAGCCATCAGACAATGCTGGATCCCCGTCTGACGATGAAGCAGCCAATTCATCACATGCCCAAGCCCTGTGCCACTGACTATCCGCTCGATGGACAAACGTGGCAGTCCAAGGTCCTGTTTAAGCCACTGAGCTAATTCCCATTCCGCCTCGGTTCGCGGTGCAAATTCCCGATGCCCGCCTTCACTGGGTAAGGCAAGCCAACCGTTTGGCGTGGGCAGTCCGCGCGCCATGCCGAGGCCGGTTCCCGCACCGAGAATGGCCACAGGTCCGTTTTCGGCTCCGGCAGGTGCGGGAGTTGAGCGGTCCCGTCCAGTCTGCAGCACCACCTGCTGTTCGTGACTGAAATGGGAAAGCCCATGCACCAGTACAGCGAAGTCATTGACCAGTTCCAGATCTTGCAACCCCGTTGCAGCGCATAGAGATGTCTGGCTCATCTGCCAGGGCAGATTGGTGAGCTTTGCGCTGCCCTGATGCACAGGCCCGGCAACGGCAATACAACTCGTGGTTGGTCTTGGAAGCTCGGCAGGTGTTTGATCTAGAAAATGCTTGAGCATCGACTCGAGATCGTGCCAATCGGCTGATTTGTAGCGGCGGCTGTGCTCTTTCTTCAGCTGCCCATCAACCTCCCTGTAGATGCTGAGGAGTGTCTTTGTGCCTCCAAGATCGCCTGCCAGGTAGGTCTTGGCTGCCATGGCTGCGGATCAGGCCTTCTAACTTCAGGCTGGAGCTCACGTCGCAACTCGGCAACCAATTAGATCAACCCAGCCCAAGGATGGAGAAGCGTCAGCTCGTCGAATCGAAGAAATCGAGGGGCAGCGGTCCCCAGGTCACGCTTGGCTCAGTGTTGTCATAGCCATGACCGCTGATCAGGATTCCTTCCCCAAGACCATGCTCGATGCGCAATCTGGCGGTCAATGTCTGCTGGTTGGCTTTGAGATAAACCGGTCCATCAAGTTTTGGATCAGCAATTAGGTCATGAGCGGGCCAGGCCTGATATTGCTCAAGCTGGCGAAGTGATTGAACAGCCTGATCAGCCGTTAACGCCATGATTCCAGCGGTGAACCATCGATACAGAGTCATCTGCTCCTGAAGTTCGGGTGCCATTAAGGCCTTTTCAGATGCACTTAGAACTGGCGCAGTTCTTAATCGATTTAAGTCACTCAGTTTCATGAGTGCACTGCTGTTGCAAGAGGGTCTTCTGATTTATTGTTGTTAGCTTGATTGCAATAATCAATCAATTCGTTGATTGATATTTCCCCGAGATCTCCATTTTTTCTGCTTCGAAGGCTGACAGTGTTGTTTTCAGTCTCTTTAGCTCCGATAACAGCCAGTACTGGGATCTTGGCTTTTTCTCCGTTGCGGATTAGTTTGCCAAGGCGCTCACCAGATTCGTCAACCGTGGCGGAAATACCTTGATTCAGTAACTTCTTCTGGACTGTTTTGGAGAAGTTTCTTGCGTCATCACTCACTGGAAGGATTCTGATTTGTTCGGGTGCAAGCCAGAACGGGAATTCACCAGCATAATTTTCAATCAGAATGCCGATGAAGCGTTCAAAACTACCTAAAACTGCTCTATGAAGCATCACAGGTGTATGTCGAGATCCATCTTCCCCAATGAAGCTTGCATCCAGACGGTCAGGCATTGAGAAGTCAACCTGGATTGTTCCGCATTGCCACACCCTGCCCAAGCAGTCCTGCAAAGAAAATTCAATTTTGGGGCCATAGAAAGCTCCTTCCCCTGGATATAACTCCCACTCCAAATTTTTGTTTTCTAGGGCATCCTGTAGTGCCTTTTCGGATTTATCCCAAACTTCATCGCTACCCACTCTCTTTTCGGGACGTGTTGATAATTTGATTGAAATTGTGTCAAACCCAAGTGTTTTGTAGACGTCAAAGACGAGATCGATGAAGTTTGATACTTCGGACTGAACTTGATCTTCTGAGCAGAAGATATGCCCGTCATCTTGAACAAAATTTCTGACTCTCATCAGTCCATGCAATGTTCCTGATGGCTCGTTTCTGTGGCATGAGCCAAATTCTGAAAGTCTGACTGGTAAGTCTTTATAACTACGCAATCCCTGGTTGAAAATTTGAACGTGGCACGGGCAGTTCATAGGTTTGACCGCGTAGTCTCTGTTTTCAGATGAGGTTGTAAACATGTCTTCTTTAAACTTGTCCCAATGTCCCGATTTTTCCCACAAGGTTCTATCAACAATCTGAGGAGTACTGATTTCTTGGTAGCCAGCTTCCCTCAGCCGTCTACGTATATATTGCTGGAGCTTTTGATAGATTGCCCATCCTGGTGGGTGCCAAAACACCATGCCAGGTGCATTGTCCTGAATATGAAACAGTGAAAGCTGGCGGCCAAGACGTCGGTGATCTCTTTTTTCGGCCTCTTCGAGTTTTTTTAAGTGCGATTTAAGTTCTTTTTCTGTACTCCAGGCTGTTCCATAGATTCTTTGCAGCATTTGGTTGTTGGAATCACCTCTCCAATAAGCTCCAGACACTTTCATTAACTTGAAATGTCGTAAGTGACTTGTATTAGGGACATGTGGCCCACGGCACATGTCTGTGTATTCCTCATGGTGATAGAGCTTGATTGTTTCGCCGTCGGGTATTTCTTCAACAATTTCCAGTTTGTAGGGCTCTTCTCTGGATTTAAATGCTTGTTTTGCCTGATTGCGATTCACGACCTCAACATTGACTTCGTAGTCTTTTGCAATCAGCTCTTTCATTCGCTGTTCTATGGCTTCTAAGTCTTCCGGAGTGAAGGGTTTGTCATAAGCAATATCGTAATAAAATCCGTCTTTAATGACAGGTCCGATGGCCATCTGAGCTTCTGGGTAGAGCTGTTTCACTGCATGCCCTACGAGGTGGGCAAATGAGTGTCTTATGATGTCAATTCCTTCGGCATCTTTTGCTGTTAAGAGACGTAAGTCGACATCCTTCTCGATTGGCATAGCCATGTCCAAGGATTCACCATCGACCACTCCTGCGACAGCTGCCTTAGCCAGGCCAGGTCCGATTGACGCTGCTACGTCTGCGATGGTGACTGGCCCGTCAAAACTTTTGGTGGTTCCGTTTGGAAGAGTGACGACGGGCATGGAGGCGTGATTCCTGAGATCTGATCGAAGGCTGTTGCCGCAGCTGGCAAGCCATGAGCATCCTATTGGTGGATGTACTCTCGCCAAAGAATGAGGCTCGTTTCACTTGTCCTCTGATGTTGAAGGTGGTGACTTGCTGAGATCACTCCTCGCTTCGTTACTTGCTGATTTCGACCACTGGTTTACCAGGGGTCAGGCAATACTTGAGCATTGTCCTGACAGTGTTCTTTCCTCAGCTGATCGATTGGAGTTGGCCGAACGTCTTGCTGACGGAAAGCGTTCGATCGCAGCCACGCGCTCTCTGCTGCAAGCCTCATCTGAGCCTGTCGCCGTTTCGATGAAAGCGATGGCTCCCTGGCATCAGCTGGTGATGGAGGTCTGTGCTCTTTCGGCGCGTGTTTCGCGTTCCTCTGGATGACCTTTCTGGCTTGGGGTGTTGGCCTCTACTCCTATCACCTGGAGCGCCATTAGGCACCCTGTCGCAGCTGGCTCAGATTGCTTACGTAGAAGGCCACAAGTTCGGCATGGCTTTTGACGGGTTGTCCGTAAGCGCTTTGGCCGGCATGGGTTGGAAAGGAAGCCCATTCCGGTGCGAGCCGGTTCATTGCTGCTTTGGTGAGGCCATTTCGATCAATCTCCTGCAAGGCGCCACGCTTTTTAACGAGATGCAGTGCTGCCTGGTCCTGGTGCTCAGGCGCGAAGCTGGGCAGGTCAAGCCGATGGGCTACTTCATGCCAGGTGGTTGGCAGGAATTGATAAGCCCCTGCTGCGGCACTGGAATATCTCTTGACGACCACACGTTCCGGATGGCGAGAGAGATCCTGAAACTGGCCTCCTCCATACAGGATGCGGTAGCCAAGATCCTTGCCGTCCTTCCAGGTGCCTTCAGCAAAGCGAATGGTATTGAGCAGTGCGCGACGTTCAGGGGTGATTGCGTAATGCGATGCCGATTGGCTGGAGACGGTCGCCGCGCTGATGTTGTCAGCTGTGGTATTCGCGGATCGTTGCGGCTTTAGGGCTTCAGCAACCATGCGGTTCTGCTGATTGCGTTCGCTGGAGCGCTCAGCCTGCAGGCTCTGTCCCAGGGAAAGCGCCAGCCCCATTCCGATTGAGCCAAGACCGATGGCTTTTGGCGCGGCCTGGGCAAGGGGGTGAATCCGTTGGGTGAATCGATGCAGCAACCGAGTTAACTCCAAACAAAGGAGCCGCCACCATCGTCAATGCCATGGCTTGATGGCGAGGGCCCCGAGCGCGCTCTTGACGCGTTGCCGTTGATATGCCTAGGCAAAAAAGCTCAGTTAAATCTCGACGCTGGACTCGCGAGACCGACCTGATGGCGCGCAACCCATCGCATGAGTGCTCTTTGACGCACTTGGCGCTCTCATCGGGCTTTAAGTATTAGCGAATCTTTTTAATTGATTTGGGATTGATTAGCTGGCGCTGAGGAACCCCATGGCTTCCCGCGTCCTTCTGACAGTGCAGTCAGCAACGGTGCCCGCCCGCTCGTGTCCCTTCTGCAGGACCATCTCCAGTTGAGCGCGGTCGTCCATCAGCAGGTGGTAGCGCTCCTGAATTGGCTCGAGAGCAGCAATCGTGGCTTCCGCCAGCAGGGGTTTGAACTGGCCCCAGCCCATCTCGATGCACTCCTGGGCCACGACGTCTCGTCCTTTGCCGCTGAGAATGGCGTAGAGCCCCAGCAGGTTGTCGGTCTCGGGACGATCGGGATTGTCAAATTCCAGGCCACGCTCAGGGTCTGTCTTGGCCCGCTTAATTTTCTTGGCAATCAGTTCTGGTGGGTCAAGCAGAGAGATGCGGCTTCCCTCATTGGGATCGCTCTTGCTCATCTTGCTGCGGCCATCCGTCAGGCTCATCACCCTGGCGCCCTCCTTGAGGATGAGTGGTTTGGGAACCTTGAGCACGGGGGTCTCAACCTTGCCGAACCGGGCATTGATGCGCTGTTGAGCGATGTCACGAGCCAGTTCAAGGTGCTGCTTCTGGTCTTCACCGACTGGAACCAGATCAGCGTCATATAAAAGGATGTCCGCTGCCATCAGCACGGGGTAGTCGAGCAGACCCACAGACACGTTGTCGCCTTGTTTGACCGCCTTTTCTTTGAACTGGATCATCCTTTCCAGCCAATTCAGAGGAGTGACGCAGTTCAGTAGCCAGCAGAGCTCGCTGTGGGCGGCCACCTGGCTCTGAACAAAAACAGTTGAGTGATCGGGATCCAGGCCGCAGGCCAGATAAAGCGCTGCCGTGCTGAGGGTGTCCTGGGCTAATCGATCCGGATCATGGGGAACCGTGATGGCATGCAGGTCGACGACACAGAAAAAAGTGTCGTGATCCTTCTGAAGATCAACCCAATTGCGGATCGCTCCCAGCCAGTTGCCCAGATGAAGGGCGCCCGTCGGCTGGACGCCCGAAAGAACACGAGGCAGCCCCATTAATCAGGCCTCAGCTGTGCTGTCCTGGTTTGCTCCTTCATCATCTGCCGGTTGTTCAGGAGTTGAGTCCGCTTCTGCAACAGCTGCTGTTTCAGCAACCTCTTCAGGCTCAGGCTCCGGAGCAGGGGGCTGGGGCTTGGCAGGGCGCGCGAAGGGATCCGGTCGGGATCCTCGACCGCCTTCTCCACGACCCTCACGCCGTCCACCACGGTCATCATCACGACGGCTGCCACCTCCACGGTTGCCCTGGGCACGTTGCTGGGCTACTAGCTCCTCCAGCTTCCCCTCGTCGAGCATCTGGCCAAGTGTGCGCACTGCGAAGCCGAGCACGGCAACAGTCGAGCGGAGATTGAAGGCCTCCTGGAGAGCTCGTGCGGAGCGCATTTCGTTATCGCTCAGCCTGATTCTGAAGCCACCGCCCTCACGGTTGCCCTGGCCGCGTCCCCCGCGGCCTCCACGACCGCTATCGCGGCCGTTGTCACCTTGTCCGCCCTGATGGCGGGAATCGCTGTAGGAATCAGTCATGGCCCGGGGCCTGGAGTCAGGCGCAAGTGTGACGCATCACCGTGCTTCTGACAGTGACCTGGACTGTTTCCAATGGCGTTGCGGTGATCCCCTGCCGTCGATGCCAGCGCCTAGCCCGCTTGCAGAATTCGGCTGGTACAGACACGACCGAGTTGTTGATCGATTGCAGGCTGCGGATTCTCTGGGCTGTATCACTGTTGGTGAGCTAAGAAGGCCAGATCTGGAGGATCCCAGTGCAGTTACCGGTGCAATTGATCCGCTCCCTGTCGCTGGGTGATGGAACCATGACATCCGGTTTGATCAGGCCTCTGCTGCTGTCGGTGGGCGTGATCGGAACCGGTCAGTGGCTTCTGGCGGACGTGTTGCACGTTCCAGGTGGTGGGTTGGGTATTGCTGTTGCTGCTGCAGGTCTTTGGTGGCTGTCCAGGCCCCCGCAGCAACCCAGCTTTCGCGAGCCGGCATCCCTGAAAGGTTGGATCCAGCGCTGTGAGGTGGTGTTGAAGCAATTCGCGGAGCTTGAGCTGGCGTTGGGACTGCAGGGATTGCGCTCTCCCCGTGAAATTGAGCTGCGACGAATCGAAGGTTTTGATGCGCCGCTCACGCTCGGTGTTGTGGCCACTGAGGGATCCGTAGTTCCCGCCACTGTCCAGTTGCAGCAGGCGTTGGCGGGAGTGAGCTCGCTCGATCTCTGTCTGGCCAACCCACTACCGGTGACCTCCTCGGCCTGGTGCTGGCCTGACGATCTTCAGGAGCTGGATGTGTTGTTGCATGTTCTTCCCCTGCCTCTGCGGGCTGCGGATTTGCTCTGGTTGGACCAGCTGCCTGCGGATCGTCCGGTTTGGCTTCTTCTGCAGTCGTCAGTCGACAGGTCTGCTGACGACCATCTGGAGGCTTTGCGCTGTCAATTGCCGGAGCGCTGGCATCCATGCCTGCTCCCTTGGTCCGGTGAAGTAATGGAGCTTCGTGGTGTGCTCCAGCCGGTCCGTCAACAGCTGATGCGTTCGGAACGGGTGCGACAGGCCACGCGTCAACGCCTGCTTAGCAACCTGCATCAGCGCTGGCAGGCTGATCTTGAAGCGCTGCGAAGGGAGAGATTCCGCCTGCTGCTGCAGCGCAGTCAGTGGATCGTGGCTGGGGTTGTCATCGCTTCACCTGTTCCCTCTGTTGATCTGTTGGCTGTTGCCGTGGGCAATGGACTGATGGTGAAGGAGATGGCAACGATCTGGAGCTGTCCCTGGAGTGCCGAGGTGCTCCAGGTTGTTGCCCGGCAGCTGGGTAGCGCCGCCCTGGCTCAGGGCGTTGTGGAATTGAGCGGTCAGGCGTTGCTCGGACTCGCCAAGCTTGATGGAGCCAGCTGGATTGCAGCAGGTGCCATGCAAGGGTTGAGCGCTGCTTACCTAACCAGGGTGGTGGGCGTTTCCATGGCCGACTGGATGGCGCTGAATGCGGGCGTTGCAGAGCCCGATCTGGAGGAGCTCAAGCGACAGGCACCACTCTTAGTGGCGCGTGCTGCAGAGCAGGAGCGCCTCAATCTCGCTGGGTTTGCTCAGCAGGCCCGTGAGTGGATCCAGGCACGCAACAGCTGCACAACTGCATGACTCAGACGATCTGAGCTTGTGCAATCGGAGCTGCTTCAAGTTTGTTCATGAAGCCTTCATGAAGTTGTCATGAATCAATGCTGCGAGTTGACTCGAATGATGTGATTGCCAGGTCACGAGTCGACATTTCCATAGCCTTGGTTCGAATCTTCGCCGACCAATTGGAAGGCCTGGTTCATCTCCGTTCTCATTTCTTTCATGGCTACTGCAATCCGCAGCGGTCGCCGCGGCAGTTGGGAAAATTTCTGTCAGTGGGTCACCGACACCAATAACCGCATTTATGTGGGTTGGTTCGGTGTGCTGATGATTCCCTGTCTGCTTGCAGCCACCGTTTGCTTCATTATTGCCTTCATCGCCGCTCCCGCGGTCGACATCGACGGCATCCGTGAGCCCGTTGCTGGCTCCCTGATCTACGGCAACAACATCATCTCTGGTGCTGTTGTGCCCTCCTCGAATGCCATCGGCCTTCACTTCTATCCCATCTGGGAAGCTGCTTCTCTCGACGAGTGGCTGTACAAC
>Ga0189292_10090_pt1 | contig 52872 bp, 45 predicted proteins | sample UW1oraminimetaG_FD_130317 | JGI IMG/M metagenome (GOLD analysis project Ga0189292, IMG submission 130317) | Marine microbial communities from the Costa Rica Dome - UW179A-orange mini metaG | ecosystem: Environmental > Aquatic > Marine > Oceanic > Photic zone | place: Costa Rica: the Eastern...
CGGTGATCGACCGCTTGCCCAGCTTGTGCCGCTTTATCGCGACCCGCGGTCGGACATGCCGGTTACGCAATACGACATGAAAAATGTCGAAAGCTCCGGCCTCGTCAAATTCGACTTTCTCGGCCTCAAGACGCTGTCGGTTCTCAAGAAGGCCACCGATCTGCTCAAACGGCGCGACATCGAGATCGATCTTTCGCTTCTGCCGCTCGATGACGCAAAGGTCTACGAGCTCATGAAGAGCGGCAATACGGTGGGGGTTTTCCAGCTTGAATCGGAAGGCATGCGCCGTACGCTGACAGCGGTGAAGCCGACCAATTTCGGCGACATCATCGCGCTTGTTTCGCTTTATCGTCCGGGCCCGATGGATAACATTCCGCTGTTCGGCAAGCGCAAGGCCGGTCAGGTGGAAATCGAATATCCGCATGCCAAGCTGGAAGGCATTCTGGCCGAAACCTACGGGATCTTCGTTTACCAGGAACAGGTTATGCAGGCCGCGCAGATCCTTGCAGGATACTCCTTGGGCGACGCCGACCTTTTGCGCCGCGCAATGGGTAAGAAGGTCCAGGCCGAAATGGATGCGCAGCGCGAACGTTTCGTTGATGGCTGCAAGAGAGTATCCGGTATCGACAAGGGCGAGGCCAACGCGCTGTTCGACTTGATCGACAAGTTCGCAGGCTACGGTTTCAACAAGTCCCACGCCGCAGCTTACGCGTTACTTGCCTATCAGACGGCTTGGCTGAAGGCACACTATTCTGAAGAATTCTACGCCGCCTCGATGTGTTTCGACATGCATCAATCCGAAAAGCTGGCGATCTTTGTTGACGATGCTCGGCGCAGCGGCATCAAGGTGTTGCCGCCGTCGCTGAACTATTCGGAAGCGGAGTATTCGGTCGAGCAAACTGATGACGGTTATGCAGTGCGTTATGCATTGGCTGGCATACGGAACGTCGGCGAGCGAGCTATGGAAGCGATCGTCGACGAGCGCGAGGCTGCAGGGCGTTTCAAAAGCCTCAAAGATTTGTTCGAGCGTTTGCCCAAGGGCTCCATGAATTCTCGCCAGCTGGAGGCGCTGATCAGTGCCGGGGCGCTCGACGAATTCGAACCGAACCGCGCCAAGCTGTTCGCCAATGCCGACATGCTTTTGGCAGTGGCCGATGCCGCGGAGCGCGAGCGGTCGAGCGGTCAGGGTGGATTGTTCGGAGGCGAGGCCGCGCCGGTCGAGGATACATTGCGCCTCAAGGAAGTCGAGGACTGGTCGCTCGGTGAAGCGCGTCACCGTGAGAAAGAGAACATGGGGTTTTCGTTCAAGGAACATGCCACGGCGGTTTATCGGGAAATTTCCAGCGCGCAGGGAGCCCGCTCGCACGCATCTCTGATCGCAGGGGGCGTTCCCGGTGGGGGACGGATGACCGCCGTGATGGCGGTGCAGGTCGAAGGGGCCAGCAAAGGCACTACCAAGCGCGGCAAGCCGTTTATCCGCGCGGACTTTTCCGATAGCTCGGGCCAGTTCAGCGCCGCCTGCTTCGAAGAAGGTCTGGTCGACAGATTCCTCGAATGGGCGGACAAGCAAACCTGCGTGAAGCTCGATGTGGAGCTCGACAGTCCAAGTCCCGATGAGCCGCCCCGCATAACCGTGCGACATGCCGTCCCGCTCGATGCCGTCCGGGGAAGCATGGCGATGTTGCTGACGCTCGAGGTAGAAAGCGTCGACGCGCTGAACCAGTTGGCAATCGAACTCGGTGAAGACGGCGCAGGAAGCGATGAAGTAATGGCCACGCTGCTCACCGGCGATGTGGCGCCGCCCGTCATGCGCCTCGGGCGGGCATTTTCTATCGATGGGGACCTCGCCGAACGCTTGGCAAGTGTGCCCGGCCTTGCCAAGGTGCAACTGACCGCGCGACGAGGAAAGGCAAACTTGCGCCTCGTTGCCTGACGGTCGAACTGACGGGTGAGAGGAGAGTTTATGGCGTTTGGTGCGATGCAGGACTGGAGCATGCGAATATCGCATGTGATCGATCATGCGGCTCGGGAAGCATCCGATCGCGAAATCGTGACCCACTGGGCCGATGGCACTGAAACGCGGACGGACTGGGCGGGCATCCATCTGGACGCGCGGAAGATGGCTCAGGCGCTGTTGGCGCTTGGCCTGACGAAGGGCGATCGGGTGGCAAGCCTCGCGATGAACCATTCCCGGCATCTGGTGAGCTGGTTCGGCGTGGCGGGCATGGGCGGGGTGCTCCACACCTGCAATCCGCGGTTGTTCGAAGACCAGCTCGAATACATCGTCAATCATGCCGAAGACAAAGTCATGATCTATGACGCGGCGTTCCAGCCGATCATCGACAAGATGCGCGACAAATGGCCGACGGTCGAACATTACATCTGCTTCGACAGCGGCGAGCATACGACCAGTTTCGAAGACTGGATTGGCGAGCAGGACGGCGAGTTCGAATGGGTCGAGGGGGACGAACGCGATCCCTGCATGATCTGTTACACCAGCGGCACCACCGGCAATCCCAAGGGTGTTCAGTACGAACATCGTTCCACGCTGCTGCACGCGATGGCCGGGCTGCAGACCAGCGCATTCAATTTCAGCGGATCGTCCGTCATGCTGCCGGTGGTCCCGATGTTTCACGCCGCCAGCTGGGGCCTGCCCTATTCGGGGGCGATGGCGGGGATCAAGTTCGTCTTTTCCGCCGTGAACGACCCGGCGGTGCTGTGCGACTTGATGGATCGTGAGGGCGTGACCGACAGCGCAGGTGTGCCGACCGTCTGGCTGGCGACATTCCAGTATTGCGATGCGGAGGGCAAGGATCTGCCCAAGCTCAAATCGGCGACGATCGGCGGTTCCGCTGCGCCGCGGTTCATGATCGAACGGCTGATGAAGAACGGTACGCGCGTGCAGCACGCATGGGGAATGACCGAGACTTCGCCCATCGGGACGGTCGGCGGTCCAACGGCGAACTGGGACGAATTGACCTTCGAGGAGAAGGTGGAAAAGACGATGAAGCAGGGGCGGCCGATCTTCGGCGTCGAACTGCGTACGGTCGATCTGGACGACCGGTCGACGGTCCTTCCGCGCGATGGCGAAGCCAGCGGTGCGCTCCAGATACGCGGGCCGTGGATCATCAAGCGCTATTTCAAGGCGGAAGAGGACGCCACCGATGCGGACGGCTGGTTCGACACTGGCGATGTGGCGATCCTGCATCCCGATGGGACGATGCAGATTACCGACCGCACAAAGGACGTCATCAAGTCCGGCGGCGAATGGATCAGCTCGGTCGAGCTCGAAAATGCGGCGGTGGGCCATCCCGCCGTGGCGGAAGCGGCGGCTATCGGCATGCCCCATCCCAAGTGGGACGAGCGGCCCGTTCTGTTCGTGGTCAGGAAATCCGGCGCGGAATGCAATGCCGAGGACGTGACCGCGTTCCTTACCGACAAGGTCGCCAAATGGTGGCTGCCCGACGCGGTCGAATTCGTCGACGACATCCCGCACACCGCCACCGGCAAGATCAGCAAGAAAGACCTGCGCGAACGCTTCAGCGACTATACGCTGGGCTGAGGAGGACCCACCATGACACAAAGCTATATCGACCCGAGCAAGACCAATTTCGAAGCATTCAAGGACCTGCCGCGCGATCAGCCGATCCATATGCTGAACCTGCTGCAGTACCGGGACCAGGCGGAATATCCCGAAGGCCATGACAATGCCGGCAAGGACTGGAGCGGGCGCCGGGCCTACAAGGAATATGGCAAGACCAGCGGCCCGATCTTCCGCCGGGTGGGAGGCGAAATCGTCTGGCGCGGGGCGTTCGAGGCGGTGCTGACCGGGCCGGAAGCGATGCATTGGCACGATGGCTTTATCGCGCAATATCCCAGCGCGGCCGCGTTCTTCGAGATGATCAAGGACCCCGAGTATCAGAAGGCCGTGGTCAATCGCACCGCCGCACTGGCCGACAGCAGGCTGGTTCGCTTCAAGCCGGGAGCGATGGGCGAGGGGTTCTAGCCTCTAAGTCCGCGAAAATTTTCACAGTAGCCGCAACTGACCGCCGACGGCCGGTGGGCGGAACCGGGTGCAGTCCAGTTCGAATTTCGATTTGCCCACGCCTGCGCGCTTGCAGGCGAGGCGGAACCTGGCGCGGAAGAGATCGGCCCAGACACCGGTGGGTTTCATGCGGGTGAAGAAGTCGGGATCGTTGTCCCGCGCCTGCCCGTCCTTGGCACGGATCGAGCGGACGATGTTCATCACCTTGTCGCCGCGTTCCGGAAAATGGACCGAGAGCCATTCCCGGAAGAGGGGCGCGACTTCGTGCGGGAGGCGCAGGGGTATCCAGCCGACGCTGCCGATGCCGAGCTGGCCCGCGCGCTGAACGATGTCTTCCATGAATTCATCGGTGATCGCCGGGATCACGGGAGCGATCGAACAATGGACGGGTATGCCCGCTTCGGCGAGTTTGGCAAGGGCGGCCAGACGCTTCGCCGGAGCCGCCGCACGGGGTTCCAGTTTGGCCGATAGCCTGGGGTCGAGGCTGGTTACCGATATTGCGACCGCAACCAGCCTCTGTTCGGCCATAGCACGAAGCAGATCCAGATCGTCGCAAACACGATCCGATTTGGTTGTTATCGTCACGGGGTGACGCGCATCGAGACAGACTTCGAGCACCTCGCGCGTGATGCGATAATCCCGCTCGATCGGCTGGTAGGGATCGGTATTCGTCCCCATGGCAATGGGCCGCGGCCGATATTTCGCCTTGGCCAGAGTGGCCCGCAGGATTTCGGCGGCATTGGGCTTGGCGAACAGCTTCGTTTCGAAGTCCAGACCGGGAGACAGATCGTGATAGGCATGCGTCGGCCTGGCAAAACAATAGACGCAGCCATGTTCACAACCCCGGTAAGCGTTCACGGACCGATCAAACGCGATATCGGGCGATTGATTGAAGCTGAGGATCGTGCGGGGACGTTCTTCGGTCACCTGAGTGCGCAGCTTGACCGGCGGCCCGTCCAGCGTTTCCATATGATCGCGCCAGTCGCCATCCACCTCGCGCGTGGCGAGGCCGAAGCGTGTCGGCACATCGGCGCCCTGTGCGCCGCGTCCGGGAATCGCTGGTTCAAAACGACGTTCCATGAAGCGGAACATACAGCGAACAAAGAAGCTTTGCCAGCCCGTTTTCGCCAGCTTTGGCAGCTATCGCCGCGCATCTGTCCGCGGCGCTCCGAAGGGTGAGAGGGGGTGCTGTGCGGCCCGGTGCGACGAGTTGCGCACAAGCATTCGCGAGACGGCACAGGTTGACACAGTTGACAGGGTCCTGGGGCGTGCCGAGGCCAAAGGTTCACTAGCGGGTCGATCGACCGTCTGGCATGCCAGCGTCATCACCTGCGCAAGCGCGGAAGGATCGACGCGTGGCCGCCGGACCCTGGTGGGCAGTCCGGGAGCGGTCGGCGATGCGGGCCATCCACACAGGGCATCGACAGTGTCAAAGGTGTCGGAAAGGCGGCGATCCCATTTGTGCCCCGCGTCTTCCCGGGCCTGTGCAGCCACTTCGTCGCATTCGTCATCGAGACCACCCAGGAATTCGGCGCTGCTTTCGCTGACCGTCCAGCCGCTGTCGTCGTCGTCCTGAACGTCGTCCTCCGCCGCGCCATAGAACACCTCAAGCTCTTTCTCGCGATGATTGCGGCGAGCTTCATCGCCTGCCGCGGCGACAGCATCCTTGCGCACGGGCGGCAGGGCCAGTTCGCCGGTGGCAACGCAGTTCAGCAGTTCGTCGAAGCGACCGGCATCGGCGCTGGCCGCATTGTCGCCTACCATGGCGTCGAGGCGTGCAAGATGTGCCAGCAAAAGCCGCGCATCGTAGCGCCGGCGCGTGCCGACGAGCTCACCGCGATAATAGATCTGTTCTTCCACCCCTTCGATGGCGCGTTCTGCCAGAGCCTGGATTCCGTTTTCCCGCGCCAAGACGAGCGCAGCGGCCCAGCCACGAGCGAAGAACGGATCGCGGCGTCGCAGTCGATAGGCCGCTTCGGCGGACAGATCGACCGCGCGGCAGGCGGCGCGGGCATTCCCGTGAGCCGCCAGCCGGTCGAGAAAGCGCGCCTTCAGTTCGGGCGTCCAGCCGCGCGCCGGGGCATGGGCAAAGGGTTCGGTAATGTCGGTCATGATCCGCGTCTCCTGTCGGGAATGGAAGCGAATCAGGTCTGTTATGCAGGCAGGGCCGAGTAGGAAAATGAATTCTAGCAGAGGTTCGGCTTGCCGATCGGTGGCGGCATCACGGGCTGGCGTTTTGCCTCCGGCTGCTTGGAACAAAGGCGGAGGCTATCTTTCCCGGAGGCGGGGCATCAGTTCGACGAAGTTGCAGGGACGGTGGCGGCTGTCGAGCTGGTGCGCAAGGATGCGGTCCCAGCCGTCTTTCACTGCGCCATTCGAGCCGGGCAGGGCGAAGATATAGGTGCCGCGAGCGAGCACGGCGCAGGCGCGGCTCTGGACGGTGCTGGTGCCGATTGTTTCGTAACTGATCCAGCGGAACAGTTCGCCGAAACCGGGAATGTCCTTGCTCTTGACCTTGTCGAGCGCTTCCGGCGTCACGTCGCGGCCGGTGAGACCGGTTCCGCCGGTGGTGATGATGCAATCGATCTGTTCGTCGTCGATCCAGCGATGAAGGTGCGCGGCGAGCTGGTTCACATCGTCGCGGCTGATATCGCGATCGGCGAGTTCGTGGCCAGCATCTGCGATGCGCCGGGCAAGAATATCGCCCGACGTGTCATCGGCCGAAGTGCGCGTGTCGGATACGGTCAGCAGCGCGATACGCACTGGCTTGAAGGTGCGGCTTTCGTCGATTGGCATAAGCGTGTTCCTTACCTGGCCCGCGGAAACATGGGCCAGTCGTTTTCGGCCAGATCGACCCTGCTTGGCGCATCGGCATCCGCCTGACGTAGATACATCCAGTAATTGCGCATCACGATGGCGACGTAGCCGCGCGTTTCCCAATAGGGGATGCTTTCCATGTAAAGCAGCGGATCGCCCTGATCGCGGATTTCACTTTCCCAGCGCGAAACGGGCGTGGGCCCGGCATTGTAAGCCGCCATGACCTTGGGCAGCTTGCCCTGCGTAAAATTGGACGAATTGAGGGATTCCAGCGTGCGCTGGCCGAACGCGAGATTGACGGCCGGGTCCTTCAGATCCGCGCCCGAGCTCATGTTGATCGATGCGGCATATTCCCGCTGCGTGATCGGCATGATCTGCATCAGCCCGATGGCACCGGCCGGGCTGACCACCGTTTCGCGAAAGTTCGATTCCTGCAAGGCATGGGCGAAGGCGAGGGCAGGGTCCACGCGCCATCCGCCGACCGGTGCGCGGAAGGTGACCGGATAGCGCAGGCTGGGATGTGCCCCTTCGCCGCGCGGAGCATTATAGGCCATGAAGGTCTGCGCACCCGTGAGGCCCAGCGCACGCGAGAGGCGCGACAATGCGCCGTAATCCTTCGGGTCGCCCGTGCGGACCAGCCAGACGAGATCGTCCGCCGCCGCATCGCGCCGCCCGACCTCCGCCAGCATGACGGCCTGCCGGACTGCATCTTCCTTGCGCAGATGTTCCCAATCGGCCTGTGTCAGATCGGGCAAGGCGTGGGTGCGCGGCAGGTCACGGCCCATCTGTTCGTGGGCCAGCATGCCGTAGAGGGTTTCCGGGAAGCGCGCGGCGCCGCGCAATTGTTCGGCCGCCTTTTCAGGGAAGCGGCAGCGGATGAAAGACCGGCTGGCCCAGTAATGCGCCGCTGCGGTCAGTTCGGGATTGGCGGAGCCGGACGCGCTGCGCTGGAAGGCTTCTGCGGCCTTGTCGCAATCGCCCAGCCGCCATGCGGCGAGCCCTGCGACCCAATCGCCTTCGGCGACCCAGGCACCACTGCCGCCATCGCGGGTCGTATCCGCCATGGCCCAGGCCTGCGCGTCCTGATTTTCGATGTAGTAGCTGAAAGCGACGCGGTAGCGCCATTCCGCCCGCGCATCGCGCGACAGTGTGGCATCCACCCCGTCCAGCAGCAGGCGGGCACCATTCGGATCGTCATTGGTGATCCGTTCGAGGATCGCGGCCTTTACGCTTTCGGGCATCGTACCGTCGTTGATCGAACTGGGCCGGATACGCTTGGTCGACCCGGGCTGGCGGACGAGATCGCGTGCCGGGCGCAGATAGGGCGGGTTCACGAGCCCGCGCGTCTGGCCAAGGCGGACGATGGATTCCGCCTGCGGCAGCGCGGAATAGCGCGACAGCCAGCTTTCGATGCGCGGCAGTTCGATGCGCGGACTTTGCGGATGGAGGTAATAGGTCGCCAGTGCCGCGCCGTGGAGCGGGCCGTCATCGCGACTGGCCAGCATGACCTCGACCCTGTCCCAGTTCTGGCTGTCGATCGCTTCGAACAGCGAGCCGTAATAGGCGCGGTCGTCCTGCGAGAGGAGCTGCGGGAGGGAAGCCGCGTGCGACCGGGTGAAATATTCCACGCTCCCCTGGGCAAGGGCCGGGGCCGCGTGGAGGGAGGTGGTGGCGGCCAAAGCGGCGGCGGCGAAAATGCGAAGGGTCATCAAGTCCAGTCCAGCCATCGGTTCCAGAAAGTTTCCCGCCGGGCGGCCGAGCGGGCAAGGTTGCGCAGGTCAGGGGCGGCGAGCAGGGGGTAGATCTTGCCGTCACAGTCCAGCGAGAGGGGATCGCGCGCATCTTCGGGCGTCTTGCCGAACAGCGTGAGTTGCGCGCGTCCGAACAGGATCACGCGCTGCGGGGCGGCGAGCGCGATATGGGCCCTGACGATTTCGCCCAGACCGGCACCTGCAAGCTGACTCCAATCGGGCAGGGCCATGGGAGCAGGAAGGGCGCTGGCGATGTAGGCTTCGTGCTGGCCTATGCCCATTGCCGCGAGCATGGCATCGACGAATTTGGCGGCGCCGCCCGTCAGCAGTCCTCCGGCATCGTCATCGAAGGGCTGGGGCAGCAGCACCATCAGCTTCGCGCCTGCCACGCCCCGCGGGGGAACGCGCCGATCGAGCGCGCCATCCGCCAGCGAAGCCTCCGACATCCACCATGCGCGAAATTTTTCGAGCGTGTCGGGAAGGGCGGAGCGATCGATCTGCGTGGCCGCACCTTCGCCCTGTTCGAGCGCGCGTTGCAGCGGGGTCTTGCGCTGTACCGGGGGCGGTGCGGGCGGAGGAGGAGCCGTTACGGCATCGTCGGCCTCCGGCTCGGTCAGCCAGCCACTCGGCTCGTCCAGAAAATCGGCATCGACGCCAGCCTCGCGCCACCAGTCGAGCGCGCCTTCCAGGCTTTCGAGCGCCGTGACATTGCGCGAATTCGGGGGATCGGCATGCATCATTACTTGGGCGCGGGTCTTGACCTCTAAAGCGCCACCAATCAAGGCATTCGCAACAGTAAAGCGACGAAAAGAGAGAGACATGAGCGAACGCGAATCCATGCCCTGCGATGTCGTGATCATCGGCGGAGGCCCGGCAGGCCTCGCCGCGGCGATCCGGCTGAAGCAAGTGAACGCGGAACTCGAAGTCGTGGTGCTCGAAAAGGGCAGCGAAATCGGCGCGCATATCCTGTCGGGCGCGGTGGTCGATCCGCGTGCGCTGGACGAACTGCTGCCCGAATGGCGCGATCAGGGCTGCCCGATGGCGGAAACACCCGTGACGGAGAACCACCACTGGGTGCTGTCCGAAAGCGGAAAATCCGACCTTCCCGAGATGTTGCTGCCGCCTTTCATGAGCAATCACGGCAATTATACCGGATCGCTGGGCAATATGTGTCGCTGGCTGGCCGAGCAGGCCGAAGGTCTGGGCGTGATGGTCTTCCCCGGCTTTCCCGCCGCAGAAGTGCTGTTCGACGACAAGGGTGCAGTGACCGGTATCGTCACGCAGGACATGGGCATCGCCGAGGATGGCAGCCACAAGGCCGATTACCAGCCGGGCATGGAAATCCATGCGAAATACACCCTCTTCGCCGAAGGGGCACGTGGCAATCTGACCAAGCAGATGAAGGCGCAATTCGACCTCGAGGCCGATTGCGAACCGCAGGTCTACGGTCTCGGCGTCAAGGAATTGTGGGATATCGATCCGGCCAAGCACGAGCCCGGCCGCGTGATCCATACGCAGGGCTGGCCGCTGAGCGAAACCGGCACCTGGGGCGGGGGCTTCCTCTATCACCAAGCCAACGGTCAGGTGGCGCTCGGCTTCGTGACCGCGCTCGATTACGCCAATCCCTATGTGTCGCCCTATCAGGAATTCCAGCGCTGGAAGCACCATCCGGACATCGCCGCGATCCTCGAAGGTGGCAAGCGCGTGTCCTATGGCGGGCGCGTGATCAACGAAGGCGGCTGGCAATCCGTGCCCAAGCTGGCCTTCCCCGGCGGCGCGCTGATCGGCTGCTCGGCCGGTTTCGTGAACGTCCCGCGCATCAAGGGCAGCCACACCGCGATGAAGAGCGGGATGCTGGCCGCGGAGAGCATCGCTGCGGCGATCGCCGCCGGTAGCGAGCATACCGAGCTGATGGATTACGATGCCGCCGTGCGCGACAGCTGGATCGCAGACGAGCTCAAGAAGGTGAAGAACGCGCAGCCCGCCGTCGCCAAGTGGGGCGAGGATCTGGGTACGGTCATCGCGGGCATCGACATGTGGATGCGCACGCTGAAGATCGGACTGCCGATCACGATGAAGCATCACCGCGATTACGAGATGCTGGAGCGGGCCGACAACTTCAAGCCGATCGCCTATCCCAAGCCCGACGGCGTACTGAGTTTCGACCGGCTGACAAACGTGAGCTTCAGCTACACCAATCATGCCGAAGATCAGCCGTGTCACCTGAAGGTCGCGGACATGGAGCTGCAGCGCGAGAGTGAGCTGGAAGTCTTTGCGGGCCCTTCCGCCCGTTATTGCCCGGCGGGCGTGTACGAATGGATCCTGGAAGAAGGCGCGGAGCCCAAGTTCCAGATCAATTCGCAGAACTGCATCCACTGCAAGACCTGCGACATCAAGGATCCGAACCAGAACATCACCTGGGTCACGCCCGAAGGCGGCGGCGGGCCGAACTACCCGAATATGTAATCGTCAGCGTTGCTTTCTCCATCATTGCGAGGGGGAAAGCGACGCGGCAATCCAGGCGCCAACGCTAGGGATTGTTTGGCTTCGCTCGCAATGACGGGGAGTTGTGGCGTGGCTCATGTCGAAACCGCATATGCCAAGATCAACCTGGCACTGCATGTTCGCAGGCGGCGGGACGATGGCTATCATGAGCTCGAGACGCTGTTCGCCTTCGTCGATGCGGGGGACGTGCTGACAGCCACCAGCGCGGCGCAGGATGCCGTCACAGTCATGGGCGAGTTCGCGGGCGGTCTCGACAATCCGTTCGACAATCTGGTGGCAAAGGCGCTGGGCAAGGTGCCGCGCGCCGATGGCCTCAGGATTACGCTGGAGAAAAACCTCCCTGTTGCGGCGGGGCTCGGTGGGGGCTCGGCGGATGCCGGCGCCGTTTTTCGCATCGTGAAGGATCTTCATGGTTTGCCGGACGACTGGCACGAGCGCGCAACTGCACTGGGCGCGGATGTACCCGCTTGTGTCGAAAGTCGTACCTGTATCGGGCGCGGCACCGGCACCGAACTCGAACCGGCAGATGGCAGTCTGGCGGGCACGCCCGTTCTGCTGGTGAACCCGCGCGTCCCGCTCTCCACCGGGCCGGTGTTCAAGCATTGGGACGAGAAGGATCGCGGCGCCTTGCCCGATGGCGATGCCCGCACGATCACTCTCGAAGGGCGAAACGATCTTGAAGCACCCGCCCTTTCGCTGTGCCCGCAGATCGGCGGGGTACTTGCCGCTTTGCGCGGAACTTCGCCGTTTCTCGCCCGTATGTCCGGTTCGGGCGCGACCTGTTTCGCGCTGTTCGATGACAAGGCAGCGCGGGACGAGGCGGCGGAACGCATGGCCGCCGACCATCCCGGCTGGTGGCAGATGCGAGGAAAGCTCAGATGATCGACGGTCGGCCCTATCGCCAGGTGAATGTGGACGACATTCGACCCGGCGGATTGCTGGTAGTAGCCGATCACGCATCGAACCATGTTCCAGCGGGCATCGAGCTGGGGATCGATCCCAGGCTGATGAACGATCATATTGCGATCGATATCGGGGTGGAAGGCGTCGCGGATCGTCTTGCCCGCCGCCACGATCTGCCTGTGCACATCGCCACCGTGAGCCGTCTCGTTTGCGATTTTCACCGCAAGGAGAACGAACCAGCCGTTGTTCCGACGACCAGCGACGGGCACCTGATCCCGGGTAATATCGGCGCAGATGTGGAAATGCGGCTCGCACGTTATCATCGACCATATCACGACGCTTTGGCGGCGCTGATCGAACGCGCCCGGCCGCGTATGCTGGTGGCAGTTCACAGCTTCACGCCCAGCCTGGCAACCAGCGATGAAGAGCGACCCTGGGAAGTCGCCCTGCTGTACAATCAGGATGAGAGAGCGGCGCAACATGCCATTCGGCTGTTTCGCGAACAGGGCCTGACAGTGGGCGACAACCAGCCCTATTCGGGCAAACAGCTCAACGCCACGATGGACCGCCATGCCGAGGCAAATGGCATTCCCTACTGCACGGTCGAGATACGGCAGGATCAGATCGATACGGCCGCAGGGCAGGCACGCTGGGCGGTAATGCTGGCAGACATTATGGGGCGCGTCGCGCTGGAGGTGTAAAGCCGAGCTTGGCCGGACTACGGGCATTCTTCCGTTAGCGTAGGCTTCGCTGTCTGCTAGGCTTCGCCTTGAAGCCAAGAGAGACCTGCCATGCCCGCCTATCGTTCCCGCACCACCACCCACGGCCGCAACATGGCCGGCGCGCGCGGATTGTGGCGCGCGACGGGCATGAAAGACGGTGATTTCGGCAAACCGATCATCGCGGTGGTCAACAGCTTTACCCAGTTCGTGCCGGGGCACGTGCATCTCAAGGATCTGGGGCAGCTGGTCGCACGCGAGATCGAGGCTGCGGGCGGCGTGGCCAAGGAATTCAACACTATCGCGGTGGATGACGGGATCGCCATGGGGCATGACGGCATGCTCTATTCGCTGCCGAGCCGCGACCTGATTGCCGACAGCGTCGAATATATGGTCAACGCCCACTGCGCCGATGCGATGGTGTGCATTTCGAACTGCGACAAGATTACGCCGGGCATGTTGATGGCCGCGATGCGACTGAACATTCCTGCCGTGTTCGTCAGCGGCGGTCCGATGGAGGCAGGCAAGGTTGTGGTGAAAGGCAGGGAGGTCGCCCTCGACCTGGTGGATGCCATGGTCGCCGCGGCGGACGAAGCCTATTCGGACGAGGAAGTGACGGCCATCGAGCAGAATGCGTGCCCGACCTGCGGCAGTTGCAGCGGCATGTTCACGGCCAATTCGATGAATTGCCTGACCGAGGCACTCGGTCTCTCGCTTCCCGGTAACGGTTCGCAGCTCGCCACGCATGCCGACCGCAAAGGTCTGTTCGAACGGGCAGGGCGGCTGGTGGTGACGCTGGCGAAGCGATATTACGAGGAGGATGACGAGAGCGTCCTGCCACGTTCCATCGCCAGCTTCGAAGCGTTCGAGAACGCGATGAGCCTCGACATCGCGATGGGCGGCTCGACGAATACCGTGCTGCACCTGCTTGCTGCCGCGCATGAGGCGGGGGTCGATTTCACGATGAAGGACATCGACAGGTTGAGCCGTCAGGTCCCCTGCCTGTCGAAGGTCGCACCGGCGAAAAGCGATGTCCATATGGAGGATGTCCACCGGGCAGGCGGTATCATGGCAATCCTCGGCGAGCTGGAAAAGGCTGGCCTGCTTCACACCGCGTTGCCGACCGTACACAGCCCGACCATGGCCGATGCGCTGGATGACTGGGACATTGGCCGCACGCAGAACAACAAGGTCCGCGAATTTTTCGCCGCGGCGCCGGGCGGGGTGCCGACGCAGACCGCCTTCAGCCAGTCGCGCAGGTGGAAAGAGCTCGATACGGACCGCGAAAACGGAGTTATCCGGAGCGCTGAACACGCATTCAGCAAGGATGGCGGGCTGGCCGTGCTCTATGGCAATATCGCGCGCGATGGCTGCATTGTTAAGACCGCGGGGGTCGATGAGAGCATTCTGAACTTCTCGGGCCCAGCCAAGGTTTACGAGAGCCAGGACGACGCGGTGACGGCGATCCTGACGGGGCAGGTCGTCGAGGGCGATGTCGTCGTCATCCGGTACGAAGGGCCGCGGGGCGGACCCGGCATGCAGGAAATGCTTTATCCCACGAGCTATCTGAAATCGAAGGGGCTGGGCGCATCCTGTGCCCTGCTGACCGACGGCAGGTTTTCGGGAGGAACTTCAGGCCTGTCGATCGGCCACGTGTCGCCCGAAGCCGCGGAAGGCGGCGCGATCGCTTTGGTCGAGGAGGGGGACAGGATCGAAATTTCCATACCCGAGCGCACGATCAATCTTGCCGTGTCCGACGAAGTTCTGGCCGAGCGGCGCGCCGTCATGGAGAAGAAGGGCTGGCTCCCTGCCCAACCGCGAGACCGGCGGGTCTCGCCAGCGCTCGAAGCCTATGCCGCGATGACGACCTCTGCAGCGCGCGGCGCAATCCGGGATGTGAGCCAGTTGAAAACGCGCTGAGACTTGCCCCCGAGCGCCGTGCGTGGCAGCGGCTACGCATGACTTTTCCGCAACGATCCCTCTGGGTTCTTCTGGTTGCATCGCTCGGTCTTGGAGCATGCGAGGTTTCGCCCGAGATTGCGAGCGAAGGTGGATCAACGATTTCCTGCGCTCTGGGTGGAGCAACCGACTTCACCGGCGAATGCCGCCTCGTCGAAGTAAGCGATGGCAGTGCGAATTACCTCATCATGCGGCACCCGGATGGCGGTTTCCGCAGGCTCGCACGCGCTCAAACCGTTTCCGGCCTGGCCGAGTTCGACGGCGCGCAGAAGGCGGAAAGCTGGCGCGAAGGGGACGCGGTCGTGCTTGCGATCGGAGAGGATCGCTATCGCTGGGGCCAGCCCGTACGTGACTGAGCCCGTGCTAACCGTCGCCGAGATGCGCGAGGCGGAGAAAGCCGCAATGGATCGCGGGACCAGCGAGTGGGAGCTGATGCAGCGTGCCGGGACCAATGCAGCGCAATGGGTCATGCGTATGGCTGCAGGGCGACCGGTCACGGTGCTTTGCGGACCCGGCAACAATGGCGGTGACGGTTACGTGATCGCGGACGTGTTGAGCCGGGCGGGGTACGAAGTGGACGTGATTGCGCCCGTGGAGCCGAAGAGCGAGACCGCTCGCAAGGCGCGGTCCGCCTTTCAGGGCAAGGTCACTCGCGACGGCGCTCTGCGCACAGGCGTGGCGGTCGATTGTCTGTTCGGGTACGGCCTGGATAGAGAGGTCGAGGAGCCATTCTCGAAAATACTGGAGAAACTGGCAGCATCACCCTGTTATAAAATAGCTATCGATGTCCCGAGTGCAGTGCAGAGTGACGCTGCGCGCGTGCTTGGGCCGCTTCCTCGGTACGACCTGACACTGGCTCTCGGCGCGTGGAAGCAGGCCCATTTTCTCATGCCGGCTATGGCAGCGATGGGCGAGAAGCGACTGGTTACCATCGGGCTGCAGTTCGAAGATGTTTCATCGACGGTTTCCGCTGCGCCGAAGATCACTTCGCCCAAGCCCGATGCCCATAAATACAATCGCGGGCTGCTGGCCATCGTGGCAGGGGCAATGCCCGGCGCGCCACTGCTTGCCGCGGAGGCAGCCATGCGCGCGGGGGCGGGCTATGTGAAACTGTTCAGCGATCATTCTCATCCCGATGCGCCGGCCGAACTCGTGATCGAGCAGGGCAGCCTCACCGATGTGCTTTCCGACGGGCGGATTTCGGCTTTGCTGATCGGACCGGGACTAGGCCGCGACGACGCGGCTCGTGGAAGGCTGGCCAAGGTACTGGAAAGCGGAAAGCCGGCAGTGCTGGATGCGGATGCGCTGCATCTTCTCGACCCGGAACTTCTCGCGATGGCCGACGCCAAGACCTTGTGCGTGACGCCTCACGAAGGAGAGCTGGCAAAACTCTGCGAGACGTTTGGCGTCACGGCGGAAAGCAAACTCGATCGGGCACGCGCATTGGCGGATGTCACCGGCCTCACCGTGCTGGCAAAGGGGCCCGACACCGTTCTTGTGCATGACGGCATGACGTCATTTTTCCCTAGAGGCTCAAGCTGGCTATCCGTGGCAGGGTCCGGCGATGTACTGGCGGGGATCCTGGGTTCGCGGCTCGCAAATCATGGTGATCCGCGGCGTGCAGCCGAAGAGAGCGTATGGCTGCACCACGAAGCGGCGCGCCTTGCATCCCCGGCATTTTCTGCAGGGGAACTTGCTCACGCGGTAAAACCGGCCATGGCGTCCTTCCTGTGAGCGAAACCGAAGAAATCATCCGCATTGCTGCGCGCGGCGATGGCGTCACCGCGTCGGGGAGGCACATCTCCGGCGGCGTTCCGGGCGACACCGTGGGCGAAGATGGCACACTGACGGCAGGCCCGCATCACGCCGACCCGCCGTGCCGACATTTCCCGGTTTGCGGTGGGTGCCAATTGCAGCATGTCGATGAAGAGGCGCTACGGCAGTTCGTGACAGACCGCGTCGTCGGTGCTGCCAAGGCGCAGGATCTCGCGGTTGGAGAAGTACTCGCGACGCAGCTGTCGCCGCCACGGTCTCGCCGACGCGCCACCTTGCATGCGCTGAAGACCGCGCAGGGCGCCGTGCTGGGCTTCCGCGAAAGCGGATCGCACCGAATTGTGAACATGCAGGAATGCCATATCCTCGTGCCCGAGCTTTTCGCCCTGGTCGAGCCACTGAGAAAACTGATCGGCCGTTATGGCGGCCGGCAAGCGGTCGATGTGGAATTGACGCTGGTCGATCAGGGCGTCGATTGTACGCTGAAGGGTATCGAGGCCGATGGGCTGGCCGCGACGGAAGCTCTGCTGGACTTTGCGCGTGAGAATTCTCTGGCTCGCCTTTCTGTGGACCGCGGGTTTGGTCCGGAGACAAGCTGGGAGCCCGAGCCGCTTACCGTTGGGCTCGGCGACATTGCGGTGCCCTTTCCTCACGGTAGCTTCCTCCAGCCCACAGTCGATGGCGAGCGTAGACTGGTCGCCGATGCGTTGGACTTTCTCGATGGCGCAACGACCGTGGCCGATCTTTTTTCAGGCCTCGGCACGTTCGCCTTTACTTTGGCGGGGCCGCGGAAGGTGCTAGCAGTGGAGGCTGCGCGCGATGCGCATCTCGCCTGCAAGGCGGCTGCGAATGGGCGGCAGATACCGGTGCACACGCTTCATCGTGACTTGTTTCGCAATCCGCTGCAGGCAGAAGAGGCGAGCCGGTTCGGGGCATTGGTTCTCGATCCACCCCGGGCGGGCGCGCGGGAGCAGGTGGTTCAGATTGCGGCGAGCGAGGCCACGCGCGTGGCATACATCAGTTGCAACCCTGTCAGTTGGTCGCGCGATGCCAGAGTACTGGTTGATGCGGGCTTCCGGCTCGAGAAGCTGCGGCCAGTCGGGCAATTCCGCTGGTCGACGCATGTCGAACTGACCAGTTACTTCACGCGCTAGAGGCGCAGAACCTCGAGGATTTGCGCGCGCAGCCACTCGCTCGCCTGCGGCGTCGAATAGGCATGGTCCGCACCTTTGCAGCGCCTGATCCGCGTGTCGGCAACATCCCATCGTTCATCGAACAACTGGGCCGTCCTGTCGGTCTCGGCCAGGAGGATACGAACGGGGCCCGTGAAGCCCGCTATGCCGGCGCGCATCTGATCGGCAAGCGAAGAGGGCGCCGATTGTTTCTTCGAAGCCTGGCGCAATCCACGCACGAGTTTCTTCAGATCGACCTGGCCAGACGCCAGGCGCAGCAGTTCCTTGGGGTTTTTCAGCTTTTCGACATAGCGCGAACGCACTGCAGCAGGCGGCGGTATGTTGTCTCCGTCGTTCTCGATCGTCCACGGATTGCTGAGCACGAGAGCGTCACATTCGGCGCCGGCATTTAGCATGAGTGCGCTTGCCGCGTCGCAATTTCCGAAACCGACGATGCGCTCGACTTGCGGTGCCAGTGCACGAAAGGCAAGAAGAGCGGCTTCTATGTCTTTGCGCGAATTGCGAAATCCGCGGTTTTGACCTTCGCTGTCCCCAATCCCTCGCCGGTCGAAGCGGAACACCGGAAAACCCGCACGGGCGATGCCGGCGGCAAGGCGAGCTTGAGAATTGAATGCGCCTGCACGAACTTCATTGCCGCCGCTGACGAGGAACAGTCCGGTCGTTCCGGGCGCATTGTCGAGTGTCGCGCCGCAGCGCGCGTCCTGGCACTCGAAGGAGAACGCGAGCCGGTTCATGCGCCCGGGCCCGACGTTGCGACGATGGAGGCAAGCGCTGTGGCCTGTGCGAGATCGAAATCGTTTTCTGCGCGCAGCCAGAGCGGCGTTCCGCCCACATCCGCTTGTTCGACGACTGAATAGCCCGGCGGAGCAGCGAAATCTTCGGTTTCGAGCTCTGCAAACAATTCAGGGCCGAGCGGCCACCCGCCAAGCGTGATACCCCGTTCCCGGCCGGTTTTCCGGAGCTCTTCCGTGATTTCTTCCCGTCCGGCTTCCCGCGCGCTCAGGATGCGTGCCCGGAGCATGTTGCGCAGGATCTGCTGAGGTTTCGGCGGGGCATAGAGCCAGCCTTTACCGTCCTCCGGCACAAGCCAGCAGCCAGACCGGACGGCGAGAACAGCGGTCGTCGAGAAAGTCTCCACCGCAGCGGCGATGCCGACCCGCCAATGGGCGAGCGACTGGTTGTCGAAGCCGGCCAGACTCTCGTTCCATCCCGGCAGGTCAGGTAGAAAGCAGTCTACGCCGCGCGAATGGAGTTTCCGCATTGTTTCAACGATTTGGTGGCGCAATCTGTTCGCTTCTTCGAACAGGGGAGGGATAACCAGTATCCGTATTTCGCGCGCTTCGTCGAAACCAAGCACCATTTCCTCACCCAAGCCGCCATCGGGCAATGGGCAAGACCAAACTGAATACATGGAGGAGGTCAGCCCTCGATCACCTTCGCTTCGGCAAAGGCAAGGAGGCCGCCGAAGTTTTCCAGCATCTCTCCGTCGACATCGTCATCCTCGATTATGATGTCGAGCCGGTCTTCCATTTCGGTCAGCAATCCGGCCACTGCCATAGAATCGAGCTCTGGCAGATGACCGAACAGGCCCGTGTCTCCAGTGAAGCTGTCTACCCGATCCTGATCGAGCCCGAGAACGTCGCGCAGGATCGCGCGGAGCGTCTGGTCGATATCGCTGCGGCTCGGCCCGGTAGGCTCGGCTTGTGCGGTTTCGGCAATCATTGCTTCGGCGTTCCCTGTCGTTGGCCTTCCACTCGAGGCGAAGGCCTTAGCTGGGGCGATTGTGCGGTGCAAGGTGGCGTACAAACGCCTTGGCGATGGCAGGCCAGGCTCGCGGTTGACGCCAGTCGAGGCAGGTGAGCCTGAAGCGGGGTCGCACCTGTTCCATCCAGTCGCGTTTGTAGGCATCGCTGCCCGTCCCGAAATCGACCAGTTCGACCCCGTCGGTATCGATGACATATTCGAATAGAGCGGCACTGAGCGTCGTGCCGGCCGATAAGGGTGTCGCGGCTTCAATGTGCGCGAGCTTGTGAATATAGGCAGTGCCGTTTTCGACCGTCCAGAACTGCGCGGCGACTGGGACGCCGTCCGCGCGCGCAATGCCCAGCCGGATGCGACCGGCTGCGCCTTCAGCCGCTGCGAAAGCTTCGAGAATATCGGCCCGCTCTTCTTCCGGTTTCCAGCTTTCCGAATAGATCGCCTTATAAGCGGCCCAGGCTGTTTGGTCGAACTGTGTGAGGATATCGACGTCGACCTTCTTCGCCTTGCGTTTGAGCGTGGTGCGCATTTTGCCAGGGCGTCCGGCCCAATATTCGGCAAATGTTCGCCCAGCTACGGGCAGGACGTGATTTTCATCGCATTGATCATGCAGCACAAACCAACCCGCCTCCCGGAAAGTTTGCTCCATCTGTTCGGCCGTTCCGTCCTCATCGGGAAGAGGGGAGAGTATGACACGATGCGTTCGCGACCGTAGATCGCGTGCTAATTCGCGAATTAATTCTTGCGACTTTCCAATAGGTCGCCACGTAAAGCTGAACCAATTCGTCAGCGAAGAAAGACCATTTGCGTGTCGTTGGAGCGGAACCACCACCCGGTCGTCGTTCCGTTCCGCCATCGCAAACAGGGGTTGCTCAAGCAGCGCGAACCATTCGAGCCTGTCGAAAGGGCTGCTGGCCGGCAGATCAAGCCCTTGCAGTTTGGTAACCGTGTCGTGATAGCTGACTGCGATGTCCAACGGCTTTCCCTCGGAGCGTTAATGCCTGATCCCACGCCCTATCCGCTCGATCAACTGGCCGAGCGCGGGAGTGCACAGGCACTTGCGCTCGTGCTGCGTGATCGCACTCTTACCTTTGAGGAGTTGAGCAAACGTGTCTCGCTTCTGGCTGGCTGGCTGGCAAGTCGTGCGGCCAAGGGCGATAGAGTGGCAAGCTGGGCGGCAAAAGGCGAGCTGACTTGTCTGCTGCCATTGGCGGCGGCGCGGGCGGGGCTGGTGCATGTGCCGATCAACCCACTGCTCAAACGGGCCCAGGTTGCGCATATTCTGGCCGACAGCGGCTCGACCATGTTGATGGGCACGAAGGCGCGCCTGACGTCTCTGGAAGATGAAGATCTACCGCCGGGCTGCGAGGTCCTTGATGAAAGCGAAATATTCGGGCTGGCAGAGGCTGAAGGTGCCGAGTTGCCCCCGTCGCGCCACGATCCCGACGAATTGGCTGCGATCCTTTACACGAGCGGTTCCACCGGCAAGCCCAAGGGCGTGATGCTGAGTCACGCAAATATGTGGCTCGGTGCCGTCAGTGTGGCGAATTATCTCGGCGTTGCAGCGGATGACGTCGTGCTGGCAGTCCTTCCGTTGAGCTTCGATTATGGCCAGAACCAGTTGCTTTCGACATGGTATGCCGGAGCTTGCGCCGTTCCGCTCGACTATCTCTTCCCCCGAGATGTGGCCAAGGCCTGCGCAAAATATGGCGTCACGACGCTTGCCGCTGTCCCACCACTGTGGGTCCAGCTGACCGAGATCGAATGGCCTGCCGAGGCAATCGCCCGCATCCGGAGGCTGACCAATACCGGAGGGGCCCTGACGCGCGAATTGGTACGTGAACTACGCGCACTCTTCCCGGAGGCACGCCTGTTTCCAATGTACGGCCTGACCGAGGCTTTTCGCTCGACCTATCTCGATCCAGAACTGGTGGACACGCACCCAACCTCGATGGGCAAGGCGATACCCTTCGCGGAAATCCTTGTGGTCGATGACGAAGGCAAAATTTGCGCGGCTAACGAGGAAGGCGAGCTGGTGCACTGCGGGCCACTGGTGGCACAAGGATATTGGCAAGATGCGGCGCGGACTGCGAAACGCTTCAAACCCGCGCCCGCTGGCTCAAGATATGGCGGAACGGCCGTATGGTCTGGCGACCGTGTTCGGCGGGATGAGGACGGATTTCTTTATTTCGTCGGGCGGCGTGACGCCATGATCAAGAGTTCGGGCAATCGTATCAGTCCGCAAGAGCTGGAAAGTGCTGCGCTGGCGACCGGATTGGTCGCAGAAGCCGTGGCCTTGGGAGTCAGGGACGAGCGGCTAGGGCACGCCATCCATCTGATCGTCAGGCCCACGCCGACTGCGCTCGACAGCGAGGAAGCGCTCGTGAAAGAGCTTAAAAAGGAACTGCCCAACTTTATGCAACCGCATGTCATTCACTGGCGCGACGTGATGCCGGTAAACCCGAATGGCAAGATCGACCGGACAGCCTTGGCTGCGGAGATCGGCGCATGAAGCCGCTGGGCCCCATTCCGCCGGGTTTTCAGGCGATCGATGGTGAATTGGTCATCGGTGGAAAGCCGGTGAGCCATTGGGCCGAGCAGGCCGGCAGAACCCCGCTGTTTGTGTATTCGCAGACACGGATAGAGCAGAGGTTCGCCGATCTTCGCGAAGCGATGCCAGATCGCTTGAAAATAAATTATGCCATAAAAGCAAATAGCTTTGCGCCATTGCTTTCATTCGTGTCGAACCTGGCCGATGGACTGGATATCGCCTCCGGTGGTGAACTGGAAATGGTTCGTGCGACGGGTTTCGATCTGTCTCGCGTGAGTTTCGCCGGTCCCGGCAAGCGCGATGTCGAACTGGAAGCCGCTATTACGGCCGGCGTGACATTAAATCTGGAAAGCGAGGCGGAAGCCGGTCGCGCAATTGCTATCGCCGAGCACCTGGGCTTGACCCCATCGCTGGCGGTTCGGGTGAACCCCGATTTCGAACTTAAAGGTTCGGGCATGAAGATGGGGGGCGGGGCGAAACCGTTCGGCATAGATGCGGAGCGGGTTCCATCGCTGATCAAGAAGATTGTAGAAACGGGCTGCAATTTTCGCGGACTGCATATCTTCACCGGAAGTCAGGCCCTTTCCGCCGAGGCGGTAATAGACATGCAGGCCAAAGTCCTCGATTGCGCGGATCGCCTTGCGCGCGAAGCAGACGTTCCATTGCCCAAGCTCAACATGGGCGGCGGTTTCGGCATTCCATATTTTCCAGGTGACGAACCGCTCGACGTCCACGCTGTGGGGCAGGCGCTCGAGGCGCAGTTTGCCGCATTGCCCGACACTTTGGCGGATGCTGAACTTTTTATTGAACTCGGTCGCTATCTTGTTGGCGAAGCAGGAGTTTATCTCACACGCATTGTCGACCGCAAGGTGAGCTACGGCGAAACCTATCTCGTGACCGATGGGGGCCTTCATCACCAGCTGGCAGCCTCCGGCAATTTCGGCACTGTGGTACGACGAAACTATCCGGTGGCAATCGCGAGCCGGTTCGACGTGCAGCCGGAGGAAGAAGCCAATGTCGTGGGGTGTCTGTGCACCCCGCTGGACCGTCTGGCGGACAAGGCCCACCTGCCACGGGCCGAGGTTGGAGATCTGATCGCGGTCTTCTGCGCGGGCGCTTATGGTGCCAGTGCGTCACCCAGTGCCTTTTTGGGACAGGGTCCTGCAATAGAGATGCTGGTCTGATCAAAACCGACTAATGCAAAATCGCCGTGAAATCTGCGGTTTCGACGGCCTATGGCTAACAGTCTGTTCACCTATTTCGGGCATTAGCTGTTCCATAACGGGGAGTATCGGGCGCGCAACTCGTTCGATGCTTTCCAGGACGATGCCAGGGAAATGATTAATGCGCTTAACCCGAATTGCTTCGCTTACAGCCGGATGCGTTGCCGCTACGCTTGTTGTGGGCGGCTGCGCGAGCGGGCCTGAAACCGAGCTTCCTCCGGCAACCTTCGTCGCCATGCAGGAAGGTCCGGGCGAGGAATATGTGATCGGTCCTCTCGATGAGTTGACCATTCACGTCTGGCGCAATCCGGAACTGGGTGCCGAAAAAATTCAGGTGCGCCCCGACGGCCGAATTACCATTCCGCTTGTGAAAGACATGCCGGCAGTGGGCAAGACGCCGTCCATGCTGGAGGAGGATATCCGCCTACAGCTTAGCCAGTACATCGAAGATCCGCTGGTGTCGGTCATCGTCAATGAATTCGCCGGTACATTCAGCCAGCAGATCCGCATCGTGGGCGCGACGGAGAAACCGGCTTCGCTGCCGTATCGTGCAAACATGACCGTGCTAGACGCGATGATCGCGGTGGGCGGCCTTTCGGAATTCGCTGCCGGCAATCGTGCGAAACTGATCCGCTTCGACAAGCAGGTTGGAAATCAGCGCGAATATGCGCTGCGCCTGACCGATCTTTTGAAGCGCGGCGACAGCAAGGCCAATGTTCTCCTGCAGCCGGGTGATGTGATCATCATTCCCGAAAGCACCTTCTAAGGACCAGCCGGGGCATGCAGGAAGTCTTCGACGAGATCCGCAGCGCGCTGCATACGGTTTGGAACCGCCGCTGGGTCGCGCTCGGCGTTGCCTGGGTCATTTGCGTCCTTGGCTGGCTGGCGATCGCATTCATCCCCAACAGCTATGAAAGCAGGGCGCGGATCTACGTCGAACTGGAAGATGTCCTGTCCGAACAGCTCGACATATCCGGCGATGGCAAGCAGGCCATCACCAAGGTTCGCCAGACCCTGGTAAGCGGGGTCAATCTGGAACGGGTGATCCGCACCACGAAGCTGGGCGAGAAAGTGGTGACGGATGCGGAGATGCAGGCCGCAGTCAAGAGCCTGACGGAAAGCATCGTCGTCAAAAGCGAGCAGGACAATTTGTTCGAAATTACCGCCACCATCGGCAAATCTAACCTGAGCGATGCTGAAAATGCCGCGCTCGCCAAAGATGTGGTTCAGAGCCTCATCGACATTTTTCGGGAATCGAACGTAGCCGGCAATCGCGGTGAAGTGGCGAGCACGATCGCATTCCTCGACGAGCAGTTGAACGATCGCAAGGCCGAACTGGAATCGGCGGAGCAGCGCCGTCTGACGTTCGAGGCGCAGAACCCCGATCTGGTGGGCGGCACGGCAACGGTCGCGGGGCGTCTGCAGGGCATGCGCACCGAAATGCGAGGGGTGGATGCCGATATCGCTGCTGCGCAAAGCGCGCTTGCCGCCATCAACGGGCAGCTTGCCAGCACGCCGCGCAGCATCATGACGGCCGATAGTGGCGGTGCCCGTAACGCGCTGGCTCAGGCGCAGTCGCAGCTTGCCGCCATGCGTGCGCGCGGCCTCACGGACAGTCATCCCGACATCCAGTCGCAAAAGCGTCAGGTGGAAGCGCTGCGTGAGCAGGCCGCAAACGAACCTGCCGGAACCGGCGGTTCGCCCAACCCGGCCTACACGTCGCTTCAGTCTATTCGTGCCGAACGGCAAGCCAATGTCCAGGCGCTGGAGGCACGCAAGGCTGCCTTGCAATCGGATATTTCGGCGCTGATCGCAGCACAGGCGGATGAGCCAGCCGTTGCCGCCGAAGCCAACCGGATCAGCCGCGATTATCAGGTTCTCAAAGACAAGTACGATGAGTTGCTGAGAAACCGAGAGGAAATGCGCCTTCGGGGTCAGGTTGAAACCGAGCGCAGCGCGTTCAAGTTCGAAGTCATCGACCAGCCGACAGCTCCGCGCAGGCCAGCGGCACCAAACCGCCCGTTGCTCTTGTTCGTGGTCCTGATCCTCGGCATCGGAGCCGGTTCGGCCGTCGCCTTCGTCATGGGGCAGCTCACGTCGAGCTTCACCACATCCGACAAATTGCAGCGCACGCTGGACCTGCCGGTCATCGGGACCATTTCCCGATCGATGACCGACGCCGCACGGCGACACGAAAAACTGCGGTTGAAGCAGTTTCTGGCAGGCGCCGGCGGGCTGGGGGCAGTCTGCTTCCTGCTGCTGGCAGTCGAGATGATCCAGGTCGGATCGGTGGCCTGAGGGGATCGTGTCAGTGAACAAGCCAACGAATATCGTACCGCCCAAGGAAGACGCGGGTAAGGAGAAAAGCGCATCGCTGTTCGAACGCGCCAGTGGTGCATTCGGTCTGGATGCTCTCGTTCCGGCAGCCGTGCCTAGCGAGCTTGACGGGGAGCAGGCGAAGAAGTTTGCACCAAAACGCAAGTCTGAGCCGACCTCAAAGCCTGTTGCAGAGACGCCCAAGCGCCGTGCATCCGACTGGATCGGTGAGCCGGCGCAGTCGGTAGATGTTGCTGCTCCGACGGTGGTTGCGCCTGCAGAGCCGGAAACTCTGGCCGTAATATTCACCGGCCCCAAACACGAAGTGGTGCGGTCGTTGCTGCGGGAGAACGGCCTGATCGATCCCGACGGCGGCGCATCGACGCTGCTCGAAGAATTTCGCATCGTCAAACGTCAGGTTCTGTCGGCTGCGAAGGCGGAGGGCAGCCCTCAGGCCCGCCGGGTGCTCGTATGTTCGCCGCATCCTAACGAGGGAAAGACCTTCTGTGCGCTCAATCTCGCCATCGCCCTGGCGGGCGAGCGCGATCTGGAAGTGCTGCTGGTCGACGCCGATTTCGGCAAGCCGTCGATTATGGGCAAGCTGGGCCTGGATGCCGGCAAGGGGTTCATGGACGTTCTTGCCAATCCGGCGGCTCATATCGAAGATTTCGTCGTCGGCACCGATATTCCTGGGCTCTGGGTGTTGCCTGCCGGCCAGCGCACAGGCCGCGATAGCGAATATCTTGCCAGCGAACGCACCTGGTCCGTCCTCAACAGGCTGACACGCGGCGCCCCGAACAGGATCATCGTATTTGACAGCCCGCCTACATTGGCAGCCACACCTGCTGCCGAACTTGCCAAGCACGTCGGCCAGGCGCTGCTCGTCGCGCGCGCGGACATGAGCAGCCGCGCTGCGCTTGAGGATGCCATCGATCTCCTGTCGGCATGTCCAGACATCAAGCTGGTGCTCAATGATGCGACATTCAGCCCGAGCGGACGCAAGTTCGGAAGTTACTATGGATATGGGGAATAACTCCATGTCTTGTAAAGAAAAGGTGTTCTGGTTTGCGCGTGGCCTGCTGCTCCTTGGGATGATGGTTGCGGCGCCGTTGCAGGCGCAGACTTACTCGGGCGAGGATACGACCGCGAGCGAGAGCGAAGCCCCCTCGAATGGCCGCGGGCGCATGTCCATCGATCCGTACATCGAATTCAACAATATCGCCGCTTGGCAGATTTCGCCGGTGAGCGACGTGGTGACCTATACGCAGCTTGCTGCCGGCGTTGATGCAACGATTAACGGCCGCAACAACGGCGGCAGCGTTTCATTGCGTTACGAGCGCAATTTCGCCCATCAGTCCGACGGTGCGGATTCGGATACTATCACGGGTCTGGCCCGGGGTTACGCCTCGATCATTCCGCGGGTGCTGACCGTCGAGGCAGGTGCGCTGGCAAGCAGCACGCGCGTCGATGCGCAGGGGCGCTCGGTGTTCAACCCGATCGTGGACGACAATCTGTCGACCCAGACCTATTCGGTTTATGCCGGGCCCAACCTTCAGACACGCGCCGGCGATGTCGATATCAACGCGAATTACCGCATTGGCTATACCCGCGTGGATGGTCCGGATTTCGTGACAGCAGGCGGAACGCCCGCGGACCTCTTCGACGACAGCATCACCCACAGTGCAACGGTGAGAGCCGGAACGCGCCCATACCGTCCTTTTCCGGTCGGCGTCGGCGTAGGTGCCGGCTTCTATCAGGAGGACGTTTCCAACCTCGATCAGCGGGTACGCGACGCTTATGTACGCGGCGATGTGACCGTTCCGATCACACCGACGCTGGCCTTCGTGGCGGGGGTCGGTGTCGAGGATGTGGAGGTCTCGAGCCGGGATGCCCTGCGTGATGCAGATGGCAATCCGGTGATCGACACAAACGGACGCTTCGTTACAGATCCCGCCGCCCCGCGTGTCATCGCTTACGATGCAAGCGGGCTGATCTGGGATGTCGGCGTCGTCTGGAGCCCCAGCAGCAGGACCCAGCTCGAGGCGCATTTCGGGCATCGGTACGACAGTGAAACATTCTACGGCAGCTTTAGCTGGCAGCCGAACCGCCGCAGCAATCTGCAGATTGCCGTATATGACGGTATTCAGGGCTTCGGTGGACGTCTCAACAACGCGATCGCAGCCTTACCTACCGATTTTAGTGTGATCCGCGATCCGATCACAGGCGAGCTGACCGGTTGCGTTAACACGGTCGACGGTAACGGCTGCATTGACGGTCTGTTCGGATCGCTGAGATCATCGGTCTTTCGCGGACGCGGTGTAGTCGCAAGTTACAGCAGGCAAATCGGCCGGATGACCGCCGGAATTGGCGCCGGATACGACCGCCGCAGATTTATCGGTGCGCCGGGAACCGTGCTCGAGCTTGCGGATGGGGTAGTCGACGAAAGCTATTACGTGACTGCAGGCGTGTCCGGGCCAGTGGGCTCGCGCGCTTCCTTCGCCATCAACACCTTCGCCAGCTGGTTCGATAGCGGTGCGTTGGGAACGGATAGCGTGCGCGCCATCGGCGCCTCGGGAAGCTATACCGAAGAGATATATCGCAACCTTTCGGCACGTGCCGCCGTCGCCATCTCGATGCTCGACAGCGATCTTGCACCCGATAACTTCACAACTGCATCGGCCCTTCTCGGCCTGCGTTACGATTTCTGATAGGACAGCGCGCCATGTACGAAGAGTTCTACGGTTTCAGCGAGCGCCCCTTCCAGCTCACGCCCGATCCGGCTTTCTATTTTGAGAGTCTCACGCACAAGAAAGCGCTGAGCTATCTCGGCTACGGCCTCAATCAGGGTGAGGGTTTCGTCGTCATCACCGGAGAGGTGGGTTCGGGCAAGTCGACGCTTGTCGCGCATCTGAAGCAGAAGCTCGATGCCGAACGGATGACCGTTGGCGAAGTCGTGACCAGCGCCCTTGACGATGACGAGATGATACACGTTGCGGCGCGAAGTTTCGGTCTCGACATCGCCGGCGGTGACAAGGCGGCTGCGCTGGCGGCGATCGAATTGTTCCTTCACGAAGAAGCACGCAATGGCCGCCGCGTACTGCTGATCGTTGACGAGGCCCAGAATCTCTCGATTGGCGCCCTCGAAGAGCTGCGCATGCTGTCGAATTTTCAGCTGGGTTCACACCCGTTGCTTCAGACATTGCTGCTTGGGCAGCCAGAGTTCAAACAGCTTCTGGCCCAGTCGGATGAACTGGAGCAGTTACGCCAGCGGGTCATCGCCTCACATCATCTCGAGCCGATGCAGCCCGGCGAAATCGAACCTTATGTGATACATCGCCTTCAGCATGTGGACTGGACGGGTTCTCCGGAATTCGATGGCAGCATCTGGGTAAGGCTGCACAAGACGACGGGTGGGATACCGCGCAAGGTAAACCAGGTCATGACGCGCCTCCTTCTGCTTGGAGCCGTCGAAGAGAAATCCGTGCTGGACACCGACATGCTCGACGCAGTCGTCGAAGAGATGACTGGTGATGCCGCTGCGGCTGCCGAAGATGCAGCTGCGAAACCGCGTCCCGACCGGGATCTCCCCGCCGCAGACGCGATCGCCAAGGTGAAGGACGAAGCGCGGCGTCCGGCCGCCGAGGCACAAGGTGATGCGGAAACCCGCAACAAGGGCTTGCTCGACCACCAGATCGAAGCGATCGAAGCGGCCTTCGCGCACCGTGACAAGCACATGATGGCACTGCGGCGCGAAGTGGAGAAATTGGGACAGAGCAAATCGTCGGGCGAAGTGCCGGACGATCTCGGCCAGCGTCTCGTCGCCATCGAGGCCAGGCTCGACGAGCAGGAGCGGTCCTTGCGCCATGTCCTCACCATGATGATCGACTATTTCGAAACGCAGGGTTCGCGCGCAGCGGCCTGAGATGGCGAGGAGCGAGCGTTGAGCGACAATATGATCGTCAACGGCCTCTCGGTCGACGTGGAAGACTGGTTTCAGGTCGGCGCGTTCGAAAACACCATCTCGCGTGCAGATTGGGATGGGCTGGAACTGCGTGTGGGGGACAACGTCGCACGCATTCTCGACCTGTTCGACGAAGCCGGGGTGAAAGCGACCTTCTTCACACTGGGCTGGGTGGCAGAGCGCAACCGTGCAGCGATGCAGTCGATCGTCAACCGGGGCCACGAATTGGCGAGCCACGGTTACGATCACACACGGGTCTTTACCCTCACGCGCAACCAGTTTTCTGCCGACATTGCCAAGGCTCGCGCTATTCTGGAAGATGCCAGCGGAAAAGCCGTTACGGGGTATCGTGCGCCCAGCTTTTCTATCGATGCGCGCAATCCTTGGGCACATGAAGTCCTGGCAGAGCATGGCTATGCCTATTCGTCCTCGGTCGCTCCGGTAGTCCACGATCACTATGGTTGGCGCGAAGCGCCGCGCTTCGCATTCGACCCTGTGCCGGGCAGTGATCTCGTCGAAATTCCGGTCACAACTGCGCTGTTGGGTAAACGCCGCCTTGCAGCAGGCGGCGGCGGCTTCTTTCGCGTGCTGCCCTACAGCTTCACCCGCTGGGCGATCAGGCAGGTCAATTCCGATCACCGACCCGCGGTATTCTATTTCCATCCATGGGAGGTCGATCCCGACCAACCGCGGGTGTCCAACGCTTCGGTGCGATCGCGGTTGAGGCATTACACCAATCTATCCAGAATGGCTGGCAAGTTGTCCGACCTGCTCGGCGATTTCGCTTGGGGTAGGATGGACGAAGTTGCGGCAAAGGAAAGATCGCGCAGCGTGAAGTGGGCCGCATGAACGCGCCGATCAGCCACACCGCGACCATTCGGCAGGCGGACTTTGGCGACCAGGCCGAGGTGGCACGGATCGAACGCTTTGTAGCGGAACGCGGTGGCAGCGTCTTTCACCGTCCGGCATGGCTGCAAGCGGTCGAGCGGGGCACGGGCAATCCAGCGGTGGGGCTGATGCTGGAGCGCGGCGGCGGCCTCGAAGGCTGGTTGCCGCTAACCGAGATTCATTCGGCGATCTTCGGGCGCGCCTTGGTATCGAGTGGTTTCGGCGTAGGAGGCGGGGTATTAGCCGCGCGCACCGAAGACACCGAGAAATTGTGCCGGGCGGCGCAGGAAATTGCGCTGCGTCGGTCCGCCTCAACAGTGGAATTGCGCGGCGGAACCGCTTCACCCGATTGGCTGGTTATCGATAGCAAGCATGCAAACTTCGCTGCGGATCTGGCGGAAGACGACGATGCGCAATTGCTCGCTATTCCCCGGAAAGCACGCGCTGAAGTTCGCAAGGGGTTAGCGAATGACCTTTCGGTGAGCATCGGACGTGACGAGCAGGAGCGATCCGCCCATTACGCCGCGTACGCCGAGAGCGTGTGCAATCTTGGGACGCCGGTATTCCCTCGCAGTCTTTTCGATGCTGTTCTGGATATCTTCGGAGATGATGCGGACATTCTGACGGTTCGCCAGCAAGGTGTTCCAGTGGCAAGCGTGCTGTCCCTCTATCATGACGAAACGGTCATGCCGTTCTGGGGTGGCGGAACCTGGGCGGCGCGCAATTTGCGCGCCAATGAGCGGATGTATTACGAACTGATGTGTCACGCCCGCCGGAGGGGATGCGTTCGCTTCGATTTTGGGCGCTCGAAAGTCGGAAGCGGGCCGTTCGCGTTCAAGAAGAACTGGGGGTTCGAGCCGCAGCCCTTGACCTATTTCAACTGGTCGGTGCCGGGCACAGCAGCGCGAAATGTCGATCCGACTGATGAGGGCTATTCCGCCAAGATCGCTCTTTGGAAGCGGTTGCCTTTGCCGATCGCGAACCGGCTGGGTCCCTGGATTGCGCGTGGGCTGGGCTGACATGGGAGAGATTCTGTTCCTTGCGCACCGCGTCCCCTTTCCGCCGGATCGCGGCGACAAGATCCGCTCGCATCACTTGCTCAAGGGGTTGGCGAAGCTGGGGCCTGTGCATGTGGGCACCTTTGGCGAAACATCACATGATATGGCGCAGAAGAGCGCGCTTGCGCTGGTTGCCAAAACACATGCGCTGATCGAACGCACCAAGCCGCTGCCGCAGGCGGGTATCGAAGCGGTGTTGAAGGGTAAGCCGGTAAGCCTCACCGCCTTCGATCACGCTGCTATGCGCCGCTACGTTGCCAAGACTTTGGGCAACCACCGGATCGACACGATTTTCGTCTTTTCGGGCCAGATGGGGCAGTACATTCCGGACGACTTCGCGGGTAGGGTCGTGATCGATCTGTGCGATGTGGATAGTGCCAAGTTCGAAGCCTATGCCGACGCCGGCCAGCGCAGGTGGATCAATCGCCGCGAGGGGCGGCTGCTTGCCACAGAAGAGATGCGGTTGGCCAACCGAGCGGATACCACCTTGCTGATCAGCGATAGCGAGGCCGCGCTTTTGCGGTCACGTATCGATGGGTTGGAAGAGGCCGATATTCGGGCGCTTGGCAATGGCATCGATGCCGAATTCTTCGATCCGGCACATGTGCCGGTGCAGCCTGATCTGGAAGAGGGCGAGGGTCCCCAGCTGCTTTTTACCGGTCAGATGGACTATCCCCCCAATGTGGCTGCGGCGGAATGGATGATAGAGAATGTCATGCCCGAACTGCGCAAAATGCATGATCGGGCGCGTTTTCATATCGTGGGACGGGCACCTTTAACGAGCCTCAGGAACCGGCATGGTGAAAACGGCGTGCGCGTATGGGGTGAGGTGCCGGACGTCCGGCCTTTCCTGAAATCTGCCGATCTCGTCGTGGCGCCGCTGCTGATAGCACGCGGGGTGCAGAACAAGGTTCTGGAGGCAATGGCCATGGCGAAGGCGGTTGTGCTGACGCCGGGTGCGGCCACCGGAATAGAAGGACAGGACGATGTTCACTTTGCTGTGGCACGCACCGATGCGCCTGAAATGCTGCGGCGGATCGCGACGCTGCTGGCGGACGAAGGCAAGCGCGCCGAGATGGGCAGGGCGGCCCGCGATTTTGTGCTGGCGAACATGAGCTGGAACAGCGTTTACATTGAACTTGAGCGTTTGCTCGTGAGCGGCGACACTGGACGCGATGCAGCCTGACCTTGCCATTCCCGGACAATCGATTGCGGGCCGCGGCCGCAGCGCGGCGCTGCTTGCGTTGGGTTGGGCGGGGCTGTTCGCAGCTACGCTGAGGGAATGGTCGGCGATGGCCCATCAATGGTGGAACATCGACACCTACAGCCATATCCTCCTGATTCTGCCCATACTGGCATGGCTAGTCTGGATACGCCGGGATGAAGTGGCACGGTTCGAGGCCCAGGGATGGTGGCCGGGCTTTCTTTGCTGCCTGCTTGGTCTTGCCATCTGCTTCGTCGGTCGGTCGGCTGACATCAATCTGATCGCGCAACTGGGCGTGATCTTGGCATTCCAGGGTGCGACCTTCGGGATACTCGGCCTCAGAGTTGGGCTCATCCTCGCCTTTCCTCTGGCCTACATGTTCTTCCTCGTTCCTTTCGGAGACGAAATCATTCCGCCTTTGCAGTATGTCACCGCAGAAATGGCGACCGCACTCACACGGTTCAGCGGTGTCGAAACGGTGGCAGATGGCATCCATATCGACACGCCTGCCGGACTGTTTATCGTGGCGGAGGAATGTTCGGGGGTGAAGTTCCTCGTTGCCATGGTCGCGCTTGGGGTGCTGGTTGCATACAGCTGCTTTGCGAGCTGGAAACGCCGGATGCTGTTCCTGCTGGCCTGCGTGATCGTGCCGATCGTGGCCAACGGCATTCGGGCATGGGCAACGATTTTCATTGCCCAGTATGTCGGCGCGGAAGCCGCCGGCAGTTTCGACCATATTGTCTACGGCTGGTTCTTCTTCGGTATTGTCATCGCCTTGGTTCTGGGAGTGGCGTGGCGCTGGTTCGAGCGCGAGCCGGAAGAGGCAGGCTGGAGCGCGCAGCAGGTTTCGGCCCTGCCAATGTTGCAACGGCTGGAGAGGAACGGTGCCAGTCCCGCGCTTGTCCTTGGCGCGACACTTACTGCCGCTTTGGTCTTTGCCGTAATGCCGCGGCTCGGCTAGGCCCGCTCGCATATGTGCGGGATCGCCGGGATTTTCCATTACGAGACGGTAAAACCGGTCGATCCCAAGCGGGTCGAACGGATGACCGACGCGTTGGCGCACCGTGGCCCCGACGGCAGCGGCGTCTGGACTGCACCGGGCGTCGGACTTGGTCACAGACGACTGTCGATCATCGATCTCGACGGATCCCCGCAGCCCATGCGTTCGGCGGACGGGCGCGCCGTGATCGCGTTCAACGGCGAGATATACAATTATCGCGAACTGCGCCGCGAACTGGAGCGCGGCGGAGCACATTTCCGGACCGATGGCGATACCGAGACCATTCTTGCCGCCTGGCAGAAATGGGGCGTGGATTGCCTGTCCCGGCTCGATGGGATGTTCGCATTTGCGCTCTACGACATCGACCGGCGGCAGCTCTTCCTCGCCCGCGACCGTTTCGGGGTAAAGCCGCTTTATCTGGCGCAACTAGAGGGCGGCGCGCTCGCCTTCGCCAGCGAAATGAAGGGCCTTCTGGCCAATCCGCTGATGCGCCGAGTGATCGATCCGCTGGCGATCGAAGATTACATGACGTGGGGCTATGTGCCCGATCATCGCGCCATCCTGAAAGGGGTTGAGAAGCTTCCGGCAGGACATTTCCTGCTACTGGATCATGGCCGCGCGCCTGGCCCGCCCCAGCAATGGTGGGACATGGATTTTACCAGGCGTGAGACCGGGCGAACCGAAGACCTCTCCGCGCAGCTTCTCCACCTGATGCGCGAAGGCGTGACGAGCAGAATGGTTTCCGACGTTCCTCTGGGCGCTTTTCTGTCCGGAGGCGTCGACAGTTCATCCGTCGTCGCGCTGATGAGCGAGAGCAGCGCCGCGCCTGTCACCAGCTGTTCCATCGGGTTCGATGTCGAAAGTGTCGATGAGACGGCTTACGCGCGACAGGTCGCCAAACTGTTCGCCACCGACCACCACGAACGGATCGTATCCTCCGACCAGTTCGGCGATATCGACCGGATCGCGGCGATTTTCGACGAGCCATTCGCAGATGCGAGCGCGCTGCCGACCTTACGGGTATGCGAATTGGCGCGCGAACATGTGACTGTGGCATTGTCGGGCGATGGGGCCGATGAAGCGTTCGCCGGATATCGACGTCAGGCATTCCATGCACGCGAAGAGCAGGTGCGATCTGTTCTACCGAGCGGGCTGCGCGAACCGGTATTCGGAACGCTCGGACGTCTGTGGCCGAAAGCGGACTGGGCACCGCGCCCGCTGCGCGCGAAAACTACCCTGCTGTCTCTCGGGGGCAGCGGTGAAGCTGGCTATGCACGAGCCCTGGCGATCCTTTCGCCCGAGCAGCGCGAATTGCTTTATGATGCGGCGTTCCTGCGCGAACGTGGCGATTATCGGGCGGAGCAACCGCTGGAAAAGCTGATGCGAGATGCGCCAGCGCGAAGCGGTCTCGACCGGGCGCAATATGCCGATCTCAAGTTCTGGCTGCCCGGAGACATACTGACGAAGACCGACCGGACGAGTATGGCAGTAGGACTGGAGGCGCGCGAGCCGCTGCTGGATCATCGCCTGATCGAATTCGGTGCGCGTCTGCCGCACCGTGAGCGTCTGCGCGGTACGAGCGGTAAATGGCTCATGAAGCGCACGATGGAGCGCTATCTGCCCGACGAAATATTGTATCGGCAGAAGCAGGGTTTCGTCACGCCGCTGGCGGAATGGTTGCGTGGACCGCTGGCAAGCGAGGCGAGGGCGATCGCATCCAGCGAACTGCTCACGGGCAACGGACTGTTCGCCCGCAAGGCGCTTGCACGGCTTGCGGACGAACATATTTCGGGGCGGTCCGATCATGGCCGCGTCCTATGGCAATTGCTGATGCTGGAGCGGTCACTCCGTCATCTCAAGCCGAGCGCTTAGCGCGCGTCGACCAGCACGATCTCGGCGTCTTCGAGCGCTTCGACAAGGATTTCCGTCTCGCCGGTCACAGCGATGCCATCACGTGGTTGAGCCTCGATCCCGTTGACCTTTACCCGTCCCGTGGGGGCGACGAGATACTGGTGGCGTTCGCCCGACGTGGTCCATGTGGCGGTCTGTCCAGCAGCGAGTGTCGTTGCGGCAACCTTGGCGTCGGTACGAATGGGGAGGGCATCGTCGGCTTCGGGCGTGCCGCTCGCAAGAACGGCAAACCCGCCTTCGCGCGTCGCTTTCGGAAATTCGCGCTGACCCCAGCCCGGCTTTTCGCCGGTACGATCAGGGATGATCCAGATCTGGAATAGCGTGGTGTCTTCGCTTTCCAGATTGTATTCGGCATGGGTGATACCAGTGCCTGCGCTCATCACCTGAACATCGCCGGCGGCGGTGCGGCCTTCGTTACCCAGGCTGTCACGGTGAGTGATCGCTCCGGTGCGCACGAAAGTGACAATCTCCATGTCGCGGTGCGGATGCGGGGGGAACCCGGATTGACCCTGGATCGTGTCATCGTTCCAGACCCGGATGTTGCCCCACCCCATACGGTCGGGATCATGATAATTGGCAAAGCTGAAATGATGACGCGCATCGAGCCAGCCGTGATTGGCGTGCCCAAGGGAAGCGAAAGGACGAATATCGATCATGGTCAAAGTCTCACATCGGCGGGGTGTTAACGCCGGTATGCGCCTGATGTGGGACCGACGAGAGAGCCGTCAAGAAACACCGCTGTAACTGCCCCGGCAGGCTTAGGCGACACCGTGACCGCGAGCCATGTAGTCGCTGCTCTGCATTTCCTTCAGGCGACTTACGGTCCGTTCGAATTCGAACGCACCATCGCCGGCGGTATACAGGTTTTCCGGTTCGGCGGCAGCCGTTGCAAACAGCTTCACATTGTTTTCGTAGAGCGCATCGACCAGCTTGGTAAACCGGATGGCCTCGTTGCGGTTATCGGGCGACATGGCGGGAATTCCGACAACGATCACGGTATGGTAGGCATGTGCGATGGCGAGATAGTCTGCCGCCCCGCGATTTTCGCCGCATAACCGCTTGAAGCTGAACACACCCACGCCCTTGAGGCTTTTGGGGACGTGCAAGGTCCGCCCACCACCGAGATCGAGATCGGCGCTGGGCACGTTGGCGGCATCTTCCGGCTTGTAATCGGTCAGGCGGAAGAAGGCTTCGCGCACCTGCGCAGTGGCATCATCCCCGAGCGGGGAATGCCAGGTTGCGATGTCCCCCAGCCGGTCCATTCGGTAGTCGGTAGGCCCGTTGAGCGAAACTACATCGAGATCTGCCTCTATCAGGTCGATGAAGGGCAGGAAGAGGGAGCGGTTCAGACCGTCCTTGTAAAGATCACGGGGAGGCCGGTTGCTGGTGGTAACGATCGTAACACCCTGATCGCGGATAAGAGCCGTGAAGAGGCGCGCCATGATCGCGGCATCGGCCGTATTGTTGACGACCATTTCGTCGAATGCGAGGCAGCGCACGTCCTGCGCGATATCGCGAGCCACCTTGCCTGTCGGATCGCCCGGATCGGATTCACGGCGCGCGCGAATGCGGCGATCGACCTCCAGCATGAATTCGTGGAAATGCGCGCGTCGCTTTTCATCGATGCCCAGAGTTTCGACGAAGAGGTCCATGAGCATGGATTTGCCGCGACCGACGCCGCCCCACATGTAGACGCCCTGCGGGTTAGCCTTTCTGGCGCGGAACAATTGCGAAAGCAGACCGCCTGAACTTTCCGCCTCCAGATCCTTCTGCAGCCGGTCCAGCCGTTCGGCAGCGCGGCGCTGGTCGGGATCGGAACGCAATTCGCCAGCGGCGACCAGCCGCTCGTAGCGGGTGAGCATACCGGTCATGAGGCAGGGCGACGCTTCATCTTCTTTACGATACCGGAGAAGCTGGCAACGGTATGATCTTCCTGTTCCACGATACCGCGCACGAATACCATGCTTCCGGTCTCCCGAACGATTTCGCACACCGCATCGAGCGGGAGATCGGGTTTCCCGCCGCCGACGAACTGGGTGGAAAGTTCCACTGTCACCGATGGCCCAGCATTGCCGGATCCGATCGTGTGCATGGTGGTAAACAGGCTGATGTCGATCAGCGACAGCGTCACCGCGCCATGAACGATGCCCTGCAGGTTTTCATGGCGCCGTTCAGGAAACATGCGCAGGCGCGCTTTCCCGTCATCGTCCACACGGGTGATGAGCTTGCCCATCACCGCGCCGTTGAACAGCGTCCGATCTTTCAGGTTCCAATGCCGCCAGCCGGGATTTTCCGGATCTGGACCGTGTTCGAAAACGTCGTCGGGTAGTGCCAAGGGATCAGATCGCGCGTTCGGCGATCATCTTCTTGGTTTCGGCAATCGCCTTCGCTGGGCTTAGCCCCTTGGGACAGACGTTCGCGCAGTTCATGATCGTGTGGCAACGATACAGGCGGAACGGGTCTTCGAGCTGGTCGAGACGTTCGCCGGTCATCTCGTCCCGGCTGTCCGCCAACCAGCGATAGGCCTGCAGAAGGATTGCAGGGCCGAGGAATTTGTCGGAATTCCACCAGTAGCTCGGGCATGCGGTCGAGCAGCAGGCGCACAGGATGCATTCGTAGAGCCCGTCCAGCTTTTCACGCTGTTCCGGCGTCTGCAGACGTTCCTTGCCCGATGGGGTCGTCGAGACCGTCTGCAGCCAGGGGCGGATGCTGGCATACTGGGCATAGAAATGCGTGAAGTCGGGTACGAGATCCTTGATCACGTCCATACTGGGTAGCGGCGTGATCCGCACTTCACCTTTCAGATCTTCGATAGCGGTGGTGCAGGCGAGACCGTTTTTCCCGTTCATGTTCATCGAACACGATCCGCAGATGCCTTCGCGGCAGGACCGGCGGAAGGTCAGCGTCGGATCGATTTCGTTCTTGATCTTGAACAGAGCGTCGAGGACCATCGGACCGCAATCGTCCAGATCGATCTCGAACGTGTCGTAACGCGGGTTTTCGCCGCTGTCGGGATCGTATCGGTAGATCTTGAACTTGCGGATGCGTGCGCCGCCCTCGGCCTTGTGGTCGCGGCTCTTGCCGGTGATCTTCGAATTCTTGGGAAGGGTGAAGGTCGCCATGTGCAGTATCGGTCCTGTTGCTTGGTGAAACCCATTAGCGCTTGTGGCGCGCGGTGCAAGGGCGTGCGCACGCACAATTCGACGAGTTGGCCCGGCAATTGCCGTATAGAGACGCCGGGAACCGCTTGGGCGGGCAATGGTCTGAACAGATATCATGGCGACAGAAAAGACAGTGCGCCGGGCCGCGATCTTTGGCGCGAGTGGTGGCATCGGAAGTGCACTTGCGACGGCTCTGGCAGATCGCGGCGCGGAGGTCTGGGCGGGCAGTCGCTCGGGCACGGCGTTCGACGGTCGGTTTCGCGGGTTCCGGTTCAATCTGACTGACGAGAGCTCGATTGCTGCTGCGGCGGAGCAAATGGCCGACAATCCGCCCGACATGGTGCTGGTCGCGACCGGTGTTCTGACACTTGCCGACGGGACCGGGCCCGAGCGATCGTTCCGCAAGCTCCGCGCAGAAGCAATGGAAGAAGCGTTTCGCATCAACACGATCGGTCCTGCGCTTATCGCCAAACATATGCTGCCGCTGCTGGCGCGCGATAGGTACGCGTTCTTTGGAGCGTTGTCGGCCAGGGTCGCATCCATTTCCGACAATGGACTGGGCGGATGGCACAGCTACCGCGCCAGCAAGGCGGCGCTCAACATGCTCCTGAAGAATTTCGCGATCGAGATGAAACGAACGCACAAGGGTGCGGTCGTGGTCGGCCTGCATCCCGGAACTGTCGATACGGACCTTTCCGCGCCGTTTCAGTCCAACTTGCCGGATGGTCAGGTGGTCCCTCCTGCGCAGGCGGCGGCCAACCTGTTAGCTGTGATCGATAGTCTCGAACCGGGCGACAGCGGGAAGCTGTTCGACTGGCAGGGAGCGGAAATTCCTGCCTGAGGGCAGGGTGAATTTTACGGTGTAAGCAGGCGATCGCATCGTTTCATCGTCAGCCTGCCAACCCTTTACGGACAGGAAGAAACGACTTGTCGCCGTCAAGAAACAGCGTAGCCTTCGATTTGTCGCGCAACCGGAGGATATTGCGCTGTGGGGATGAAAGCCTGGTACGATGACCACGTGATGCCGCGAGTGATCACGGCTGCATGCGGGCAAAAAGGGATCGAGAAGCGGCGGCGCCAGATCGTGCCTCTCGCCCGAGGCCGGGTTTTCGAGATCGGCTGTGGTGGCGGGCTGAATCAGGCACTTTACGACGCCGACGCGGTCACATCGTTCTCGGGCATAGACCCCCATGCGAAACTTCTGGATGGCGCTCGTAACCGCGCCCGCGCGAAGGGCTGGAATGTCGATATTCGCCAAGGGGTAGGGGAGAACATCCCTTTTCCGGACGGATCTTTCGATACTGTAGTCTGCACTTACACGCTGTGTTCGGTCGATGATCCCACGAGTGTGCTATCCGAATTGCGACGGATTCTAGCTCAAAATGGCAGGCTTCTGTTTCTGGAACATGGGCGTGCGCCCGATGCGGTGGTCGCTCGCTGGCAGGAGCGGATCGAACCGGTTTGGAAGCCATTGGCGGGCGGCTGTCACCTGACCCGCCCAATCGGCTCTGCCCTGCGAGCGGCAGGCTTTGCCGTGGAACCCCTCGGCCAGGCCTATCTTAATAAAGCACCCAAGGTGATGGGGTGGATGGAATGGGGTGTAGCGCGCAAGGCATAAGGATCGACGAACCATCGGCCCGCCGATCCTTTTCATGACCTAGTCGTCTCCGAAAGTCCGCTGCCACCAGCCGCGCTTCGGCGCGGGGGCCTCTTTCGGCTGTTCAGGGGCTGCGTCCGGCGCTGCTGGCAGATCGGCTTCAGGCTGTGCTTGCGAAGCTTCGTTCGCAGGTTGAGCCTCGACCTTGGCAGCCGTCTTCTTGGCGGGAGCCTTCCGGCGCGTGCGCTTCGGTTTTTCTTCTTCGATAGCCGCTTCAGACTGCTCGGGCGCAGCTTCGACAGCAGGTGCTTCGGCGTCGGCCTTTTTCTTGCGCGGTGCGCGCTTCTTCGGCTTGGGCTTTTCGGCCTCTTCCGGTTCCGCTGCCGCTTCGGGTTCGACCTTCTTCTTGCGGGGCGCGCGCTTTTTGGGCTTCGGTTTTTCTTCGGCTTCCGTATCGGCAGCAGCCTCGGCCGTTTCCGGTGAGTCTTCGGGGCCAGCGACAACAGCCATGTCTTCTACGACCGCTTCGGAAACTTCACCGAGTTCATCGGTGTCTTCCGAAGTCATATCGTCCGACTTCTTTCCGCGACCACGTCCGCCACGGCGACGGCCACTGCGGCGACGGCGCTTCTTCGGCTTGTCGTCGCCGTCTTCATCATCGCTTTCGTCGCGCGTCTCGTCTGAAGCTTCGTCGCCCTCGTCATCATCGTCGCCGTCTTCGTCGTCGCGCTGACGGTTCTTGTTGCGACCACGGCCACCGCGCCGGCGGCGGCGCTTCTTGCGGGGACGATCATCGTCGTTCTCGTCCTCGTCGGTTTCCTCATCCTGCTCGGGCAGGTCTTCTTCTTCGTCGTCGTCTTCCTGAACGATAGGTTCGAAGCGCGGGGCATCTTTCGGCTTCGGCCCGTGGCTCGACACGGTCATCTTCGCGCCTTCTTCCTCACCCTCGGGCACGACTTCGACCGTTACGCCATAGCGCTGTTCGATCTCCATGAGATCGGCGCGTTTTTCGTTGAGGAGATAGATCGCCGCTTCGGTGCTGGCGGCGAGCCGGATGATCGATCCCTTGCCCTTGGCCGCTTCGTCTTCGATCAGGCGAAGGGCGGACAGGCCTGCAGAAGATGCAGTGCGGACGAGGCCGGTCCCATCGCAGTGTGGACAATCACGGGTGGTCGCTTCGAGCACGCCGGTGCGTAGACGCTGGCGGCTCATTTCCATCAGGCCGAAGCTGGAGATACGACCGACCTGGATACGGGCACGGTCGTTCTTGAGCGCTTCTTTCATCGCCTTTTCGACCTTGCGGGTGTTCGAATGATGCTCCTGATCGATGAAATCGATGACCACCAGACCAGCCATGTCACGCAGACGCAGCTGGCGAGCGATTTCGCGCGCTGCCTCGAGATTGGTGTGAAGCGCCGTCTGCTCGATATTGTGCTCTTTGGTCGAGCGTCCGGAGTTGATGTCGATCGACACCAGCGCTTCGGTCGGATTGATTACGAGATATCCGCCCGACTTAAGTTGAACGACCGGATCGTACATGGCCTTCAGTTCGTCTTCCGCACCGTAGCGCTGGAACAGAGGCACCGGATCAGAATACTGTTTAACCCGCCGTGCGTGGCTGGGCATCAGCAGCTTCATGAATTCCTTGGCCGATTTGTAACCGGGTTCACCTTCGACCACGACTTCTTCGATGTCGCGATTGTAGATGTCGCGGATTGCGCGCTTGATAAGGTCGCTGTCCGAATGGATCAATGCCGGCGCGCTGGAGGACAAGGTACGTTCGCGAATTTCATCCCAAAGTCGGGCAAGGTAATCGAAGTCACGCTTTATTTCGGTCTTGGTGCGGCTGAGGCCAGCCGTCCGAACGATAAGGCCCATCGATTTGGGCAAGCTCAGATCGGAGACGACCTGCTTGAGCCGCTTGCGGTCAGATGCCGACGAGATCTTGCGGGAAATACCGCCACCATGACTGCTGTTCGGCATGAGCACCGTGTAACGCCCGGCCAGGCTGAGATATGTCGTTAATGCAGCACCCTTGTTGCCGCGTTCTTCCTTGACGACCTGGACGAGCAGAACCTGGCGGCGCTGGATGACGTCCTGGATCTTATAGCGACGGCGCAGCGCCATGCGCTTGGCGCGGGCTTCGTCGACTTCCTTGGCACGGCTCCGGCCACCTTTGCCCTGACGCCGTCCACGGCCGCGGCGGTTGCGGTCGCGACCTCGCGATCGACCGTCTTCGTCGGAATCCTCATCGGACGAATCGTCATCGTCGCCATTTTCCATGTGGCCTTCTTCGATCGTAGCGACATCGTCCTTGTCGGACGTATCGACTTCTTCGAGGCCATCTTCGGCAAGGTCTTCGGCGAGCGCTTCGGAGCTTTCATCATCCGCGTCGTACTCGTCGCCCGGCATTTCGCCGCGTTGCTCTTCCTCGTCGCGCAGTCGCTGCTCTTCTTCTGCAGCTTCGGCTTCCGCAGCGAGCAGGGCTTCGCGGTCTTCCTTGGGTATCTGGTAGTAATCGGGATGGATTTCGCTGAAAGCCAGGAAACCGTGACGGTTTCCGCCAAAATCGACGAACGCGGCCTGAAGCGACGGTTCGACCCGGGTTACTTTAGCTAGATAGATGTTTCCTTTGATCTGCTTGTGATCGGCAGATTCGAAATCGAATTCCTCAATCCGGTTGCCTTTGAGCACCGCCACCCGGGTTTCTTCCTGGTGGCGCGCATCGATTAGCATGCGCGTTGCCATTGATATGTCTCCAGCCGCGACGGGACAGGTGTGAACCTGAATTTGCGCGGCGTATTATGTTGGAAAGTCCGCGGCCCGATCCGGGCTTCGCGGTGTTTGTGAACCGGCCAATTCCAGCAATTGCATGGGGCCGGGTATTTGTGAGTGCCGAGCGTGCCTTGCGCATCTGCAGCGCTGTCCGGCCCGAAATAGCGGCAAAGGCAATCGCCTGCGCTGCTGTTATCGGGGAGAAACGGGCCATGTCCGGCATCAACCTGTATAAATTTGGGCTTTCACGGCGGAAGCCGTTGTGGCCTGAAAAAGAACGGCTTTTTTCGGTGACCCTCTTCGTCGCGCAATGTTCGCGCCGATCGGAGGCACCACGTAACCGATGAACTATCGCTAGCACCGTGGGTTTCGCACGGCAACCATATTGCGTCATTGGATAACATGGCGGTAACCGTGCCCGTAATGACGATGCGCGCGCAAATCCTTTTGCTGACGTTGCTGCCGCTCGCAGTGCTGGCTGTACTCGCCATGACAGCCGTGCGTATTCCCGTGCCTGAGATAGGTCGGGGCTACGTCGTTCATATCGAACTTCCCGTTGCGGATACGCCAGGATCGCTTCCAGACGTGGCGGGGGCGAACAGCGCACCGCTGGTTGTGATAGATGCCGGCCACGGAGGACATGATCCCGGGGCGGCGGGTCAAGGCTATCGAGAAAAGACTATTGTGCTCGATCTGGCGAGGGCACTGCGCGATGAGCTCGAGAAAGGGGGTGGGGTGCGCGTCGCACTGACGCGAGACGAGGATCGCTACCTTGTTCATGCCGAGCGGGTCGATATCGCGCGCAAGCTCGGTGCCGATCTATTCATATCGATCCATGCCGATAGTGCCGGAGACGCTGCCGATGTAACGGGGGCCAGCATCTATACGCTGTCTAACCAAGCTTCCAGTCAGGCGGCTGCTCGTTTCGCTGAACGGGAGAATGCATCCGACCGACTGAACGGTGTCGATGTCGGCGGTGAGAGCGACGCTGTAAGCACCATACTGGTCGAATTATCGCAACGCAGGACGCAGGAAAAGTCGGACGAGCTTGCTCGGCTGATCCTTCGCGAGGCTGACGGGGTCATCGATTTTCATCCGCAGGCGCGCCGATCAGCAGCACTGAAGGTTTTACGCGCGCCAGACGTACCATCGATCCTGTTCGAAAGCGGCTTCATAACTAACGAAGAGGATGCGCAGCGTCTTGCTTCTCCCGAAGGTAGATCACGGTTCGCCGAAGTCATGGCGCGGGCTATCCGCATTTATTTCGCGCGACAGCAAGAAAGCTGACCGGCTAACACTCTTCGTTCTGGCGAATTACAGAATTGGCGTGCTAGAGGCCGATCCCATACCATGTCCGAGCAGTCAGCCCTTCAATACTATCGCTATCGCATCATGCGCGATCCCAAGCGCCTGATCGATTGGTTCAATGACAATTGGGCGCATAGCCGCAGGCTGCGCTTTGCATGTTACCTTGGCGGGTTCGCCATCGTCATGCTCCTGCTGGCATGGGCGACGCTCGGTCGCAATCTTCCCGGCGTCGAATCGCTGCTGGAATATGAAACGCCGTTGCCGACGGTAGTGCGCGGTATCGATGGCGAAATCGTCAACACTTATGCCCGCGAACGGCGCGTCCAGCTCCAGTATGTGGATTTTCCGGAGAAACTGATCGACGCGTTCCTTTCTGCCGAGGACAAGACCTTTTTCAGCCACGGCGGGGTGGATATTACCGGAACGGCGAACGCGGTAATCGATTATGCTACGAAGTTTGGTTCTGGCCAGCGCGCGGTGGGTGGCTCGACCATTACCCAGCAGGTCGCCAAAAACCTGCTGCTGGGCGACGAATATTCGGTTACCCGCAAGCTCAAGGAAATGGTCCTCGCCACACGCATCGAAAGCGTGCTGACCAAGCAGGAAATCCTCGAGCTGTATTTGAACGAGATCCCGCTTGGGCGACGCAGCTTCGGTGTGCAGGCTGCCGCTCGCGCTTACTTCGACAAAGATGTCGGTGATCTCGATTTGAACGAGATGGCGTTTCTGGCCATCCTGCCCAAGGCACCCGAGCGTTACGGCCGCGCCCGCTATCACGACCTTGCTATCACCCGCCGCAACTTCGTGCTCGACCAGATGGTCGCCAACAATTTCGTCACGGCCCAAGAAGCCGCTGCGGCCAAACGTCAGGATCTGGGCCTCGTCCAGCAGCGCAGCGAGCGTTCTGCCGATGCCGGCTATTTTCTCGAAGAAGTCCGCCGCCAACTGATCGATAAGTTCGGCGAGACGGCAGACGATGGCCGCAACAGCGTTTATGCTGGTGGGCTGTGGGTGCGCACTTCGCTGGATACCGAGCTTCAGCTTGCGGCACGCGACGCGCTGCGCAAGCAGCTGATCAGCTATCATGGCAATCGCGGCTTTACGAAGCCTATCGCGACACTCAATCCCGACAATGGCGATCTGACGTCGCAGTTGGCTTCATCGAACATTTCGATCAATTACGAAGACTGGCGTGTGGGCGTGGTGACTGCCCCCGGGCGGATTGGCTTTTCCGATGGCGAAGAGTTCGCCTTGTCGGGCGGGCCTTCTTCGCTGGCCGTCGGCGATGTTGTTGCTGCGGTCAAATCCGGTAGCGGTTATGCGATCCGCGGCGTGCCCGAGGTATCGGGCGCATTTCTGGCAGAAGCCCCACAAACCGGACGCATCCTCGCCATGCAGGGCGGCTTCGATAGCCGACTTGGCAGCTTTAATCGCGCGACCCAGGCGCTTCGACAGCCCGGTTCGACCATCAAACCGTTCGTCTATGCTTCCGCGCTCGATCACGGCATGACGCCGGCCACGCAGGTCCCGGACCAGACCTTTTGCGTGTGGCAGGGCGCCAATCTCGGCGATAAATGCTTCCGCAACTTCGGTGGCGGGGGCGGCGGTGTTCACACTTTAAGGTGGGGTCTCGAACAGAGCCGCAACCTCATGACGGTTCATATCGCGGACGACACCGGCATGGATAATGTGATCAAGACGATCGACCGCATGGGCATCGGCAAATACGAACCGTATTATTCCTTTGCCCTGGGTGCCGGCGATACGACCGTTGCGCGGATGGTGAATGCCTATGCCGCACTGGCCAATTGGGGACGCCAGAATGATGGTTCTGTCATAGACTACGTCCAGGATCGCGACGGCAAGGTAATCTATCGGACCGATCGTCGGAATTGCACCGGTTGCAACATGGCTGAATGGGATGGACAGCCGATGCCGCGCTTCGAAGTTTCAGGCCGGCAAGTGCTCGATCCGCGGACTGCATTCCAGATGGTTCACATGCTGCAGGGCGTCGTAACCCGCGGGACGGCCGTGCGTCTGCGCAGCCTCGACCTGCCGCTTTTCGGCAAGACGGGCACCACTAACGGACCTACCAACGCATGGTTCGTCGGGGGCTCGCCCGATATCATAGCTGGTATGTACGTCGGTTTCGATCAGCCCCGCAATCTTGGGGGTTGGGTACAGGGCGGCAATACGGCTGCGACAATCATGAAGCGCTTTATCGAGGCGACGAAGGATCGTTGGCAGGCCGAGGATTTCGTTGCACCGCCGGGCGTCCGCATGGTCAAGATCGATCGTCGCAGCGGCAAGCGCGTGTTCGAAGGAACGCCTTCGGACGAGCCGACAGCGTCGATCATCTGGGAAGCATTCAAGCCCGATACGGAGCCACCGCGCGCAACACGGTCGGACGAAATTGCAGCAAAGCGTAACGAGATTCTCGAACTCATTCGTCTGGCGAGGCAGGGTGCGCAGCGTGCACGGGCCAACCAGGATGGTGTCCGTGCCGACGACTTCGTCGAGGAGCAGGGCGGAATATATTGATCGCGGCTTGGCAGGGGCGCTTCGAAGGTCCATTATAGGTGCCATGAAGATACTGCGCACAGTCATCGTTGCGGCCGCCCTCGGCCTTTCCGCGTCGCCCGCTCTCGCTGCCCTGGATAAGGGTGCGGAGGCACCGCGGTTTACCGCACAGGGCGCGATGGCAGGCAAGCCGATCCGGGTCGACCTCGCCACCTCGCTCAAAAAGGGCCCGGTTGTCCTCTATTTCTTCCCCGCAGCTTTCACGTCGGGCTGCAATCTGGAGGCTCAGGCTTTTGCCGAGGCAATGGATGATTTCCGCAAGGCGGGGGCCACCGTGATCGGCATGACCGGTGGCAATACCAATCAGTTGCGCGAATTCTCCGCCAAGCATTGCGCAGGCCAGTTTCCCGTTGCCACCGCGTCTAAAGACGTGATCGAGCGCTATGACGTTTCGCTGGGCCTTGGGGCAGACAAGGCAGGATGGAGCGACCGAACGACTTATGTCATCGATCGCGATGGCAAGGTGGCTTTTTCCTATTCGAACCTGAAGCCACAGGAACATGTGGCACGCAGCCTCGCGGCGGTGCGTTCGCTCGCGCGCAAGTAAGCCGCCTGCAGCATCTTCCCCGCGCCGCGCGTCTGCGCTAGGCGGCGCGCCCGCACATCTTTTGCCAGGAGAGTTCCATGCGTGCCGAAGGGCAGGCCCATATCGAAAGGATCGAAGCCGCATTGGCACTGGTTCGCCAGTCGCTCGACTGGGAGCGGGCGTTACGCCGTCTCGACGAACTCGATGCGCGCGTTCAGGACCCCAATCTGTGGGACGATCCCAAGCAGGCGCAGGCTGTCACGCAAGAACAGAAGCGCCTCGAAACGGCAATCAATACTGTCCGCGAGATCGAGGCCGAGATGGCAGATGCCATGGAGTTCGTCGAAATGGGCGAAGCCGAAGGCGATGCCGATGTGGAGCGCGAAGGGCTCGATACTCTGGCGAGTCTGGGCGAACGTGCCGATCGCGACAAGGTGCAGGCTTTGCTTTCAGGCGAAGCTGACGGGAACGATACCTATCTCCAGATCAACGCTGGCGCGGGCGGTACCGAAAGCCAGGATTGGGCGGATATGCTCCTGCGCATGTATGCGCGCTGGGCGGAACGTCGTGGTTTCAAGGTGGAAACGGTGGAATATGCGGCCGGCGAACAGGCCGGGATCAAGAGTGCGACTCTGCTGATCAAGGGCGAGAACGCCTATGGTTATGCCAAGACCGAGAGCGGTGTTCACCGCCTCGTTCGCATAAGCCCATACGACAGCTCCGCGCGGCGCCACACCAGCTTCAGTTCGGTATGGGTATATCCCGTGATCGACGACGACATCGACATCGAGATCAATCCATCGGATCTGAAGATCGATACCTATCGCGCGTCCGGAGCGGGCGGACAGCACGTTAACACGACCGACTCAGCTGTACGAATCACGCACCAGCCCACCGGCATCGTCGTCGCGAGCCAGAACGATCGCAGCCAGCACAAAAACCGTGCGACCGCCATGAACATGCTGAAAGCGCGCCTTTTCGAGCGCGAGATGGCAGAGCGCGAGGCCGCGGCTTCGGGGGAATATCAGGAGAAGAGCGAGATCGGGTGGGGGCATCAGATCCGGTCCTATGTTCTCCAGCCGTATCAAATGGTGAAAGATCTGCGCACCGGTGTGCAGTCGCCGACGCCGGATGACGTATTGGATGGTGCGCTTGATCAGTTCATTTCGGCTGCCTTGGCGCAGCGAGTGACTGGCGAGACGATCGATGTGGAGGATGAGGATTGAAACCCGTTGCGGCCTTGATCCTTCCGCTTGCCATGCTTGGCGCGTGCAAGGGGCAGGTTCTCGTCGATGACGACGAGCCGCGCTTTCCTGAGCCAGACAGGGCTGTGTCCGACTTGGGGTCGAACCAGTTTTCGACTGAAGACCAGCGAGACAGCCGCGGCGAAGCAAAGACGGTGATGGATCTCGCCGAAATAGAAGAGGGAATGACGGTGGCCGATATCGGCGCTGGAAACGGCTATTACACCGTCCGACTTGCGGAACGGGTTGGCGCGGATGGGCGGGTGTTGGCGCAGGATATTGATCGCGATGCTCTCAACCATTTGGGCCGGCGGATCGAACGGCAAAGGCTTGAAAACGTATCGATCCGGCAGGGCGAACTGGCTGATCCCAAGCTGCCGGAAAACAGTTTCGACCGCATCTTCATGGTGCACATGTATCATGAGATCGCACAACCTTACGAATTCCTGTGGCGCATGTGGCCTGCCTTAAGAAAAGGTGGGCAGGTGATCGTGGTCGACATCGATCGTGCGACGGACAAGCACGGGATCGATCCTTTGCTGTTAAGCTGCGAGTTCAAAGCCGCAGGGTATGAACTCGTCACCTTCAAGGATTCGCCTGAACTGGCCGGGTACTATGCACAGTTCAAGGCAGCCGCTACGAGGCCGGAACCCGGAGAGATACAGCCATGCCGCGGCGAACGTGCCGCGCTGGGCAATGAGGCGCAGGGCGCCCGCAAAGAAAAGAAAGCGTAATTCAATGAGTTTCAAGGGTCTGGAGCCGATAAGCTATGGCGGCAAGGAAGTCTGGCCACTGGTCGAAGGTGGCAAGGGGGTTTCCGCAACCAACCACCTGAGCTCTGGCGCATGGGCAGCCGCTGGCGGCATTGGAACTGTTAGCGCAGTCAATGCTGACAGCTACGACGACGATGGCAATCCAATCCCCCAAGTTTACCCGCAGGCGACGCGTAAGGAGCGGTTCGAGCAACTGGTTCGTTATGCCATAGACGGCGCGACCGAACAGGTGAAGCGCGCCCATGAAATTTCCGGTGGCAAGGGCGCCATCAATATCAACGTGCTGTGGGAAATGGGCGGTGCGCAGCAGGTTCTGGAAGGTGTGCTCGAAAACTGCCCGGGATTGGTCACCGGCGTCACTTGCGGCGCAGGTATGCCGTATAAACTTGCGGAAATCGCGGCGCGTTACAACGTGCACTATCTGCCCATCGTTTCCTCGGCCCGTGCCTTTCGGGCATTGTGGAAGCGCAGCTACTCCAAGGTTCCCGATCTCATGGCAGCCGTGGTCTATGAAGATCCCTGGTTGGCTGGCGGACATAACGGCCTGTCCAACGCCGAAGATCCGACCAAGCCTGAAGATCCATACCCTCGTGTCGCTGCGCTGCGCGAGACCATGCGCAAGGAAGGCGTGTCGGAAGATACCGCCATCGTCATGGCCGGCGGCGTGTGGTTCCTGCGCGAATGGAACGACTGGATCGACAATCCCGAAATCGGCAAGATCATGTTCCAGTTCGGAACTCGTCCGTTGCTGACGCATGAGAGCCCGATCCCGCAGATCTGGAAGGACATGCTTCGCACGGTGGAACCGGGTGATGTGCTGCTGCACAAATTCAGCCCGACAGGCTTTTATTCCAGTGCGGTAAAGACCCCCTTCCTCTACGACCTGATGCATCGGTCGGATCGGCAAATTCCGATTTTCAAGCGCGATGAGGAAGATGGCACCGTTCCACTCTCGGATCACGGTAAAGCCAAGTATTTTTGGGTTCATCCGGGCGACCAGCGCAAGGCGCTTTCGTGGATGCATGAAGGATTTTCCGAGCCGCTCAAAACTCCCGACGATACAGTGGTCTTCGTGACTCCCGAAAGCGCTGAGCAAATTCGCGAGGACCAGCAAGCCTGTATGGGCTGTCTGTCGCACTGCCAGTTCAGCAGCTGGAAAGATCACGATAATCACACGACCGGCCGGCTCGCCGATCCGCGAAGCTTCTGTATTCAAAAGACCCTCCAGGATATCGCCCATGGGGGCGATCCGGACGAGAATCTCGCCTTTGCGGGGCATGCTGCCTATCGCTTCAAACTAGACCCGTTCTATTCCAATAATTTCACGCCGACCGTGAAGGAACTGGTCGACCGTATCCTGACAGGTGACTGATTTGGAAGTCGGCGTCGCCAACCTCGCCGACGCCGATGTTCGCGATCTAATCGCTCTGCATCAGCGGCAAATGTATAATGCATCGCCGCCAGGAACGTCGTTCGCCCTTGATCTCAGCGGCCTCGAACGACCCGATGTGACGGTCTTCGATGCAAGGCAGAACGGCGAGTTGCTTGGCATTGGAGCGCTCATGCAGCTTTCGTCGGCAATAGGCGAGATCAAGTCCATGCGTACAAAGGAACTGGCACTTCGCCGCGGTGTGGGGCAGGCATTGCTGGACGCGATCACGTTTGCCGCCCGAGACAGGTCTTTGAAACTCCTGGTGTTGGAAACCGGAACGGGACCTGTCTTCGAACCGGCAAACCGCCTCTACCTGCGAAATGGCTTCGCTCGGCGAAGCGCCTTCGGCAATTATGTCGAAACGGAATTCAACGTCTTCTACGAAAAACGTCTCTGACTGTTCAGGCCAGCCCGGTCAGGACCTGATCGGGCGGTCGGTGGCCATCCGCCCACATACGAATGTTGGCGATAACCTTCATGCCGCTTTCTTCGCGCCCTTCGAGGGTGGCACTTCCAATATGGGGAAGGGTCATCACATTCGGATGCCGGATCAGGCGGGCATCGACATGCGGCTCGTCCGGATAGACATCGAGACCTGCTCCCGCAAGTTTCCCGGCCTCTAAAGCCGCGATGAGCGCTTCCTGATCGACGAGGTCGCCGCGCGCCGTATTGATTAGGCTTGCCCCATCTTTCATCAGGCCGATCCTTGGTGCGTCAATCATGTGATGCGTATCCGGACCTGCTGGACAATGCAGCGTCAGGATGTCGGCCTCCGACATCAGTCCATCGAGGCTGTCCACCCAGCGGGCGCTGAACATACGCTCAACGGCTTCGGGCAGCCGTTTGCGATTGTGGTAAGCGATTTCCAATCCGAAAGCGCGGGCACGATGCGCGACAGCCTGGCCTATGCGGCCCATACCGACGATGCCCAGAACCTTCCCAGCGAGCTTTGCGCCAAGCAGGGCAGTCGGCGTCCAGCCGGACCATTCACCGCTCCTGATGAGCTCGACACCTTCGCGGATACGGCGCGGCACGCCAATGATCCCTGCCATGGCAAGATCAGCAGTATCGTCAGTGAATACGCCTGGCGTATTGGTGACGAGAATATGGCGCTCCGCTGCGGCTTCAAGGTCGATATGCTCCGTTCCTGCGCCGAAATTGGCGATCAGACCGAGGTCCTTTCCGGCGGCGGCTATCATATCGGTGTCGATCCGGTCCGTCACTGTCGGGACCAGCACATCGCAATCCCTCATAGCTGCGGTCAGATCATCACGTGTCAGCGGGTTGTCGTCCGCATTGAGCACGACATCGAACAGGTCGACCATGCGGTCTTCCACGCTTGGCATGAGATGCCGCGTGACGAATACCCGGGGTTTACGTTCGAGACGTTTGGAGTGCGTAGAGTTCGTGCTTGCCATCGTATCGCATCGCTAGGACGGCGCCGGGTCGATGGTCAAGGATTTGGGCGGGGAAGCTGTTGCCAATCGCGTTGACTGTTCGCCAAATTTCTTCAATTCGTGGCTGCATGGTCATGCGACTTTTTCTTCCCTTTCTTGTTCTTCTCGGTTTGGCCAGCACAGTGCAGGCTCAGGACCGCGACGTGCCCTATTGGGCCACCATAAGGGCTAGCGAGCTTAACATGCGAGTAGGGCCGAGCGCGGACTATCGTATTGATTGGGTCTACCATCGTCCGGGCCTGCCAGTGAAGGTTGTGAGGCTGATGGAGGGCTGGCGTCTGATCGAAGATCCGGACGGCGCGCGGGGCTGGGTCGTCGCCCGCCTGTTGAGTCCAGATCGGGGCGCCATCGTGATAGGAAACGCATCGACCGAATTGCGTGATGGTGCGTCTTCAGGGTCGGACATCAAATGGCGCGTTGAACCTGGCGTCGTGGGCGTACTTGGCGATTGCGACGATGGCTGGTGTGAATTTTCCATCGGGGA
>Ga0189292_10094_pt1 | contig 51349 bp, 61 predicted proteins | sample UW1oraminimetaG_FD_130317 | JGI IMG/M metagenome (GOLD analysis project Ga0189292, IMG submission 130317) | Marine microbial communities from the Costa Rica Dome - UW179A-orange mini metaG | ecosystem: Environmental > Aquatic > Marine > Oceanic > Photic zone | place: Costa Rica: the Eastern...
ACTCCACTACACAGCTCTAGTGCAGCACCCAAGAAGTTCTGGTGAGCTTCTGGTGAATAGCTCAGAACTAAGTCAACACATAGGCGGGCAACGCTTTAACTTACCTGATTACTGCTCAACTGCTCTCAATCGCGCCAGGTATTGAAGGCTGATTTATGAGCTTTTTAGGGGTGATTTAAGCAATAAAAAACGCCTTTCAATGCGGTGGGTCTTGGTGGATAATAAATACAACTCTAGTGTAGACAATCCGGCATACCAGTACAAGGCCCATAGAGAGCGGTACAACCATACCCCGTAGCGCCTGATACACCTTCCAGCTCCTCGTCAGAAAGCTCTCGAAGGTACTTTAATTCGTCAGCAGAAATACTAAACCCAGCCTCTTTGGCAATCGCAAGCACTGCATCAGCATCAGCTGCTGCATTGAGTTTTTCCTGAAGCTCGGTGTCGCCTTTGACCTTTTCTAGAAAGGCTTTGAGTTGCTCTTCTGACATGGGTGACTGGCCAGTACCGAAGACTTAGCTACGGCCAGCAGCAGCGTCACCCGTACTCAGGGCACCATCCGGCCTGGTCTTACCAAAAGAACTTGGGGCAGACCTGCTGTTTCGCGGCCAGTACAGGCGTCCTAGCTTCGTGAACGTGTCAGTCGATCACGGGATCTACAACCAACAGGACCCCACAGAACAGCCGATTTTCCTGAGCGTGGTTCCAGGCATGACGGTGATCGTGCGCCACGACTATCTGACCGGCGAAAAGGCGCAGAGAGACTTTTGGATGGGGCAGGTGATCCACTGCGGCGGAGCTGCCCGAGACCCTTTCATGCACAACCTCTTCCAGATTGCCGACGTGGACTATGGGGGTGATCCGCTGGGTCAACGCTGATCTCGTGACCCACATCCTTCCTTCGATTGAATGACGGGATCACGCAGCGCAACGGATAGAACTGTTCGCCGTAGCCCCTTGGTCAACGACAAACTTGCTCAAGCATGGCTGACCCGACTGATCCGGATGGCGGTGAAAACCAGTCAGCAGTTGTTCCATCACTGAAATGCGCCCTCGTTCGTCCTGCATCACAATCGGCTTCGACTTTCCAGACATTTCCATCAGACGATCGGTGCTGAAAAAAGACTGGTGAGATGACCCTCACAGATTCACAACGATTCTCGTAGCAACTCACATCCACCCAACGTGTCATATTCCTCGCTTCAGCAGGAAGAAGAGTGCATATCGGCAGAGCTAAAAAACTGAAAACCAAAAGCCTTGTCATTGTGATCTCACGTGTGGTCTACTGTTACATAGCTGTATATCAAGGCGGTGACGCCAAGGCCCAAGGACGGCAAAAACCCCGCACTTGGCGGGGCTTGCGTTTTGGAGATTGACTCGAATATTCAGTTAAAAATCAACGCGACAACTCTCTGATGACGACGTCTGTACTGTCTCCAATGCTTGAGCCAAAAAGCTTGCCCAAAATATTGAGCGGACCGAGAGGAGTAAATCCAATGGCAACGTCAACGAATGTTCCTGCGGAGACACCACCTTGGGCTGCTTTGAGTTGATCGTCAGTCAGTTCAATGATTTGGTCTTGGATGTTGAGTGAAGTCATGGTTTTGAAGTGAGTGAGTTGAGTGTGTGAGTTGTGTTGGGGGTGCTCCCCCTCGACTCCTTCAAGATCACAGCCCTTCTGGTGAACCCCACTGCACAGCTCTGGTGAAACACACGCGAAGTTCTAGTGAGCCTCTGGTGAATGGATCAGGACTTAGTTACCACTTAGGCGGGCATCGCTTCAAGCCAACTGAATTCTGCATGGTCTGGCGAGCTGAGTACTACCCCTGCATTAATTACGAAAGGGATGTCACCAGTCCCTTTGAATCTCCTATCTCGACGGTAAATCGTCCCCAGCGCTTTCCATAATCGACAATATTGAAAAACTCGTTGTTTGATCTTCCTTTAAAGTAAGCCATAGTTAGCTCATCATTTCCGGCGGCGGATGGAAATCTTGATTTCATCAATCCATTTTTCATAAGCTCCCAACGACCAACCTCCTCTCGGCCATCATGCATCCTTAAATAAGCTGCACCCTTTGGCTCCAAGTAAAGAGAATACTCGTCCCCATCTTGCAAAACACCAACTAGCGTGTTGCCTACCACCAGGATTTCAATTTCGCTCGAATCAAGTTGTTTTGTTTCTTCTGTTAGTAAAATCGAATTAGCCTCCAGGGATTGCTCCGCTGACGTTGTATTGGCGATCAGAGGTAGCGACATGCCCACGGCCATTCCTCCAGCGATCAAGTTACGCCGAGAAACATTTTTGTGATCCATGGCATGAGAGATTTTCTTTAAGCCTTAGCATGCTTTCACGCTGAATGACTGTCAACAAGTGGGCGGTCCTTATTCGGCACCGGTAAAGTCTGGCCACCATTCGAATCAAACCGACGGCTGATTGATCTGCTGCATGCTGATTCCCTAGGGCCAGCACCTCGACCTGGCCGGCTGCGTGTCGTTGACCAGTGAGCAGGAGCTGGGTGCTGCCATGTTGGCTATGGCCGCGTGCCTGCATCTCCTCCAGAAGAACCTGCTGATCGATTCCTGGACAGACAACGGCCCACTGCTTTGGAAGCAGTTACCGTCTGCGTTTGCAAATAACCGTTGTGGCCACGAAATTGCAAACCAGAATGCAAACTCATGACTGACTTGGATCCCTAAAGGCCAGTCACAGCAAGCATTTACGAACGAAGACTCATCTGCCTTTCAAGCAGTCGATCTTTCGCTTGATGGTCGGGTTTCAGACGGGTGGTTCAGATGTCGATCTCCGGCCCTTGAAGCAGAGTCTTGGCGCGATGGATCTCAAATCTCTTCAGACTTCAAGGATGCCCAATATGGGCAGACCACTGGTCGAAAGGCACGCGCCGAAGAACGGCGTCGGTTGGTTGATAAACTCCCGGGAAAAGATGGTCTGCAGCTTCTAGACTCGGTTAAGGCTAAGTATAATCAATTCGTGTTTGCCAGATACTTCTTGAGACTGGTCTGCTTTTTAGTTGTCGCTTCATTTTTTTGGAAATCTGAGCAAGATTCACGATGAAGAGATGGACGTTATTCACTGCAGCTTGTTTTGGGCTGGTGGGACCTCTGCCAGCTCTCGCTGAATATTGTGACAACCAACCAACAGCTCGGGCTCTTATCGCCCCATGGAATGCTGCAGACCAGGATTTCCTTGGTGGACGCACATCAATCAGCTACTTCTTTGAAATGCGGAGACGTCGCTATCAAGTGGTGTATGGCAATGCCAAAGGAGAAATTGCACCTGGCTCCCCATGGCAAATTATCGAATCAGATCCTTTCTATGATGAAGAAAAGGCACTAGGCATCGAGCTCATTAAGGCCACCGATCGCTTGATCAGTCTTGATTTCAGGGAAGTTCGGCGTGCCCAAGATGCTGACCTAGTCATTCTGGGATACTGCGATAAGAACGACGGAAAAGAGGGGGCTGTTGCTCAGAATACCGATGGTACTCAATACATCATGATTTTAAATGGGTGTCGTGGAATAGCTACAGGCCAAGAAGATCCCGTCTGGTTATTCCTGCACGAATTTGGCCATGCTCTTGGCCTTGAACATCCTTTTTCTGATGTAGATGGGGATTGTCTCTATGACAACCAGCCTTTTTCAAGTGCATCGGCGCATGCTGGGATGACAGTGATGGCCTACAAACCACGGCCTGGAAGTCCTCCTCAGTTTTTTACTGATTACGACATTGCTGTACTGCGGAGAATCTGGGGGCCGGAATAAGGGAGGTGCTAGCGCGATCAATGCGGTACTAGATCTATCAGATGTTGATTAAGGTTCAGAGATAACATGCCAACCTCACACGCGTAGTGGGTGGTCGTGGAGCCCAGGCCATGACGCAAAGATGGTCAGCCCGTGGTCAGACGAATGCTCAGGCATAACGTCATCGAGGTATGGGAAACCATACTGAAGGCAGGTGGCTGTAAACAGTGTCATTTCAGTTGGTGATGACGTTTTATCGAGAAAAACTCGTGGGAAGAGGAATCCCAATCAAAGCGAATCGATGACTAGCCATGGAAAGGTTGCTTAATTGCTGTACGTGAACTCATGAATCACCAACCGCAATACCCAACAAGCCAGTCATAAGCATCGACACGTGATAACCCTCGGTACTCCATCGGCCAGCTTTCAGTTGCGTTGCAGGGGCCCACGACCTCAGCTCCATCATTCCAGTAAATACCTAAGAACACCTCTCCTCTCCCGTAAACACCTCTACAGACATTGGCAACCCTGTCGGCTCCATCGATCACCGATTCGCATTGATCATCCCGCCAGTCATCTCCAGGTTCCCAAGCATTGGCGGGCATTGCATTAGTGAGAATGCAAATCAAGCCCAAGGCAACGTTTTTCATGGGGTCGAGCCTTGCTGGTTTATGTGATTCAACTCTTGTTTTAACACCTTTCGCATCAGTATTTCATCTGCACATACAGCTCCACCCAATCCACCGCATTGACTCCACCGGTGAGGAGCTACCCGTATCGTTGACGCGTGGCAGAGCTCTCCTCAATTGAATGGAACTTCTCGTATCCACGAAGCTGGACCCGTGGCCATGTTCCAAAATTTCCACTTTTGCTTGAGCACGTGCTTTTATTAGCGGCAATAGATCCCAGCTCCAGATCAAGCTCTGTAATCGCTGACTGGAACTGTCCAACAGGTAATGTATTCTTTTCAAATAACTTTTACGGGCTAATCTTGCTTGAATTAATGTCTGCCATCTTGCTAGACAATTCAATAATTGAATCAGCTTTGCTGCCATTTTGATGTGGTCTGCAAAGTCCCAAATCACAACACCATGACAAAGTCAGTTTGATCTAATCCAGCTCAAATGCGCTCAGTCGGAGCAAGCATCAGATTAAGAGCAAAAAAAAGCCTCGCCGAAACGAGGCTTTGTATCCAAGCGATCTTGGATCATCTGGCGTAGGAGACACCGCGATAAGCAAGTTGGGGGTGTAGATCCCGCGCTGCCTGCTTGCGACGGGCGTTGTAGTGCTCGTGCCGGTAGGTGAGTTCAACACTCTGCTTTTCAACAGCAGTGTGATGAGGGGCGTAGGTCTGACCTCTGTAGATAAGAGCTGTCATGGATGGTTCCTCGAAGCAAGTTCAGGTCCCCGTTCCTTGGCCTGAATCGAACTGCGCCTCTCTGGATGAGAGGTGAACGTTATTGGTAGCTGTCGCTACAGACTGTTTATAAGACAACCGTCAAGGGTTTGGTCGTTCAACTGGATACAAAAAGGCATCCTTCACCCCAAGACAGGGGCTCTGCTGTTCTGCTGAGTGGCTTTTCAGCTCAGACGCTGTTCTGTTCAAAAGTGGGGATAAGCGTTCGCCAACCCCCACACCGCCAACGCAGTAATACAGGCAAAGGTCATCGCAGCCCAGGCGGCGGTAGTGGAGCTGGAGCTTTTCGACAGTGGAAGCTGGATTTTGCGTGCCATCACGTGGATGTTGATTCATCTCCGTAGTGGCTCAATCACGCCCTGCTCGCCAGTGATATCTGTGAGCCCTAACCATTCACCATCAAAATTCCTATGGCAACTGCTTTTGGGAAGCTTTCCAGCCTCTGTTCAAACAGGGCAAACCAATTGCACCGCATTTGATCTGGAAGAAAACAAGAGCACAAAATGATCCCCATGGCCATTCAACCCGGTTTGCTCACGCAGCAAATCAGTACTGGCAAGAGCCAGGCCACAGGTTTCGCAGAACAACACCGGCAACGTTGCAGCACTGCCCTGCATGGCCTGAAGATCCAAAGCCTGCCGAACTGCACGCTGCGAACGCTCCAGACCGAGTCGCTCCACAAGAGCAGGCCAAAGGTCGTTCACTGGAGCGCTAGCCGCAAAATCAACTGAGGGATGGGACATCAGACAGGCAGCTGTTCGATCGCCACCACAATCATCTGTGGTGAGACCTCGATGACCTCAAGAGGATCCTGGTTATCGAGGTAAGCCTCGAATGATGAAAAACGCTCAATCCTAGGAGCCGCCTCCTTCACGGAACAGGCAGCAATCCAATCGTTGTCATCCGGTTTGACGGCCACATAGGCCTGCAAAGCCTCCTCCAAATTCCCGCCATCGCCAATGCCCTCCCCATTCCAGAACGCTTCAAAGAATTCAGACATCGGATCGGGAAGCGAGCCTGTTGATCATGACTCCGACCTGGGTCACTGCACAGTGCCTTCAGGCTCAAGAATAGACATTGAAGGACGAGCAGAAGGGTGCAAAATTCACTGTTTAGGCTTGATGATCAGGTGGCTCTGATCACAGGATGCCGGCGTGGAATCGGACTCGCTATGGCGGATGCACTGGCCGAAGCTGGAGCAGACATTATTGGCATCAGCGCATCACTCAACTCAGACAGCAGTGAGGTGGGAGACGCAGTTCGTAAGCGTGGACGAAGGTTTTCTGGTTTTCGCTGCGACCTCAGCGACCGCCATGCCGTCGACCTCGTTCTAGACCAGGTTCTCAGCCAACATCCGGTCATTGACGTGTTGGTCAACAACGCAGGCATCGTGCACCGATCACCGGCGGAGGAACACAGCGACGGGCTCTGGGACATGGTGCTCGAGGTCAACCTCAGTGCAGCGTTCAGAGTGAGTCGTCGGATCGGAACAACAATGCTGGCTCGAGGCAAGGGAAGCATCATTTCCACCACCTCCGTGCTCAGTGATCAGGGTGGATTGAATGTGGCTAGCTATGCCGCTAGCAAAGCGGGCCTGGCCAACCTCACTCGCTCATTGGCGAATGAATGGGCGGGACGCGGCGTGAGGGTGAATGCCATCGCACCCGGGTACGTGAAAACGGAAATGACGACGGTATTGCAGTCGGATCCAATCAGATCCAGGCAGATTCTGGAACGCATCCCCGCCGGTCGCTTGGGATCACCTGATGACCTGCGCGGACCGGTGGTGTTTTTAGCCAGTGAGGCATCGCGCTACGTGCATGGCGAGACACTGGTCGTCGATGGCGGCTGGATGGGTCGCTGAGATCTCAGGAGAGCGTTTAGCTGCGACATGGCTAGACACGGGTCAGCGAAGTCGGTAGCCCATGCAGACGCTGGAGGAGTATTGCAGGAGGTTCAAACAGGCAGACGCCATCTGGCCGGATCTGCCAATGGCCGCGGATGAACGGCAACAGTGGTGGGAGCGCTGGCTTGCGGACCGGGACGCTACAGGATGTTGGGATGATCTCCGTCGGCTCTTGCCGCAGCTGTTATTACAACCAGGAATCGACGTTCGCAGCAGCGATGCCTATCAACGACTGGTGATGAGGGGTGAGCCAGCACAGGCTGAAGACCTCAAGCATGCGCCGGTCCTACGTGACCCGTCAGGAATAACGATCACCATTGCGCAGCATCCAACCGGTGCCGTTCCAGTGCTGACCTTCCGCAACCAGGAGGATTTCATGCTGGCAGTGCGCTGTCTGGCTCACCGCTGTGAAGCGGTTCCGATTCAGCCCACTGTGCACGCTCAGGCGATTTCAGGGCTGATCCACTGGGGTTTGATCCGCGAGTTAGGCGTGCAGGCGCGATGCCAGATCCTCCTGTTACACCGGTCTCCCTACGCCTCCCTATCGGTGGAAACGATTCCAGGTGAGCTACCAATGGAACGCTGGCTGGACCTTTCCCAGACCTGGCGATTAGAGCATGAACTCACCCATATCGCCTGCCGCAGGCTTGTAGGTGAGATGCGCATCAATCTGTACGACGAAATCGTCGCCGATGCCATGGGGATGACGGCAGCGCTTGGGTACTTTGATGCCGATCTGTTCCGGAGAGGTCTGGGCCTCTCGATCGAGGGAGTCCCAGCAACGGAGGCCAGGGCCCATGTTTACGTCTCAACGCTTGAACCGAGTCAACATCAGCAGGCCTTTGAGCTCACACTGCAACGTGCTGGCGAACTGGAAAAACTGCTGAAAGAGCAGCGCTGGCCAGGGCACTCAATGGCGTTATTGGGACGACTGGTCCGCGGGCAGCTAACTCAACCGTTGACAGAAGCTGCAGGGGTGGAGCTGGTGTCCGAGGCGTAACCAGCACAGCGCTGTTGATCGAGATGTTGGATATGGCGACGCTCGCTGTAGTACAGCTCCTGAAAACGCAGGGCTTCAGCGTTGAGGTCTTCGAACATGGCGTGAATACGCTGCTCCATATCGACTTCGATCTCAGCAGCCGGAGCTGACTGCTCATCTTTCTCCTGCTCAATCAACACGGCAATGCAACGCTCCAGGGTCTGCAGACGTTGTCCAGTCCAGGCTTCGAGCAAATGCCGGCAGCGTTTATGGCTCTTCTGACGCTCGAGCATCGCTGCCGTTCCGCGCAGCTGATCCATGGGCCGAGACAGTGCCACACGCTGCAGCTCATCCGGTTCGAGCAGTGGTGTGAGGCGCGTCACTAGATCACTATTTTCCAACAGGAGCTGATCCGTGAGCAGTCGAGGCAGATCGAGGTCTGCCAGTTCGTCGCCGCGATCTTCACCGCGACTGATCGCTTCCAGTCGCGTACTACCAAGATTGCCTTCCTCGAGATCCGTGATGCCAGACCAGAGCAGCCGGTGGTGCTGAAGTGCAAAATCCTCGAGCTCTCTGCTCCTCAGTTCCTGTCGGATACCAGCCCGATGGGACGGACAATGGAGATAAAGCAACAGAATCTCCGCCTCTGAACGTTCACGCTGGGAAGCTTCTCCAGCCTTCTCGTGTCGAGTTGAGCGGCCATGCCAACGCTGACCCTGGACTTGCTGACGGAGATCGTCTTCCAGCTGCAGAGCCAGACGCCCTTGCCCACCGCTGAGGCGCTCAGCCACCTGCTGGATGTAGTGGGTGCGGATGGCGGATTGAGGAAGCTTGCCCAGCAGCGCAACAAGCGAAGCCACGGAGCGTTGGAACTGGTCCGCCTTGCTGAGATCTCGTCCCTCCAGGACCTGTTCGATCTGCCAGTCGAGCCAGAGCGGCGCCTGATCGAGTAGAGCTCGGTAGTCACCGGCTCCGTGGTCTTTGAGAAATTCATCGGGGTCCTTTCCGGATGGAAGGTGCAGAACCCTCAACTCCAGTTGTCCCTGGAGTGCCAGTTGCTCCACCTCACCAATCGCTCGGTTGGCGGCACGGACGCCGGCCCCATCAGCATCGAAATTCAGAACGATGCGCTTGCCATCACTGCACCGGCAAAGCTGGGTGATCTGCTGACTACTCAGAGCAGTGCCTAGGGAGGCCACCGCATTGGTGACACCTGCGGCATGTAGCGCGATGACATCGAAGTAACCCTCCACCACCACAGCCCGGTCGTCCTTGCGGATTGCCGATGAGGCCCGGTCAAGTCCAAAAAGATGCTTGCCTTTCTCAAACACCTCTGTTTCAGGTGAGTTGAGGTACTTGGGCTCACTGCCATCAAGGCTGCGTCCACCGAACCCAATCACCCGACCCTGGCGATCACGGATGGGAACAATCACCCGGTGGCGGAATCGGTCATAAAACCCGTTCCCCCCTTTGCGGGGAACCACCAGACCGGCTGCTTCCAGTAGTTCGGGAGCAAGACCCTCTACATGCTGCAGATGCTTGAGCAGGCCATCCCACTGATCCGGCGCATACCCCAGCTCAAACTGGTCGAGGGTGGTTTCGCTCAGTCCGCGCGTCTCACGCAGGTAGCGAAGGGCATCCACGCCGGCGTCAGTTCTGAGCTGCGCACGAAACCAACCCGAGGCCAGCGCGAGCGCCCGGTGCAGCTTGTCGCGGCGGGACAGCTGCTGTTTGAGTTTCTCCTGCTGAGGACCGTCAACGGTCTCCACCGGCAGCTGGTATCGACGGGCAAGGTCAAGGACCACCTCGCTGAAACTCTGACGTTGAAACTCCATCAGAAACTTGATGGAGTTACCTCCTGCACCGCAGGAGAAGCAGTAATAGAACTGCTTGGCAGGAGACACCGTCATCGACGGCTTGCTGTCATCGTGAAACGGGCAGATGCCGACGAACTCACGACCCTTCTTCTTGAGCACGACGTGCTCACCAACAACGTCCACGATGTCGGCGCGTTCCTTAACGGCCTCGATGGTGCGTGGGTGAAGTCGAGGGCTGACCATCAGACCATTCTGCGAGAGACCGAGCTGGGCGTCGATTGGAATTGCTGATGACAATCCTGAGAGAGCTCAATACGATCGCTGCAAAGGCCGGGGAACCATGCATCAGGGCTCCTCACTGCTTCTCGCCCTTGGATTGTCGGCTGCAATCCTGAGTGGATGCGGTGCTTCAGAGAAGCAGAAAGCATCCACAGAAAGTCTCCAACCGCGTCGGGTATCAGCCTTGGGACGAATCGAGCCTCTCGACGGAATCCTCAAAGTGAGTCTTCCGAATTCACTCAGCAACGACAGCATCCGTCAGGTTCTAGTGGAGGAAGGTCAGGTTGTTGAACAGGGTCAGCCCCTTGCCCTGCTCGAGACTCAGCCCGTCCTCAAAGTGAATCTAACCAAGGCGGAAGCCGAAGTCACCGCAGCACAACGGGCATTGGATGCTCAGATCTCAGTGATTGACCGCTACAGAGCTGAACGACGACAGGCTCAGGCCGAAGCACGCCGCGGAAAAGAGCTTTACCAAAACGGAGCGACCAGTCTTCAGCGCTACGAAGCACTTCAGGCCGACGCGGATGCAGCTCTGGCACAGCTCAACGAAGCCATCGCCAACGAAATGACGCTGAAGGCGGATGTGAACGTGAAGCAAGCGCAAGTGAAGCAGGCCAGGGCTGACCTGGATCAGGCAACAGTCAAAGCCCCTTCCAACGGAACCATTCTTGAAATTTTGGCTCGACCAGGAAACAGAGTTGGCGAAGACGGTCTACTGCTGCTGGGCGACACCACCAGGATGGGCGTTGTTGCTGAGGTCTACCAAAGCGATCTACCTGAAATTCGTCCCGGGCAAACGGCAACCATCAGCGCCAACGGCTTCCCAGGTCGAAGTCAGCAAGCCACCGTTACCGAGATTGCTCAACAGATCAGCAGACAAAGCGTGGCCACCGGCGAGGCTGGTGACAAGATCGACAAACGGGTGGTGAAAGTGAAGCTTGCTCTCCCGAAAGAAAGTCTTGCCATCGCCAGCAGAATCAACAACCTTCAGGTGAACGTTCTGTTCAACCCACTGACGGACGAACAACGTCGCATCAGACCCCAGCAACCCTGAAGGTGGTGTTGTGAAACTGATCAAGCGCACTCCCATCGCCTGGCTTCAGTTGTCCCACCGTCCTCTGCGCCTGGCCGCAGCTCTGGCAGGCGTTGGGTTCGCCAACGTCCTGGTGTTTTTCCAGCTGGGACTCTCCGGGGGGCTCTACGACAGCCAGAAACGCCCGATTCAACAGTTCAACGGATCTCTGGCTGTGATCCCTCGTCGATACACCAATTTCGGAGAACCCGCTGGCTTTCCTAGATCACGGTTGTCACAGGTCCTTGGGGTGCAAGGCGTGCGTGGAGTCACTCCTTTGCGACTGGGCAAACTGCAGTGGTTGAATCCGGAGACTCAGGAATCAACGCAGGCGTTGTTGATGGGCGTTGACCCCGGTAATCCAGCGCTGAAACTTCCAGAGCTCACGGCACAGCGATCGTCGCTGCAACTGCAAGGTGGCGTTCTATTTGACAAGGCCTCCAAAACATCAGCCGGACCAGTGACTGCACGGCTTGAGCAAGGCCAGCCCTTCAACACTGAACTCAATGGTCAACGCACCACCGTGAACGGGCTGTTTCAACTGGGCCTCACCTTCGCGGCCGATATCAATCTGATCACTTCAACGAGTAATTTCCAGACGCTTTTCCCAGACCGTGACCCCGATGAAATTCAGATCGGAGTGGTTCAACTTCAGTCCGGCGCTGAAGCCAACGCTGTTCAAAACCGGCTGAACAAAGTTCTGGGACCCTCGCTGCAGGTCCTCACCGTGGAGGAGCTTCAGCAACGCGAGGTGGAGCACTGGAAACGCAACACGTCCTTCGGATTGATTTTCGGACTTGGCGTTCTTGTGGGTTTCAGCGTTGGAGGAATTGTTGTTTACCAGATTCTTTATTCAGAAGTGGGAGAACACATCAGTGAATACGCCACGATGAAGGCAATGGGATATAACGATCGGTTCATCGTGGCGATCATCATTCAAGAATCGGTGATTCTTGCGAGCCTGGCTTTTCTGCCGAGCCTGATTGTTTCAGCACTGCTTTACAGAGTTCTGATGCAAGCTACAGGCTTGCTGGTAGTGATTTCGTTCAGTCGGGCTGCCCTGGTGTTCACTATGACCCTGCTGCTTTGTTCAGGCTCAGGCTGGCTGGCCACAGCAAAATTAAGACGCCTTGATCCGGCGGATGTGTTCTGATCATGACCGAACAAACTCCACTGGTCGAAATCAAGGATTTGAATCACTGGTTCGGTGATGGAGATCAACGCAAACAAGTGTTGCGTTCAATCAACCTCACAGTTCAACCAGGCGAAATCACAATTCTTCTGGGTCCTTCCGGATCAGGTAAAACCACATTGCTGACAATGGTTGGTGGATTACGCTCCGCGCAGGATGGCAGTCTGAGGATCTTCAATGAGGAATTACGGCAAACATCGAAGGCCAATCTCACAAGACTGCGCCGCAAAGTGGGGTTTATTTTTCAGGCTCACAATCTGATGCCGTATCTCAACTCTCAACAGAATGTTCGGCTCGGACTGGAAGTTGTTCCTGAATGGCTAGAGAGAGGGCAGGCTGCCATGAATGATCGCTGCAACGAGGTGCTTGGACAGGTGGGCCTTGGAGAACGCCTTGAGTACTTCCCTTCGAAACTTTCGGGTGGACAGAAGCAACGCGTGGCGATTGCCAGAGCGCTTGCCACTTCACCCAAGCTGCTGCTTGCCGATGAACCCACAGCCGCTCTCGACAAGGAGTCCGGACGCGATGTGGTGGATCTGTTCAGAACCCTGGCCCGTGACAACAAAACCGCGATCGTGATGGTGACCCATGACAACAAAATTCTCGACATCGCCGATCGGATCGTGAAACTCGAACAGGGCTCGCTGGTGGAATGAAGCCGCTCTGATGTCTCCAGCAAGGTTCATCGAGGAACCACATCGGTGGCATCGTTGAGAACTAGCGTGCAGACCGATGAATGCGAGGCCTGCTGACAACCTTCCGTGGATCGCAGTCCCCTGAGGAATGGAAGGCCTGCGTGAGTCTGGTCGGAGCGGCATTGGCCTTCAGCCTGATGACCGTCTGCGTCAAGCACCTCGGAGGCCGCTTGCCTGTGGCTGAGGTCGTGCTGATTCGATCGCTGATCAGCCTCGTGATCACGCTCACCATGTTGAGGCGACTGGGAGTGTCCCCCTGGGGCTATCAGAGGGGATTGCTGCTGGTGAGAGGTGTGCTCGGCACTGGAGCACTACTGATGTTTTTCCAGGCTATTTCCAGCCTGCCTCTGGCCGCAGCAACCCTTCTTCAGTACACCTACCCGACCCTCACGACGGTTTGCGCCTGGGCCTTGCTGCGGGAACCGATCCGCAAGCGCATTAGCCTGGCGATCCTGCTGGGGCTATTCGGTGTCCTGCTTGTGGTGCAGCCCGAATGGGCAGGACAGTCGATGGCTGGACTTCCACCGCTCTCAGCACTGATCGGACTTGGCGGAGCCCTGTTAACAGCGCTCGCTTACGTGAGCGTCCGCCAACTTTCTGTGCGGGAGCATCCTCTGGTGATCGTGTTCTATTTCCCACTCGTCTCCGTCCCGGCGACGTTGCCTTTACTGGTGAACAATCTGGTGCTGCCAACGGGAAGCGACTGGCTGTGGTTACTGGGCGTCGGTCTACTCACGCAGATTGGGCAGGTTTGGCTGACCGAAGGCCTGGCGGCTCTGCCTGCGGCGCGCGCAACCTCAATCAATTACGTGCAGGTCGTGTTCGCCACCCTCTGGGGTGTGTTGATCTTTGCTGAACCGGTAACCGGCACCGTCATCGTCGGTGCGCTTTGCGTGCTCGGCGCCACGCTGATCAGCCTCAGCGCCAAACAACGTCAGGCTGGATCGATCGCCAGTGGATAAGTGATCCAGGTCTGCGAACTGCCGTCATCGGAACCACTCGGCAACGCCAAACGCCAGCTCTGGCCGCGTTCACCTCGCTCAAGAAACAGCTCGAAGGGACTATCGACCTTGACCGCATCTCCGGGCAATCGCCAGTCGAAACGGCCGACGAGATGCACTCCTTTCTGATCACCAATGCTCAAACTCTCCTGCTCCTCCAGACGGACCCTGGTCACCTCGGGAACCCCGGAAGCCTCGAGGTCCAATGACTGCGCAATGGCACTCTGAGTGAGCTGAATCTGCTGACCAAGAGCGCTGAGGATCACACCTCGAGGAGGTTGATCACCCAGTGAGCAGGAGCTCAAACCCAGACTGATCAGACAAACCAGCACGACGCTCAAAAGCCATCTTCGCAAGAGGACTAATGATTGAGTCACAGCAAAACGTCGTGAACTGTCGGGCTGGTTGAAATCTGAAATCTCGATGACCTGGATGCCAATCATTGGTGGAGTCTGGAGTAATCATCCTGGCAGAACCACTCCAGGCTAGTAGCAGCAGAAATGCTAGAACCGCAGACTTCTGTTTAAAGACGACATAACCCCAGTTTCGTCATCTTGCAACAGCTAGTTGTTGGCTGAGGCAGCAGCCATGTTCCGCTCCCTGTTGAACATAAACAGACCAAACGAAAAAGCAAATGAAATAGCAAATGTTACTGCGATGTAGAGATACCAGAACTTCATTTTCAACCGAATACCTTCGGCCGCATAGAACACAAATGATGCGATCAACACAAGGGTGAGATCAGCAGCAATAAAACCTGCAGAAGCATTGGCCCAGACCCCCTGCGAGAACAAATTAACGATTTCAATAGGGTCTGTTAAGCCAAGGGCTTCTGTTTCTTGAATGAACTGATAGATGCAATACCAGGGCCACGCAATACCAGCAAGTGCTGTAGCCCCATAAAGGCCAAGTCGTAACTTTGCCATGTTTCAGAAATTAATAAACCACAATCCCACAGCAAAAGCACCAATCAGGTGACGAAAGCTACAAAGACTAAGCAGGACATAGATTCATCTACGGATTCATCAAAAAAGTCATTCCAAGACCACTTCAATCACAAACAGTTAATGGTCTGAACCTGCCCAAAGCCCTTCGTGAGAGCCATGCAGAGGGTGACCAGGATGCTGACGGCCCTCTGCGTAATAGAGCTTTTCAGCCATCAGATCACCAACCAATGGGCGTGCCTCCGACTTCACAGGAAAAGCCATCAGAACGAGAGCAGCAAGAGAAGCAAAGAATTTCATATTCAGTCACAGTGCAAGATGTTGAAGCGACCGACGTCGTCGATCAAAGGCAAAGTTCCAGAATCTCCAGCCAGGATTAGCTGCACGAAGCGACGCGAAAGGCCTGACTCCAAACGGCAAAGAGAAAGTGGGGTTATGTTATTCACAGAAGATCACAACCAACTGATTCTTTATACTCCAGCTTTAGATGAACTTGAAGTGTGGAGAGCCGCCATCGGAGGTACGGTCGGCATTCTTAAGGATGATCTCCAATGCACAATCCCCAGCCATAGAACATTGGAATGGGCACAGATCAGTCAGAGAACCTGAAATAGGCAATCATAGTTGATCGATAATGAATACCGCCTAATTGCTGCTGAAGATGATTCTCAAAAGCAAACAAATACTTTTTGACGTTGATTCTCACTTGCAGACAAATCAGCACCAATGTTCGGCCTTTACCCATTTCTGAGCAGCAAGAATGATCTACAACAAATCAATCATGTAGGGAGATCAATGATGACTGACCCAGCAATTGCACAAGGAATCACAAGCATTTCCAGAGGTTCAGGCAGACGCATAACGTCCGAGCCAATGTCACAGCAGCAGCTGGGCCCGATGCAGGCTCGAATAAAGCAGAAAAGGCAATCGGCGGCTACCGGCATGGCGACCGCCATCTGGTTTAGCGAACACGACCTGGCTGATTACACCCTTAGGGTCCGTCAAGAGGGCCAGCAGAAGCAGACTTATGCTGCACTAGCTGGTGATCTGATTTCAAGACGTCAGACGGTTGAAATCAACACCATTCAGCCATCGCGCCAGCACTGGAACAAAACCGAGTCTTTGATCTCAAAAGCGTTCCATTTCGAGGCTGATATCCCGGCATCGATTCAGCAGTTGTACCGAAGGGCTGAAGACAGTCAGGAGCTGCGCAAACCGACGATGTTTGTCGATCCCGCTGTCGATGCACAAGAACAATCGGAGCACAAGGCGGCTGATCGGCTCGGACCCATGACATGCGCCACAAATCAGCCTGCCGCATTGATGATCATCGACGCAGAACGACGAAAAGACGAAGCGAATATGGCCAAACTGGCAGGACGAAGGAATCACAATGGGCAAGATTGTCCGAACGCACCGACACACATAGGCACATCAAAAACAGACCGAAACATTTTTTGCTCAACATCTTTAGCAGCGCTTGATACCGTTCAAGCGGGTCGTTCATGAAATCATTGTGACCGCTATTAAACTTCTAGAGATTTACCAATGAACCGCATTAACAAGGGCACTATGCACAGACATACCGCAAATTCAGGAAAGAAAACAATTCAAACCAAATCCAGACCACCTCATCACGATCCCTGGACTGGGTACGAGTCCCCTCAACGGCGGCGCTACCTACGGAGCCTTAACGATCCGGAGCAATCAGAACAGAATCAGCCCGCCTGAAGCCATGGTTACAGAAGTGCTCTTTGGCAACTATTTCCAACCTGCTAGGCAAGCGAAATAGACGCGCTTTTTAATTAAGGCTATCAGGCATTGATCAATGCTCTAATTCACCTATTCTGCTCTAAATTGAGTATGTCGCTGAATTTTTGGAATCGGCCACTACTCAACTGACAGGGGAGTTTCATGATCGGCTGGCTTCAGGGTGAACGGATCCAGATCTGGGAGCAGGGAGGCCGCAGGGGTGTTGTCGTCGCCTGTTCAGGGGTCGGCTATGAGGTGCAGCTGACCAAACGCGACCAGGAGGCTCAAACAGGTGGCAACTGCACTCTCTGGATCCATCAAGTTCAGCGAGACGACGGCTCGACACTCTTCGGATTTCACCAACAAAGGGACCGTGATCTTTTTCGCACTCTGATTGCAGTGAATGGCGTAGGCCCCCAGATGGCACTCTCCCTACTCGATTGCTGCTCGGCACCAGAACTGGTCTTGGCGATCATTGAAGGAGACCTGAAGCGGCTGACGCAGGCTCAGGGGGTCGGCAAGCGCACCGCCGAGCGGATCGCGGTGGAACTCCGAGATCGCCTTGGCTCCTGGGCACCCGAGGCCAATGAGGCATCACTGTCCATCGTTGATCGCAGCGACGTGAAAGCCCTTCCGATTCAGCCCGATTCCCTACAAGAGCTGCAACTCACCCTCGAGACTCTCGGCTATGAGGACCTCGAGATTCGTCGGGCCATGCGTGCTGTTGCCAGCAGTTCCGAGGTGCCTAAAGACAACGACAGTGAAGGATGGCTGCGTGCCAGTTTGCGTTGGCTCAGCGAATCGGCTTAAGGGGACCGCGGGAAGGTAAGTTGGTTCTTTGCTCTGTCAGGGCCAGACGCCGCGCATGTCGCTCGATACCACCGAAAAGCAGCAGCTGATCAACACCCACCAGACCCATGCCACCGATACCGGGTCGGCTGAGGTACAGGTGGCCATGCTGAGCGAGCGCATTTCGAAGCTCAGCAGCCACCTCCAGCAGAACACCCACGACTACTCATCCCGTCAGGGACTGTTGAAGATGATCGGCCGCCGCAAGCGCCTGCTCAGCTACGTGAGAGGCAAGAGTGAGCAGCGCTACACGAGCCTCATCGCCAAACTGGGGATCCGCGGCTGAAACGCATTCCCGAATCTGCATGAACCATGGCTGAAAAGCGCGATCCTCTTCCCTTTGAACCGCGTCGTTCAGCTCCAGAGACCAACCGGAATCAAGCGATTCCCAAAGAAGTGGCCAATAGGATGGCCCGACGCGTTGCCATTGCCACAGGGGTTCCTTCCTTGATGGGGATGGCCGTTTTTGTGATCAGCTATCTCGTGGTGAGTCGGGGCATTCTCGATGTTCCTCCGAGCCTTACCCTCTTGGGCTCGGGATTCTTCTTTCTGTTGGGCCTGGTCGGCCTGAGCTACGGGGTTCTATCCGCAAGCTGGGAATCCCAGCCGGGAACACTGCTGGGATTAGAGCACCTGAAGCCGAACCTGCAACGTCTGCGCAGCTCTGTTAAAGCCCAGAAACAGGCCTGATCCGGTACCGGTTCACCGTTAACTCATTAATGGGTCGCTGCAGCTGACGGAGAAAGCGCTGTTCTGCAGATGTTGCTGAGCCGCGGCCACATCCTTCACACAGAACTGGGGGCCAAGGCGCACATAACGCACTTCAGGGCCTCTGCGTACGGCAGCCACGACGGGAACGCGAACGCCCAGCTCATCCTGCTCTGGACGATGGGCCTGAAGGCATTCTCTCAGTTTGTGCTGAACTGCCACGTCCGAAGCCTGATCGGGATCCAGCTCCACCAAAAGCAATCGCAGATCATCGATCGCGCGGCAGTCATCCACGATCAACTGCACGCGTTCATCGCGACGATCCACAGCGGCCCAAACCAGGAGCCTGGCCTCGGCCAAGAGGTGATCGGAGAGCCTTGCATAACTTTTCGGGAACACCACGGCTTCACAGGAGCCGGTGAGGTCCTCAAGCTGAAGAATCGCCATGCGGTCACCTTTTCGGGTGGTGACCTGACGCATCTCACTCACCATGGCGATGGCACTGACTTTCGCCTTGTCGGCCTGCTCTTCCAGACTGGCTAGTCCGATCGGTGCCAGCAGACGGGCGGGTGCTGTGAGCTGCTTAAGCGGATGGTCGGAGAGATAGAAGCCCACCAGGTCCTTTTCGAGCTTCAGTTTTTCGCTGGGGTGATAGTCCTTCACAGGAGCTGCCTTTGGAGCAAGGCTGAGATCTGTGCTGGCGTCGGTTTCATCCTCTGCGGGGCCTGCCATTAGATCAAACAGATTGCCCTGTCCGCTGGCACGGTCCCGTGCCCGGGATCCGGCCCAGTCGAGCAGGAGATCAAGATCAGCAATTAATTGTGCGCGGTTGGCCTCTGGCTCCAATGCGTCGAGTGCACCGCAGTGAATCAGCGATTCCAGGCTGCGCCGGTTGAGCACGCTGGAGGGAACCCGGTCACAGAGATCAGCGAGTGACTGGAACACCCCATCGGTTTCTCGGGAGCGAATCAGGGCACGGATCGCACCATCACCGAGATTGCGCACCGCAGACAGTCCAAAGAGGATGCGGCTGTCCCTGGGAGTGAAGTCGGTTCCCGAGGCGTTCACATCAGGCGGCATCACTTCGATGCCCATGGCGTTGCAGTTGGAGATGTAGCGCTGAACCTTGTCGCTGGCTCCGGCATTCACCGTGAGCAGCGCTGCCATATACGCCACCGGATAATGCGCCTTGAGGTAGGCCGTTTGGTAAGTCACCGCTCCATAGGCCGTGGAATGGCTCTTGTTGAAGCAGTACTCAGCAAACAACACCATTTGGTCGAACAACTCATCAGCGACCTTGGTGTCAACGCCACGCTCTGTCGCTCCCTTCACGAAGATGCCGCGATGCTTCTGCATCTCCGAAACTTTCTTCTTGCCCATTGCCCGACGCAGAAGATCCGCTTCTCCAAGGGAGTAGCCGGCCAAGTCCTGCGCGATGCGCATGATCTGCTCCTGGTAGACCATGATCCCGTAGGTTTCGCTCAGAATCGGCTCCAGCGTGCTGTGGGCGAAGTCGATCGCTTCGCGGCCGTGCTTGCGGTTGATGAACTTTGGAATCAGGCCAGCATCAAGGGGGCCCGGTCGGTAGAGAGCCAGGATCGAGGAGATGTCTTCCAGGGATGAGGGCTTCAGATCACGCACGATCTGACGCATCCCTGTGGACTCGAGCTGGAAGATACCCTCGAGGTCACCACGGGCCAGAAGATCGAAGGTCCCCTCATCTTCAGGGGGCAACTGATCGGGATCGATCCGGGTGCCACTGGTCTGTTCAACAAGCTCCAGGGTCTTGTCGATCATCGTGAGGTTTTTGAGGCCAAGGAAGTCCATCTTCAGCAGACCCATCGACTCCACGTCTTCCATGAAGTACTGGGTGATCACCTGACCATCGTTATTGCGCTGTAGAGGAACCAGTTCATCGAGAGGGTCAGCGGCAATGACAACGCCAGCGGCATGGACGCCAAAGGTTTTGTTGGTTCCTTCGATGCGCATGGCCATGTCGACCCAGCGCTTCACGGTGGGATCCTTCTCGTACCGCTCCTTGAAGTCGGGATTGGGCGACTCCTCGCCAATCATGGCCTTGAGCTTGGCTGGTTTGCCCCTGACCACGGGAATCAGCTTGGCCAGCCGGTCCGCATCGCCGTAGGGAATATCCAGCACCCGGGCCACATCCTTCAACACGGCCTTCGAGGTCATGCGGTTGAACGTGATGATCTGAGCCACCTTTTCATCGCCGTAGCGTCGCGTGACGTAATCGATCACCTCGCCACGGCGCTCAATGCAGAAGTCGGTATCGATATCAGGCATCGACTTGCGTTCCGGGTTCAGAAAGCGCTCAAACAACAGGCCGTTACTCACAGGATCGATGTTGGTGATCCCGAGCGCATAGGCCACCAGTGAGCCTGCAGCCGAACCACGACCCGGACCCACAGGGATGCTTTGTTCGCGGGCAAAACGGATGTAATCCCAGACAACCAAGAAATAGGTGGGAAAGCCCATCTGTTCCATGATCTTGAGTTCGTGCACCATCCGCTCGGCGTACACCTCCTCGATGGTGTCTGCCGCTGTCAGGCCAAGACGGTCACGCAGGCCCTGCTCGGTGACCTCACGTAGATAGGTGACAGGGGTATGGCCATCAGGAATCGGAAAACGGGGCATCTGATAGCGGCCCAGGATGTCGTAGTCCTCGACTTTTTCTGCAACAGCAACGGTGTTGGCAATCGCTTCCTGCACCACCTCAGGCTCGAGGTGATCGGCGAAAAGATGTCCCATCTCCTCTTCCGATTTGAGATATTCAGTGCCGGTGTAGCGAAGACGCTTTTCGTCGCTGATCAGCTTGCCTGTAAGCACACACAGCAAAGCATCATGGGCCTCCACATCATTACGGGTGAGGTAGTGGGCATCGTTAGTGGCTACAACCTTGATGCCCAATTCACTGGCAATCTTGACGATCTCCACATTGACGATGCGATCTTCTGGAGACCCGTGATCCTGAATCTCTAGGTAGAAGTCATCACCGAAAACGCTCTGATACCAGCGGGCAACATCGCGGGCCACATCAGGTCGTTCACGCATAATCGCCTGCGGAATCTCACCGCCCAGGCAGGCCGTGGCAACAATCAGACCTTCGGAATACTGAGCGAGCAGATGCTTATCAACGCAGGCGCGTGAAAAAATTCCTCGGCCACGCATGCCACGCAGGTGACTAATGCTGGTGAGCTTGACGAGATTGCGATACCCGACGGCATTTTTGGCAAGCACCACCAGGTGATATCGACGCTCCTTCTTGGGTTGTGGGTCATCAATCGAACCATTGATGACGTACATCTCATTGCCGATGATCGGCTTCACACCACTGCCCTTGCAGAGCTTGAGCAGCTCGACAGCGCCGTACATCACCCCGTGATCGGTGAGAGCCAGAGCAGGCATTCCCAGCTGCTTGGCACGTTCCACCATCTGAGGCAGCTGAGAAGCTCCATCCAGCAGGCTGTAGTCGCTGTGGTTGTGAAGGGGGACGAATGCCATGCACCCAGCCTAGGCGCATGCGCAAGATGCAGTGCATAGGCCACCCAAGCAACACCAGATGCGGTGCCGCCCTGACTGAATCGTTGTTGTCAAGCCGGCACTAGCCCAGCTTCAGGCCTGGACTTCATCACTTCCGCCGCCTGCTCGTATTGATGGGCTACTTGCAACAGACGGGGCTCTTCCAGCACATTGCCAATCAACTGCACGCCAATCGGTAGACCGCCTGCATCGAAGCCACAGGGGACACTGATGGCCGGAAGGCCGGCGAGATTAGCCGGAATAGTGAGCAGATCCGCTAAGTACATGGCCAGGGGATCATCCGCATGGGCACCGTTCCTGAACGCGGTACTCGGAGCTGTGGGTGTCAACAGAACATCCACCGACTGGAAGGCCGTATCAAAGTCGCGCCGGATCAGTGTTCTCACCTGCTGAGCTTTCTTGTAGTAGGCATCGACATAACCGGCTGAAAGGGCATAAGTGCCGATCAGAATCCGCCGTTGCACCTCACTGCCGAAACCCTGCGCACGACTTTTAGCCGTCATAGCCGCCAGAGATGTTGCATCCTCGGCTCGATAGCCGTATTTCACGCCGTCGTAGCGGGCGAGATTGGCGGATGCCTCCGAGGGCGCGATCACGTAATAGGTGGCGATGCCATCATTGAAGCGAGGGCAGCTCACATCCACCAGTTCAGCGCCGAGAGCCTTGAGCTGATCTGCTGCGGCCAGCACCGACGCTTTCACTTGTGGGTCCAATCCGTCCTGGTCGAAGCACTCAGTAACCAGACCGACTCGCAATCCTTTGACCGGAGTAGCAAGGGCAGAGGTGTAGTCAGGTACTGGGACATTCAGACAGGTCGAATCGCGAGGATCAGCGCCTGCCATGACCTGAAGCAGTTCGGCGGCATCCGCCACCGATGAGGTGAAGGGTCCCACCTGATCAAGGGAGCTGGCGAAAGCCACCAGGCCGTAGCGACTGACACGCCCGTAGGTGGGCTTGAGGCCAACCACCCCACAGAAGGATGCGGGCTGACGAATCGAACCACCGGTGTCGGAGCCGATGGAGGCCAAGCACTCGCCGGCGGCAACAGCAGCTGCACTGCCACCGGAACTGCCTCCAGGCACATGCTCAGGATTCCAGGGATTGGCGGTGGCACCGAATGCGGAGGTTTCGGTTGAGCCACCCATGGCGAATTCATCCAGGTTGGTCTTGCCCAGAAGAACCGCTCCGGAGGCCCAGAGCCGATCGGTCACCGTGGATTCATAAGGAGGCACAAACTGCTCAAGCATGCGACTGGAGCAGGTGGTGCGCACTCCCCTGGTACAGAGATTGTCCTTAATCCCGAGAGGGATCCCAGCCAGTGAAGGCAGATCCTCGCCGGCACATCGAGCCTCATCAATGCGATCGGCATCGGCTCGCGCACGCTCTGCCGTGACTTCGAGAAAGGCGTGCACGCTGGGGTCAACCGCATCAATCCTGGCCAAGTGATGATCGGTGAGTTCCCTCGCGGACACCTCTCCGTTAGCCAGTTGCTGACGCCATTCGGCGATCGCCATGGTCAGGATTTGCGTGCAGATGAGACGCTATCAGTCAGATGTGTTCGGATCGAACGCGCTCAGCCTTCAGATTCGATCGTGAACGGTTCGGAACGACGACAACGCACGAAGGAATGGTCCAGTGAAGCAGGCGATTCCGAAGCCACATCACTAAGAAATGCCTGCAGCTCCCTCTCCAGGGTGGAGCGGCGCACGAAGGGACCGAACCAATAGGTGACATCTGGGCCGTGGGTCTGAACCCTGGCCCACCAAGCCATTCCTAGACCGTTGGCAAGCGAGCGCATCGGTCGGTTCAGAGGGCCCATGGCGGAGCGATATAGACAAGGTCATTGTGCACTGATTCACCGTTGGCGGAAGGATTCCAACCATCGCTGTTCAGAGTCCCTGAAGTTCACCGCACTGCATTCAGAGATCAATGCTGCCTTCAAAGCGTGGGTCCGCAGTCTGCTGGAGACGTTCAATCTGCAGATCAATCCTTGGTTCCTCGAGCGGTGAATGAGAAGATTCAGGTTCGCCTGATGGCTGCATCCCAGTGGTATCCGATGCTTCCGCAGGTGATGTTTCTGCCGGTGATGCCTCAGCTGTTGATGCGTCAGCGGAGGGTCCAGCAAGCGCTCCGTTCTTTGAAACCTGCAGTGGCTCCGACGGCGGAGGGGAGAGCTGGGGCCGCACGATGCGTGGAGAGGGGTTCTGGCCCTGAAGCCCCTTCATCCAGCCTCGACGTGCCACCTCATATAGGCAGAGGGCGGTCGCAACGGAAGCGTTCAAACTGGGCGTCACACCACGCAACGGGATACGAATCAACTGATCGCAATGCCGACGGGTGAGCATGGACAGTCCCTGCCCCTCGGAACCGGTGACCACCACCAGCGGGCCTTCCAGATCAACTTCTTCAAGGGTCTGATCACCTTCCTCGGCAAGACCGACCACGCGATAACCAGCATCCTTGAGGGTTTCCAGAGAGCGATTGAGATTGACAACCCGCGCGACAGGCAAATGCTCCAGTGCTCCGGCCGCAACTTTGGCCACGGATCCTGTAAGACCTGCACTGCGGCGCTGAGGCAGAACCACTCCGTGGGCTCCTAAGGCTTCAGCGGAACGAACGATCGCACCCAGATTGTGGGGATCGGTGAGGCCATCGAGGGCCAGGAGCAGTGGAGGTTCATTGAGCTCACCGCAGCCATCGATGAGATCAGGAAGATTCAGGGTGTCCGCTGCAGCGGTCTGCAGAGCAATTCCCTGATGAACTGCACCACCGGTCATCTGGGCCAGACGCGCCCAGGTGACCTCCTCCACCAGAACTCCGGAGGCCTTGGCATCCCGGAGAAGCTGCAGGAATTTCGGAGCACTGCGCATCTCAGTGGTGCACCAAATGCGATGGATCGGACGACCAGCCTCCAGTGCTGCTTGTGTGGCATGCCGGCCCCAGAGCAAGTCATCCGCCACGGGATCAGTCCCATGGGGAGCCGCTTCCCCACGAGGTTGTTCTAAAAGCTGCTGACGGTCATGGTGTTCGGGACGTCCAGGACCGAGGCTGCGGGAATCGCCATCACTGAAGCGACGGCCTCCAGGACGACGTTCCGCAAAACGCCTGTCTTGAGAACGACGCCCCTTAAAGCGCTGATCACCTTCGCGGCGATCCTCGAAACGCCTGTCTTCAAAACGCCGGTTTTCACCACGACGTTCACCATCACGACGGTCACCATCACGGCGATTATCAAAGCGCTTTTCACTGAAACGCCGATCTTCGGAGCGGCGATCGTCAAAGCGGCCGGCACCCTGACGGCGTGGTTCAAATCGCCGGTCCCCTTCACGCCGATCGACCCGGCCAGCAGGTCTTGATGCCTCTCTGGGGCCGCCTCGAAACGCACCATTCCTGGACGGTCCGCGTGCTCGGAACTCTCCATCACGTGATCCACGCCAGGGCGTCTCAGCGCGACTGTCTTCGGCCTCCCGCCTCCGAGACCCTGTCGGACTGCCATCCACTCTTGGACGACGACCACGAGGCCCGCCACGAGACGGTCGACCGCCTGCGGAATCACCACCACGGGAGGGCCGGCCGGGGCGGCGATCAAAACGGGAGCTCATGGGATCGATGGTTATGACAGGGCGGATTCGGTCTCCTCGAGTCGATCCAGAAGCTGGGCAAGCCGCGTCGGATTCTGCAAAAAGAGCCAGCCAACCATTGTCTCAAACCCCGTGGCCTTTCCATAGGCCGCAGGGTCGGCCCCACGTGGGCCACGGCCGGCACGATTGCGGCCACGACGCACAAGATCTTTCTCCTCCTCAGTGAGCCAAGGCTCAAGCCGCTTGAGAGCAACTGCCTGGGCCTCGGCACGAACCTCAGCCACCACTGCCTGGTGCAGATCCTTGGATCGTCCCGCCTGTCGGCAATGCCGCAAACGCTGATGCAGTTCCCAGACGGCATCCCCGAGCCAGGCGAGCTGCAAGGGGCCGAGATCAGTGGAGCCTGCCGGAAGGGAGTGTTGCTGCCGGATCCAGTCGCTCAAGCAGCCAGCTGGGTGTAAGCCGTCTGAAGATCATCCACCAGATGGAGGAACGATTCCAGTCGGACCAGTTTCACGGTCTGGGTGACACGGGCATTACCAACCACCACGAAGCTGCGCTTGGCGTCTTTGCATTGTTTGGCCAGCTGCACCAAAGCGCCCAGACCTGAGGAATCGAGAAAGTCGATTTTGCTCAGATCAAAGACAGCTGGGAAGGCATTGGCCTTCAAAACATCCATCACGTAAGTGATGAACTGCTTTTCGGAGTAGGCATCCAACTGTCCGGTGAAGTGAAACACCAGGCAGCCATCCTTCTGCTCAAAGCCTCCACGGAGCGAAACCGTCAGTCGCTGCAGTTCAGTGATGAGACCAGACCCCCCATGTTGCGTTGTCGTCGTGCGAAGTGTAGTGATGCTCTTCGAGACAGACCACGCATCAACGTCGATCTGACATCAGCGAAACGAAACGGGCGAAATGATGGTCAGCATCGTGTGGACCAGGACTGGCCTCAGGGTGATATTGCACACCAAACAGCGGCTGCTGCCGATGGGCCATGGCTGCCACGGTGCGGTCATTGAGATTGAGATGAGTCACCTCGATGCTGTCGGCAGGAAGACTCGCCGCATCTAAGGCAAAACCATGATTTTGACTCGTGATCTCCACCTGCCCGGTGGTTCCACAGGGATGGTTCAGACCGCGATGCCCATAGCCGAGTTTGAAGGTGGTGCCCCCCAGGGCCAGTCCGAGAATCTGATGGCCGAGGCAGATACCGAACAATGGAAGATCCCGCTGCTGGATCAGACCGCTGGCCAGAGCAATTCCGTCACTGACGGCGGCCGGATCACCCGGTCCGTTGGACAGAAACACACCTTCAGGCTTGCAAGCCATCACGCTCTGCAGGTCAGACGATGCCGGCATGACTGTCACATCACAACCATGACTGACCAATCGATCGAGGATGGCGCGCTTAATGCCGAAATCGATCGCGACAACGCGGTACGGACTCTCAGGCCGGCCACTTTGCAAGCGTCGGTCGAAATCAACAGCACAGGGAGCGTTCCAGCCATAGGAAGTGGTTGTCGATACCCGGTCGGCGAGATTCAGGCCTTCCATCGAGGGCGCTGAACGCACCACCTCAAGCAGCTCAGCAGGCGAGCGACCATCGGAGCTAATCACCCCGTTCATGGCACCTGTTTCACGCAGATGGCGAACCAGGGCGCGGGTGTCGATGCCGTTGATGCCGACAACGTCATGGGTCTCCAACCAGTCCTGCAGGCTCTGACGCGAGCGCCAGTTGCTGGCTACCGGTGACAACTGTCGGGCGATCAGACCTTGGGCATGCGGCTGATCTGCCTCCTGATCATCGGGATTGACCCCGGTATTTCCCAGCTCCGGGTAGGTGAAGGTGACCAGCTGTCCGGAATAGCTGGGGTCGGTCATCACCTCCTGGTACCCGGTCATGCCGGTGTTGAAAACAACCTCACCGACCACGCTGCCGCTGGCGCCACAGGGCAGTCCAGAAAAAACCGTGCCATCGGCGAGCACCAGCCATGCCGACTCACTAGATGAAGCAGCCATCAGCTGACGAATCTCCTCAACAACGCTGGAGTCCTCATCCTCCCTCGGCGGGGGTCAGCCCCAGGCGCAACTGCTCAAAACGCTCCCAGGCAAGGCCATCACGCAGAGCGGAAAGTGCTCGCTGGGCACCGGACTTCAGATCTGTCTCCACACCAGCCACCCAAAGCACCAGAGCGCAGTTGAAGGCAACCACTTCGGCCTGGGCTTGAGTGCCTCTCCCCTGAAGCAAATCACTCAGGATCGCCTGATTGCATGCAAGATCTCCGCCGCGCAGCGCTTCGAGCGGTGCCTCCTGAAGACCGAGATCTCCTGGTGAGATGGATTCTGAACGCAGCATTCCCTTTTCGAGAATGCGCAGGGAATTGGGTCCAGCAAGCGACGCTTCATCCAGACCGCCGGAACCATGCACCACGACGGCCCTTTCCTGGCGAAGACTCAGCAGTGCCTCCGCCATTGGATCCAGGAGGTCTTTAGTGGCCACGCCCAGCACCTGCCCGTTGGGTCTTAGGGGATTTACGAGGGGGCCTAACAGATTGAACACAGTGCGCACGCCAAGACTGCGGCGAAGTGGCGCCAGGTTCACCAGAGCCGGATGCCATGCCGGCGCGAACAAGAAAGTCACTCCTGCCTGAGAGAGAGCCTCCACCACCTGAACAGCAGGTGCCTGCAGATACAAGCCGAGGCCTTCGAGCACATCCGCTGAGCCGACCTTGCCGCTGGCGCTTCGATTGCCATGCTTGGCCACATGGGCGCCGCAGGCTGCGGCTGTGAAAGCCACGGCGGTGGAGATGTTGAAGGTGTCCGCCCCGTCACCCCCAGTGCCGCAGGTATCCACCATCAGCAGTTCCGGGCGTGCCCCTGGCAAAGGACAAGCTGCACGCAACACAGCCGCCATGGCACCGAGTTCGCCGCCATTGACACCACGTGCCCGTATGGCAGCCAAAAAAGCCCCTGTCTGCACAGGCGTGAGCTCCTCGGAGAGCCAGGCCCTCATCAATGCTGCTGCCTGGTCAGGAACGAGCACTCCGCCATTCAGCAGAAGCTCGAGTGTCTGAGGCCAGGAAACGGATTGGGAGACCATGAGAAAGAGAGGCCTTGAGCCTGGGGATCGACGAACAGAAAAAAGCCCGGGTGCAGATGCACTCCGGGCCGGGTGATGGGGACATCAACACTATCCCTTAAAAAGGATGCGATGGCCAGTTCGACGCCAATCTCAACCGTTCCAACGTCTTGATCCTCTCCTAAGGATTAGCTCAATGCCTAGGTTGTTTGTTGTTCAGGGTTCGCGATGGCCGCTTTCCGCCTCGATCTGATCGGCCGCTACCTGAAACCCCATCGACGCACGGTGCTGATGGGTGCGATCGCTCTGGTCGTGGTGAATATGCTCAGCGTCACCATCCCCCTCGAGATTCGACGGGTGATCGATGACCTTCAGGAAGGTTTCGCCTTCTCCGATGTGCTTGCTCAGGCGGGCTGGATTGTGCTGCTCGCTACGAGCATGGGAATAGCAAGGCTCATTTCGCGCCAGCTGGTCTTCGGAGTCGGGCGCCAAGTGGAAGTTGAACTTCGTCAAAAGCTGTTTGATCAGATGCTGCAGCAGGAGCCTGGATGGGTGCAGCAAATGGGCAGCGGTGAGGTGATCAGCCGTGCCACAAGCGATGTCGAGAACGTGAGGCGGCTGCTGGGTTTTGCAGTGCTGAGTCTGACGAACACCGTTCTCGCCTACGCCTTCACGCTGCCGGCCATGCTGGCGATTGATCCCGGTCTCACCATTGCTGCGATCTCCCCCTATCCGGTGATGCTCGGCGCCGTTCGCCTGTTCGGAGGCCGCATGATGCGAGAACAAAGGCGCCAGCAGGAAGCTCTTGCAGGTCTTAGTGAGCTGATCCAAGAGGACCTTTCAGGCATCGCAGCCATCAAGATCTACAGCCAGGAACAACAGGAGCTGAATGCGTTCAGTTCTCGTAATCGCGGATACCGCGATACGGCCATCCAGCTGGCACGCACGCGCAGCACCCTCTTCCCCCTACTGGAAGGGATCTCATCGATCTCCTTGTTGCTGCTGCTGGCACTCGGAAGCAGCCAGCTCCAGCAGGGCTCCCTGTCGATCGGCAGCATGGTCGCCCTGATCTTTTACGTGGGGCAACTGGTGTTTCCCACCGCTCTGCTTGGTTTCACGCTAAACACCTTCCAAACCGGACAGGTCAGCCTGGAACGCGTCGAGGAACTGTTGTCGCGCAGACCGCTGATCAGCGATCCGAACAAACCGGAGCATCTGGAACTACCGGTGCGCGGAGAGCTGGAAGCTCGCAACCTGCACATCCGCTACGACGGATCCGATTGCGACACGCTGAATGGCCTGAGTTTCCAAATTCGCTCGGGCGAACTGGTAGCCGTTGTCGGTCCAGTCGGTTGTGGCAAGACCACCCTGGCCCGCGCTCTGGGTCGCATGGTGGAAGTGCCAGACAATCAATTGTTTCTTGATGGGCATGACCTCACCAATCTGAGCCTGGACGACCTACGCGAACAGATCGCTCTGGTTCCCCAGGAGGGCTACCTGTTCACAAGCAGCCTTGCGGACAACCTGCGCTACGGCGAACCAGAAGCCGACATGGACCGGGTTGAGGCAGCGGCTGAACAGGCCCGCTTGCTTGGAGACGTGCGCGGATTTCCCGATGGGATGAACACCCTTGTCGGTGAACGAGGGATCACCCTCAGTGGAGGCCAGAGGCAGCGGACCGCCCTTGGCAGGGCTTTGCTGCTCAAGGCTCCTGTACTGGTCCTGGATGACGCACTTGCCAGCGTTGACAACAACACCGCAGCCGAAATTCTCGCCTCTGTGCGACGCCAAACGCAGCGCACGATTGTGATGATCAGCCATCAACTGTCGGCAGCGGCGGCATGCGACAGGATCCTGGTGCTGGATCATGGCCGCTTGGTGCAACAGGGACACCACTCCGATCTGATCAGGCAACAGGGCCTTTACCGCAGTCTTTGGGAACGGGAACAGGCGGCAGAACGGCTGGAATCGGTGGCCTGACGCAAAGGTTGCGCAACTTACGGGCGACAAACCCTCTTGCCTCGGCTTAGCTAGAGGCTCTGCTGCCGAACCATGACGTCAGGTACCCCTTTGTTGGTCCGCTGCACCCTGACGTTCGGGGATATCTACGGACAGATCTTGGCCTGGATGGCCGTGATCTTTGTGAGTCTTGCCGCAGGCTTAGCCCTCATGGGGTCTTCACGACCGGTGTTCGCCCTGGTGGGAGTCGGTTTGATTCTTGTGCTCAGCGTTCCGTTTCTACTGTTCGCCTTCGTCACCACACTGCTCAATCACATCCGCCTGGATCCGATGACATCTGCCTAGGGTTGCAAAACAGACAAAAATGTGATGCTGCCCAACTGGCTCACGGGTTCTCAGCAAGGACAATCAGACGGAAACAACGACGAACGTCACGTTGTTCTCGGCACGCCACTCAAGGCGCCGCTGATGGAAGACCAGGAGGAAATTGTTTTTGGCTGCGGATGCTTCTGGGGTGCAGAAAAGGGTTTTTGGCGTCTGCCGGGTGTTGTATCCACTGCAGTTGGGTACGCCGGCGGCCAAACTCCATCTCCCAGCTACGAGCAGGTCTGCAGTGGACGGACTGGACATACCGAGGTGGTCCGCGTGGTCTACAGCACCCCAGCCATCGACGTTAGCGATCTGCTCAAGCTGTTCTGGGAATGTCATGACCCTACGCAGGGGGACCGTCAGGGCAATGACCAGGGCAGCCAGTACCGATCGGCGATCTACACCACCACCCCCAGGCAGATGCAACTGGCCCTGACCAGTCGCGACTGGTATCAACAGGCCCTGACTCAGGCCGAACGGAACAGCATCACCACCGAAATCTCAGCTGACCGTACCTTCCATTTCGCCGAGAGTTACCACCAGCAATATCTGGCACGTCCCGGCAGCAGGCCCTACTGCTCGGCCATGCCCACAGGGATAAGTCTCGGCGACTTTGAATCAGCCAACTACCTCTTGCCCAGTCAAGTCTGGAGCCATTACGACTGGAGCATCAGTCACTGCGTCTTGCGTGGTGAGAACAGTCCGATCCAGCTGCAGACATGAATGACTCACTTCCCGACAGGGTGGTGATTGCCGTCATCGCACTGACGGTAGTCCTGGTCTTCGCCCTAGCCTTCTCCTTGAAACCCAGGCCAGATCAGGAGCGTCCATTTCTATGGCGCGATCCATCCCCTGCCCCTTCTGCACAGGTGAACGCTCCTCTGCCGAAGGGAACCCTGGCGATCTGACCACTTCCTCCCCTCTGGTTAAACCGACCTGGCAAGGTTGGGAGCGACTGGAACTCCTTGCGCGGCGTGCCGACCATTCCTGAGCCGAAGCCACCTCGACGTTTACATCCACTGCCGAGTGGCCTGGTGGAGCTTTACGGCCTGATCGCAGTGCTGGTGGTGCTAATTCCGGAGTGGATCGCTGATGGCACGTTGAGTCTTGGAGACAACAGACGACGTTCCACTTTGCCGGTCGCCTCAAGAGCCTGGAGAACACTGCCAGAGCTGCAGCTTGCCTCAATGAGTCTGTCATCGCTGCGTCAATTGGGCCGACAACTGCGACTTTGGGGGTATGCGGGCGACAGCCGTGACAAGCTCACAACAAGACTGCTAACACGCATTCGGCGACACACGAAGAGCGGGAATGCCTTGTGATAGCTTGCATCTGCCGTCGGGGCGTGGCGCAGCTTGGTAGCGCACTACTTTGGGGTAGTAGGGGTCGTGGGTTCAAATCCCGCCGCTCCGATGTCAAAGTTCAATCCAAAACAAAGGCTCCTCGTTTGAGGAGCCTTTTTTTATTGAATTCTCTGTAATCCGCTCAAAGCAAACAAAAACTACCCCGAATTAAGATTCTAAATATCTCTACTCAAGAGCATTTCATTTGCAGGGCAGATGGGTGATCACGAGATGGCGCTGACCGTCGATCTTGAGCCACCCCTCATCTCTGAGCAGACCGATGACCCTAGTCACCGTCACACGGGTGGTGCTCAGGGCACTCGCCATCTCCTGATGAGTCAAGCGCAGATTGAGGCGCAGTCCCTGCTCACAAGGCTGGCCATAATCCTGAGCAAGCAACTCCAGAAAACCTCTAACGCGCTCCTCAACTCGACGAAGCCCAAGTAGCGAGAGCAGGTACTCCGACTGCCGATGACGAAGCACAACCGCTCCCAGCAGATCATTGGCAAGGTCCTATGACTCACGCACCTCGCCCATCGTCATGCAAAGAAGATCCGAGTCGGCAAGGGTGACGGCCTCATAGGCCTGGACCGTGCTCAATGGCTCGCCGAAGGTCTCGTTGGGACCAGCCAGCCCCAGCAGTAGCTCATCTCCATGCACAGAAACCGCCCCGAGCTTCACCATGCCATTAACAACAAGCCACAACCTGTTTTTGTGAAGTGGCACCACGTTTCCCGCGGCGAGGTGCAAGCGATTTCGATTTTGAAAACTGGAGTCCAGAAGGCAGTGCCTTGCTTTTTGTGTTTTTGATTCTGTAGGAGATTCGACAGCACCGACTGACGATTCCCTACCGACGAGTGTATGGAGCGCAACATGACCTACCCAGACGAAGAGCCGGCAATCGAATCAATAAGGAGTGTTCAAAAGTATCGAAAGATCAGGGTAAAAATGACCAATCGACGGGTGTCAAACCTGGCAATGATCGATCAGGAGTACTGCGATTACTGACTAATCCGTTCAATCACTGGCCGCGACTTGCTGAGAATTTCAGTCTCAAGGGGAATCAAACCGAGCTCGGCAACCTGACCCTGGGCCTGGCTGCTCAGCATGAAGTCAAGAGCCGCTCTGACCGCCTGCGTGTTGTCGCCGTTTCCCGACCTGTAGGCCAGACCCCAGATCAGCGTGACGATCGGATAGGCACCCTGGGCCAAAGGGTTGGGGTTGCTGCCGGCAAGATTGAAATCCAGTTCGATGCCCTTGAGGGTCTGAGCGCTGGAGACGACACTGGGTCGCAGGAATTCTCCAGCTTTATTCTGCAAGGCAGCGGCCCTCAGACTGCCGCTGAGATGGGACACACCGAGATAGCCGATGGCTCCTCGCCTGTTTTCAATGGCAGCGGCAACACCGGAGTTCCCTTCTGCGGCGATCGCATTGGCTGCTGGCCAGCGAATCGATTGACCTGTCCCTAGCAACCATTGAGAGGAAAAAGCCTGCATCGACTGAGAGAAGGCCTCGGTGGTGCCAGAGGCATCTGATCGATGCACCCAGGTCAGAGCACCAGGCTTGCAGCCGAGCTGCTTCCAGTCGGTGATCCTGCCACTGGCCACCTGGACTGCCTGCTGTTGGGTCAGCTTCAGATCGCAGCCTGGCTGGTTGTATCCAAAAGTGATGGCTTCTGCAGCGATGGGAATCTGAACCACACCACGCCTCACCTTGGCCAGGTCCCTGGGCTGCAACGGGGCATCGGACACTGCGAAATCAACGGCCTGCCTGATCAGGGCCCATTGAGCCTCGGCTGAGCTAACGGGTCGAAAGCTGACCTCAGGACCGCCTGAACCAGTGATCTGTGCAAACCAGTTTCGATAGAGCCTGGAGGGGAGTGCGACGCCAACTGCGGTCAGAGACGAATCGGAGGAGGCGGAGACACCGGATCCCACAGCGAGCAGGAAGAACAGGATGAGAGCTTGCCTGGCAAAGCTCATGGGTGGCCTGGACGGAATCGACCTACCCCTAGCGGATTGCAGGTCCAGGCAGCGTTCATGAGCGCTGTTCGTGAGCGCTTAAGTGCGTTTGAACAGTGAATCAAGGCTTATGGGTGGACGCACCTGAAGGCAACCGCGTCGATGCCGAGTAACGCGTCAGCCATCGATTCACCCGCGACCGCTGACAGGACGGGACCTCCTCCAGTAAGTGCGAGAGCTCCAGTGCACCGAGTCGCTTGAGTTCGCGTACATCCACATGCCAGAGGCATTCTGCCTCGCGAATCAGGCGCGCCCAAGTCCGTACCTGCTGCCAGCGCTGCAGGCGAGAACGAATGGAAGGCGGATGCCTGGGAAGATCCATCACATCAGCCTGGCTGTCAGATCTCAAGCTCGGGCAAACCCTCCGCGAGGTTTCGGACTGATGAAGCAAATCAGGACGCCAGGCGCAATGAAGGCTCAACAGGCACAACGGGAAAGTCGAGATTGGAGGCCTCCCTCGCCGACAGGCGCCTGGCCCAAGCTCCTTTCACCGGCTCGTTCCAGCGGAAACCGGCATCCCGGGCGAGATGACGGTTGTCGTAAGACACCTGGGCACGCATCAGCTGACGCGGCTCCAGTCCATGCTCGATCAACTGTTCAAGGTCTTCACATCGCCGGAAGACCTCAGCCAGGTAGATGCAATCGGTCAGGGCACGATGGGCAGCCCAGACAGGGATTTCATAGGCCAGTGCCAGATCACGCACCGAAGGCCTGGACCTGAGCTGGCGTTCCGGTGGCCAGCGCATGTCCTCCATGCTGCAGAGCCAGCGCTTATCGGTTGCCGGCAGGTGACCTCGGCCGAACCACTGGCGATCGAAGGCTGCGTTGTGCGCCACGAGCACATCGGCGGCATCCAGCAGCGACTGGAGATAGCCGAGGGCAGGACGCCAGGGCTGGGGCAGGTTGGTGGCGGAGGCTGGAATGCGATTGATCGCTTCCGCGGCATTGGACTCCACAGGCAACAGAAACGATTGCTGCGCCAGCACCTGGCGACTGGACACATCGAAAAGAATCACGCCAACCTCAAGGCAGTGATCCAACTGCGGATCCAATCCTGTGGTCTCGGTGTCAACAATCAACAGCGTGCGTGCTGCAGCCTGACGATCAGCTCCTGACTGCGGCGACGGACTGGTTAAAGGACGCTCCAGCGATTGCTGCGGAGATTGCGAAAAAGATTGAGGTGGGGATTGAGGTGGTGGGGACGGAGATGGTTGGCCACCGCTCAACGACAGCAGATCGAGCTGACCGGGTACTGATGAGTTCTCCACGCGCTGTCCTCCCTCCTGGATCGAACCATTCTCCGTCCTTCATCCGCGCTTCCTAACGTTTCGCCACCAATTCGACTCCTCTTCATGGCCCTCACCGTTGGTGACAGCGTTCCGTCCATCAACTTGGAGGACCAGGAAGGCAACAGCTGCGCCATCGCCGAGCGCAACGGCACCCCCCTGGTGCTGTTTTTCTACCCCAAGGACGAAACCCCAGGCTGCACCGCGGAAGCCTGCGGTTTCCGTGATTCCCACCAGGAGCTTCAACAGCTCGGCGCTCAGGTCTGGGGTGTCAGCGGTGACGATCTGGTCAGCCATCGCCGTTTCGCCGAACGTCATCAGCTTCCGTTTCCGCTTCTGAGTGACAGTGATCAACGTCTGCGCAGAGCCTTCGGCGTCCCCAAGACTTTCGGTTTGCTGCCATCGCGCGTCACCTATGTGATTGACGGCCAGGGTGTAATCCAGCACGTGTTCAACAACCTGCTCGATGGCCCAGCCCATGTCCGCGAGGCGATGCAGGTGCTTCGTTCGCTGCAACCCAGCAAATGAGCAGCTGGGTTCGCTTCCGTGACTGCTGGACCCTGTGTCCGCGCCAGCCAAGGGGACTGGTTGAATTTGTGGGTGGCAGTTATCTGGCGGCAACCCCTCAGATCAGCTACCGACGCCTGCTGGAAGGACTAGCTGCCCGCGGAGTTGCTGTGCATGCCTGGAGCTATGTGCCTGGTTTCGACCACCAGCTCCAGGCACGTGAGGCCTGGAGTGCCATGCGCGCTTGTCGGACCCGACTGCAAGACCGGATGGGATATCTTCCACCACCTCTGCGTCTCGGCCACAGCTTGGGTTGCAAACTGCATCTGCTGGCTCCCGATGGAGGGCGGAACTGCAGTGGCCTTGTGGCGCTCAGCTTCAACAACTTCACCGCAGATCAGTCGATTCCCCTGCTCGGCGTGGTGGCTCCAAGCTTGGGGGTGAACACTGAATTCAGCCCGAGCCCCAAGGAAACTCTGCGACTGATCAAGCGTCAATACCTTCAGCCCCGCAACCAGGTGGTGCGATTCAACAGAGACCAGATCGACCAGAGCCTCGACCTGATCACCGCTCTGCAGAGCCGCCAGGGAGACCAGAGCGAGCTGCTCAGGTTGCCTGGAGATCACCTCACCCCCGCCAGTGCCGGCCTACGCAGACAGTTTCTGGGCGACTGGGCCGAGGGCAGTGACCGGCAGCAGCAGGTGAACCGGCTTCAGGACCTGATCACCTCATGGGCGCTGAGTGGCACCGTCTCCTCCGGGTAGATCACTGAATTGGCCTTGGGTTCTCCAAAGACCTCTTCGTCGCTGAGTGTCGTCTCGATCAGCTCAATCGGAACACCTTGGTCTTCGATGATGGCCACCCAGAAGCCGCTGAACGGTTCATAGGGCCCGAGAAGCAGGAGCTCATCAGCCACTGCGGCTTCCAGATCATCCACCTGAAATGCCACATGCGGGGTGGACTGAATCAGTGGGTGCAGGCAGCTGCCGGGGGCAAAGCGATGAAACTGAATCCGGAATCCTCCCCACCGGATTTGTAAATCCGAAAGGTTGAGCTGTAGTGCTCACCAGGGCGTTGCTCCGAGATGGGAACGCCCATGTGGTGGTAGCGGTAGCTGACGTTGGGCTTGCGTTTCATCACTGTTGAACCCTGCTGAATTGACCATGCCCTGCGATCTGGTGAGGGACTGGTGAACGGCAGGAGAGTTTGGGAGCTTTCAAAGCTCCCGACCTCAATCGATTGTCCCTCTCCGCAGAGGAAGAGCGGGGTCAGGCACGCAGCTTGTCCAGCACCGAGCGATCCTCCAGGGTGCTGGTGTCACCGGTAACTTCCTGGCCAGCGGCGAGGGCGCGGAGGATCCGGCGCATGATCTTGCCGCTGCGGGTCTTGGGCAGAGCATCGCTGCAGCGGATCTCATCGGGCCTTGCAATCGGGCCGATCTCCTTGCCGACGTGGGCCCGCAGTTCTGCAATCAGCGAATCAGCTGGCTCACGTCCCGCCTCGAGGGTGACAAACGCGACGATGCCTTCCCCTTTCAGATCATCAGGACGACCCACGACCGCAGCCTCCGCCACGGCCGGATGACTGACCAAAGCAGACTCGATCTCCATGGTGCCGAGGCGGTGACCGGAAACATTGATGACGTCATCAACACGACCCATCACCCAGAAGTAGCCATCGGCGTCTCGACGAGCGCCATCACCGGCGAAATAGATGTGACTACCGTCAGAGGGACGAATGTGCTCCCAGTAACTTTCACGGAAGCGCTGAGGATTGCCATGCACGGTGCGCATCATCCCCGGCCAGGGACGACGGACCACAAGGTATCCCCCTTCATCGGCTCCAACCGCGTTGCCATCTGCATCCACAACGTCGGCTTCAATGCCCGGCAACGGCAACGTCGCTGAACCGGGCTTGGTAGGAGTCGCACCCGGGAGGGGACTGATCATCACGCCACCGGTCTCGGTCTGCCACCAGGTATCGATAATCGGGCAACGACCGGAGCCGATCACATCCCGATACCACATCCAGGCTTCGGGATTGATCGGTTCGCCCACAGTACCCAGCAGACGAAGACTGCTCATGTCGTACTGATCGGGCACTTCACGCCCGTTTTTCATGAATGCGCGGATCGCCGTAGGAGCGGTGTAGAAGATCGTGATGCCGTGCTTTTGAATCAACTCCCAGAACGCCCCGGGGTTGGAGGGACGCGGTGCCCCCTCATACATCACCGTGGTGGCACCATTGGAAAGCGGACCGTAAACGATATAACTGTGTCCGGTGATCCAGCCCACATCCGCCGTGCACCAGTAGACGTCATCGTCGCGAATGTCGAAGATCCATTGGAATGTGAGATGGGCCCAGAGGTTGTATCCCGCAGTGCTATGTACAACACCTTTGGGTTTGCCGGTGGAGCCAGAGGTATACAAGACGAAAAGACGGTCTTCACTGGCCATCGGTTCCGCGGGGCAATCGGTGCTCTGGGCCTCGACTAGTTCATGCCACCACTGATCACGACCTTCGGTCATCTCCACCGACTGCTTGGTGCGCTGCACCACCAGAACAGACTTCACAGTTGGGCAACTATCGCCGGCAAGAGCAGCATCAACAGCAGGCTTCAGCGAAACGGGCTTGTCCTTGCGAAAGCCTCCATCGGCAGTCACGACAGCCTTGGCTTCACCGTCGATCAGACGATCGCGAAGTGCTTCAGCTGAAAAGCCGCCGAACACCACGGAATGGGGTGCACCGATGCGGGCACAGGCGAGCATGGCGATTGCCGCCTCAGGCACCATCGGCATGTACAGCGCCACGAGGTCGCCCTTGCCGATTCCCATTGCTTTGAGGGCATTGGCGGCTTTACAGACCTCGGCATGCAGTTCGCGGTAAGTGAACCGTCGAACGTCACCTGGCTCTCCTTCCCAGATCAGTGCAGTTTTGTTGGCCTTCTCGCTCTGAAGATGTCGATCCAGACAGTTGTGGGAGATGTTGGTGGTACCGCCTTCAAACCAGCGAGCAAAAGGCGCCTCCGACCAATCCAGAACGGCATCGAAAGGCGTGAACCAGGAGAGTTCCTTGCGGGCTGCATCTCCCCAGAACGCTTCAGGGTCCTGACGGGCGGCGTCCGCCATCGCTCTGTAAGTTTCTAGTCCGCTGATGCGAGCGGAACGGGAGAAGTCGAGAGACGGCTCGAAAACGCGCTGCTCGTCTAGCACGCTCTCGATGGTGGATTTCTCGCTCGTCATCAGGGGTTTCTCTGTTGCGCCTAGGGCAAAAGATAGTTGCCACGGCGCATTCAGACAGGTCCTTGGATCAAACCGTTTCGAAGGCAGATGGCTGTCTCTTGTGATGACAGCTAGTCAGTCCGCAACAATCTGGGCAGGATTCGCAAGAGGGAGTGGGGGTCAGCTTTAGCCCTGCCCCGTTTTTGCAAGCGCCTCGGCGTATTCAGCAAGACATTCAAGTTCGTCCGAGCAAATTCATCTCGATTGGTTGTCTTCTTCGTGACCGTCTCTCCCCCGACGACCACAATCACATCGCCGACGACGTCCTCGGGCCGCTGTGCGCCATCGATGTCGGGAGCCCGTTCTTCAAAGGCATCAAGCAGATCGATCCGAAGCCCATACAGGGTGCTATCTCTCTTGTCGTGGTCGTTTGTAACGAGCTGAAAGCGCTCTGTCGGCGGAAGGACCTCGTGCTGAAGGTGGTAGGTGGTCAAGAGACTGCCGATGTCGCCTCCTGCACCAATGACTACGACATCCACAGGGTCGAAAGTCAACAAGATCTAACCTTAGATTTAAATGATGTTTGTCCGGTTAATTATCGCATTGGCTGACGGCTCAACCCTTCGCCCTCTTGGGTGATCATCGACCAGCTACCGCATTTCTGGCTGGAAGTCGATCAGAGACTTCGGATCAAAGTCAATCGCATGCTGCACTATCACAGCGCAGCACCAACGAACTGGCTCAAAGCCATGGCTCTGCTGCGGGTAATGCCAGCTTGTCCTTCAACCGTTGCCTGAAGGTCCGGGAATTACTCACGCGTCATTGATCTTTTTCAGCATTCCTTTCCCGTTCATAATCACCCTTTTTTCTGAGCGTCAACCCAGGTGCTAGAGCCAACCCAACCGATTCGAGGAGGTATTCAGGCAACAACCCCTGCAGAAATCAACTGGAAGCGTTTTCAGCCGAGCTGGTGATCAAGGCTTTCAAGCAAGGGGGCCTGAAACCGAACCTTTCAGGGCGGTGATCCTATCTTCCAAGAGACAAGGATTGGGCATAGACCGAAAAGGTCCCATTCGGACATCAAAATGACAATCTTTTCAGACCTTATTGACGACATTCCTGCAGTGGAAGCCATTGACTTCTACGAAAGAGAGAAACATATTCTGATGGAAGAAATTGGTGATATCGAGTTTTATCGACGCAGAGAACTTTCCATGATTGCAGCACGCAAAAAGCGAAAGTTGATCCTTGATGTGCACTGGTTAAACATCTGCTTGGCAATTAAACACCTAGAAAACACACAAACCGGAAGCTGGAAACGATGCCCGCCCAAGTCATGGTGATCAGAACTCTGTAGGTCGGAACTGTTGCGAACGACCGAATGCTCTCGTCGCCTTAAGCGCGGTCCACGGTGAGTGGGCAATCAACGCAAGCCCCGATCAGAATGGTTGAGGTACAAGCAGTAGCCATGTCTGGACTGGATGCCCACATCAGCCCTGTTCCCACTGAGTAATCAGCTCACCACCCAACCCAAGGCCTGCCTGTTTGATCTAGACGGCCTGTTGCTGGACACCGAGCCGCTTCATTCGCGCGCCTGGCAACAGGCAGCACAACAGTTCGGAACCAGTCTTGCAACGGACCAGCTGATCAAACTGCAGGGTCGCCGGCGGCTGGACAACGCCAGGCTCGTGTGTTCCTGGATCGATCGATCGATCACACCGGAACAACTGCTTGCCATCAGGCAGCCGATCGCAGAACAACTTCTACCTGAAGCCAAAGCCATCGAGGGAGCGGAATCGCTGGTACAAACAGCCGGCCGCCTTGGCATTGCGACGGCTCTGGTCACCAGCAGTGACCGAAAGTCAGTGCAACGCAAGATTGGCAACCACCCCTGGGTGAATCGCTTACAGCTGATGATTTGCGGCGATGAACCAGGGCTGAAAGCCGGCAAACCAGCTCCGGATCCTTTCCTGATGGGAGCGGAACGGCTGAAGGTCAGCCCCCAAGACTGCTGGGCATTTGAAGACTCCAAAGCCGGATGCGAATCTGCCTTGGCCGCTGGTTGTCTGGTTTGGCGCCTGCTCAGAAAGACTGAAGAAGCGTACCGGCTAGATCCTGGAGCCCAAAAACTGGTGCATGCTGGTCGACTATTTGCGATCAGCCAGCTCAGCGAGGCCCAGCGTTGCCTTGAGTCATTGATCAGTAAAGCCGACTAAGCACGAAATCGGGGAGCTCCAACAAGGCCGTGCGATAGGGGGAGTCGGGAAGCCAGGTGAGTGCTTCGCGAGACTCCTGGGCGAAAGTTTCAGCCAGTTGACGGGTACGGGCAATGGCATCCGACTCACGCACCATGCCGAGAGCTTCGTCGAGATCTCCGTCATTACTGAATTCGCGTTCGATCAGAACACCCATGGCTGGGTTCCGCTCCAGTGCATACAACGCAGGTGCGGTGAGATAACCACTCGATAGATCGCTGGCAGCAGGCTTGCCCAGTTGCTGATCACTGGCCGTGAAATCAAGAATGTCATCCACCACTTGGAAGGCCAAACCCAACTGACGTCCGTAGCGATAGAGAGATTCCAGCTGAGGTTCGGTACAGCCGCTGAGAACGCCTGCTGCACGGGCACTGTTAGCAACCAGAGAAGCTGTCTTGCAGTAACTCTTTTCCAGGTACGTCTCGAAGGTTTGTCCTGTGTCGTATCGGAATAAACCCTGCTTCACCTCCCCGTCAGCGAGATCCATAATCACGCGACTGAGCAGTTTCACTACATCGAGGTTGTCGAGGTTGGCAAGGTGCCAACTGGCCTGGGCAAACAGGAAATCACCTGCCAAAACAGCCACACGATGATTGAAGCGACTATGGACGGTTTCAACCCCACGCCGGGTTGCTGCCTCATCCACCACGTCGTCGTGAACCAGCGAAGCGGTATGAATCATCTCGGTGATCTCAGCCAACCGGCGGTGCCGGGAGGTGAGACCACCATCGCTGGCGAGAGCTCTTGAAACCAACAAAACAATGCCGGGCCGCAGACGCTTGCCACCTGCACTGAACAGATGCTCGGCAGCGGCCTGAAGAATCGGATGACCCGCTCCGATCAGATTGCGAAGATCGCTGAGCAGGATCTCTAAATCCGCCTCGACCGGCTCCAGCAAATCGGTGACGGTGGTCATGAATCCTCTCAGTGAGCTGATCCTAGAAGGCGCCGACCTGACACTGCAGTTGCACCAGCTCAACCCGTGGCCGTTGTCCCAGCCAGGGCGTGGCACGGTCAGCAAATCCTTCGGCGTCAGCCGTCACACAGATGCGGGTTGCCCCCATATCGAGGGGCTGATCCAGGCCTCCAGGCACTGGCTTCCCCAGCAAGGCATCAAGCTGACCGGCCACGGCCATGGCGGGATCGATCAGCCGGATGGATTGCGGCAAGAGGTTATTGAGCAGCGGCACCAACAGGGGATAGTGAGTACAGCCAAGAACCACAGACTCCACTGAAGCCTCCATCAGGGGTTGCAGGTAGCGGGTTGCGGCATTGCGCAGGGCGTCGGAACGCAGATCTCCGGTTTCAATCAAGGGGACAAACTCAGGACAAGCCTGCTGCACCACCAGCGTCCCAGGATGTAAAGCCTCGATGCTTTCCCTGTAGGCCCCCGATGCGACGGTTGCTGGTGTTGCTAAGACTCCGACACGGCTTTCCCGCACCATCGCCGCAGCTGCGCCAATCAGGCCAACCACAGGGACACCAGCTTGACCTTCGGCAACATCTCTAGCCAGGGCATTGGTGGTGTTGCAGGCCATCACCACCGTTGAGATCTGATGCTGGCTCAGCCAACTCACCACTTCTGAGGCAATGGTGCGAATTTCAGCCGCGGAGCGACTGCCATAGGGAACACGGGCCGTGTCGCCGAGATAGATCACCTGAAGGGATCCGTGGCGTTCCAAAACCCGACGCAGAACCGTGAGTCCCCCCAGACCGCTGTCAAACATGCCAAGGCGGATGGTCATCGCACGCCCTGCAGATACTCAAGAATGCCGGCGGCAATGGCCAAAGAGAGCCGACGGCGATGCGATGCGGTAGCCAGCCTTGGGGAGTCGAGACTGCCCGTGACAAAGCCTGTTTCGACCAACACTGAAGGCATGGTGGTGCGGCGAATCACGAAAAAACGTCCGCGACGAACGCCGCGATTGGGGCTTCCGGGAGACACATTCAGCACCTGCTGCTGAATATGAGCGGCCAGCCGAGCAGAGCGGGGATCGGAAAAATAGAAGGTTTCAATGCCGTTCACTTCCGGACGGGACATGCTGATGGCATTGGCATGAATGCTCACAAACGCAGTTGCACCCAGTCGGTTGGCAAGCGAAACCCTCGGCGGCAGATCAACATCAACCTCTGCTGTGCGGGTCAGGGTGACCTGAACACCCTTGGCCTCAAGCAATCGAGCCACCTGAAGAGAAATATCGAGAACAATTTCCGACTCGCGAATCCCCCTGATGCCCACCGCACCGGGGTCAGGCCCCCCATGACCTGGATCGATCACGACGCGGTAACGACCGCGAGCAACAGTTGGCAGCCCCGCTGCATTAACCGGAGTCCGCGTGGGCTTGATGCGAACGCCGCCCCAGCGACCAGAACTCGCCCGATTGAGATCGCCTTCCCCGAACGTGCGCAAGCCTGTGGTGGCCAGCCCCTCAAACATCAACTTCCAGCGATCCGGCGAGGTACCGATCAGACGCAACTGACCAGGGTCGAGTTCCACGCCGGGATTGAACTCGATCACTAGACGCGTGGCACCAGGGTTGGGCTTGCCCAGTCGAACCTCGCGGACGGGTCCGGAACCTCGAAGCTTGCGGGCGCGGCTCAGCTCACCGGGGAAATCGATCCAGACCCTCGGTCCACGACCACCTTCCCCGGCTTCAAAAAAGGCCTCGAGCCGCGCACCTGTAGCCGTGCGCAATTGCAAAACACCATCACTTCCCAGCGACCAGGCCGCAAGGGCACTGGCGGCACGAGCAGGCAACGCCATCAGCAAGCCTGCGCTCTGCAGGACGAGGGCAACCAGCAGGGCACTAAAACGACGAGGGAGCCGAGGCATCAGATTCAGAACAGTGTGGTTCTGCGGTGCTTAAGGCAAGGCATCTGAGTGCGGATGCGCTCGAGATGATCCAGATCAATAGGGGCAACGGCTGCACCCGTGCTGACCCCGGCATCGGCCAGCACAGTTCCCCAGGGGTCAATGACCATGGAATGCCCGTGGTTCTGACGACGTCCTGCGTAGACACCTGTCTGCGCAGGGGCGAGCACATAAGAGGTGTTTTCGATCGCACGAGCCTGCAGGAGCACCTGCCAGTGGTCCTTACCCGTGAAGGCCGTGAAAGCGGCGGGAATCATCAGCAACTCAGCTCCTGCTCCGATCAGATTTCGGTAGAGCTCAGGGAAGCGCACGTCGTAGCAAATCGACAGCCCCACCCGACAAAGTCCAGGCACATCCACAACGGGCGGAGGCGTCGTTCCCTGGCTGAAAGAGGCTGACTCTCTATAGGAACTACCGTCGGCCAGGTCGACATCAAACAGATGAATCTTGTCGTAACTGGCAAGAATCTGACCATCGCGACCCACCAGCTGGGCGCGTTGGTAGGTGTGTGCACCGTCACCGACGGGGACAGGGAAACCGCCCCCCAAAATCACCACCTGATAACGACGCGCCATGGTGACCAGAAAACTGGATGCCTGATCTGCAAGAGCCGGCGCCAGTTCCAGTCGCCGTGAATCCTCACCGAGAAATGCAAAATTCTCGGGAAGTCCGATCAACTCGGCTCCCCTTCGTGCAGCAAGGTCGATCTGTTCCTCGGCAGCACTGAAGTTGCTCTCCGGGTCGGAACTGCTGGTGAGTTGCACGGCAGCAGCCAGGAAATCACGCACGGAGATCAGAGTTCAGTCGATGAAATGGTATGGCTGACGAGTGCTCCGCGCTTTACACAGGAACGGCTCGTAAAACACCGGGTTCAACCTGGGTCGGTACGACCTGAATCTGATCCAACCCGGCGCAGCAGCTGAAATCGGCATCGTGGTTGCCGATTCCGATCAGCCGTTGACCATGTGAAGCGACACGAAGGCAGGCTTCTGGGTCATGCCGCCACTGACTCCAGAGGGCCAGTGCAGCCTGGAGTTCATCATTTGCCGCCGATGCGCCAGCCGATACGAGCAGCTCTCCAATCGCTCCAGCAGCCAAAGAATCCTCCAAGGAATAGGTCCCTTCCCAGCCACTGCCCAGGATCAAAATCCGCTGGTATTTCCCTACCAGCAGCCGCTCTGCCACCGCACGTCGATTGGGTAATGCTGCTGTAACGAGGCAAGCGACGTCACGGACCCGCTGCAAAGCGCGGGTGCCGTTGGTGGTGCTCATCAGCAATCTTTTGCCTCGCACCACCTCGGGAGTCACCGCTATGGGGGAGTTACCCAGGTCAAATCCATCGAGCATGCAACCGCCGCGCTCCCCTAAGAGCAAACGAGAGGATTCAGGCCACTGCTGCGCCTGGGAACGCAGTTCATCAAGATCCGCAAAAGCCTGCACCGCCTCGGCACCGTTGTGCAGCGCCCAGGCAATCGTGGTCGTGGCGCGCAGAACATCGATCACGACCGCTGCGTCAGGACCATCAGCGGTACCGACAGTGTCGGGAACATCTGCTGCCGCATGAAAATAGGAAACCTGCATGGCCACACTCACCGTCAGCGTGCGTCACAGTACCGAGATCACGCCCGCTGAGGTGGCTTCCAGATGGCTCTGTTCCGCCCCGGTCCCGGCACCAGGGATCTGCGCGCCTTCATTCAACTGTTGGAGGAGCGGGGTCAACTGAAGCGAATCACGGCGCCAGTGGATCCCGATCTCGAGTTGGCGGCCATCGCCGATCGCGTTCTGGCCAGCGGAGGGCCCGGGCTGTTGTTCGAGAACGTGATCGGATCTTCCATGCCGGTCGCCGTCAACCTGCTCGGCACCGTCGAGCGTGTTGTCTGGAGCATGGGCCTCGATCATCCAGAGCAACTGGAGGATCTAGGCGAGCGCTTGGCGTTGCTCCAGCAGCCGCGCCCACCCAAGGGGTTAGGGGAAACCAAGAAATTTGCCCGGGTGTTCTGGGACCTGGTGAAAGCGAGACCGGACCGAGATCTGTTACCTCCATGCAGGCAGCAGGTCTTTGAAGGTGATGAGGTCAACCTCAACAACATTCCACTGATCCGTCCCTGGCCTGGCGACGCAGGCGGTGTGATCACGCTTGGGCTGGTGATTACGAAAGACCCCGAAACCGGCGTTCCCAACGTGGGGGTTTATCGACTTCAGAAACAATCGATCAACACCATGACCGTGCACTGGCTCAGCGTGCGTGGTGGTGCTCGTCATCTGCGCAAAGCGGCAGCACTCGGCCAGAAGCTGGAGATCGCCATCGCCATCGGTGTCCATCCACTGCTGGTGATGGCGGCAGCCACACCAATTCCAGTGCAATTAAGCGAATGGTTATTCGCAGGGATTTATGCCGGTGAAGGAGTCAGGCTCGCTCCCTGCAAAACCGTTGATCTTCAGGTTCCAAGTCACAGTGAAGTGGTGCTTGAGGGCACGATCACACCGGGCGAGGTAATGCCCGATGGCCCCTTTGGCGACCATATGGGCTTCTACGGCGGCGTTGAAGACTCACCGCTGGTGCGTTTTCACTGCATGACGCAACGCAAGGATCCGGTCTTCCTGACCACCTTCAGCGGCCGTCCTCCCAAGGAAGAAGCGATGCTAGCGATCGCACTCAACAGGATCTACACACCGATCCTGCGCCAGCAGATCCCCGAGATCAAAGATTTCTTCCTACCGATGGAAGCATTGAGCTACAAACTCGCGGTGATCTCAATCGACAAGGCCTATCCAGGTCAAGCAAAACGGGCAGCGATGGCTTTTTGGAGCGCCTTGCCGCAGTTCACTTACACCAAGTTCGTCGTAGTGGTCGACAGCCACATCAACGTGCGCGATCCCCGCCAGGTGGTCTGGGCGATCGCTGCCCAAGTCGATCCACAAAGGGATCTGTTCACCCTGGAGAACACACCGTTCGACAGCTTGGACTTCGCCAGTGAGCAACTCGGCCTTGGCGGCAGGCTGGCCATCGATGCGACCACAAAGGTTGGCCCTGAGAAAAACCATCGCTGGGGTAAACCGCTCAGCAGACCAGACGATCTCGAACAGCGTGTCACTGATCGGCTGGACGAACTGGGGTTAACCGACATCAGTAACAGGGAGCCGAACCCAGAATTGTTCGGCTACCTGCTGGATCAACTCATTGCCAACCGGCCTGGGCCATGAGCTGAATGGCCTTGGGGTTCAGTGCACTTAGCTGAGAGATCGAAACATTATCTGGGGTGAATTTGGTCATCCCTTTGAGATATGTTGAACCGCCAACACCAGTGAGCGGAAACTCAAACGTGGGGCCTGCAATTCCTCTACTTCCATTGGGAGATGCCAGGAACTCGATTAGTTTGACAGCAGCTGATTTATTTTTGGCGTATTTAGACACCGCTGCTGCGCTGATATTCACATGGGCAGGATTTGGCATCACAATCTTCACCTGATTGCCGAGCTTTTGATCCTTCGCGCCATTAATACCTGCTCGCATGCGAGCAAGGTAATAATGGTTAACCACGCCAACTCCGCACTTACCCTGAGCAACCGCGCGGATCAAGGCGATATCTCCAGGGAAGTAAGGCTGAGAAACATTAGAAATCAATCCCTTCAGCCAAGCCTTGGTCTTTGCTTCACCACGAATCGCGAGCTGATCTGCGACCAACGACTGGTTGTAGACATTTTTACGATTACGCAGACAGACTTTACCTTTGAGATCAGGAGAAGCTAGCTGTGCATAAGTTTGCACCTGAGATGGTTTAACTTGATTGGGATTAATGATAATTGCACGTACACGTCGAGCAATACCAAACCAACGATTACCTGGATCGCGATAACGCGCTGGAACTTCGGAATTCAACTTCGCTGAGTTGATTGGCTGAAACAAGCCAGCTTTTGCAGCATTATTAATTCTGGCCGCATCAACAAGAATGATCACATCAGCCTTGGTGTTGCTCCCTTCGCGCTTGAGGCGCTCTACCAGAGAGATCCCGGAAGCTTCGATGAGCCGAACCTTGATACCGGTTTTATCAGAAAACGCCTTGTAACTCTGTCGGTCGGTATTGTAATGACGACCGGAGTAAACACGAACTTCTTCAGCCTGCGCCGCAGCCGTCAGAAAAGACAGAGATGCAAGCAAGGGAAAGGCAAGCAGCTTCATAAAACACAAGAACCCACCTGAGGCTGTCTGCGAAAAACCAAAACGTCGCACCCAGTCGATACCAATTACGAAAACGTATGATACAAGCAAACTGTTCTCAATGAACCATATCAAGCTTCAACTTTTCAATCCTGAGCAATGCCAAGCAATTCTGCACAACGTCGAAAACGGCGAATGGATTGATGGCAGAACAACAGCTGGTGCACAGGCCAGAGACGGAAAAATCAATGAACAGATCGTGCACACATCAGCCATCAGAGCTGAGATCCAAAACCTTGTACAACAGGCCATGTGGGCACATCCAGCGATCAAAAGCTTCTGTGTGCCGCGAAAACTGCACCGGTTTTTAATCAGCAGAACAAGAACTGGAGGTGGATATGACAGTCACGTTGACAATGCCTACATGAGCAGCGGCAGAAGCGACCTTTCTTTCACCCTCTGCCTATCTGACCAGCAGTCATTCACAGGCGGTTCACTGGAAGTCGACACTGTGACGGACTCCCTGGAACTGGAACTTCAGCAGGGAGAGATCGTGATTTATCCCAGCTCAACGATGCATCGCGTCAACACAGTCACCAGCGGAGAACGCGTCGTTTGCGTTGGTTGGATCGAAAGTTATCTGAAGAACGAAACAGATCGCGTCACCCTGTTTCAACTGGATACGGGGGCCAGAGGATTACTCGCCAAACACGGTCGCAGCGAAGAACTCGACCTTGTGTTTCTAGCGTATACAAATTTACTGCGCTCACTGGGCACCTGATCAACGCTGTTGAAACGACTTAGTATTGAAAGAGCCTATATAAATGGTGGTTATTGGAATGAAGAGGTCAACTCTTTCCATTTTTCTTGCCGGTGCGGCTGCACTGAGCAGCCAAGTTGCAGATCCAGCTGCACTCGCCGACACCAACCCTATGGGTGGTGGATTGCAGGAATGGAGCACTGATCAGGACATCGACGCCGAAGCCAAGAAGGATGCCGATGCCAAGAAAGCAGCTGAGAAAGCTGCCGAAGAAGATATCTGTGTACCCATTGGTGAGGGCGAAAACTGCTGGTAATCAATTCAGCCAGTCTCATCAATGAGTAAGGAGGCCTGAGGGCCTCCTTTTTTGTTGGAATCAGCCAAATAAAAAAGCTCCCTCAAAGAGGGAGCTTGGAGAAGAATCAACCGATCTGAATCAGAAACGGAAGGTGGTCTTCACGAGGTAACCGAAGGTGTTGAACTGCTCAGCATCTTCGCCACCGGTGAAAGGACCACTGCCGGTGAGTTCACCGAAGGGACGAGAGACATAGAAGATGGCAGGAGTCACAGCAATGTTGTCGGTGACTTGGAACTGGTAGTACAGCTCCATGGCGTAGTTGCCGTCATCGGGAGTGCTGTTCTCACGCTCTGTTTCGAACTGAGGCTGGCCGATAGCGAAACCAAGCAGGTTGCCCTTCATGAAGGCATCCTTCCAGTTCAGACCAACAGTCCAACCCTGAGAAGCCTGCTTTCTCTTAACTGCGCTGCCGTCGAACGTTGTGCCGTTGACTTTGATCGCAGTAACGTCGCTGTCGTGGCTGAAGGAAGTGTAGTCCCAACCAAGGGTGATGGAGGGAACCCAGCTTGCCTCAGCAGGCTGCCACCAGGCGCGCAGAGCGAACGCGTTGGCATCGCTGAAACCACGGGATGCAGACTCATCGTCGCCACCCTTAACAGTGGTGGTTGCACCCAGAGGTGTGCCGTAACCGACGGTCATGCCACGCTGGATGTAGGCATAACCGGCGTTGATGTTCCACTGAGGGCCGCCATAACCGATCTGGGCAAGAAACTTGCCTTTAGACGTGTCGGTACCGATGCCACCGCCATCTTTGGGGTTGCCCTTGTAGCCGTTCTTGGCGACGTAGTTCACAGCAACAGTGAACTTGGGATCGTAAGGATCGTTCTGGCTGTTGGGCTTCCAGACGATACCTGCACCAGGTGAGGTGCTAGCGCCGTATACGCCGTAGTAACCACCCAGCTTGAAGTCCTTCAGGATCTCGCGATACACGGTGGCGGGAGCGCCAAGCATGTAATAGTTCTCGATCTTGGCACCCAGATAAACCTGGAAGTCAGCACCCAGAGGGAACTGGTACCAGAGCTTGTCAACTTTCACTGCATCACCAGTTGACTTAGCAACGGCAAGCTGAGTGATGTTGCCGGTGTAACCCTTACCGGAGAAGGCGTTGTTGTTGAAGTTACCGGCACGCAGGCGGGTGTACAGCAGATCCTTCCCCGTGAAGCTGGTGTTCAGGTTCAGGGTGGCGCGATAGTTGAACGTGAAAGCGTCCTGGCCGAGGTACTTGCCCTTGTCCTTGTAGTAGACGTTTTCAACCTCGCCGTCGTCGGTCGTCGTGGTGTCGATTACGCGTGAAGGAACTGTCAGTTCATGCCCTTCACCGCCATAGCTGACGCCACCCATAACGAAGTCAACCTTACCTTTCAGCTTGGTTGTGGTGGAGAACTGGGTTGCTTCCAGTTCGCCAACGCGAGCTTCCAGACCGTCAACACGACCCTTAACGATGGCGAGTTCTTTTTCGAACTCCTTCATCAGGCGCTTGAGCTCGTCGGTCACTTCGGTGACGCGGTCGAGACAGGCGTTCAGCAGTGCAGCCGCTTCGAAGCGGGTCATTGCACGGTTGCCGCGGTAGGTGCCGTTGGGATAGCCGGCAACGCAGCCGTAGCGCTCAATCAGGTTGCTGAGAGCCTGATAAGCCCAGTCGGTCGG
>Ga0189292_10095_pt1 | contig 51150 bp, 50 predicted proteins | sample UW1oraminimetaG_FD_130317 | JGI IMG/M metagenome (GOLD analysis project Ga0189292, IMG submission 130317) | Marine microbial communities from the Costa Rica Dome - UW179A-orange mini metaG | ecosystem: Environmental > Aquatic > Marine > Oceanic > Photic zone | place: Costa Rica: the Eastern...
GCGAGGTCAACGCCGGAGTTGTCCGCTTTGACGCGAACCTTGACGTTGTAATCGACCACTCGTTTGACAGCTACAAGAACCTTCATGGATTCCTCGTTACTCTCCGGTGAATAGAATTCCGCCGAGGCGAACCGAGCCTTGCTCGTGGCTTGGGTTTTGATAGCCGCTGCCCTGTTCGGCGAGTGCAAACCGTCCGTATCTTGACCGCAGGCCGAGGACGGGGTCAACAACGCATATGACCCGTCATAACGGCGCGGTTCGGCCGATTCTAACAGGCTTCCAGAAAATTCAAACAAACGTTTGTATTGGACCGATCCGAGCGTCTATATATAATGCGCCGGCCCGGCTCGGTCAGGGACCGATCACAGCCCTCCATCACTTATATAACAACCAAGCCCTGAGTAGGAGAAAGCCCAATGGAACGCGAATACATGGAATTCGACGTTGTCATCGTCGGCGCCGGCCCTGCAGGCCTATCCGCAGCCTGCCGATTGAAGCAGAGAGCCGCCGACGCTGGTCAGGAAATCAGTGTATGCGTCGTTGAGAAAGGCTCCGAAGTAGGTGCCCACATTCTATCTGGCGCAGTCTTCGAGCCGCGCGCGCTCAACGAGCTGTTCCCTGACTGGAAAGAGCTCGGCGCCCCGCTCAACACGCCGGTAAAGCGTGACGACATCTACCTGCTCAAGAGCGCCGAAGCGGCCAGCAAGTTGCCCAATGCACTGGTCCCCAAAACCATGCATAACGAAGGCAACTACATCATTTCACTTGGCAACCTGTGCCGCTGGCTGGCTCAGCAGGCCGAGAACCTGGGCGTCGAGATCTATCCGGGATTTGCCGCCCAAGAAGCACTGATCGACGAGAACGGCATCGTCCGCGGAATCCTGACCGGCGACCTTGGCGTTGATCGCGAAGGCAATCCGAAAGAAGGGATGTACACGCCGGGCATGGAATTGCGCGCCAAGTACACCCTGTTTGCCGAGGGCTGCCGCGGTCACATCGGCAAGCAGCTGATCAACCGCTTCCAGCTCAACGCCAATGTCGATCCGCAGCACTACGCTATCGGCATCAAGGAACTGTGGGACATCGACCCGGCCAAGCATGAGCAGGGCCTGGTGGTGCACACCGCCGGCTGGCCGCTGAACGACGAAAACACCGGAGGCTCCTTCCTCTATCACCTGGAAAACAACCAGGTGGTCGTCGGCCTGATCGTCGACCTGTCTTACAGCAATCCGTATCTGTCGCCGTTCGACGAGTTCCAGCGCTACAAGCACCATCCAGTCGTCAAGCAGTACCTGGAAGGCGGCAAGCGCGTTTCCTACGGTGCGCGCGCGATTGCCAAGGGCGGCATCAACTGCCTACCGAAGATGGTATTCAACGGCGGTGCGCTGATCGGCTGCGACGCCGGCACGCTGAACTTCGCCAAGATCAAAGGCAGCCACACTGCAATGAAGTCCGGCATGCTGGCTGCCGAAGCGGCGGCCGATGCGCTGCTGGCCGGGCGTGAAGGCGGCGAGGAACTGAGCGCTTACGAAGAAGGCTTCAAGTCCAGCTGGTTGTACGACGAGCTTTACAAGAGCCGCAACTTCGGCGCAGCCATTCACAAGTGGGGCACCATCAAAGGCGGCGCCTTCAACTTCATCGACCAGAACATCTTCGGCGGCAAGATTCCGTTCACGCTGCACGATACCAAACCGGACTATGCCTGCCTCAAGACAGCCGCCGAGTCGAAGAAGATCGAGTACCCCAAGCCGGACGGCAAGCTGAGCTTCGACAAGCTCTCCTCGGTATTCCTGTCCAACACCAACCACGAGGAAGAGCAACCGGTTCACCTGAAGCTGGCTGATCCGAGCATTCCGATCGAGAAAAACCTACCGATGTACGACGAACCGGCGCAGCGCTACTGCCCAGCTGGCGTCTACGAAGTCGTGAACAACGACGATGGCAGCAAGCGCTTCCAGATCAATGCGCAGAACTGCGTGCACTGCAAGACCTGTGACATCAAGGATCCTGCGCAGAACATCACCTGGGTGGCGCCGGAAGGTACCGGCGGGCCGAACTACCCCAACATGTAAGACCAGCAAAAAGGCTCCCGAGGGAGCCTTTTTTCGATCATAGGTAACGAAACAGCCGACGCGCTACTCAGCGGCTCCAATCGGGAAGAACTTTCCACCACTCCAGACGCCAAGCCAACTCTGGCCATCCACCTCGCCGGGCACCGCCAGCTCCACCAGCTGATAGAACACATTGCGATGGATCAGCGCCTCGAGATTCGCGCGCACATGAACATATGGCGCCGGCTCCTGAGTCTGTGGATCGGTGATGACGCGTAGTGGATGCTCCTCTCCGGCTTCGACCTCATCCTCGACGTTGGTGATAAAGCGCAAGAGCTGCCCCTCACCCTGCCCGCTTACCTCCATGCGTACCGCGACAAAGGGGGCGTCTTCCACCTGAATGCCGACCTTCTCGACCGGCGTTACCAGAAAGTAATCCTCGCCGTCGCGACGAATCACCGTGGAAAACAAACGCACCATCGCCGGCCGCCCGATCGGTGAGCCCTGATAGTGCCAGGTTCCGTCACGCGCGATGCGCATGTCCAGATCGCCACAGAATGGAGGATTCCACAGATGCACCGGCGGCAATCCTTTCTTCTTCTCGCCAGCTGAAAGCTGCGCCAGCAAATCTCCAGCCTTGCCTGTATCGGTCATTCGGTCCTCCTCAGATGGCAGCGGTACTCGCCTGCCCCGATACTGCCACATAGATCAGCGCGGCAGGCCCAACAACCGACGAGCATAATCTTGCAGCGGCGGGCGCAAGAGTTGCTCCGGCTTGGCGTCGTAAATGTTGAGCACCCCGCCGCGACTACGAATGCGAGCCGTATCAACCAGATAACGCGTGCCAGTTTCCACCAGCATTAGCTGCACCACGCCGCTATCCACACCCAGCCGGTCAAGCGCACGCTGATCGTTCAGCTCGTCGAAACTACCGATTCGGTCATCCGCCGCAGCGAAACGCAGATACAACAGGTAATGGGCGCCGAGCGCCGAAGCCTCTCCCATGGCCTCTTCCAGACCAAGCGGATCGCGAGCACGACGAACCATCGGGAAGTACTCGACGAAGCCGTTGAAAGCCTCTTCAGCCACAACGTTGGGCCGTGGGTACGCTTCACCAGGTGGCACGAAATGCCCCTGTGCGATGTAGATGAAAGAGTCCGGCTGCAGGCGCCAGGAGTTGGTGCGACGGGTTTCGCTGTGATCGAGAATGCCGGCATCGCGAAGGTGATAGCGAGTACCCTCAGCCATGTCGCTGACCTTCATGCAGCCGGCCAGCGCGAGTAGTGCCAGCAGGCATGGCATTGCTAACAGAAAACGCATGGGACTCACCTCCAGTGCCGGCGACGAAAAACCGGCGATTCGACAGCCAATGCAGCATCCACGCCAAATCAGGGCGCATCCACATCGCCGGCATCGATTTGGCTGGTCAAAGTCCTCGCTGCCATTCCTCGCGCAAGGGGGCGTTGCGCGGATCCTCGATGGCTTCTCGCAGACGACGCAAAAGGCCCTGTTTATCAGCACCCAACACGCCCTTGAGCACCAGATAGTTGGACGCGTGATCGCTACGAAAAACCGTGTCGGTCAAGTCAAGATCCTCCAGTAGCCATTCCAGCTCGCGAAACAGATCGGCTGGCACCAGCGGCTCAAAATCCGCATACCCTTGGCGAAAGCGCGCTTCGCCTTGCGGGAAGCTGACCACCAGCGTGGACAGGAACTCGGGCTGCGCCGCATTCATCAACCGCGCGGAGTTGCGTGCATGCTGGCGGCTCAAGCGCCGGCCACCCAGCCCGTTGAGAATCATCACTGAACGGGTGATGCCCGCCTGCCCCAGCTTATCCAGTGCACTGAGAGTTGATTCGTAGGTCTCGCCCTTATTGACGAGCGCCAGCACCTCATCATCACCAGACTCTGCGCCGACATAGGCCATGCCGAGCCCGGCATCCGCCAGTTCCTGCAGCTCCGCGACGGACTTCTTGCGCAAATTGCGAGGCAGGCAGTAGCTCGAGACCCGTTGCACCTCCGGTAGGCACTGGCGAATCTGCTCAAGGATCGTCAACAGCCTTCGGGTCGGCAGCACCAAAGCATCGCCATCGGCAAGAAACACGCGCTGGACAATCATCTGCTCGCCGCAACGACGGATTTCTTCGAGCACCTCGGCCTCGTCGCGGGCTCGAAACTTCTTCTGCGGGGCTGTATACATTTCGCAAAAGGTACAGCTGTTCCATGAGCAGCCATTGGTGACCGGCAGGATCAGCGAATGAGCTTCGCTGGGCGGCCGGAACACCGGCTCTGTGTAACGGATTGGAAACTCGCTCGCGTTCATTGCTGCCATGCCTGTTCGTTCGTCATGCTGCCCGAGGCATCAGTCGCGTTTGCGCTTGTTGCCCATACGCACGCCAATGTCCATCAGGAATTGGAAGAAGCCGTCCTGGTCCTCCAGCACGTTGCTCCAGAAAGGCGAGTGGTACAGCGCCACGGCGCCGTGGACCAGGGCCCAGGCGGCGCAATAGTGGAAGTAAGGAGGTACATCCTCCAGCTTGCCTTCGGCGATACGGCCTTTGATCAATTGGGTCAGATGCTCGAAGTTGGAAGCACGGATGCTATGCAGCTGCTCGACCATCTCGGGCACCTGATTACCCTTGACCACTTTCTCTTCGAGGCGGTCGAACAAGCGATAACGTTGCGGATCGCCCATGCGGAACTCGAAGTACGCACGTGAAAGCGCTTCTTTGTCGCGGTCCAGATCAGGTGAGTGCAGAAGCTTGTTCAGGTCGCGCTCGTAGTCGAGCATCAGCCGCAGATAGACTTCGGCTTTGGACTTGAAGTGCTTGTAGATGGTGCCTTTGCCGATGCCGACCGCATCGGCAATCATCTCGACGGTAACGCTGTCCTCTCCTTGATCGAGAAAGAGCTGCAACGCGGTATCGAGGATTTCCTGTTCGCGGCGGCGAAATTCGCGGACCTTACGAGGTTCATTCTGCATAGGAAGGCTGCTTGAGGTGAAATCGAGGCAGCCATTATGCCTAACCGGTCATGAAATGCACGGAACATCCAGCAATGATTCAAATCAATGACGAATTTCCACAAATAGTCGGTTTACGATATCTGAACCACGCCGCCGTCGCCCCTTGGCCACGACGGGCCGCTAGTGCGGTCAGCGCCTTCGCGGAACAGAACGCGACTCTTGGCGCACGTGACTATCCACAGTGGCTCAAGGTGGAGAACAGTTTGCGCCAACGCCTGACGCAACTACTAAATGCGCAATCCAGCGCCGACGTGGCACTGGTAAAGAACACCTCCGAAGCCCTTTCATTTGTCGCGTTCGGACTGGACTGGAAAAGTGGAGACCAGATCGTCATCAGCAATGAGGAGTTCCCGTCCAATCGCGTCGTTTGGGAGGCGTTGCGGCCACTCGGCGTCGAGGTCATTCAGGTCAATCTCAAGGGAGCGGACCCCGAGGCCGACCTTCTCGCAGCCTGTGGCCCTCGAGTACGGCTGATGGCGATCAGCGCTGTACAGTACGCCAGCGGCATGCGGTTGGATCTTCAGCGCCTGGGCGAAGGCTGTGAGCAACGCGGCGTGCTTCTGTGCATCGACGCAATCCAGCAATTGGGCGCCCTGCCCTTCGATGTTCAGCAGAATCGCTGCGCTTTCGCCATGGCGGACGGCCACAAATGGATGCTCGGCCCGGAAGGGCTCGGTGTTTTCTATTGCCGCAGTGACCTGCGCGAGCAACTGAAACTGCACGAGTATGGCTGGCACATGCTCGAACACGCTGGCGACTATGACCGCACGGACTGGGAGCCCGCGCGAAGCGCCAGACGCTTCGAATGCGGTAGCCCGAACTTGTTGGGTGCGATGGCACTAGAAGCCAGTCTGTCGCTGCTTCAAGAGGTGGGAATGGAACAAGTCGCCAAGGCGCTGGACGAGAGAATCCAATGGCTGACTCGCGGACTGAGCCGCATGAACGGAATCGAAGTCCTGTCGCCGGTCCAAGCGGAACGCCGCTCCGGCATCATAACATTCCGCCTCGAGGGCAGGACGAATGCCGAGTTGTTCGAGCATCTCAAGGCCGGACAGGTCGTCTGCGCGTTACGCGGCGGAGGTATCCGCTTCTCGCCGCATTTTTACACGCCAGAACAGGTGATCGAAGAAACGCTTGCCCTGTTACGTGACATAGCTACGCACTGACGGTGATCAAGCAGCGAGACATGTATTCCAAATGCGTTTAAAAATCGCGCAAATCGGTCTGCAGAGCAGAGTTACAGCGCTAATACTTGAGTAACTGGCCGGGCAATCCCCCCACTGCCCAGCTAGATGAGGTCGCTAGGATTGCGATTTCATACTCCTAATGGTCTTGGCCCGGCTTCTCACGAAACCGGGTTTTTTTTGCCTGGTCGCTAGTAAAGCGCTAGGCCTTCGCAAGCACATGTGCCCGAAGCTGGTAACACAGCCAGAGAAAGCCAACCCATACGGGAATCGCGAATACCGACATACGAATACCCGGCAGCCACAGCATGATGACCAATATCCCTGCAACGAAGGCCAGGCACAGGTAGTTGCTCAGCGGAAACCAGAATGCCTTGAAGCTTGGCTCGATACCTTGGCGCCGCATTGCACGTCGGAACTTGAGATGCGCAAGGCTGATCATCGCCCAGTTGATCACCAGGGCAGCCACAGCAAGAGACATAAGCACTTCGAGAGCCCCCTGCGGGAACAGGTAGTTCACCGCCACGCAGAGGAGCGTCACCAACGCCGACACACCAACAGCGAGGACTGGCACCCCGCGGGCATTGATCTTCATCAAGCCGCGCGGCGCGTCGCCCTGCTCGGCCAGGCCGTACAGCATACGACTGTTGCAATACACGCCGCTGTTATAGACCGATAGCGCCGCAGTGAGCACTACGAAGTTCAGCAGGTGCGCCGCCGTATCACTACCGATCAGCGAAAAGATCTGTACGAAGGGGCTGCCGCTATAAGGGTCGCCCGCCGCACCCAACGTCAGCAGCAACGCATCCCAGGGGTAAAGCGCCAATAGCACCGTCAACGCGCCTATATAAAAGATCAGGATCCGATAGACGACCTGATTGATCGCTTTGGGAATGACGGTTTTAGGATCTGCTGCTTCCGCCGCAGTGATGCCAACCAACTCCAGGCCGCCGAAGGAAAACATGATGATCGCCAACGCCAGCAACATTCCGCTGAAGCCATTAGGGAAGAAACCACCGTGCGTCCAAAGATTGCTGATGCTCGCCTGCTCGCCGCCCTTACCACTGGCCAGCAGGAACAGCCCGAGCAGAATCATGCCAACGATCGCGGCGACCTTGACGATTGCGAACCAGAACTCGGCTTCACCAAAGGCTTTGACGTTACTGAGGTTGATCAGATTGATCAGTACGAAGAATGCAGTGGCCGTGGCCCAAGTTGGAATCTCGGGCCACCAGAACTGCACGTACTTGCCCACCGCCGTCAGCTCGGCCATGCCAACCAGGACGTACAGCACCCAGTAGTTCCACCCTGAGAGAAAGCCCGCATAGCCACCACCGTACTTGTGCGCGAAATGGCTGAAGGAACCAGCAACCGGCTCCTCGACGATCATCTCACCGAGCTGGCGCATGATCAGAAAAGCGATGAAGCCACCGATCGCGTAGCCAAGAATCATCGATGGCCCTGCGCTTCGCAGCACCCCTGCCGAGCCCAGAAATAATCCGGTGCCAATTGCCCCGCCCAAGGCGATCAACTGGATATGGCGATTCTTCAGACCGCGCTGAAGCGATCCGGTATGTAGCATCTCAGCGGTCATGCGCCACCTTGGGGTCAATAGAGCGGTACAGCGCTATGCGCAAAGCACCTGATGGGTAGGCAAATGGGCAACGTTCGGTACACGCTCAAAGAGGCAGTCTGCGGTTACGCAACGGCTACGTCAGCCGCGAACTCTTGCCAGCGGGAACAGCGTTCTGAAATTCGTAGTGGTCTGCTCGGCCAGCGTTTCAAATGACACGCCGCGCAGCTCGGCGAGAAACTCCGCCACCTCCCGCACGTATTGCGGCAAGTTCGATTTTCCTCGGTACGGTACAGGCGCCAGGTAAGGTGCGTCTGTTTCGACGAGCAGACGGTCTGCTGGAACCTGCCGTGCGACGTCGCGCAGCGCATCGGCGTTGCGGAAGGTGACGATTCCGGAGAGCGAGATATAGAACCCGAGATCAAGCGCGGCCTTGGCCATTTCCCAATCTTCGGTGAAGCAATGCAGCACACCCGCCCGGGGTAGCGCCGCCTCACGCAGCAAGGCCAGGGTATCGGCACGCGCTTCACGGGTATGAACGATCACCGGTTTGTCCGTGAGCCGAGCAGCTTCGAGATGCAGGCGAAACGACTGCTGCTGCATTTGCGCGGCTTCAGGCTGATAGTGATAGTCCAGACCCGTTTCACCGATAGCGACGGCGTGCGGATGCTGCAACTCGCTAAGCAACCAGTCCAGCATCGGCTGATTCGTCGGTTCGAGATCCAGCGGATGTACACCGATGGAACAATCGACATCAGCATATTGATCGGTCAACGCTTTGACCGCTGCGGCGTTATCCGCGCTGACTCCAATACAGAGGAAATGCCCTACCCCGCGTGATCGAGCAGCGTCGAGCGCTGCATCGAGTGAACCGCCATGGGCGGCCAGGTCGAGTCGGTCAAGATGACAGTGGGAATCTACCAGCATGGAAGGCACTACTTGCTATCGCGAAAAAGGGGCGATTGTAGAGCAAATAGCCGACGATCAGGAAAGCCCAGCGGATTAGAGCGCGGTTGGCCACAGGACTGAGATCAACGCTGATCCCTCAGGCGTTACATCGTGTGAGTCGGACGATCCGATTTGAGCGCACCGGCCAGATAGGTTTCGATCTTGTTGCGCGCCGTGCTGTCACCCTCATTGAACTGCACACCGATGCCTGCTGCACGGCTACCCTGGGCACCTTTTGGCGTAATCCAGACCACCTTCCCAGCAACTGGAATTTTCTCCGGCTCATCCATCAGATTCAGAAGCATGAACACCTCATCACCAAGCTTGTAGCTCTTGTTGGTCGGAATGAACAATCCACCATGCTTGATGAAGGGCATGAACGCAGCGTAGAGCACCGATTTGTCCTTGATGGTCAAGGACAGGATGCCGTTACGCGGACCGAGATTTGCTGGCAGGCTCATGCGGTGTTCCTAACGAAAATTCTAGTCGATTCTAGCCCGCACCGGGCAGCGTTGCCCACTGCACCAGTAGCGCTTCGAGAAGCAACACACGGTTGAGGTTGGCTTTGCCCAGCACTTTCTGTCGATGTTCAAGTAGCCAGTCCTGCAGCGCCATCACTTTGTGCTGCGGGGATTTCTGCGCGAGGTACTGCAACACCTTCTGCATATCGGCAGCACCGAGCTCCGCTTCATCACCGGCCATCTGATAACGCAGGATCAGATGCACCCACTCGCAGAACCAATCGAACAGCAGAATCAGCGGCAACGCATTCCAGCCCTCGGCTAGCTGAGTAGGCGACTGCTGTTGCTTAAGAAGCTTTTTCACCCCATCGACGACCAAGGCTCGCAGCTCTAGCACCTTCTGGTCATGCAGTTTCAGCGCGGCCAAAGGCGAGCCTGCTGCCAGCATCAGCAGCTGCTCACGAAGATCCGACGGCAGCTCCGGTAACTGTCCTGCAAGCCAGTCCAGACTTTGCTGGCGTCCCGGCAAAGGGCAGGCCTGCTGCACGCAGCGGCTTTTGATGGTCGGCAGTAGGCGGCTGGGCTGATGACTGATGAGCAGCAACACCGTATCGCCGGAGGGCTCCTCGAGGCTTTTCAACAATGCGTTGGCCGCATTCAGGTTCATCGCTTCAGCCGGCTCCAGCAATATCACCTTGCGTCCACCCAACTGCGCCGTCTGGGTGACGAAGCCAACCAGGTCGCGTACCTGATCGACCCGGATGGCCTTATCGACCTCTTCCGGCTCGAGAATGTAATGGTCTGGATGCGTATGTGCTGCCAGTAACTGACAAGCCTTGCACTCACCGCAGGCACTCGCACCGACGGGACGCTGACAAAGCAACAGCGCCATCAACTGCTCGGCCAGCAAGCGTTTACCTATGCCGCCGGGGCCATGCAGCAGGTAGGCATGAGCATGCTGTGTGCGCCCTGCCAGTTGCCGCCAGAGTTCAGCCTGCCACGGAAGAACGTCAGTCACCGAGACGCCCCATCAAGTCAGGAATCAATTTCTCGACATCCTGCTGCACAGCAGTAAGGGACTGGCCAGCGTCGATAATCCGGTAACGCGATGGTGCAGCTCCGGCACGTTCCAGATAGGCACGTCGCACCGACTCGAAAAAGCGGATGCCCTCCTGCTCGAAGCGATCAAGGCGCCCCCGCGCTGCTGCGCGAGCGAGCCCCACCTCGATCGGGAGATCGAAAATCAACGTCAGATCAGGACGCAGATCACCCTGCACGAATGTTTCCAATTGCTCTATTCGCTCGCCCGAAAGCCCGCGGCCGCCCCCCTGGTAGGCGTAGGTGGCATCAGTGAAGCGATCGCACAACACCACTGCACCTCGCTCCAAAGCGGGCCGTATGACCTGAGCCACGTGCTGCGCACGCGCAGCAAACACCAAAAGCAACTCGGTGTCGGCTGCCATTGGCTCGTCTGCCGGAGCCAGCAACAGCTCACGGATACGCTCTGCCAACGGCGTGCCTCCGGGCTCACGAGTCAGTACTACATCCACGCCACGAGCCCGCAAGCATTCGGCAAGATATTCGCGGTTGGTGCTTTTCCCAGCCCCTTCCGGGCCTTCAAGGGTGACGAAGAGTCCGTTCATTGGGCGCTTTCACTATTAGCTGGCGCCTGTCGTGGCGGCGGGCTGGAACGGTAGTCGGCGCGTCGCTTGAGTTGATACTCGCGCACCGCGCGGTTGTGCTGATCGAGTGTATCGCTGAAGACATGACTGCCATCGCCGCGGGCTACGAAGAAGAGACTTGTGCCATCGAGCGGATGCAATGCCGCGTGAATCGCCTCGCGCCCAACCATAGCGATCGGCGTCGGCGGCAATCCGGGGTTGGTGTACGTATTGTAGGGAGTCGGTGTGCGCAGATCATTTCGCGTTATACGGCCCCGGTAAGTCTCGCCCATGCCGTAGATCACAGTCGGGTCGGTCTGTAGGAGCATGCCTCGCGCTAAACGACGCACAAAGACCCCTGAAATCTCACCACGCTCGTGCGGTACGCCGGTTTCCTTCTCAATGATCGAGGCCATGATCAGCGCCTGGTAAGCATCTTTGTAAGGCAGACCCTCTGAGCGCTGCTGCCACTCCTCTTCAAGCACCTGCTCCAGCCTGGTATAGGCCCGCCGCAGCAGCTCGAGATCGGAAGTGCCGCGGGTAAAACGGTAGGTATCAGGAAAGAAACGACCTTCTGGATGCAGGCCAGCCGCGCCGATGCGCTCCATGATGTCCGCATCCGACAGGCCATCCAGTGTTTGCTCAAGCTTGGACTGATTCTGCAGCGCACTACGCAGTTGCCTGAAATTCCACCCTTCCACAAGCGTCAGGCTGTACTGCACGACTTCGCCGCGCTTCCAGAGCCCGATCATGTCTCGTGCGGTCATGCCAGGCATCAGACGGTATTCACCACTGTGCAGGCTCTGTCCGGCCAAGTTCAAGCGCCAGTACAGCCGTAGCCAAAACGCATCTTCCAACACGCCTTCGGCCTCAAGCCTTAGAAATACGCCACTAGGCGTATCGCCCGGCCGCACATCAAGCAGATGGGCGTCGTCGCTCACGGACAATGTCTGCTCCAAAGCAGAATGCTGCTTCCAGGCAAACAGCCCGAGCGCAATCACTGCCAACAGCACCACGGCCAGCAGCAGAACAAGAAATTTACGGATCACGAATCACTCAATAGGTCGGCAACAACGGACTGCAGTTTACGGGTCAGCGGGCCGACGGGCCAGACGCGCTCGGCCAAACCTGTCACGGGCCAGAGACCATAGAGGCTGTTACAAAGGAAAACCTCATCGGCCCGCAGCAGCTCCGCATAGCTGATATCGCGTTCGACGACCGAAAGCCCCAGCTGCGATGCGCGCGCCATGATTTCCGCCCGCATGACACCTGCCACGCCGCAGCGTGTGAGCGACGCAGTATGTAGCCGGCCGTCTGCGACCAGAAACAGATTGCTGAAAACACCCTCGATCACCCGGCCGGACATGTCGCACATTAACCCTTCCGCAAAGCCAGGATCGTGCCATTCGGCACGCGCCAACACCTGCTCAAGACGGTTTAGATGTTTGACTCCGGCAAGCAAGGGCTGCTCGGCAAGACGAGTGGCACAGGGGAAAAGTCGCACACCGACTTCGGCGTGCTGTGGCGGATAAGAAGGAAGCGGCGAGCCTAACAGCAAGCGTTGTGGCTGACAGGGCTGTGGTGGTGCATACCCACGCAGCCCGGCACCACGTGTGATGATCAGCTTGGCAACCCCCTGCCCCAGCACCTGACAGAACTGCGTCAGTTCATCGCGCAGCGCATCGAGCTCAATGGGGATAGCGAGGCGTTGGCAGCCACCACTCAGCCGCTGCAGATGCCGGTCGAGCAACTGCGCCCGGCCGCCTACGACGCGGATCGTCTCGAACAGCCCATCACCGTAAGCCAGTCCGCGATCATGAACGGGCAGGCCATCACAGCGCTGCCCGTTCAGCCAGCTCAATGTCACTCGGCAAACCGGCGGAACACCAGCGAACCGTTGGTGCCACCGAAGCCGAAGGAGTTGGACACCGCAACATCGATCGGCCGTGGCTTGGCCTGATGCGGTACGAAGTCGAGGTCGCAGCCTTCATCAGGCTCGTGCAGATTGATGGTCGGCGGCGCTACCTGATCACGAATTGCCAAGACGCTGAAGATCGCCTCCACGGCGCCGGCTGCGCCGAGCAGATGGCCAACCATGGACTTGGTGGAGCTCACCGACAGCTCGTAGGCGTGATCACCGAATACACTGCGAATCGCAGCAGCCTCGGCTTTATCACCAGCAGGGGTCGAGGTGCCGTGCGCATTGATGTACTGCACCTGATCGCCGTTCAGCTGTGCGTCCTTCAGCGCATTGCCGATACAGCGCGCTGCACCAGCGCCATCGTCTGGAGGTGAGGTCATGTGAAACGCATCAGCGCTCATACCGAAACCAATCAACTCGGCATAGATGTGTGCACCGCGGGCCTTGGCATGCTCCAACTCCTCGAGCACTAGGGCGCCAGCGCCATCGGACAGTACAAAGCCATCGCGCTCTTTGTCCCACGGACGGCTTGCCGCGGCCGGATCATCGTTACGCGTGGACAATGCCCGAGCTGCGGCAAAGCCGCCGATGCCGAGACCACTGGCAGCCATTTCAGAACCGCCGGCCACCATCACATCGGCCTCGCCATATGCGATGTTGCGGGCAGCCATCCCGATGCAATGTGTGCCGGTGGTGCAGGCTGTGGCGATCGCATAGTTGGGGCCCTGCAATCCAAGGTGGATCGACAGAAAGCCGGACACCATATTGATAATGGAGCCAGGCACAAAGAATGGCGAAATACGCCGCGGACCTTGCTCGATCAGCGCCTTGCAGCTGTTTTCGATATTGGTGAGCCCACCGATACCGGACCCCATCGCGACACCAATGCGCTCCCGATTGGCGTCCGTAACCTCCAGACCGGAATCACGCACGGCCTGAAAGCTAGCCGCTAGTCCGTACTGGATGAACAAGTCGAGTTTGCGAGCTTCTTTCGCCGGCAGGTATTGCTCGACATCGAAGTTCTTGATTGAACCGCCAAAACGAGTGGAGTAGGCAGACAGATCCATATGCTCGATCAGGCCGATGCCACTGCGGCCGGCGAGAATTCCCTGCCAGCTGCTCGGCACATCGTTACCCAGTGGCGATAGCATGCCCATCCCAGTGACTACGACGCGTCTACGCGACACAGCAATTACTCCTATACCTAAACGAACTTGGCTCAACTCCCGCCAAGACAGGAACGATCCCCGGTCCGGGTGCAAGATTGCGCCCGTGATCTGGATGAATCCCTCTCAAAGAAAAGCCGCACTACCTCAATCAAGGCAGTGCGGCTCTCCTGGTTCCGAAGCGGATTACAACTTACTGCGCGTGCGCGTTGATGTAATCGATAGCTTCCTGAACAGTGGTGATCTTCTCAGCCTGCTCGTCCGGGATTTCGGTCTCGAATTCCTCTTCCAGAGCCATCACCAGCTCAACGGTGTCAAGAGAGTCGGCACCCAGGTCTTCGACGAAGGAAGCGCTGTTGGTTACTTCCTCTTCTTTAACGCCAAGTTGCTCGGCAACGATTTTCTTGACGCGTTCTTCGATGGTGCTCATACCTTGTTTTCACTCCTATGGAAAAATCAGGCAGCTGGTCTGCGCGGTAGTGTATAGAAAGCGTTTTCCGCATTTCAAGCTGGAAGCAGGCAAGCATGACGCCGCCTTCAACCATCTGTCTATAACGCAGCTGCAGTTTATAGCTAATTTAAAGACAGCCCTTATGACTGTCATCCTGCGTTGGACGTCACACTCAGCTCATGTACATGCCGCCATTCACTGGCACTGTGGCACCAGTAACATAGGCAGCGCCGTCAGAAGCGAGAAAAGCGACGACCTTGGCAATTTCTTCGGCCTGACCGAGACGTCCCAGGGGAATCTGCCCCAGGAGCGCATCGCGCTGGGCTTCCGGCAACTCGCGAGTCATATCGGTATCGATGAAACCAGGCGCCACGGAATTCACCGTGATACCACGCGACCCAACCTCACGAGCCAATGCACGACTGAAACCCTCCAGACCGGCTTTGGCTGCCGCGTAGTTTACCTGTCCGGCGTTGCCCATGGCACCAACCACCGAACCGATATTGATGATTCGTCCCCAGCGAGCCTTCGTCATGCCCCGCAGCACGGCCTTGGTGAGCCGATACAAGCTGCTCAAATTGGTATTGATGACGTCATGCCATTCGTCATCTTTCATGCGCAGCATAAGGTTATCGCGGGTAATACCGGCATTGTTGATCAGGATTGCTGGCTGCCCAAGATGCTGCTGGATGTGCTCCAGCGTGGTACTGACCGACTCATCATTGCCAACATCAAGCACCAGCCCGGCCCCTTCGATGCCATTGCTTTTCAGTGTTTCGGCAATGCGCTCGGCACCAGATGGCGTGGTTGCAGTGCCGATGACGATTGCACCCTGGCGACCCAACTCAAGGGCAATGGCCTGGCCAATGCCACGGCTCGCGCCAGTTACCAATGCCACCTTACCTTGCAGACTCATAGCGTTCTCCTTGTTCAAGCCAATGCGACACGAGTGCCCGCGAAGGCCTCGGGGGTATCCAGATTGTAGGTGCTGACGCCCTTCACACAGCGCTTGTTGAGGCCTGACAGAACCTTGCCGGGGCCGCACTCGACCAGCGACGTCACGCCCCGCTCACCCAGCGCCACCATCGACTCGACCCAGCGTACCGGGCTGTATAGCTGAGCCAGCAGGTCGCGCTTGAGCGAATCTAGATCTGCAACGACTGCTGCGCTGACGTTCTGCACCAGCGGAATCTGTGGTGCCTGCCATTCGATCGCCTCTACCGACGCAGCAAAGCGCTCTGCCGCAGGACGCATCAGCTCGCAATGGGACGGCACGCTTACCGGCAAGCTCATGGCGCGCTTGGCGCCCCTGGCCTTGCAGGCTTCGATAGCGCGCTCCACGGCCGCGGCATTGCCGGCAATCACCACCTGACCGGGCGCATTGAAGTTGACGGCGCTGACCACCTCACCCTGCGCAGCTTCCGCACAGGCAGCCAATACATCGGCATCTTCCAACCCGAGAATGGCCGCCATGCCACCCTGCCCGGCCGGCACCGCCTGCTGCATTAATTGGCCACGCAACTGGACCAGCTTGACTGCATCGGCAAACGCAAGACTGCCAGCAGCCACGAGAGCGGAATATTCACCAAGACTGTGGCCTGCAACGAAAGCAGGCTGCGCGCCGTTTTCAGCCTGCCAAAGACGCCAGATCGCAATGGAAGCAGTGAGAATGGCCGGCTGCGTCTTGTCGGTCTGGTTCAAATGCTCTTCCGGGCCGTTCTGGGTCAGCGCCCAGAGGTCATAACCCAACGCTGAAGAAGCCTCGGCAAAGGTATCGAGAATCACACTCTTTTGAGCACCAAGCTCGGCCAGCATGCCAAGAGACTGAGACCCCTGACCGGGAAAGACGAAAGCAAGTGATGCGGACATGAAACGACTCTCTTGTGGTTCTGCTCGTCTGAAGGATACGCCAGTGACCGGCGTCGCGAATTTCAGTTGGATGGCTTGCCGTTCTCTGCAGTCACATCATCCACCCCATCGGGCAGGTGAGCGGCACCCAGAAGAATTCCCAATCTGCGCCCCAGAAGCTCGGGAAGGTCATGCTCGACGTCCTGCGCGGCGCGCTGTATGGCCGCCTTGAAGCCTTCGGCACCTGCGCTGCCGTGACTCTTTACAACAATACCCTGCAGCCCCAGAAAACTGGCACCGTTGTACTGCGCAGGATTCAGCTCAGCACGCAATCTACGCAGGAGAGGCAACGCCGCAACACCCAGAATCCGCGCACCAAGCGAACGCTTGAATAGCGCCTCGACCCGGACGCCCAACATCCCGGCCAGTCCTTCGCTGGACTTGAGCAGCACATTACCGACGAAGCCATCACACACGACCACATCGGCCTCACCGCGATAGAGCCCATCCCCCTCGATAAAGCCCTGGTAGTTGAGCCCAGCAGCCTGTTGCAACAGCAAAGCAGCTTGCTTCACCTGCTGGTTGCCCTTGATATCCTCAGTGCCAACATTCAGCAGCGCAACCTTGGGCTGATGTCGCCCAATGGATTCGGCCGCCACCGCCCCCATCACCGCGAACTGGAAAAGCTGCTCGGGCGGGCAGTCAACATTTGCGCCAAGGTCCAGCAACAGACACGGATCACCCTGTGTAGGGAGCGCTGTCACCATAGCCGGCCGGTCGATACCTGGCAGAGTTTTTAGGACCTGGCGCGCCAGCGCCATCAGCGCGCCAGTATTACCGGCACTCACACAGGCTTTCGCACCGCCGTCGCGAACTTGCTCAAGTGCAACACGCATGGAGGATCGGGGCTTGCCACGCAGAGCCTGAGCAGGCCGCTCGTCCATCCCGATCATCTCAGGTGCATCGACAATTCTCAGGCGCGCGCGATCAACCCCTGGATGCTGGGCAACGATTTTTTCAATCAAGGAAGATTGGCCGACTAGGACCAGGTGCAGCGAGGGGCTTTCAGCCAGACAGGAAAGACTGGCCGGAACAATGCAGTGGGGACCGAAGTCCCCACCCATTGCATCGATCGCGATGACCGGAGCAGACAAGGATTACTCGTCAGCGCCCTTGTCGATCACTTTGCGACCACGGTAGAAACCATCCGGGGACACGTGGTGACGCAGGTGAACTTCACCGGTGCTCTTTTCCACGGACAGAGCGTTCGGCACGAGAGCGTCATGCGAACGACGCATGTCACGGGCGGAACGGGATTTTTTGTTCTGCTGAACAGCCATTTGGATCAACTCCTAAACGTTTGGGTCACGCTTTAACTGCGCCAGTACGCTGAACGGGTTGGACCGCGTTACCTCGTCCTCACTCGGTTCAGGCTCATCTGGCCCAACCGGCGGCTGGCAAATTTCAGGGTCATGGAGTGGAACAATCGGCAGAGCAAGCAACAGCTCGTCTTCGACCAGAGCCAGCAGATCCAAAGGATCCTCTCCCACTTCCAGCACGTCATACCCTTTGGGTAGGTGCTGGCTGCTCGCCCCTTCATTCACAACCGCATAATCGCACTCGCTGTGAATCGGCAGAACAACCGGCTCCAGACAACGCTGGCAAATCAGTTTGACCTCAACGTCGAGCTGACTGTGAACAACCACAGTACGTTGCTCGTCGCGCCCAAAAGAAAAACTAGCGCGCACCACACCCTGATCATCTTCAAGAGGATCTGCGAGCCGCTTCAGCTGCGACAATTGCAGCTCACCGGTTAAGGTGGCCGCTCGGTCAGCAAGCTTGCGCGGATCAACGTGCGGAGGTATCGGTCCTTTCAACATAAGCGCGGCATTCTAGGGATGCGCCCTCGCCCTGTCAAAGGAATTTCCGCATGGTTTTACGATGCAGGGCATACAATTTAGCACCTGTATATAAAGGAGGAATTATGCGCCACCTGCTGCTTGCTTCCAGCTCACGTTATCGCCAGCAACTGCTCTCTCGCCTGCGACTGTCGTTCGACAGCTGCGCACCGGAAATCGACGAAACAAACCTGCCCGGGGAAGCTGCCGAGCAGCTCGTACGCAGACTCGCCGAGACCAAGGCCAGAGCGCTCACCGACCAATATCCGAACCACCTGATTATCGGCTCCGACCAGGTTGCAGTGCTGGATCAAGAGATTCTCGGAAAGCCTCACACGTTCGAGCGGGCGAAGCAGCAACTGCAATTTGCCAGCGGCAACAGCGTCAGATTCCTAACCGGACTGGCTCTACTTGACAGCAGCAGCGGTCGCATTCAAGTGGACTGCGTACCCTTTACGGTGCACTTTCGAGAGCTGAACGAAACGCAAATCGAGCGCTACCTGAAAGCCGAGCAACCCTTCGACTGCGCGGGCAGCTTCAAGGCCGAAGCCCTCGGCATCTGCCTTTTCCGCTCCACCGAGGGAGAGGACGTCACCAGCCTCGTAGGCCTGCCACTGATTCGCCTAGTGGACATGCTGCGCAACGAAGGCATAGAGCTACCCTGACCGGGCAGGACCTACCCGCTAACGCAGCGCCGGCCCCTGCAGACCGACCAATATCGCCAGACGCTCGGCTACTCCAGCGCCGAGCTTCTTGGTGAAACGATCGAGCGGTGACTCCTTGACCGTGAAATCGACGAGCTCCGGCTCACCAATCACAACACGCGCGACATGAGCCGTACTACCCAGCCCATCGATCAATCCCAACTCCAGTGCCTGTTCACCCGACCATACCAATCCCGAGAAGAGCTCGGGATGTTGCGCGTCCTGAAGGCGATCGCCGCGACCGCGCTTTACACTATCGATAAACTGCTTATGGGTCGTCGCAAGAACGCTGCGCCAGAACTGACTCTCCTCGGGCTTTTCCGGCTGGAACGGATCAAGGAACGCCTTGTGCTCACCGGAAGTATAAACACGCCGCTCAACACCAAGCTTCTCCATGGTATCGACAAAGCCGAAGGTGGCGGCGGTCACACCAATTGATCCGACCAGACTGGATTTGTCCGCATATATCTCGTCCGCGGCGCTGGCGATATAGTACGCACCCGACGCACCGAGATCAGTAATCACCGCGTACACCTTGATCGCGGGATACTCACCCCGCAGACGCCGGATTTCGTCGTAGATGTAACCCGACTGGACCGGACTTCCACCCGGACTGTTGATGCGCAAAACGATCCCCTTGGTGTTCGCATCCTCGAAGGCGGCTCGCAAAGCACCCACAATGTTATCGGCACTAGCGGACTCCTCATCGGCGATCATTCCGCGCACATTTATCACGGCCGTGTGGCTTTCCTGGGCACTCTTGCCCTTGCCAAACTGCAATGCTGGCGAAAACAAGGCCAGCGCGCCGAACAGATACACGAAGGTCAGCAGCTTGAAGAATATGCCCCAGCGCCTAGCGCGGCGCTGCTCCTGAACGCCAGCAAGCAGCGTTTTCTCCAGAAGCTTCCAGCTGTTTCGATCTTCCTTGGTTTCCCCTACCGGAGCCTTCCATTCATCCGACATAGTCATTCACCTCAGAACCAGCCACGGAGCGCAACCAGGTGCCAAGCTCCGAAAAATGATTGATCGCAGCGCGCGGCTCACACCGCTGCAGGACCTCCACCGGCTGCGCACCATAAGCGACAGCCACACTGTCCACTCCGGCACGATGAGCCATCTGCAGATCGAACACAGAATCGCCAACCATCAGCGCCTGCGCCGGGGGCACACCGCAATGAGCGAGTATCTGACGAATCATCAGCGGATCAGGCTTGCTGGCCGTCTCATCCGCGCAGCGCGTGATATCGAAGAACCTTTCCAACCCTTGCCCCGCCAGCACGCGATCAAGACCTCGCCGCCCCTTGCCAGTGGCGACAGCAAGCAGATACCCAGCCTCACGAAACCGCGACAGAGCTTCCGCAACACCCGGGTACAGCGGAGAAGGCTGAGCTTCCAACGCCAAATAATGTTCACTGTAGCGATGGCGAAACTCCTGAATCAGCGCATCATCAGCGTGATCAGGGTAAAGCACGCCGATAGCTTCAGGTAGTGCCAAACCGATGATGCCTTTTACAGCGGCATCATCGAGCCGTGACAAACCGCAACCGTGTGCGGCGATATGTATCGACTCGACGATACGGCCGATCGAATCGGCTAGCGTGCCGTCCCAGTCGAATATCAGAACTTGGTAGCTACTCACCCAGACGCTCCAACGTCCGCGCCCACATCTCATCGACAGGCGCCTCCAGCGACAATTCCCCACCATCAGGCAGCGGCACCTTCAAGGCGTAGGCATGCAGAAACAAACGCTTGCCGCCCAGCTCACGAATCTCACGAGTGAACTCCTCATCACCGTACTTGCTATCTCCCGCGATGCTATGCCCGGCATGACGCGCGTGAACACGAATCTGATGGGTACGCCCGGTAACCGGTTTCGCCTCCACCAATGTCGCGAACTCGCCGAATCGGCGAAGCACACGAAACAGCGTCAACGCCTCTTTACCATCCTCGGTTACTTCAACCATTCGCTCGCCAGAGCGCAGCGTATTCTTCAATAGCGGCGCATTGACCTGCTTCTTCGAAGTCTCCCAACGGCCACGCACCAAGGCCATATAGCGCTTGTCGACGCCATCGCCACGGAGCGCCTGATGCAGATGACGCAACATACTGCGCTTCTTGGCTATCATCAGCAGGCCAGAAGTATCCCGATCAAGGCGATGCACCAGCTCGAGCTCTTTGGCGTCCGGACGCAGCTGTCGCATCGCTTCGATCACGCCGTAGCTAAGCCCACTACCGCCATGCACTGCTATGCCGGCAGGCTTATTCAGCACGATGAGCGCTTTGTCTTCATGGACGATGGCCTTCTCAAGCCGCTCCAGTAATCCTTGAGCAAGCGGCTCTGGCTCGTCACGCTCCGCTAGGCGCAGCGGCGGGACGCGCACCACATCTCCAGCCTGCAGCTTGTATTCGGGCTTGATCCGCCCCTTGTTTACCCGCACCTCGCCTTTACGCAAGATGCGGTAAATCAACGTCTTGGGAACGCCCTTGAGCTGATTACGAAGGAAGTTGTCGATGCGCTGGCCGGCAAGTTCCGGCGCGACCTCAAGCATTTGCACACCGGAGGTCTGGGAAGGGGTATTGGTCATCGCGGCATCATATCAATTTTCATGGAATTGAAGCACTTAAACATTGCTGTTATAGTCCCGAACGCCGCCAAAAGCGGCCAGGTCCAGGGATGCCAGCGTTATCGCCAACCCTGACCGGCAAAAATGTTCTAGGACGTGAGGCCGTCCGACGGAGCTTCCCTCGATAGTGGTGAAGTTGCGAAACAAGCCTTGAAGACATGATGCGTGCCCCCTTTGGGGAATCGCGATAATCGATAACCCGCTCTCTGGATTCTGCGAGCGGCACCCGATTTTCAAAGTATGCGTGTTGGGTGGAGATGCACAGCATCGGATTGCGTAGCAAAGGCTTTCACAGACGCTTCATTCCGTCCGCTACCGATGCCTGATTCCTCCTCCCGAACCATTGCTTCTGTTCCGACAGTAAGCAGGAGATGTCGTCGCGACGCCGGCCCATTTGGCCGCACATCGCTGGACACTGGAGTGCCTTACAACCATTCCTGACTCACCTGACACCGACCGCGAGAGTCGTGTGTGCCGAACGCCGTTTCCGGATGCCTCGGAAACCGACGGTACTACATGAAAAGAATGCTAATTAACGCGACTCAGCCTGAAGAGTTGCGTGTCGCACTGGTCGACGGCCAACGCTTGTTCGATCTCGACATCGAATCAGGTGCCCGCGAGCAGAAAAAAGCCAACATCTACAAGGGCAAGATCACCCGCGTAGAACCCAGCCTTGAAGCCGCTTTCGTCGACTTCGGCGCCGAGCGTCATGGCTTCCTCCCTCTCAAAGAAATCTCCCGTGAGTACTTCAGCAAGTCGCCTGAAGGCCGCGTAAACATCAAGGACGTCCTGCGCGAAGGCCAGGAAGTAATCGTTCAGGTTGAGAAGGAAGAACGCGGCAACAAGGGCGCAGCGCTGACCACCTTTATCAGTCTCGCCGGCCGCTACTTGGTGCTGATGCCAAACAACCCGCGCGCGGGCGGCATCTCTCGCCGCATCGAAGGCGAAGAACGCAATGAGCTGCGCGAAGCACTGAATGGCCTGGACGTGCCTGCCGACATGGGCCTCATTGTCCGAACCGCTGGCCTGGGCCGCTCAAGCGAAGAACTGCAATGCGACCTGGACTACCTGCTGCAGCTCTGGACCGCGGTCAAGGATGCTTCGCAGGATCGCGTCGCTCCGTTTCTGATCTATCAGGAATCCAACGTAATCATCCGCGCCATTCGCGATTATCTGCGTCAGGACATTGGCGAAGTGCTCATCGACAGCGTCGAAGCACAGGATGAGGCGCTGAGCTTCATTCAGCAGGTGATGCCGCAGTACGCCAGCAAGATCAAGCTATACGAAGATTCGGTACCACTGTTCAACCGCTTCCAGATCGAAAGCCAGATCGAGACCGCGTTCCAGCGCGAAGTTAAACTGCCCTCGGGCGGCTCCATCGTCATCGATCCAACCGAGGCGCTGGTTTCCATCGACATCAACTCGGCCCGCGCCACCAAAGGCGGCGACATCGAAGAAACCGCGCTACAGACCAATCTGGAAGCGGCCGAAGAAATCGCTCGTCAGCTACGCCTGCGCGACATCGGCGGTCTGATTGTCATCGACTTCATCGACATGACGCCGGCCAAAAACCAACGTGCCGTCGAAGAAAAAATGCGCGAAGCGCTGGAAGCCGATCGTGCACGCATCCAGGTCGGTCGCATTTCTCGCTTCGGCCTTCTGGAAATGTCTCGTCAGCGTTTGCGCCCGTCCCTGGGCGAAACCAGCGGCATCGTCTGCCCGCGCTGTAACGGCCAAGGCATCATCCGCGACGTCGAATCACTATCGCTGGCGATCCTTCGCCTGATCGAAGAAGAGGCCCTCAAGGACCGCACCGCCGAAGTTCGCGCCCGCGTGCCATTCCAGGTCGCCGCGTTCCTGCTCAACGAGAAGCGCAACGCGATCACCAAGATCGAGCTGCGCACCCGTGCTCGCATCTTCATTCTGCCGGACGATCATCTAGAGACGCCGCACTTCGAAGTTCAGCGCCTGCGCGACGACAGCCCTGAGATCATGGTTGGCCAAGCCAGCTACGAGATGAGCCAAACCGAAGCAGAAGAGGCTCAGCCTGTCAGCTCCACGCGCACCCTGGTTCGCCAGGAGGCGGCGGTCAAGACCGCACCGCAGCGCACTGCACCAGCCCCTGCCGCCGCGACACCTGCTGAAGCACCGGCAGCCGCTCCGGCACAGGAGCCGAGCCTGTTCAAAGGCCTGATCAAATCCCTGGTCGGCCTGTTCGCAGGCGAGACTAAAGAGCCGCAAGCCACCGTGGAAGTCGAGAAAAAGCCCTCATCGCCGCGCCCCCAGCGCAACGACGAGCGTCGCAGCGGACGTCAGCAGAACCGCCGCCGCGATTCGCGTGCAGGCCGCGACGAAGAGCGCAAGCCGCGTGAGGAGCGCCAACCTCGAGAGGAACGTCAACCCCGCGAAGAGCGTCAGCCACGCGAGGAGCGTCAGCCACGCCCGCCGCGCGAAGAGCGCAAGCCTCGTGAGCAGACTGAAACTGCAGAGGCGCAGCCACGTCGCGAGCGAGCACCCCGCGAGGAACGCAAGCCGCGCGAAGAGCGTAAACGCGAGCTGCGCGCTCCAATCGACGAAGCGCCTGTGGTCGCCGATGAACAGCAGGTAGAGCGCCAGCCCCGTGCGCCGCGTGAGGAGCGCAAGCCACGAGCCGACCAACAGGCTCCTGTCACCGATGAGATGTTGCAGCAAGCCGAGGACGTGGCCGAGGCTGAAGAGTCCCAGGACGCCAACGACAGTACTGAAGGCAACGAAAGCGACCGTCCGCGTCGTCGCTCACGTGGGCAGCGTCGCCGAAGCAACCGCCGCGAGCGTCAGCGCGATGCCAACGGCAATGAGATCGAGGAAGTTGACGAAAGCAATGCCCCGGTAAAAACCGAGGAAATAGCTATCGCTGCAACGGCTGCTGCGTTGGCTGCGAACACCGCCGATACCGAAGCTAGTGCGCAGACAAAGCTCGCCGATGACGCTGTCATTCAGTCCAGCACTGAAGGCGTCGCAACCATCGTCGAACACGCACCGGTTGCCCCGGACGCAAGCGAACCCGCAGCTGCCGAGCAGCCGGCGATTGTCGAGGCCGTAGCTGAGAAAGACTTGGCGCAGCCGACGGAAGCGGCACAGGAAGAGGCAGCGCAGGTCCAGGCTGAGGTAATCCCACAGCCAGCTCCCGAGCCGGTGGTCGAAAAAACCGAAGCTGCACCAGCCGTCGCCGCAGCACCGACCATTAGCGGCCGGGCACCCAACGATCCGCGCGAGGTTCGACGCCGTCAACGCGAAGCCGAACGCTTGGCCAAGGAAGCGGCGGAAGCCGAATCCAAGGCTGCCGCTGAGCAACCCCTGGCCAGCCCTGAGATCGTTGCCAGCGCGCCAGAGGTCGAGGTGAAGCCTGAGCAGGCTACCTCGCAAACCACTCTGCAAACGCAGTCAGAGCCAGTTGTTGAGCCCGTGGTTGCCCAACAGCAACCTACAGCTGAGCAGTCGACTTTAGCTGTCGAGCCTACTCAACAAACGCAGGAGCCTGCCGTTGAACACAGCGAGCAACCGGCAGAGGCGCCAGTCGTAAACGAGGAGGCCTCTCAGCCGGCACCTCAGGCACCGGAGAAACCCGCAGAAGGCGAAGAGCCAGAAAACCGTGAGAAGCCTCAAGGCTAAACACACGCCGCTGACAAAAAAGGGATGCTTCGGCATCCCTTTTTTTACCTTTGTGTCCCGCCTTGAATAGGATTTACACCTTCGACCGCGAGACATGGAGGCGTCGACGGAGCAAGGCGTTACGCGAACCGAGCGCAAATACTTGCCGGCCATTAATGGCCACGGTCGATAGCCCCGAAACAGGCGCCCTACGTGTAAAGGTTCTATTCTGCGAACGGCTCGCCGCAGTCGCAGAAAAGGAATGCCTGTCCGCTTGTCTCGGCAACAGAAATCCCGTCAGCACCGCTACGCCATCGTGACTAGCGCATTGATGCCCGAGTCAGAGGCTAGCCTCAGAGAACGTTCGGCTCAATCTCAAGTACGACATCGAAACGCGCAAGCACGTCAGCCTGGATTCGCCGCGCCAGCCCTAGCAGCTGCGCGCCTGTTGCCCGGCCATAATTGACCAGCACCAGCGCCTGCAGGCGATGTACGCCAGCATCACCGTCACGAAAGCCTTTCCAGCCAGCCTTCTCGATCAGCCAGCCTGCCGCCAATTTTACCTGACCGTCGGCCTGCGGGTAGGCAACAAGATCAGAATGGCTCTCACGCAGCGCCTGAGCAACGGCGGCGGAAACCAGGGGGTTCTTGAAGAAGCTGCCAGCGTTACCTAGTTGTTGCGGGTCGGGAAGTTTTTCACTACGGATAGCACAAACGGCTCGACTCACGTCCTGCGCACTTGGCGTAGCGATCCCCTGCTCCGCCAGGCGCTGACGGATCGGGCCGTACTCAAGATGCAGCCCCGCCTGCCGACGTAGCTGGAAGCGCACGCGCAGAATCAGATAACGTCCCTGCTGCTGCTTGAACAAACTGTCGCGGTAATCAAAGGCACAGTCCTCCAAGGTGAACTCACGGATCACCCCGCTTTGGCTATCCATTGCCGTGAGCCCAGCGAACACATCCTTGATCTCGACGCCATAGGCGCCGATGTTCTGAATCGGCGAGGCACCAACTGTCCCGGGTATCAGACTCAGGTTCTCTAGCCCTACCAAACCCTGCTCCAGTGTCCAGAGCACAAACGGGTGCCATGGCTCCCCTGCCTCTGCCTCCACCAGCACCCGCTCGAAAGACTCATCAATGATGCGTATTCCACGACTGGCCATATGCAGGACCAGCGCCGAAACGTCGCGAGTCAGTAGCAGGTTGCTGCCGCCGCCAATTGGTAGCAGCGGAACGTCGAGTTGTCGCGCCTGAGCGAGCGCATCGCGTACATCCTCATCACTCTTTGCGGAGGCGAAGAAACGTGCACGCTGGTCGACTGCAAAGGTGTTGTATGACTTGAGCGACTGGTTCGATGCGAGGATCAGGCTCACTGTCGCCCCTTTATTTCCGCGAGCAGCCCGTCACAGGCTTTTTCGATGAGATCCAAGACCTCCTCGAACCCATCAGGTCCACCGTAGTAAGGATCAGGCACCACATCAGCTTCCAGGCCATAGCGGCGCAGCATCAGGTCGACATCAGCTCGGCCATGAGCCGGTCGCATTGCACGCAGATAAGCCAGATTGTCGTGATCCATCGCCAGAATCAGATCGAAACGCTCGAAATCCTCAGGCTGCACCTGACGAGCGCGCAAGGCTGCGAGCTGATAGCCCCGCCGCCCCGCTGCCTCGCAAGTGCGCGAATCCGGCGCCTTGCCAACATGCCAGTCGCCAGTCCCGGCCGAGTCGATCTCGATCCTATGATCGAGCCCGGCTTGCTCGACGCGCTGGCGAAACACGCCTTCCGCTGTAGGCGAACGACAGATGTTACCCATGCAAACGAACAGCACTTTCATCTTAACCACCCAGTAGAGCGCGAACCCGCTCCAGGTCCTCCACCGTATCGACCCCAGCAGGGGGCGCTTCTACCGCGTCCGCGACGTGAATACGCTGACCGTGCCAGAGCGCACGCAGTTGCTCGAGGCACTCGGTATCTTCCAACCAGCAAGGGCCCCAAGAAACGAAATTAGCGAGGAAGCCGGCCCGATAAGCGTAGATCCCGATATGTCGACGATATGGCACCCTGGCAGGGAGCTGACTACGATCAGCAGCAAACGAATCGCGTGCCCAAGGCAGCGGCGCGCGACTGAAAGTCAGCGCCAGGCCATTGATATCTGAAAGAACCTTTACCACGTTGGGATTGAACAGGGCCTGCACGTCTGCCAGCGGCTCAGCGAGCGTCGCCATCGCAGCCTCGGGATGTGCGGCCAGATTCGCCGCAACCTGATCGATCACTGCCGGAGGAATCAGCGGCTCGTCACCCTGTACGTTGACCACGATGGCATCGTCTGACAGCCCAAGCTGCTCGGCCACCTCGGCGAGGCGGTCTGTGCCGGAGTTGTGGTCGGCCCGCGTCAGAACGACTTGCGCACCGAATGCCTTACAAGCCTCCACGATACGCGGGTCATCGGTGGCGACAACGACGCGCTGGGCCGCGCTTTTGCTCGCCTGCTCCCACACATGTTGAATCATCGGCTTGCCCGCGATATCCCGTAGCGGCTTACCAGGCAGGCGAGTCGACGCATAGCGGGCGGGGATCACCACAGTGTAGACGTTGCTCATTTGTCCAGGCGCTCGTCCACGTCCAGGGTACGGGCTTCGCTTTCAAGCATCACCGGAATGCCATCTCGCACAGGAAAGGCCAGTGCGTCAGCCTTGCAGATCAACTCCGATTTGTCGTCGGCAAGCTTCAGCGGTCCCTTGCATAGTGGGCACGCCAGAATATCGAGTAGTTTGGTATCCATGCGCAGTCCTTGGAAGCGGCCGACTGCGATGGCAGATCGAGCAGCTTAAGTGTGATCGGGCAGCAATCGCGTCAACTGGCCGTCGAACCAGGTAACGAAGGCCCCTGAAGGCACAGCCTGCACCTGCAGATACGACCAACCTGGCGGCGCGAATGGCCGGCATTTAACCGCATCCTTTTCTGTCATCACCAGCGGCAAGTCGGGGCTGAACTTCAGCTGCTCCGAACTGTAGGCGGCGTGATCGGCGAAGGCATGCGGAATCGGTCGCCAGTGTAGCGTTTCGAGCGTGGTGAAGAAACGTTGCGGGTTGCCGATGCCCGCCACGGCATGCAGCTGTTGCCCGGATGGAAAGTGATCAAGCGGCCAGCGCTCGCCAGAGCACAGCTCGACCAGCGCCACGGGTTTGAGGGCGAACGCATAACCGTTAGCGGAATCCGCCTCGGCGCCGTTGAGCAGTACCGCATCGACGCTTTCTAGGCGCTCGGCCGGCTCACGCAATGGGCCGGCCGGCAAGCAGCGGCCATTGCCCAGCCCACGGACTGCGTCGATCAATACCAGCTCGAGATCTCGCGCCAACCGATAGTGCTGCAGGCCATCGTCGGAAAGAATCAGGTCGAGGGGCTCCGTCTCCAGTAGTTGGCGAACCGCGCGCGACCGATCGGGATCGATCATCAACGGCACGCCGGTACGCTGAACGATCAATAGAGGTTCGTCGCCAGATTGCTCAGCCGGCTGCTCCGGAAGAACGCGCCAGGGCAACGTTGGTGGCTTTGCACCGTAGCCGCGACTAACAACCCCGACGCGCAGCCCGCGGTTGCGACAATGCTCGATCAGCCAGAGAATTAGGGGGGTCTTACCGGTTCCGCCGACAGTGATATTGCCGACCACGATGATCGGCACTGCAGCCCGATAGGCAGCGCTGCGGCCGTCGAGAAAACGCCCCCGTTTGGCCTTGACGACGCGCCGATACAGCAACTCCAGCGGCATCAGCAAGCGTAAAGCCGGATGCCCCTGATACCAGGCGTGCTGCAGGCGGTCGGCAAATGACATCAGGGCGACGCCTGCGCCTCGACGGTGGTGATCCGCAACTGAGCGAAGCCCAGCTTGCCAGCGGCATCCATCGCGGTAATTACCGCCTGATGCGGCGTCTTACCGTCGGCGCTGATGATCATCGGCAGCCGATTATCGCCACCGGACTCCTTGCTCAGCGCTGCCATCAGCGAGTTGAGATCGTTCTTCAACAGAACCTTGCCGTTGAGAGAATAATTGCCGGACACGTCGATCAGCACTTCCAGCTGACGCGTCTCGGCAGACTCGCGCGGCATGCCGCTAGCCGCTTCCGGCAAATCGACCTTGAGCTGCGTTTCACGGGTGAACGTGGTGGTGACCACGAAGAACAACAACAGGATAAACACCACATCGATCAGTGGTGCGAGCCCTATCTCGACATTCTCCCGGGGTTTGCGACGGAATTTCACGCCTTTTCCTCACCGAGATCGACGTCACGGTCGCCCTGCACCACTTCCACCAGCTTGATCGCTTCCTGCTCCATGCCTACAACAAGCTCATCGACGCGGCGCTGCAGGAAACGATGGAAGAACAGCGCAGGGATGCCGACCATCAGGCCCGCAGCGGTGGTGATCAGCGCCTTGGCGATACCGCCGGCCAGCAGCGGCGCGTTGGCCATGCCCGAATCCATGAAGGCGCTGAATATCTGAATCATGCCCAGCACGGTCCCCAACAGGCCCAGCAAAGGCGCGATACCGGCAATGGTACCCAGCGCATTGAGGTAGCGCTCGAGGTCGTGGACCACCCTGGCCGCGGCTTCTTCGATGCACTCCTTCATGATCTCGCGACCACGCTTGGAGTTGCTCAGGCCGGCGGCAAGAATCTCACCCAAGGGGGAGTCCGCGCGCAGCTCTTTGAGCTTCTGGTTGCTGAGTTTCTTGTCCTTGATCCACTTCCATACCTGGCCCAGCAAGTGCGGAGGTGTAACGCGGCTGGGACGCAGCGTCCACAGGCGTTCAGCGACGATGCCAGCAGCCGCGATGGAACACAGGATGATTGGCAGCATTATCCAGCCGCCTGCTTTGACCAGCTCCCACACGAGATGAATCCCCCTCGAAAAAGTGGCGCCACTCTAGCATAGGGTCGATGGGTCGCCGACGGCCGCCGTTCTCATTTTTCCCGCCAGAATCGACGTTCTGCGCGCTGCACCTGTGCAGGAGAGAAGCGGCCAAGATCGATCCGGACGGCACCATGCAGGGCGGTGTCATACGACTCGATACCAAGAGCCTCCAGACGGGCGATGACATTCGGGTGTGGATGCCCGAACGCATTGTGCAGGCTGCGGGAGATCAGCGCAGCTGTAGGCCCAACAGCACGTAAAAACGGCTCCGACGAGGAGCTTCGGCTGCCGTGATGCGGCAGCAACAGCCACTGCGCCTGCACCGCCGGCCCGCTCAGCAGCAATGCCCGCTCCGCCGCCTGATCGATATCGCCGGTAAGCAGAACCCTTTCTCCGTTCGCCTCCACGAGCAGAACGCATGACCTCTGGTTGCTATCGCCTGCCGCCTGCCAATGCCACAACCTGAAGCGCACGTTATCCCACTGCCACTCGGCACCGTTTTCGCACATCTCCGCGTTGAGGCCGGCGGGATGTCGTTGCGGCTCGCCACTGACGACACTATGAACCGGCATCAAACGCTGAATAGCCTGCGCACCACCAGCGTGGTCGTTGTCGGCATGGCTGAGCAGCAGCATGTTCAGCCCATCTACCCCGAGTGCTCGCAGTGAAGGAAAGACCACGCGCTCACCCATGTCGAAGTCGCCTTGGCTCGGCCCGGCATCGTAGAGCAGCGCATGCTTTCGGGTTCGCACCAATACCGAAAGCCCCTGCCCCACGTCCAGCATCCATACCTGCGCGTGCCCCTCAGGCACTGACGCCCGTGGAGGAAAGGCCAGAGGCAGCAACATCACAAGCCCTAGCGCACGCAGCGGTAGCCCAGCGGGTAGCAGCAGCAGAAAAACGCCCAATACGACCGCCGCCCAGGCCCACAATGAAAGGCCGCTAGCAAGCCACGCGGGCTGCCAGTTCGAGATGATCGTCAACAGATCGAACAGCATCGCCAGCGACCAGCCAACCGCCAGCAGCAACGACTCACCAATGCCCCATAGCGGCAGCAACATAGTGCCCAGCAACGCAAAAGGCACCGTCAGGCTCACCCAGGGTACGGCAATAAGATTGGTCAACGGGCCGCTGGCGCTGACCGGCAGCCCCAGCGCCAATAGAAGCGGCAATAGACCAATAGAGGCCGCCCACTGGGCCCGCACCAACGCTTTCCACCAAACCCAATGACCAAGCCGCCCGGAGAACACCAGCGCCAGCACCGCGACAGCACCGAAAGAAAGCCAAAAGCCAGGCTGCAGCGTAACCAGCGGATCGATTAGCAAAACACCGTTGAGCGCCAGTAATAGGGGCTGCCAGACGCCCAGATGGCGAAAGCGCAAACGCCAGATCAGAATTACGGCCACCATGAGGCAGGCACGCCGTACCGGAACATCGAAGCCAGCCAACCAGCCATACGCCAGCGCGCCGGCAAGGGCAAGACCGCACGCCCAGGGTAGCCATGGCACCCGTCGCGGCCAAAGACCTGAGCGCGCCAACAGCGCGATCAGCCCATACAGCATCCCGGCCAGGATGCCGATGTGCTGCCCGGAAATGACCATCAGGTGCACCGTGCCGGTGTTCTGCAACACCTGCCAATCGCTTCGACTCAAACCGGAATCATCGCCTACCACCAGTGCAGCGATCGCACCCTGCCGCCCAGAGGCAGGAATGGCCATCAAGCGGGCTCTCAACCGGTCGCGCCAACCTTCGGTCGCCGCCGGCATCAAGAGGCGCTCGCCGGCCTTGACGGTGCCAGTTGCGCCTATTCTCCGCGCCAACAGCCAGGCTTCGTAATCGAACGACTGCGGATTGACCAGACCGCGTGGACGCTTCAGTCGCGCAGCCAGCCGCCAGCGCTCCCCAGCTTGCAGTGTCGGGCCGCCATACCAGGACAGTCGTACTTTGGACGGCAGCCCGTCATGCCGTGAGTCGATGTCCTCCAGCTCGAACCGGACCACGTTATCGGCGCTGACGGGCAAGCCGACCACTGTCCCTTCGATCCAGAACGTCCGGCCGTCCTTCGATACGGGCAGGCGATCGTCCATGGCGCTCTGGCTCTGAAAGCATGCCCAGGAGAAACCCAGAAGAAAAAGCCCCAGCGCCGCCCAGCGCCTTCTTACAAGGAGCACACAGCCTAGGGCAGCAAGCGCCAACCAGCCCCAGGCGGCAGGTAGTGCTGGCAAGAAACGTGGCAGGACGAGACCAGCGGCGAGCGCCAGCATCCATGTGCGCATACTTTCTGACTCCAGGAATCCGTTCCGGGACCGCAGTTCGCGGATGGTCAATTTGTCGCGGGCGTAGACGTAATGTCACAAAACTACTGTCAGCGTCGCCCCCCGATTCAAGGCATAATCGCCGGGCTGCAGCCTGCCAGAGAACCTTCATGCCGCGTCGTTTTTTCAAACGCTACATGCCGCACCCCGATCGCATCAAGACTAACAAGTCGCTGCGTTTTCTTGGCGCGCTGATTCACGATCCGAATCTCTGGCATCTCAATCGACATTCGGTAGCCCGCGCGATGGCGACTGGCTTGTTCTGGGCAATGATACCCATACCGATGCAGATGGCCGCAGCAGCTCTCTGCGCCCTACCCTCGCGGGCAAACCTGCCAATCGCAGTAGGCCTTGTCTGGCTGACCAATCCGCTCACCATGCCGCCTGTGTTCTATTGCAACTACAAGATTGGCACCTGGCTGCTGGATACTCCGGCGTCCAGCATGCCCGCAGAGCTGAGCCTGGCCTGGGTGCGGTACATGCTGCAGCACAACTGGCAACCGCTGTACCTGGGCTCACTGGTCAGCGGAGTGGTTCTTGCGATACTCGGTTATGTACTCACACAGGCCTACTGGCGCTGGTGGGTTGGGCGCAGCTGGCGCAAGCGCCAGAATGACCGCCGCTAAGCGTAAATCACTCGTAGCGCAGCGCCTCGGCGGGCTGAGTCTGCGCGGCACGCCAAGCCGGATAGAGCGTCGCCAGAAAGCTCAGGCTCAACGCAGCGACAGAAACCAGTACAACATCCTCCAAACGTAGCTCCGATGGCAGCGTGCTGATGAAGTAAACGTCAGAACTGAAGATATGCTGACCTGATACTTTCTCCAGCCAAGTGACCAGCGCGCTCACGTTCAGCGCTCCAAGTACACCCAGAACCACACCGATCACCGTACCGCTGAAGCCAATGATGCTGCCCTGGACCATGAAGATCGCCATCACCTGCCGGGGCGTAGCACCCAAGGTGCGCAGGATGGCGATGTCGGCACGTTTGTCGGCAACAACCATGATGAGGGTCGCGATGATATTGAACGCCGCCACAGCGACGATGAGCATCAACAGCAGACCTATCATGGTCTTTTCCATCTTCATCGCGCTGAACAGACTGCCCTGCGTGTACGACCAGTCCTCGACGCGAAAACCATCCCCCAGCGAGGCACTGACCTGCGCGGCCACTTCCGGTGCTCGATAAAGATCGCTCAATTTGAGCCGCACGCCCTGCACCTGCTCTGGTGCCCAGCGATGAATTTGCGCGGCATCAGCGCGGTGAATCATGCCCAGACTGCCATCCAGATCGGCGCCAACCTTGAACACTCCAACCACATTCAAGCGCTGCATGCGGGGCGTGACGCCACCAGGCGAAGAGCTGACCTCCGGCACGATCAACGTCAATTTGTCACCCAGCTTCAGCCCGAACCGCCTGGCGGTCATCAGCCCGATAATGACGCCAAACTCGCCGGGCTTAAGGTCGCCCAGACTTCCGCCGACCAAACGCGAACCGACGATGGACACATCTGCTTCGGCCTGCGGCTCGATACCGCTGATCTGGATCGGCTGCATGCTGCCCTTGAACGACAGCATGCCCTCGAGCTGCGTCACCGGCGCCATGCCGACAACTTGCGGATGCGCGGCTAGACGCGCCGCGACGGCCTGCCAATCATCGAGCGGCTGATCACCGATAACCGTCGCATGCGGCACCATGCCAAGAATCCGCGAACTCATCTCGCGCTGGAAACCGTTCATTACCGACAGCACCATGATCATCGCCAGCACTCCGAGCGCCAGGCCGATCAATGAAGTCAGGGAAATGAACGAGATGAAGTGATTGCGTCGCTTTGCACGGGTATAGCGACTGCCAATGAAAACACTCAGGGGCCTGAACATTATTCGACCACCAAACGCCCGTCTTCCAGCCGCAGGATCTGATCCATCTGCGCGGCGAGTTGACGATCATGGGTAACCACCAGGAAGGCAGTCTGCAATGATGTACTTAGCTCGAGCATCAGATCCTGAATGCCCTGGGCTGTGTGGTGATCGAGGTTGCCAGTGGGCTCATCGAGCAATACCAAGGCGGGCTCGTTCACCAATGCTCGGGCGATGGCAACGCGCTGCCGCTCGCCACCCGAGAGCTCTGCCGGCTTGTGCTCGAGGCGATGTCCGAGCCCAACCCGTTGGAGCAGCGCTGCAGCCCGCTGGCGCGCTTCCGGGATGGGAGCCCGGCCTATCAGCAGCGGCATGCAGACGTTTTCCAGTGCGGTGAACTCGGCAAGCAAATGATGGAACTGGTAAACGAAGCCAAGCGCCCGATTGCGCAATAGCCCACGATCCTTTTCGTTGAGGGCCGATAGCTCTTCACCGGCCAGCCAGACGCTGCCCTCGCTCGGGGTATCCAGGCCACCTAGCAGATTGAGCAACGTGCTCTTGCCCGAGCCGGAGCTACCGACAATGGCAACGCGCTGCCCCGGGAAAAGCTCCAGCTGCAACCCAGCCAGCACCTCGACCGATTCAGGACCCTGCTCGTACCGCTTGCCCAGATTGCGGCAGCTCAGTACCGCCTGCGTTTGCGAAGACTGCTCGTTCATAACCCGCTCACTCATAACGAAGCGCCTCTGCCGGCTGTGTGCGTGCGGCACGCCAAGCCGGATACAGGGTCGCGAGAAAACTCAGGACCAACGCCGCGACACAGACCTGGATGACATCCGCAGCCATCAGCCGTGAAGGCAAGTAGTCGATGAAATAGACATCGGCGCTCAGAAACTTATGTCCGATCAGGCGCTCCAGGCCGGCAATCCAGCTGCTCACGTTGACCGCTGCGAACATGCCAAGCAACGCGCCGACCAGCGTACCGACGACACCGATCACCGTACCCTGCACCATGAAGATCGCCATAATCTGCTTCGGCGTCGCGCCAAGGGTGCGCAGGATGGCGATATCCCCGCGCTTGTCGGTTACGACCATGACTAAGGTCGAAATAATGTTGAACGCCGCAACCGCAACGATCAGCAGCAGAAGTAGGCCGATCATCGCCTTCTCCATACGGATCGCCTGATAGAGGTTGCCGTGAGTGCGGGTCCAATCACGAGAAAAGAAGTCGTCGCCAAGCTGCCCAGCGAGTTCCCAAGCAATGCGCGGTGCCTGGAACAAGTCGTCGAAACGTAGACGCAACCCTTGCACCTGATCCGGCTGCCAACGCTGCAAACGGGCGATGTCGGCGATGTTGGCCAGGGCGACGTAGCCGTCGATCTCGCCCGCTCCCACGTGGAAGATACCGGTCACCGTAAAGCGCTTCATGCGCGGGAACATTCCCGCTGGCGTCACGGTTACCTCGGGCGCCACGAAGGTGATCTTGTCGCCAACGCCCGCACCAAGCTTGGCGGCAGCCTTATCGCCGATGATGATGCCGAAATCCCCGGGGGCCAGATCGTCCAGCGAACCTTCACGAAAGAACTGATCGATGATCGACACCTGCCGTTCGGCTTGGGGATCCACGGCATTTATCAGGATTTTGGTGACCTGTCCCTGATGGGTTAGAAGTCCCTGACTCTGGATAAAGGGCGCGGTGGCCACGACCTGAGAATGGTGCTCGAGACGTGACCCCAGCGCCTGCCAGACACTGATCGGCGTCGGGCTTTCGATGGTCGCGTGCGGAACCATACCAAGCACGCGAGTGCGCATTTCGTGGTCAAAACCGTTCATCACCGATAGCACGACAATCATTACCAGGACGCCGAGGGCTAACCCGATCATCGAGGTCAAGGAAATGAAGGAAACGAAAAGACTACGACGTCTGGCGCGGGTGTAACGCGCTCCGATGTATACGGACAGCGGTCTGAACATAAATCGACGGGTTCGCTGGCGGGAAGAAACTAACATGCAGCTGACGCAACCGCGGGGCCTGATACACTCTGGCCACTGCTGCTAACCGGGTATGGTCATGCCGACACAAGACACTGAAGAACGCCGCGAATACTACCGTATCGAAGATCACGTGGCACTGGAAATCATCCCGGCGAGCCAGAACGAAGGCTCATGTAGCGAGCCTCTGCCGCCGCTATTCAGCCTGCTTGGCGAGCTGCACCAGCTCGATTTCGAGGCGCAGCATTTGTTGCGCCAGATTGCCGAGAGCAACCGCACGCTGGCCAACTACCTGAAGGTCCAGAACAAGCGAATCGAGCTTCTAGGCCAGGCGTTGGCTCAGGACCTGCTGAAAGATCAGGGCGCGCCACAGCCTGTGGTGTTATCCGAGGGAGGCATCAGCTTCGCCAGTGACAAGCCGCTAAGCAACGGTGAGGTCCTCACCCTGAAGCTGATACTGCTGCCGCAAGGGCTTGGGCTGCTGCTGGAAGCACGGGTCATTTATTGCACAAGCATGGACGATGGACGCTATGACATCGGCACGGAGTTCGAAGCGTTGACTGATGCACAGCGACAGCTGCTCGCACGGCATATCCTGCAGAAACAGGCGCTGGAGCGGCGTCTGGCCCTGGAAAGCCTGCAAGGAGATTGACCAATGCGCCACCTGGCGACCCTGTTCGTAGCACTGACATTCAGCCCTAGCCTGTTTGCCGAAGACATTCGCATACCCGTTGGTCAGCAAGGCCTGCCGGAAATGACAATGCCATCGCGTGGCGATACAAAAACCGAGGTACTGGATAGCTTCGGGCTCGCCGATGAAGAGCGACCTACCGTGGGTCAGCCACCTATCACTCGCTGGGACTACCGAGAGTTCTCGGTATATTTCGAAGGCGACCGCGTCATCAACAGCGTACGTCACCACCAGCGCCCTCAGTTAACGCCGAAGGAAGACCTATACCCGTGACCCTCATCTACGGCCACCGCGGCGCAAAAGGCGAAGCGCCGGAAAATACCCTGGTGAGCTTCGTACAATGCCTGCAGCATGGCGTGCGTCGCTGCGAGCTGGATCTGCACCTGTCCCGCGATGGTGAGCTGATGGTCATCCACGACCCGACGCTCAAGCGCACTACAGGTCGACGCGGAAAGGTCACGCAACATGATGCCGACGATCTGTCCGGCTATGACGCGCGCCAGGGTGGCCCCGGATGGAAAGAACCCTGCCCTATCCCGCGCCTGAGCGAGCTATTCGAAAAATGCGATTTCGAACATTGGCAGCTTGAAGTGAAAAGCGCCTCGCGGGTTCGGGCTGCGCGTACGGTAATGGCGATCAGGGAGCTCGCCGAGCGACATCAGATGCTCGATCGCATCACCGTAACATCCAGCTCAAGAGAGGTGCTTCGCGCCCTGAACCGGCTGGCACCGGAGATCTCGCGGGGACTCGTTGCCGAATACAACTGGCTGGATCCGCTGAAGGTGGCCCGTCAGTATGGCTGTGAGTTACTCGCGCTGAAGTGGACTTTATGCTCGCCGGAACGGCTGGAAAAAGCGCGCAAACAAGGTTTGCATGTATCGGTATGGACGGTTAACGAGCCTGCGCTGATGCGCCGCCTTGCCGATTTCGGGGTCGACAGCCTGATCACGGATTATCCGGGCCTGGCAGTTACCACCCTTGCCCAAGCCCGATAAGATTTAAAGTCAACTGCAGTGCGGGTCCGACAGCACAAATCGCTGTCGGACCACCCTCACCTGATCAGAAGCTCTCCCGGTTTGGCCAGTGCCAATCGCGAGAATCGCCCTCCTCTCCAGCCGATTCAGGCCACCGACTGGAGCCGCTCAAAAAAGCCGGTTGAGCCCATCGAACGCAGCGACCCGATAAGCTTCCGCCATCGTCGGGTAGTTGAACGTGGTGTTGACGAAGTACTTGATGCTGTTTGCCTCGCCCTTCTGATTCATGATCGCCTGGCCGATATGCACGATCTCCGACGCCTGATAACCGAAGCAGTGAACGCCAAGCACCTCCAGCGTTTCTCGGTGAAAGAGGATCTTCAACATGCCAACGGGTTCGAAGGAAATCTGCGCCCGCGCCATGCTCTTGAAGAACGCCTTGCCTACTTCGTAAGGGATCTTGGCCTGGGTCAGCTCGCGTTCGTTCTTACCGATAGAGCTGATCTCGGGAATGGTGTAGATGCCTGTCGGCACGTCGTCGACGAAACGCCAAGAGTCGTTGTTGACGATACTGCCGGCCGCCGAACGACCCTGGTCGTAGGCCGCACTGGCCAGCGATGGCCAGCCAATCACGTCGCCAGCAGCATAGATGTTGCCGATTTCAGTGCGGTAGTGCTCGTCGACCTGAACCTGACCTCGGCCGTTTGCTTTGAGCCCGATGTTCTCCAGCCCAAGCTTGTCAGTGTTGCCGGTGCGCCCGTTGCTCCATAGGAAAGCATCGGCCTTGATCTTCTTGCCCGACTTGAGGTGCAGGATCACGCCGTTTTCCAGCCCTTCGACCCGCTCGTACTCTTCGTTGTGACGAATCAGCACGTTGTTGTTGCGCAGGTGATACCCCAACGCATCGGAAATCTCGTCATCCAGAAAGCTGAGCAGTTGTTCGCGGTTGTCGATCAAGTCGACCAGCACGCCGAGCCCACTGAAAATCGATGCATATTCACAACCGATAACACCGGCTCCGTAGATGATCATCCGGCGCGGTGTGTGGCTCAGGGTGAGAATGGTGTCACTGTCGTAGATACGCGGATGACTGAAGTCGACGTCTGCAGGACGGTATGGACGTGAACCGGTGGCAATCACGAACTGGTTCGCAACGAGCTTTTCAACCATGCCATTGAGGCATACGACTTCCACGCTCTGCTCATCGGAAAAGCTGGCGGTGCCAAAGAAGGTGTCGATACGGTTGCGCGCGTAGTAGGAAGTGCGGGAGGTGACCTGCTTGCTGATAACCTTCTCGGCGCTTTTCAGCACGTCAGGGAAGGAGAACCAGCGCGGCTCGCCGATCTGGCGGAATAGCGGATTGGTGTTGTACTGCATGATCTGCCGCACCGAGTGCCGCAGGGCCTTGGACGGAATGGTACCCAAGTGCGTGCAGTTACCCCCAACCAGCGGACGGTTGTCTACCACGGCGACCTTGCGCCCGGCCTTGACGGCGTTGATCGCCGCACCCTCCCCGGCCGGACCGGAACCCAGTACCACTACATCGTAGTTATAGACCGCCATATACACTCCTGAAAACGCAACGGCATACGCCGCTGCTGTCAACTAATTCGCCGATACTCAAGGCCACCATCCGACGTAAGCCCTCAAGCGCCGCGCTCCACGTCTTTACCGTGGCACGCGACCGTCAGCCTCTGGCTGAAGGCGTGACGCGGCGCATCAACGCTTGGTGGCATCGTAGGCAAGATCGGCATTACCCGCGTTCTTCGCCTCGTTCACTTCCTCGCACTTCTCACGGCTTCCGCCGCAGATGGAGCATTCCTTTTCGATACCAAGATTAGCGATACCACCGCAGGACCCCGCGATAGGCTTGCGCCCCATGATTACGCCGATGGCCATTCCAAAGACGACGAGCAGCATCACCAAGAAAACCAGTAACCAAGTCATTGCTCTACTCCCGCACCGAACAGCTCATCGAAAGCCTTGGTGCTAGTTGTGACGAAACCCTGCCCTTCACGGACGACGAAGAACGCGGCAATCCCATTGCGTTCGGCAAGCGCTAGCCCTTTCTCAGGACCAAGCACCATCAACGCGGTGGACAACCCATCGGCACGCAAAGTCGATTTATCTATCACCGTAACCGCAGCTAGATGATGTTCGATCGGCTGGCCGCTCTGCGGATCGAGCGTATGCGAATAACGCCGACCATCGCGCTCGAAGTAATTGCGATAGTCGCCCGAGGTGGATACGCCCATGCCATCGAGCTCGACAATTTTCTGCGCTACGCGCTGATCATCTCGAGGCGCCTCGATCGCGATACGCCAAGGCGAGCCGTCCGGCTTACGCCCCTCAGCTTTCAGCTCCCCAGTGATTTCCACCAGATAACTCTGTACGCCAAGAGCCTTCAAACGATCGATTACTAAGTCCACAGCATACCCGGCAGCAATGCTGTTGAAGTCCAACTGCAGCGCAACCGCCTTGCAAAGCCGATCACCATCGATGCTCAAGTGTTGCTGACCGGTTAGCGCTCGAGCTGCGCTGATATCCTCTGCCGAGGGAACACGTTCGCCCCGACCCTGTGGCCCGAAGCCCCAAAGGTTGAGCAACGGCTCGAGTGTAAGGTCGAATGCGCCATCACTGTCGGCCGAGAGCTGGCTGCCAGCTGCGACCAATTCGCGCACCATATCCGGCATCGGTTCACAGCTGCCTGCTGGCAGCGCATTGAATCGCTCGACATCCGAATCGCTACGATAGGTGGACAGTTGCTTGTCGAGCTGACCGAGGATGGCCTCGACCTCGCCGTGCAGCACTTCTTTGGCGGGGCCGTCGCCGCTACGCACATATTTGACCGTATAGGTACTGCCCATCGTAGGGCCAGTAAAGGCTTCCACCTTGTCCTGAAACAGACAGCCCGTCAGGGCTGCCGCGAGAGCGACAGCGATGACGGGCTGGAGGTACACGACAGCGAAAACAGGCCGCAGTGACGCTCGGATCATGCTAGCCGCCGAAGTCGTCGAGCAGAATGTTTTCTGGCTCGACGCCTAGATCGGTGAGCATCTTGATCACGGAAGCGTTCATCATCGGTGGGCCGCACATATAGAACTCGCAATCTTCCGGAGCCGGATGATCTTTCAGGTAGTTCTCGTACAGCACGTTGTGGATGAACCCGGTCGGGCCTTCCCAGTTATCTTCCGGCAGCGGATCGGACAGCGCCAAGTGCCACTTGAAGTTGGGATTCTCGGCCTGCAGCTGGTCGTACTCTTCCACGTAGAACGCTTCACGCATGGAGCGTGCGCCGTACCAGAAACTCATCTTACGCGTGGATTTCAGGCGCTTGAGCTGGTCGAAGATGTGCGAGCGCATCGGCGCCATACCGGCACCGCCACCGATGAAGACCATTTCAGCGTCGGTATCTTTGGCAAAGAACTCACCGAACGGTCCGTAAACGGTGATCTTGTCGCCCGGCTTGAGGCTGAACACGTAGGACGACATCTTGCCTGGCGGCAAATCATCCTTACCTGGCGGCGGCGAGGCGATACGGATATTGAACTTCACCAGACCGCGCTCTTCGGGGTAGTTGGCCATGGAGTAGGCACGAATGACGGTCTCATCGCACTTCGACACATACTTCCACTGATCGAACTTGTCCCAGTCACCGCGATACTCTTCCTGGATATCGAAGTCCTTGTAACGCACTTCATGCGGCGGACATTCCAGCTGCACGTAACCACCGGCACGGAAATCGACGTTCTCGCCTTCCGGCAGCTTGAGCGTCAGCTCCTTGATGAAGGTTGCAACGTTGGGATTGGAAACGACAGTGCATTCCCACTTCTTCACGCCGAACACTTCTTCCGGCACTTCGATCTTCATGTCCGCCTTGACCGGGGTCTGGCAGGACAGACGCCAGCCCTCGCCCGCTTCGCGGCGGGTGAAGTGCGACTCCTCGGTAGGCAGCATCTCGCCGCCACCGCTCTCGACGATGCACTTGCACTGCGCGCAGGTGCCGCCGCCGCCACAGGCGGATGAGAGGAAGATGTTGTTGGAAGCGAGCGTCTGCAGCAGCTTGCCACCAGCAGGGACGGTAATGGTCCGCTCGCCGTTGATTTCGATGGACACGTCGCCGCTGGAAACCAGCTTGGCGCGTGCAGCCAGGATGATCACCACCAGCGCAAGCACGATGGCGGTGAACATACCGATGGCGAGGAAAATTTCGTAACTCATCAGTTCGTTCCGTCCTTACAGCTGTACGCCAGAGAAAGACATGAAGCCCAGCGACATCAGTCCGATGGTGATGAAGGTGATGCCCAACCCCTGCAGCCCATCCGGCACGTCGCTGTACTTCAGCTTTTCGCGAATACCGGCCAGCAAAGCGATAGCCAGCGCCCAGGACAAACCGGAGCCCATGCCATACACCACGCTTTCGCTCAGGTTGTAATCACGCTCGACCATGAACAGCGTGCCACCCATGATGGCGCAGTTCACCGTGATCAGCGGCAGGAACACACCCAGCGCGTTGTAGAGGCTCGGTACGTACTTGTCGAGGGTCATCTCGAGGATCTGCACGATCGCCGCGATCACACCGATGTAGCTCAGCAGACCGAGGAAGCTCAGATCCACCTCTGGCAGACCGGCCCAGGCCAGTGCCCCGCTCTTGAGCAGGTAGGTGTAGATCAGGTTGTTGGCCGGTACGGTGATGGTCTGCACCACGATGACCGCGATACCCAGACCAATCGCGGTTTCCACCTTCTTGGAGATCGCGATAAACGTACACATGCCCAGGAAGAACGCCAGTGCCATGTTCTCGATGAACACGGCGCGGACGAACAGGCTGATGTAGTGCTCCATTAGTAAGCCTCCTTGTTCGAGACCTGAGGCGCCATCTTGAAGGCAGGCTTCTCGACCTGCTCCTTCTTCCAGGCGCGGATGCCCCAGATGAACAGACCGATCAGGAAGAACGCCGAAGGCGGAAGCAGCATCATGCCGTTGGGCAGATACCAGCCGCCGTCATTGACGGTTGGCAGAATGGTGTAACCCATCAGCTTGCCGGCACCGGTCAGCTCACGTATGAAGCCGAGCGCGATCAGCATGGCGCTGTAACCGAGGCCGTTGCCGATACCGTCGAAGAACGACAACACCGGCGGGTTTTGCATGGCAAAGGCTTCAGCGCGGCCCATCACGATACAGTTGGTGATGATCAGCCCGACGAACACCGACAGCTGCTTGGACAGCGAGAATGCATAGGCCTTGAGTACCTGATCGACCAGAATTACCAGCGAGGCGATGATCACCATTTGCACGATCATGCGGATAGAGTTGGGGATCTGGCTGCGGATCATCGAAATGAACAGGTTGGAGAACGCGCAGACCAAGGTCAGCGCCACCGACATCACCAACGCTGTGTTCAGGTTGGATGTAACAGCCAGGGCCGAGCAGATCCCGAGAATCTGCAGGCCGATGGGGTTGTTATTGAAGATCGGGTTGAGCAGTACTTCTTTCACAGTGGGTTGCGACATGATCAAGCCTCCCCAGCGCGCAGATTAGCGATAAATGGACCGAAGCCGTTCTCGCCCAGCCAGAACTGCAACAGCGCATTGACGCCGTTGCTGGTCAGGGTAGCGCCGGCCAGGCCATCGACCTGGTGAGTGGCGCGCGGGCTTTGCGGATCGACGCCACCCTTGACGACCTGAACAGCCAGCTTGCCGTTGTCGTCGAAAAGCTCTTTGCCAGGCCACTGGCCACGCCATTTCGGGTTGTCCACTTCGCCGCCCAGACCAGGGGTTTCCCCATGCTGGTAGAAGCCGAAGCCGGCCACGGTATCCAGGTCGCCCTGTACTGCCATGAAGCCGTATAGAGTGGACCACAGGCCATACCCACGAACCGGCAGGATCAGCGTGTCGATATCGCCTTCACCCTGGCCTTCGACGATATAAATGGTGCTGTAGCGCTCACGTCGCTTGATCGAGGCAATGTCCTGATCAGCAGGTAGGCGCTTGGACAGCTCCGGGTCCTTCGCCGCTGCCAGCGGATCGAAGGTCTTCGCGTCGAATTCATCGCTGAACTTGCCGGTTTCCAGATCGACAAGACGGGCCACGATGCGGTCGTTGAACAGCTGCTTGACCTGATTGCCGGACATGCCAGCCTCACCCAGGCCTGCAATGGCCAGGATGCTGCGCTGCTTGTCCAGCAGGCGATTTTCCTGCTGAGTCGGGCGAAGCGCGACTGCGGCGCCAGCCACGAAGATGGAGCACACCAGGCAGACCAACAGGGCTACCGTCAGCGTGCGAACGGTGGATTCTTTCTGACTAGACATTACGTGCCAGCCTCCGCTTGATATTGGCCTGAATGACGAAATGGTCAATCAGCGGCGCACACAGGTTGGCGAACAGGATCGCCAGCATCATGCCTTCCGGGAAGGCGGGGTTGACCACACGGATCAGTACGACCATCACACCGATCAGGATGCCGAACACCCACTTGCCGGTATTGGTCATCGACGCCGAAACCGGATCGGTGGCCATGAAGATCATGCCGAAGGCAAAACCACCGACGACCATATGCCAGTACCAAGGCATACCGAACAGCGGATTGGTATCTGAACCGATCAGGTTGAACAGGAAGCTCAGAGCGATCATGCCGATCATCACGCCGGAGACGATGCGCCAGGAAGCGATCTTGCTGCCAACCAGAATGGCGCCACCGATGAAGATCGCCAGCGTGCTGGTTTCACCAATCGAGCCATGAATGGTGCCGACGAAGGCGTCCATCCAGGTGATGCCGTTATCGATGACGTTTTCGATGCCGCCGGCAAAGCCCAGGCTCAGTGCGGTCGCACCGGCGTAGCCATCAACAGCAGTCCAAACCGCGTCGCCAGACATCTGCGCCGGGTAAGCGAAGAACAGGAACGCCCGTGCGGTAAGCGCCGGGTTCAGGAAGTTCTTGCCAGTGCCGCCGAAGATCTCCTTGCCGATTACCACGCCGAAGCTGATGCCCAGCGCGACCTGCCACAGCGGGATGCTCGGCGGCAGAATCAGGGCGAACAGTACAGAGGTAACGAAGAAGCCTTCGTTGACCTCATGCTTGCGGATGGAAGCAAACAGGACTTCCCAGAAGCCGCCGACAATGAAGGTCACTGCGTAGATAGGCAGGAAATAGGCTGCGCCCTGGATGAAGTTATCCCAGAGACTGTTCGGGTCGAAGCCAGCAAGTGCACCGATCAGACCAAAACGCCAGCCTTCCTGAGCGGCGAGCAGATCAGGGCTCTGCGCGAAGATCAGGTTGGCCTGGTAGCCAGTGTTCCACATGCCGAAGAACATCGCCGGAAAGGTACACATCCAGACGGTGATCATCATGCGCTTGAGGTCGATGCCGTCGCGCACGTGAGCGGTGGTCTTGGTGACGCTACCGGGACGATAGAGGAAGGTGTCGGCCGCTTCGTACAGTGCATACCACTTTTCGTACTTGCCGCCTTTTTCGAAGTGATGCTCGATCTTGTCGAGGAATGCGCGAATGCCCATGCCTTAACCCTCCTTCTCGATGCGGGTCAGATTGTCCCGCAGGATCGGGCCGTATTCGTACTTGCCGGCACAGACGTAGGTGCACAGCGCCAGATCTTCTTCATCCAGCTCAAGGCAGCCAAGCTTTTGCGCCACCTCGGTGTCGCCCACGATCAAGGCACGCAGCAGCTGGGTCGGCAGCACGTCCAGAGGCATGACCTCCTCGTAGTTGCCCACCGGCACCATGGCGCGCGGACTGCCGTTGGTGGATGTGGAGAACGCGAACTTCTTGCCGCCCATCAGCTTGGAGATATAGATGTTGAGGATGGAGTGCTTCTCCACGCCGGCACGCATGTAGTGCAGCATCTCGCGCTCCTTGCCCTCGCGCAGGCACGATACCTGCTGGTGGTAGCGACCGAGATAGGCGAACGCGCCATGGGCGGTACGACCGCCCAGCAACGAGCCGGATACGACGCGATTGGCGCCAGGCTGCAGTTCGCCGGCAGTCAGCTCGTCGAGGTTGGCACCGAGGCGGGTGCGAACCAGGCGAGGATTCTCGACGACCGGGCCGCCCAGAGCGACGACGCGTTCGACCCACAGGCGTCCGCTGGTGAACAGCTTGCCGACGGCGATCACATCCTGATAACCGATGGTCCAGACGCTCTTGCTTGCACTCACCGGATCAAGGAAATGGATATGGGTACCGGCCAGGCCCGCCGGATGCGGGCCACTGAAGGCCTCGACCTGCACCTTGGCCAGGGATTCGCCGGGCAGCGACGCGCCTGGGGCCTTGCACAGGAACACTTTGGCCAGGTTGCCCAGCACCTTGAGGCCTGCCTCGAAGGCTTCTGCCTGTTCGGCGATGATCACCGCAGGATCGGCCGCCAAGGGATGCGTATCGATGGCTGTCACGAAGATGGAGTTAGGCACCGCATCGACCGCCGGCACCTTGCTGAACGGACGCGTGCGCAGTGCGGTCCACAGGCCGGACTGCTGCAGGTTCTCGCGCACCTGTTCGCTGCTCAGGCCTTCCAGCTGGTCGGACGAGTAGCTCGCGAAGGTGATTTCGTCATCGCCCTCGAGGTCGATGACCACCGACTGCAGCACGCGCTTTTCACCGCGGTGCACTGCACTGACGACGCCAGCACCGGGCGCCGTGTAGTGAACGCCTTCGGACTTCTTGTCGGAAAAAAGGATCTGCCCCAGCTTGACCCGATCACCGACCTGCACAGCCATGGTGGGCTTCATGGTCGGATAGTCGAAGCCGATGACGGCGACGCTGCGTACGGGCCTTCCGGCCTCGATACGCTGCGTCGGCGCGCCGACTATGGGCAAGTCAAGCCCTCGTTTTATATTGATCATCGGTTTGCCTAACCACTGATTTTAGAAAGCTTTTTGTGCAGGCCCAGCGGCATGGCGCAAAGTAGGATTGCGCTGCGCGCGTCGATAGGTTAACGACGCGACACCATGTCGCGGACCCAGGTAAAAAATCCGCCCGATTATAGAGGTCGTAGCCCGTGACTGACCACCCAAGCATTGCGGATTTTTGACTCGAAACAAGAGAGACGAAATTAGCACCAGGGGATGATGCCTTCCTTTTTCATCTGCTCGGCGGATTCAGTCCTGCCCCGATTCAAGGCTAACCAAAACACCAAAACGAGAAACGGGAGCCTAGGCTCCCGTTTCTGCATTACGGCCCGCTGACGCTTAGCGCGGGAAGGCTGGCGGGTTAACCCCTGCCATATCTTCCATCACGCGCACCACCTGACAGCTGTAGCCGAACTCGTTGTCATACCAGACGTAAAGCACAACACGATTGTCGTTGCAGATGGTCGCTTCCGCGTCCACCACGCCGGCATGACGAGACCCTACGAAATCAGTGGATACAACTTCCTGCGAGTTGACGAAGTCGATCTGCTTCTGCAGATCCGAATGCATCGCCATCTGGCGCAGGTACTCGTTGATTTCCTCACGGCCTGTCGCTTTCTCCAGATTCAGATTGAGAATGGCCATGGATACGTTCGGCGTCGGCACGCGAATCGCGTTACCGGTCAGCTTGCCTTTGAGCACTGGCAGCGCCTTGGCGGCAGCAGTAGCGGCACCCGTCTCAGTGATGACCATATTCAGCGCCGCACTGCGACCACGCCGACTGCCCTTGTGGAAGTTGTCGATCAGGTTTTGGTCGTTGGTGTACGAGTGAACGGTTTCAACGTGACCGTTTACGATGCCGTACTGATCGTTGACGGCCTTGAGTACAGGCACGATGGCGTTGGTGGTACAGGATGCGGCGGAGATGATCTTGTCATCTGCAGTGATGTCGCCATGGTTGATGCCATGCACGATGTTCTTCAGCTCGCCCTTGCCCGGAGCGGTCAGAACAACACGAGCAACACCCGGGCACTTGAGGTGCTGCCCCAGGCCTTCGGCATCACGCCACTTACCGGTGTTATCGACCAGCAACGCGTTCTCGATGCCGTACTGGGTGTAGTCCACCGAGGCCGGATCGTTGGAGTAGATCACCTGGATCAGGTTGCCGTTGGCGGTAATGGTGTTGTTCTCTTCGTCGATGGTGATGGTGCCATCGAAAGGACCATGCACCGAATCACGACGCAGCAGACTGGCGCGCTTGACCAGATCATTGTCGGCGCCCTTGCGCACGACGATTGCACGTAGGCGCAGGCCATCGCCGCCACCGGTTTTCTCGACCAGGATGCGCGCCAGCAGACGACCGATGCGGCCGAAACCGTACAGCACGACGTCGGTGCCTTTGTGGCCGGAGGCAGCCAGACGCTTGTCAGCCACTTCGGCCAACTCTTCCCTTACGAACTGCTCCAGGTTGCGACCGTTGCCCGCTTCCTTATATTTGGCCACCAGCTTGCCCAGATCCACCGAAGCGGCACCTAGGTTCATTTCGCTCATGGTCTTGAGAATCTGGAAGGTGTCATGCACAGACAGTTCGGTTTCGTCGGCAATACGGTGACGGGCGAAACGATGTGCCTTTAGGATGGCGATCACCGAACGATTGATCAGGCCACGGCCGTAGATCGAAGTCACCACGTTGTTGTTGCGATAAAGCTGACCAATCAGCGGAATCATCGCCTCGGCGAGGGCTTCGCGGTCAATCCATTCACCAAGACACTGGTCGGGCTTCTGAGTCACGGGCAGTTCCTTCCAACATGTAGGGGCTGAGAAAAGGGGCTACATTATGACGGCGCACCCTAGCGCCGGCAATCTGCAGCGGACGAAACACTGACAGCCAAGCGCCTCGATAGTTACAATCCCGGCGGCCTATTTTTCCATCGGAGCCACGCCCTCTCGTGTCCGTCTTGCGCCTTCCCCCTTTGCCTGCCGCCAGCGGCAGGCAACACTGGGGCAATCTTCCAGGAGCTGCGCTGAGCCTGGCGATTGCCGAAGCAGCCAGCAACGCCAAACGCTTCACGCTCCTCGTCACTGCCGACAGCCAGAGCGCCGAACGCCTTCAGGAAGAACTCGCCTTCTTTGCACCCGAGCTGCCGGTGCTGCATTTCCCTGACTGGGAAACGCTGCCCTACGACCTGTTCTCGCCGCACCAGGACATCGTCTCCCAGCGGATCGCCGCCCTCTACCAGCTGCCGGAGCTAAGCCATGGCGTGCTGGTAGTGCCGATCACCACGGCCCTACACAGACTGGCGCCGAAGCGCTTCCTGCTCGGCTCGAGCCTGGTTCTGGATGTCGGTCAAAAGCTCGATGTCGAACAGATGCGCCTACGTCTGGAGGCTGCGGGCTATCGCTGCGTGGACACTGTGTACGAACACGGCGAGTTCGCCGTACGTGGCGCTTTGATCGATCTGTTCCCCATGGGCAGCGCCCTGCCCTATCGCATCGACCTGTTCGATGACGAAATCGAAACGCTGCGCACCTTCGATCCGGAGAACCAGCGTTCGATCGACAAGGTCGAGTCGATCCGCCTGCTGCCCGCGCGCGAGTTCCCACTCAAGAAGGAAGCGGTTACCGGCTTCCGTGCGCGCTTTCGCGAGCGCTTCGATGTCGACTTCCGCCGCTGCCCGATCTACCAGGATCTTTCCACCGGCATCACGCCCGCAGGCATCGAGTACTACCTGCCGCTGTTCTATGAAGAAACGGCGACGCTGTTCGATTATTTGCCAGAAGACACTCAAGTGTTCTCGCTGCCCGGCATCGAACAGGCCGCCGAACAATTCTGGAGCGACGTGCGCAACCGCTACGAGGAACGACGCGTCGATCCCGAACGGCCGCTGCTGCCTCCTGCTGAGCTGTTCATGCCGGTCGAGGACTGCTTTGCCCGGCTCAAGCTATGGCCGCGCGTGGTCGCCAGCCAGCAGGACGTCGAGCCCGGAATTGGCCGCGAGCGGTTCAACGCACAAACGCTGCCGGAGCTGGCCATCGAGTCCAAGGCCAGCGAGCCGTTGGGCAAACTGCGTCAGTTCCTTGATAGCTACTCAGGGCGCGTGCTGTTCACAGCTGAGTCTGCCGGCCGCCGCGAGGTGCTGCTGGAGCTGCTCGCACGCCTGAAGCTGCGCCCGCAAGAGGTCGAAGGCTGGGGAGGATTCCTCGCCAGCAAGGAACGCCTGGCGATCACCATTGCCCCGCTCGACGAAGGCCTGCAACTGGACAATGTCGCGCTCATCGCCGAAAGCCCGTTATTCGGCCAGCGTGTCATGCAGCGCCGTCGACGGGAGAAAACCCGTGACGGCGGCGAGAACGTCATCAAGAACCTCACCGAGCTGCGAGAAGGCGCGCCGGTGGTGCACATCGACCACGGTGTCGGCCGCTATCAGGGCCTGGTCACCCTGGAGATCGAAGGCCAGGCGCAGGAATTCCTGCTGCTGCAGTACGCCGAGGACGCCAAGCTGTACGTGCCGGTCGCCAGCCTGCACCTGATCGCCCGCTATACCGGCAGCGATGACGCGCTGGCACCCTTGCATCGACTCGGCTCCGAAACCTGGCAGAAAGCCAAGCGCAAGGCTGCCGAGCAGGTGCGCGACGTCGCGGCCGAACTGCTGGATATCTATGCCCGACGCGCCGCGCGCGAGGGTTATGCCTTCAAAGACCCGCAGGTCGATTACGAGACCTTCGCCAGCGGCTTCCCGTTCGAAGAGACACCGGACCAACAGGCCGCCATCGACGCGGTACGGGAGGACCTGCTCTCGGCCAAGCCCATGGACCGCCTGGTCTGCGGCGACGTCGGCTTCGGCAAGACCGAAGTCGCCATGCGTGCCGCGTTCATCGCTGTACATGGCGGCCGGCAGGTGGGAGTGCTTGTCCCCACTACCCTGCTCGCCCAGCAGCACTACAACAGCTTCCGCGACCGTTTTGCCGACTGGCCGGTGCGAGTGGAAGTGATGAGCCGCTTCAAGTCTGCAAAGGAAGTACAGAGTGCCATCGCCGAGCTGGCCGAAGGCAAGATCGACATCCTCATCGGCACCCACAAGCTGCTGCAGGATGACGTCAAGTTCAGCAACCTGGGCCTAGTCATCATCGACGAGGAGCACCGTTTCGGCGTACGCCAGAAGGAGCAGCTCAAGGCGCTACGCAGCGAGGTGGATATCCTCACACTCACCGCCACGCCGATTCCGCGCACATTGAATATGTCCATCGCCGGCATGCGCGACCTGTCGATCATCGCCACGCCGCCGGCACGCCGACTTTCGGTCCGTACCTTCGTCATGGAGCAGCAGAACACCGTGATCAAGGAAGCGCTGCTGCGCGAGCTGCTGCGTGGCGGCCAGGTCTATTACCTGCACAACGACGTCAA
>Ga0189292_10096_pt1 | contig 50804 bp, 53 predicted proteins | sample UW1oraminimetaG_FD_130317 | JGI IMG/M metagenome (GOLD analysis project Ga0189292, IMG submission 130317) | Marine microbial communities from the Costa Rica Dome - UW179A-orange mini metaG | ecosystem: Environmental > Aquatic > Marine > Oceanic > Photic zone | place: Costa Rica: the Eastern...
CGGGCCGCCCGCCAGCCTGCAGTGCGCGGCCGCCTTGCTGCAGGCCTTGCGCGTCACCTTCGCCGGCGACCTGCTGCACTGGCTGGCGCTGGTGCCGCAAGCGGAGCCAGGCCGCCCGCGCGACCCCAACCGCGACCACAGCCTGGACCTGGCCGACCTGCGCGTGCTGTACCGGGCGCTGCGGGTGGCGTGGCTGGCCGAGCTGGTGTTCGGCGGCGCCGACGGCGCGCGCCGCTGGCTCTGCAGCCCCAAGCGCCGGCTGCACGGCCGGGTGCCGCTGCTGCTGTGCCAGCACGGGCGCTATGCCGTCCTGATCGAGCAGTGGTTGATCAACATCGACGAAGGAAACGGCCCATGACCGCGCTCTGGCGCTTGAGCAACAGCCAGGACCTGATGCCGCGCGCCCGCCCCGCGGGCCGCTGGCACGCCGCCGGCGCGGCGGTGGTGGTGCTGGACGCCACCCCCGCCGCCGCCGTGTTCGCGCGCCTGGCGCAGGCCGAGGTGGCGCATCCGCGCGCGCTGCCGCGCAACTACTTCCTGCTGGAAGTGGTGGTGCCGGCGGCGGCCGTGGCCGAGCCGCGGCCGCCGGCCGGCTGGCAGACCGACCTGCAGGCCTCGCGCGCCTTCGGCAACGCCTGGCTGGCGCGCGGCGACGCGCTGCTGCTGAAAGTGCCGTCGGCGGCCGGCGGCCACCAGTACCTGTTGAACGCCGACCATCCGCAGCTGGCGCAATGCCAGATCGTGTCGTCGCTGGCGTATCCGTTCGCGCCGTACCTGGCCGGCATCGACGACGCGGTGCTGGACGGCGCCGGCTGGCTGGCGTCGGCGCGGGACTGAGGCGAGGTAGGCATAGAATAGGGCGCAACCGCCGGCCTCCATGACGCCGGCCATCCGTTCCGTTTCGCCCCAGGAGCCCGCCGTATGACCGCCATTCCCGCTGCCCCGACGCCCGGCGCAGCGCTGCCCGCCGTGACCGCGCGGGTGGACGTCGTCTCGATCCAATCCCAGGTCGTCTATGGCTGCGTCGGCAACAACGCCGCCATGCCGATCTTCCGCCAGGCGGGCCTGCGCGCCATCGCGCTGCCCACCGTCATCCTGAGCAATACGCCGCACTATCCGACGCTGCATGGCGGCGCGGTGTCGCTGGACTGGTTCGAGGGCCTGTTGCAGGGGCTGGACGAGCGCGGCGTGACGCAGGTGGCGCGGGCCGTGGTCTGCGGCTACCTGGGCCAGCCCGGGCAGGCGGACCTGCTGGCGCAATGGCTGCCCGCGCTGCGCGCCGCGCGGCCGGACCTGCGGGTGCACATCGACCCGGTCATGGGCGACCGCAACGACGGCCTGTACGTGGATGCCGGCCTGGTGGCGCAATACCGCAGGAAGCTGGTGCCGCATGCCCACGGCATGACGCCCAACCATTTCGAGCTGGAGCAGATGGTGGGCCGGCCGCTGGCCTCGATCGACGAGGTGGCGGCCGCCGCGCGCGAACTGATCGCCGAAGGCCCCGAGTGGATCGTGGTCACCAGCGCCGCGCCGCAGGCGGCGGCGCCCGGCACGCTGCAGCTGGCGGTGGTGACGCGCGCCGACTGCCAGGTGCTGAGCCACCCCGAGATCGCCATCCCGCCGTCGGTGCACGGCACCGGCGACGTGTTCATGGCGGCCATCACGGCCCGGCTGCTGGCCGGCGACGCCCTGGTGGAGGCGGCGCGCACGGCCGCCGCCACGGTCACCGGCGCGCTGGCCCGGACCCGCGACCTGGGCTGGGAAGAACTGGCGGTGGACGGCTGACCGCCCCGGGCCGCATCAATATGTCTTGTACGGCAGGAACTTGCCGCTCATCACGATCTGCACGCGGTCGCCCTTGGGGTCGGCTTCGCGCGTCAGGTCCATGCGGAAGTCGATGGCGCTCATGATGCCGTCGCCGAACTCCTCGTTGATGAGCGCCTTGAAGGTGGTGCCGTAGACGTTGATGAGCTCGTAGAAGCGGTAGATCAGCGGGTCGGTCGGCACCGCCGTCGGCAGCGAGCCCTTGTAGGGCACCACCTGCAGCTGCACCACCGCGTCGGCGGGCAGGTCCAGCACGCGGGCGGCGGCCAGGGCCTGTTCCTCGGTCAGGGTCATCTGGCCCAGCAGCGCGGCGGTGGTCCATTCCTTGCTCTGGCCGACGGCCTCGGCGATGGCGGCCCACGACAGCTTCTTTTCGAGGCGGCGGGTAACGACCAGTTCAGTGACTTCGGCGCGGGACATCATGGGGGTTCACTCCTAGTGGGAAGCCTTGTCGACCAGGAAGTCGACGAGATGGTTGCGGATTTCGTAATAGCGGGGCTCGTGGTGCAGGCTGGCGCGGGTCCGGCCGCGCGGCAGGTCCACGTCGACGGACTCGGCGATGCGGGCGTGGGGGCCCGCGCTCATGAGCAGGATGCGGTCCGACAGCAGAATGGCCTCGTCCACGTCGTGCGTGATCATGAAGACGGTCTGGCGCGTTTCCTGCACGATGGCGCGCAGTTCGTCCTGGATGGTGCCGCGCGTCAGCGCGTCGAGCGCGCCGAAGGGCTCGTCCAGCAGCAGCATGCGCGGCTGGATGGCGAAGGCCCGGGCGATGCCCACGCGCTGCTTCATGCCGCCCGACAGCTCGCACGGCTTCTTGTCGGCGGCGCGGGCCAGGCCGACCATGTCCAGGTAGCGCAGGCTGTGCTCGCGCACCTGGGCGCGGGAATATTCCGGCCAGCGCGAGCGCACGCCGAATTCGACGTTCTGCAGCGCGCTCAGCCAGGGCAGCAGGGCGTGCGCCTGGAACACCACGCCGCGCGCCAGCGACGGGCCGGCGATCTCGCGGCCGTCCATGATGACGACGCCCTCGCTGGCCTCGTCGATGCCGGCCAGGATGTTCAGGATGGTGGTCTTGCCGCAGCCCGAGTGGCCGATCACGCAGACGAACTGGCCCTGGCCGATGTCGAAGTGGATGTTCTCGAACACCGGGGCCGTCGGCTGGCCGTTGCGGCCGGGGTAGCGCTTGGCCAGCGCCTGGACTTGCAGAAAGGGTTGGCTCATGGCGTTCACTCCCGATAGCTGACCAGCCGCGCGGCGCGCGCCAGCACGGTGTCCAGCAGCATGCCGATCAGCCCGATGAAGAGGATGGCGCAGATGATGTTGGCGATGGACAGGTTGTTCCATTCGTTCCACACGAAGTAGCCGATGCCGGTGCCGCCGATCAGCATTTCGGCCGCCACGATCACCAGCCAGGCGATGCCGACCGAGATGCGCATGCCGGTCATGATGGTGGGCGCGGCCGCCGGCAGGATCACCTGCAGGGCCGTGCGCAGCCGCGACACTTCCAGCGTGCGCGCCACGTTCAGCCAGTCCTGCCGCACGGCGCCCACGCCGAAGGCCGTGTTCACCAGCATCGGCCAGAGCGAGCAGATGAAGATCACGAAGATGGCGGAGGTGTCGGCGTCCTTGATGGTGTAGAGCGCCAGCGGCATCCAGGCCAGCGGCGAGATCGGCTTGAGCACCTGGATGAACGGGTCGAAGGCGCGGTAGACGGTCCTGGACATGCCGATCAGGAATCCCAGCGGGATCGCCACCAGCGCCGCCAGCAGGAAGCCGGTCAGCACCCGCGCCACCGAATACGCCAGCTGCACGCCGATGCCCTTGTCGTTCGGGCCGCGGTCGTAGAACGGATCGCGCAGGTGCTGCCACAGCCGGGCGCCGACCTCGGCCGGGCCGGGGAAGGGCGTCTGCGAGCCGCTGGCGGCGGCGTTGCCGACCAGCGCCGCATAGGCCGGATCGACCGTCGCCGCGCCCGCGGCGGGGCGGGTGGCGACATGCCACAGCAGCAGGAACAGCAGAAACAGGATGACGGACAGGAAGGTCGCCCGCCAGGGTTGCACGGCCCGCATCAGGTCCTCCGGATCTTGAAGCCGGCCAGATAGGCCTCGGGCTGGGCCGGATCGAAGGGCTTGCCCATCACGCTGAAGGTCTTGGCGGCCTCGGCGGGCGGGGTCAGGCCGGCCTCGCGCATCAGGCGCACCGCGTCGGTGGCCAGGAACACCTCGCTGGCGATCTTCTGGTAGTCCACCTCGCCCTTGATCTGGCCCCAGCGCTTCATCTGCGTCAGGATCCACACCGCGAACGAGCCCCAGGGCATCGGATCGAAGTCGATGCGGTTCGGATCGGTCAGCACCTTGCCCAGGCCGTCGGCGTAGGTGCCGGTCAGCACCTGCTCGACCACGGTGACCGGCTGGTTCAGGTATTTGGGCGCGGCGATGGCGGTGGCGATCTCCTTGCGGTGCGCCGGGTTGCGGGCGTAGGCGGTGGCCTCGATGATGGCCTTGAGCAGGGCCTGGTAGGTGTTGGGCTGGGTGGTCACGAACTCGCGGCTGGCGGAGAACGCGCAGCACGGGTGGCCGTCCCAGATCGCCTTGGACAGGGTGTGGATGAAGCCCACGCCGTCGTACACCGCGCGCTGGTTGACCGGGTCCGGCGCCAGGAAGCCGTCGATGTTGTCGGCGCGCAGGTTGGCCACCATCTCCGGCGGCGGCACGGCGCGGATCTGCACGTCGGTATCCGGATCCAGGCCATGTTCGGCCAGGTAGTAGCGCAACAGGTAGTTGTGCATGGAATAGTCGAACGGCACGGCGAACTTGAAGCCCTTCCAGTCCTTCGGATCGCGCCGGTCCTTGTGCTTCATCGACAGGGTGATGGCCTGGCCGTTGATGTTCTCCACGGCGGGCATGGTCCACGGCACCGCGCGGCTGGCGCCCACGCCCAGCGTGATGGCCAGCGGCATCGGCGACAGCATGTGGGCGGCGTCGTACTCGCCGGACATGGCCTTGTCGCGGATCAGCGCCCAGCCGGCGGTCTTGACCACTTCCACGTCCAGCCCCTGCTTGCCGTAGAAGCCCATGGGATGCGCCATGATGATGGGCGTGGCGCAGGTGATGGGGATGAAGCCGACCTTCAGCTTGCGCTTTTCGAGCGGGCCGGTGGATTGGGCGAAGGCCTCCTTGGCGGCGGCCAGCGGGAACAGCGCCGACACGGCGGCCATGGCGGTGCCGCCGCCGACCGCGCGCAGGAAGCGGCGGCGCAGCCCGTCCTGCGGGAACAGGGCGCGCATGACGGCGCCTTCCACGGCGCGGTCGAAGGCGGCCTCGTCGGACGCCGCGCCAGCGCGGGCATCGAGGCCGTCCGCCGCCGCGCGTGCGTGCTCGGCCTGGGAGGCATGGCGGCCGCAGGCGCAGGCCAGGCGGCTGGCGGGATCGAACGGATTGCTGAACAGGGACATGGAGGCCTCCAGGGTTCGGAATGCCTCCATCTTGGCGCGCGCCGCCCGCGGCCGGTATCGCCGGTTCGACGATATCCGTGTAGGGGGCGCACTACACGGTGCGCGGCCGCGCCGGGCCGGTGCGCGTCGCGCTCAGCGCGCACCCAGCTGGTGCGCGCGGGCGTAGTCCACCAGCTCGACCAGCGTGCGCACGCCCAGTTTTTCGAAGATGCGGGCGCGGTAAGTGGAAATGGTGTTCACCGACAGCGCCAGCTGCTCGCCGATGGCCGACACCGATTTTCCGGCCGCCAGCAGCTGCAGCACCTGGAATTCACGGTTGGACAGCAGCTCGTGCGCCGGCCGCGTGCTGTCCTGGCGCACGGTGTGCGCCAGCAATTCGGCAACGGCCGGCGTGACGTACATCCGGCCGGCGGCGGCATTGACCAGCGCCGCCAGCAGCTCGTCCGGATCGCAGCCCTTGTTCAGGTAGGCATGGGCGCCGGCGCGCAGGGCCCGCACCGCGAACTGCGATTCCGGATAGACCGACAGCATCACCACGCCCAGCGCCGGATGGTCGGCGCGCACGGTCTTGAGCACATCGAGGCCGTCGCGCTCGCCCAGCGCCACGTCCAGCACCATGGCGTCGAAGGGTTCCTGGCGCAGCGCGCGCAGGGCGGCGGGGGCGTCGGCGGCCTCCCGCACCAGGCCGACGCGCGGGTCTTCCTGCAGGATGCGGGCCAGGCCGCGGCGGATGATGAGGTGGTCGTCGACGATCAGCAGGTTCAGGGGCATGGCGCCGTCTCCTCAGGCCGCTTGCGGGTTCAGGCGCAGGCGGGCGCACAGGCCGGCGCCGGGCGCGCTGTCCAGCTCCAGGTCGCCGCCGATGGCGCGGGCCCGTTCGCGCATGCCCAGGATGCCGAAGGTCTGGCGCGTCTCGGGCAACTGCATGCCGACGCCGTCGTCCTCCACCGCCAGCAGCAGGCCGTCCTCGCCCCAGACCGCGCTGACGCTGACGCTGCGCGCCCGCGCGTGGCGTTGCACGTTGGTCAGCAGTTCCTGCACGATGCGGTAGACGGCGATCTCCGCCGCCGGCTCCAGCCGGCGGCGCTCGGTGTCGGGCGGGCACAGGTAGCGGCAGCGTAGTCCGCTGCGCGCCTGCAGGTCCTGCAGCAGGGTTTCCAGCGCCGCCCACAGCCCCAGGTGATCCAGCACCACCGGCCGCAGGTCGTTGAGGATGCGGCGGGTGGCGTCCATGGCCGTCTGCGTCACCTCCAGCATGCGGTCCAGGTGGGCCTGCAGGGGCGGTTCGGCCGCCAGTTGCCGGCGCAGCCAGTTCAGGTCCAGCTGCAGCGCGGTGAACGAGGCGCCCAGGTCGTCGTGGATGTTGCGGGCGATGTGGGCGCGCTCTTGCTCGCGCAGCGTGCTCAGGTGCGAGGCCAGCCGCCGCAGCGATTCATGGGCGGCGCTGAGTTCGGCGGTGCGGACCTGCACCCGCGCTTCCAGCTGCGCCCGGGTGCCTTGCAGTTCGCGTTCGATGCGCTTGCGCGCGGTGATGTCCGAAAACGTCACGACCGCGCCCACCACCTCCTGGTCGTTGCGGATCGGATACGAGGCGTACTGGGCGTCGAAGCAGGAGCCGTCGCGCCGCCACAGCACCTCGTCATCGACCCGCTCGCCGCGGCCGTCGCGAAACGCCTTGAAGATGCGGCAATCGTGCACCGGCATCAGGCTGCGGTCGGCGTGCGAGTGGTGGATCAGGTAATGCATGTTGCGGCCCACCACCTCGTCGGGGGTGTAGCCCAGCATGGCCGCGCCGGTGCCGTTGATGAAGATGCAGCGGCCGCGCAGGTCGATGCCGTAGATGCCCTCGCCGGCCGATTCCAGCAGCATTTCCAGCTGGCGGCGCCAGGCGGCGTGGTGCGACAGGTGTTTCAGATCCGCGAACATAGCCTTTTGACGGGCCTGGCCGGCCCGATTCCCCAGTGTCGGGCGATTCTTGCCCTGTTTTTCCTGTCCGGGCAGTGTACGGCAGGCCGGTCCGTTTATCGCATTTATCAAACACACCGTTCCGCCAGGCCGAACAAGCCGGGTCCGGCGGACGGGTAAAATCCAGGGTTGTCCACCACGCTGGGAGCCAGAGTGCAGCCGGTCATTTCAGTTCAGGGCCTATCCAAGCGATACGCCTCGGGATTCCAGGCGCTCAAGAGCGTCGACCTGGAAATCCAACGCGGCGAGATCTTCGCCTTGCTCGGCCCCAACGGCGCCGGCAAGACCACGCTCATCAGCATCATCTGCGGCATCGTCAACCCGACCGAAGGCCGGGTGCTGGCCGACGGCCACGACATCCTGACCGATTTCCGCGCCGCGCGCACGGCCATCGGCCTGGTGCCGCAGGAAATCTCCACCGACGCCTTCGAAAGCGTCTGGAACACCGTCACCTTCAGCCGCGGCCTGTTCGGCAAGCCGGCCAACCCGGAATACATCGAGAAGGTGCTGCGCGACCTGTCGTTGTGGGACAAGAAGGACAGCCGCATTATGGCCCTGTCCGGCGGCATGAAGCGACGCGTGATGATCGCCAAGGCGCTGTCGCACGAACCCAAGATCCTGTTCCTGGACGAACCCACCGCCGGCGTCGACGTCGAGCTGCGGCGCGGCATGTGGGACATGGTGCGGCGCCTGCGCGAGAACGGCGTCACCATCATCCTGACCACCCACTACATCGAGGAAGCCCAGGAAATGGCCGACCGCGTCGGCGTGATCCGCAAGGGCGAGATCATCCTGGTCGAGGAAAAGGACGCGCTCATGGCCAAGCTGGGCAAGCGCCGCCTGACCCTGACGCTGAAGGCGCCGCTGCCGGGCATCCCGACGGCGCTGGAACCGTTCCACCTGGAAATGTCGGCCGACGGCCGCCAGCTGGTCTACACCTACGACAACCAGGGCGGCGGCGAGATCTCCGGCCTGCTGCGCCGCCTGACCGAACTGGACATCGAATTCACCGACCTCAATTCCTCGGAAAGCTCGCTCGAGGAAATCTTCGTCAGCCTGGTGCACGGACAATCATGAATTTCTACGCAATCCGCGCCATCTATCGTTTTGAAATGGCCCGCGCCTGGCGCACGCTGATGCAGAGCGTGCTGTCGCCGGTCATCTCCACCTCGCTGTACTTCGTGGTGTTCGGCTCGGCCATCGGCTCGCACATGGTGCAGATCGACGGCGTCAGCTACGGCGCCTTCATCGTGCCGGGCCTGATCATGCTGTCGCTCTTGACCCAGAGCGTGGCCAACGCCTCGTTCGGCATCTACATGCCGCGCTTCTCGGGCACCATCTACGAGATCCACTCGGCGCCCATTTCGTACCTGGAGATCGTCGCCGGCTACGTCGGGGCGGCGGCCAGCAAGTCCATCATCCTGGGGCTGATCATGCTGGCCACGGCGCGCCTGTTCGTGCCGTTCGAGATCGCGCATCCGTTCGCGATGCTGGGCTTCCTGCTGCTGACCGCCATCACCTTCAGCCTGTTCGGCTTCATCATCGGCGTCTGGGCCGACGGTTTCGAGAAGCTGCAGATCATCCCGCTGATGATCATCACGCCGCTGACCTTCCTGGGTGGCACCTTTTATTCCATCAAGATGCTGCCGCCGTTCTGGCAGGGCGTGACGCTGTTCAACCCGGTGGTCTACCTGGTCAGCGGCTTTCGCTGGGCGTTCTACGGCGTGGCCGACGTCAACGTCGGCATCAGCGCCGCCATGACGCTGGTGTTCCTGGCGGTGTGCCTGGTGGTGGTGCGCTGGATCTTCAAGACCGGCTATCGCCTGAAGACCTGAGCGGCGGGGCGGCGCCCGCCGCCGCCGCCCTCATGCCGCCCTCATGCCGGCGGCACCGGCGCCTGGCGCGCCAGCCCGCCATGGGCGTCCAGCAGGCGCTCGCGCCAGGCGGCCACGGGATCGTCGGCCGCCAGCAGTTCCAGCGCGCTGGTGCAGCGCGCCCACATGAAGAAACCGAACACCGCGTAATCCGCATAGGCCGGCTGCTGGCCGGCCAGGTACGGCTGCCGCGCCAGCATCTGGCGCAGCGGCAGCAGCGAGGCGCGCAGGGCCGCCAGCTGTTCCTCCTGCACGGCGGGCAGCGCTTCCAGCGGGCCGAAGCGCTTTTCGCGAGTGTGGCGGAAATAGTCCTTGTCTTTCGCGTCGATCAGCGCGTGGATTTCCGGCAGCAGCAGCCGCGCCAGCGTCGGCACCAGCGTGGTGTCGGCCCAGCTGTTGGCGAACAGGCTCAGGGCGCGGCCGGTGTCGCCGCCGAACAGCGACGGGCGTTCCGGAAAGGTGTCTTCCAGATAGCAGGCGATCTGCCAGGAATCGCTGATCACGTGGTCGCCGTGCACCAGCACCGGCACCAGCTTCTGGCCCGAGAATTCGATCGCTTCCTTGTCGGTGAAGCGCCACGGCACGGTGTTGGCGGACAGCCCCTTGTGGGCCAGCGCCATGCGCGTCTTCCAGCAATGCGGGCTGAAACGCAGCGCCGGGTCGGCGCCTGCCAGGTCGTAGAGGGTGAGATCGGGGGTCAAGATGCCGCGCTCCTTGAAGGGTTCCCCGGCAGGATACCCCCAAGGCGCGGCGAGCGGGGAAGGGGGCGCGCCTACTGCACCGTCGCGCCGGCCTTGCCCATGTTCATCAGGCGCTGCTTGACTTGCGGATCCTGCTGCACGGCGCGGCCGATGCCGTTGAATTCCTCGACGGACAGGCCGTCGGCCTGCACCAGCTTGACCATCTTGGCGTCCGCTTCCTGGATCACCTTCTGCTTGGCCTCGTCGGTCTTGGCGGCGTCGACCTTGGGACGGTATTCGTCGACCACGCCCGAGACCTTCTGCGAGGCCGAGGCGAAGCGTTGCAGCTGCTGGTCGGTGGGTTGCGCGGCGGCGGGCGCCATCGGCGTCTGGCTGGCGGGCGCATTCTGCGCCAGGACGGGAGCACCGGACAAGACGGCCGCGGCAAGAACGGCCGACAGGATTGCGGTTTTGGAACGCTGCATGGAAACCTCCTAATTCCGGGTAAATGTCCGACCATGATGACAACCGGCCCGGGCGCGGTTCAAGTTTCGCAATGTGTTTTCCTGTGTCGGCGGACCACCGTGGCGCCGGGCGCGCGCGGGGGAGGCGCCCCGGGCGCGCGGCGGAAATGTTTTGCGCGCAACTTCGTGACATTACGCAAGCGGATCACAGGCCCGGTGTCGGCCGCGCGCGGCCGGGGCGCGTGTTGTGTCGCTGTGTGCCCGTGCCGTCAGGGCGCCAGTAGCACCGCCGTGTACACGTGTCCCTGGCCCAGCCGGTAGCCGCAATGGAACGACTGGCCGCGCCGGAAATCCGGGCCGGCATCGCGTTGCAGCCGCAGCACCAGCCGTTGCGCCGTCACGTCCGCATGCACCACGGCCAGGTCGCTGAATTCGAGCGGGCAGCGCGTAAGCGGGAACTGGCACTTGTAGAGCGCCTCCTTGGCCGAGAACACCAGCGTGGCCCAGTCGGGGCGGGGCAGGGCGGCGGCCACCAGGCCGTGTTCATCGGGCAGCATGCAGACGGCTTCGATCGCCTCGATCGCCTCGGCGTCGGCGATCGCTTCCAGGTCGATGCCCAGGCCGCGCGTGTCGGCCTGGCGGCCCACGGCCACGCCCAGCAAGTGCCGGCTGTGGCTGATGGAGCCGACGAAGCCCTCGGGCCAGCGCGGCGCGCGGTCCGCGTCCGCGCCAACCTGCACGGTCCGCGCGCCCAGCCCGGCCAGCAGTGTCGCGGCCAGCTCGCGTCCCGCCTGGTATTCGGCCTGGCGGCGCGCGGCGGGGTCCGGCGCGTCACCGGCCGGCAGCCGCTGCACGCGTTGGGCGATGCGGCCGGTCAGGACAAAGGGCGCGTGGGGATCGGGCAGCGGAGTCAAGGCAGGGCGCCATCGGGTCGGATGCCCCGATCATAGGCCATCGCCGCGGCGCTCAGGCCAGCGCCATGCTCAGCAGCACCAGCGCCAGCAGCGCGACATAGACGCGGGCGTGCAAGCGGTCCGGAATGCGCGGGATCAGCGGCGCCGCCAACCGGATCCCCGCCAGCGAGCCCAGCGCCAGCGCCGCGAAGGCCAGCAGGTCGACGTAGCCGATGATCCATGGCGCCAGCGGCGCCGGCAGGGCGCGCGCCGCCGCCATGTAGGCCAGCGTTCCGACAATCGCCACCGGCAGCGTCAGCGGATTGGCCATGGCGGCCGCCTTGGCCATCGGCAGGCCGCGCCGGCGCAGCAGCGGCACCGTCATCACGCTGCCGCCCACGCCCAGAAACGTGGCGATGACGCCAATCACCACGCCGCCACCGACCGTCACGCCCTGGCCCAGCGGTCGCGCCGCGCGCGCCTCGTGCTGCGCCATGAAGCCCTGGCGCAGCAGGCAGTCGAGGATGGTCACGCCCAGGTAGGCGATGAAGGCATAGCGCACCACGTCGCCGCTGGCGCGGGTGGCGGCCCAGGCGCCCAGCAGCGCGCCCGCGCCGATGAAGGCGGCCAGCGGCCAGACGTAGCTGCGCACGATGTTGCCGGCGCGCTGGTGCTTGCGGGTCGCGGCCACCGAGTTGACGATCATCACGCAGGTCGAGGTGGCCACCGCGATATGCATCGCCGCCTGGCCGATGGCGTCCTGCGCGCCGTGGGTGGCGGTCAGCACGCCATACAGCACCGGCACCACCACGAAGCCGCCGCCAAAGCCGAACAGCACCGTGGTCACGCCGCTCAACGCGCCGAACAGCGCCAATGTCACGTACAGCATGTCTTGCGTCCTTTCCGGGGAAAACGCCACGATAGGGCGGCCGGCGGTGGCTTGCTTTCGAGGATTGGACAATAATGTTTGCATTCCGGCCAATCCCGTCATGCGCAACAGCCACATCGACCTGCACGACCGCCTCGACCGCGCGGTGGTCGCCATCGGTAACGACTATCCGCCCGGCCACCTGCTGCCGGCGCACACGCACCGTCGCGCCCAGCTGCTGTACGGCGCCACCGGCGTCATGCACGTGGTCACCCGCGACGGCAATTGGGTGGTGCCGCCGCAGCGCGCCGTCTGGATCCCGGCCGGCGTGGCGCACCAGGTGCGCATGCAGGACGTCAGCACCCGTAGCGCCTATATCGAGCCCGGCGCGGCCCGCGCCGCCAGCGCCGCCTGCGAAGTGGTGGAGGTGTCGCCGCTGCTGCGCCAGCTGCTGCTGGCGGCGGTCGACATGCCGGCCGACTACGACCCGGCCGGCCGCGACGGCGCGCTGGCGGCGCTGCTGCTGCACGAGGTGACGCGCGCGCCAGTGCTGCCGCTGCACATCCCGCTGCCGCGCGACAGGCGCCTGGCGCCGCTGTGCCGCGCCTTCATCGCCGCGCCCGACGTGCGCCAGTCGCCCGAGGCTTGGGCCGAGCGCCTGCACATGAGTCCGCGCACCTTCAGCCGCCATTTCCGCCAGCAGACCGGCATGGCGTTCTCGGCCTGGCGCCAGCGCGCCTGCGTGGTGCTGGCGCTGGCGCGGCTGGCGGCCGGCACGCCGGTCACGGCGATCGCGCTGGACTTCGGCTACCAGAGCCCGGCGGCGTTCTCGACCATGTTCCGGCGCGTGCTGGGCCGTCCGCCCACGGGTTATCTGCGCCAGCCCGATTAGGGCCGGCCGCGGACAGGCTTGCGGGGACAGCGCGGCGGGCTCAGCGCCCCAGCTTCATCGAGACATCGGTATGCGTGCCGCGGTCCAGGTCCGCGCCCAGCGGCTGCGCCCACAGCGGCAACTTGAGCAAGTCGTTGCCGACCTCGCCCGATTCGATGCGTTGCGCGATGTCATCGAGCAGCAGCGTGCGGGTGGCGAATCCGCGCCCCTGCAGGCCGCGGGCGAACAAGCGGTAGGTCAGGTTGGGTTCGGCGCCCTTCATGACGCCCAGGTCGAGGATGCGGCCATGCTCGTCGCGCAGCAGCAGATGGCCGGGGCGCGCGTAGATGCGGTAGATGCGCCATGGCGAGGAAATCGCGGCATGTTCGCGCGTACGCTCGGGTCGTGTCGGCGTGTTGGCCGCCGCGGGCGTGGCGGGCGGCAACAGTTTCACGCAGGCGTTGGCGAATCTGGCAATGGACCTTCCGATGCGACTCACGGTCGTCTTCCTCCGGGATGGCGATACGGCGAGGAGACGCGCGTTCAAGCACCACCGTTTCAGCATACGCGCTTTATCGTGCGAAACGGGGATTCGCGCAGAGAGTTACGCAATCGGCTCGCTGCCGCGCGCGTCCATGTCCCGATTATCACAAACGTGATCATGGAGATTACGGGCCGGCATCGGCGCTAATTGGAAACATACATTGACTTTCACCGGTCGGGCACCCATAGTGGACTTGCAGCTTTTCGAGCATCGTGATCAACGTCCGGTATCGCGCCCCTGCTGGCGCCTCATTGTTCGCCGTCCCTTTCCTTGACAGGCTCCCTTCCCGGGCCATGCCCGCTACGCAAGGAGTGAAATGATGGAAACCGGAATTGTGAAGTGGTTCAACGACGCCAAGGGCTTTGGCTTCATCATGCCCGAGAACGGCGGCAAGGACCTGTTCGCGCATTTCTCCGAAATCGTCGGTGACGGCCACAAGGCGCTGGTCGAGAATCAGCGCGTCAGCTACGTCACGGCGCAAGGCGCCAAAGGTCCGCACGCGACGCAGATTCGCGCAATGTGAACGACGGCCCCGAGGGGCCGCCGCTTCAGACAGGAGGACGCATGTTCCATAACAACATGGTCTACAAGGGCTACCGGCTGATCGCCAGCGTGTCCCGCATTTCCGTGGCGGGCAGCCGCCGCCCCGCTTTCACCGCGACCGTGGGGGTCGAACTGGCCGCCGATTGGCACCGCTTGAACGACAACCACGTGGTGCCGCTGTTCGCGGCGGGTGGCTTCGTGTCATCGCCGGTCATGGCGGTGGATGCCGCCATCCACCATGGCCGCCAGTTGGTCGACGGCTACGTGCGGCCCGCCGCGCAGGTGCCCGCGCGCTAGCGCGGCCCCTCGACAGGGCCGGGCCTGAACGCGTTCAGGCAGCGCCCGCGCCGTACCACAGCACGGCGAAGAAATGGCAGACCGTGCCGGCCAGCACGAACAGGTGCCAGACGAAGTGGCCGTAGCGCCAGCGGTTGTCGAACACGAAGAACACCACGCCGCCGGTATACGCCAGTCCGCCCGCCAGCAGCCACCACAGGCCGCCGGTCGGCACCAGTTCCAGCATCGGCTTGACGGCGATGACCACCAGCCAGCCCATCGCCAGGTACAGCCCGGTGGACAGGGCGGGGCGGTCGAGCCGCTTGCTGGCCTTCAGGCCCACGCCCAGCAGCGCCATGCCCCACACCAGGCCGAACAGCGTCCAGCCCCACGGACCGCGCAGCGCGCCCAGCGCGAACGGCGTGTAGGTGCCGGCGATCAGCAGGTAGATCGCCGAGTGGTCGAGCACGTTGAAGAGGCGCTTGGCGCGGTTGTCGGGCAGCGCGTGGTAGATGGCCGAGGCCAGGTACAGCAGGCACATGCTGGCGGCGAAGATGGCCGCGCCGGCGATGAAGGCGGCATCGCCCTGGCGCGCGGCGGCGACGATCAGGATCGGGGCGGCGGCCAGCGCGCCGGCCGCGCCCAGACCGTGGCTGATGGTGTTGGCGATTTCCTCGCCCAGAGTCTGGCGGCGGTCGTTCGGGAACATGGTTTGCTGAGCGGGTGCGAATAGTTATCAGGGTTTCCACCATAAGGGTTTTGCGCCGCCGCCTCAAGCCGGCCTTGATCGCAGGACGGCGCGCCTTGATTTTCTGCAAACCGCACCGCCGCCGCGGCGCTCGAAAAGCTGCGATGACAAGTTACTGTGTGATACATTTCTCTCGCTAAATCAGCCGCCCGCAGAGGCGGCGCTTTTGGCTGCGTACCGCGTTATCGAGGGGCTGCGCATCCGGCGGGCCCGCACAGACTCTTCAAGGGGAGGCTCTTCTATGATTCCGGCAATCGGCCTGATGGTTGGGGCATACATCGTCACGCGCATGACCGCGACGCTGACCCGGCCAGGCACCAGCAAGGTCGTCAAGGTGCTCTCCATCATCACTATCGCGGTGGCGTTGGTCTCCTGTCTGGAATTGCTGACGAGCGGCGCGGCGATCCAGTCCGGTCGGTTCTGAGCCGGGCCGGTCCCGGAGCATGGGCGTCCGCATTCGGCGGACGCGGCAGTCGGCGGGCCGCGCATGGCGGCCAGGTGGTTTTCAAACGTCGTCGTGGAGTCACACAGCGTTCACAGGCCCGATCAATGGCGCGCAGTCTTACCCATCTGTTTTTCACCGCCGCGAAGAAGCTCAGCCGCATCCAGCGCGCGGCCATGCGTATCGCGGCGCCCAAGCGGGTGCGCCCGCGCGCCGCGCCGGCGCGGCCGGCCCCCAGCGCCCGCCCGGCCACGCACAGCGCCACCGGCGCCGCGGCCCCCAGCCTGGGCAGCGGCCGCTGGGAAGCCTCGCGGCAATTCACCGACGCCCATGGCCGCAGCCTGTCTTTCGCCCGTTACACGCCGCTGGCCGCGCCGCGCCAGGGCATGCCGCTGGTGGTGATGCTGCATGGTTGCCGCCAGACCGCGCTGTCTTTCGCTCGCGGTTCGCGCATGAACCAGTGGGCCGACGCCGGCGGATTCATGGTGCTGTATCCGCAGCAATCGATGACGCGGCAGGTGCAGCGCTGCTGGCGCTGGTTCCAGCCCGACGCGCAGCACGGCGGCGCCGAGGCCGACCTGATCGCCGCCCTGATCCAGGCCGAGGTGGCGCGCCACGGGCTGGACCCCGAGCGCGTCTACATCGCCGGCCTGTCGGCCGGCGCCAGCATGGCCGCGCTGGTGGCGCTGCGCCATCCCGCCCTGATCGCCGCGCTGGCGATGCATTCCGGGCCGGTGCTGGGCGACGCCCATAACGCCGCGGCCGGCCTGAACACGATGCGCCGCGGCTCGGTCAAGCCGCTGCTGCCGCTGTTGCAGGGCGTCGCGGATCCGGCCGCGTTCACGCTCGGCATGCCGGCAATGATCCTGCAGGGGCAGATGGATCCGGCGGTGGCGCCGCGCAACGCCAGGCAGTTGTTCGAGCAGTTCCGCGCCCTGAACGGGCTCGCCGCGGACGAGCCGCCGGTCGAGCGGGTGCTGGGCCTGGGCACCGAGAAGGCCTATCGCCGCGTCGATCTGTTGCGCGGCCGCAAGACGGTGCTGCGCCTGTGCGAGATCACGCGGGTCGAGCACGGCTGGAGCGGCGGCGATGCGTCGGTGCGCTATCACGCGCGCAGCGGCCCCGACGCCTCGGCGCTGATCTGGCGGTTCTTCCAGGGCCAGCGGCGCGTGGCCGCCTAGGGCGACGCGGCCTCCCGGCAGCGCGCGGGGATGGCCGGATGCGGGCCGGCGCGTTATTGTTCAGAAAACGGAAACAGACATGTCGTCTCCGGCGCCGGCCGGCCGTCGCGGCGCGGCGCTAACATCGCGCCACGCCCGCGGATCGGGCGCCGTTCCCGGCGCCCGGCCGGGCAAGCCTATTCGGAACTCATCATCATGTCCCTGTCCATGTACCAGGCCTCGGTGCCTGTCTTCATCCGCGGTTTGAGCGTGCTGGCCACGCTGCTGGAAAAGGGCGCCGCCCACGCGGCCGCCAACGGCATCGATCCGGCCGAGCTGGTCAACGCCCGCCTGGCCCCCGACATGTATCCGCTGTCGGGTCAGGTGCAGCGCGCCAGCGACGCCTCCAAGTTCGCCGCGCAGCGCCTGTCGCAGGTCGAATCGCCCAAGTTTCCCGACGAGGAAACCACGTTCGAGCAGCTGCAGAAGCGCGTCGCCGACACCATCGCCTACCTGCGTTCGGTGCCGGCCGAGGCGCTGGAAGGCGCCGAGGGCCGCAAGGTCACGCTCAGCTTCGGCGAGTTCAAGCCCGAATTCCAGGGCGACGCCTACCTGCTGACGTTCGCGCTGCCGAATTTCTACTTCCACGTCACCACCGCCTACGACATCCTGCGCCACGCCGGCGTGCCGATCGGCAAGCTGGACTTCCTGGGGCCGTACACGGCCTGACGCGGCTCCGGGAGGCGCGTCCGCCCGCGCGCGTCCGGACGCATGTCCGACGCGCGCCGGACGGGCGCTTGCCGCGGCGCCTCAGCCCGGCTTCTTCGAGGGGTCGCCGCAGCCTTCCATCTCGCCCATCTGCGCCATGTTGCGCTGGATTTCCTCGGGCGTCAGGTCTTCCTTGTGGGTGGCGATCGACCAGCGGTGGCCGAACGGATCCACCACCTGGCCGTAGCGGTCGCCCCAGAACATGTCGGCCGCCGGCATGGTGACCTGCGCGCCCGCCGCCACCGCCTGCTTGATGGCGGCATCCACATCCTGCACGTACAGGTGCAGCGTCACCGGCGAGCCCTTGAGCGCCTTGGGCCCCAGGCTGCCCCATTCAGGGAAGTCATCCATCAGCATCACCACCGAATCGCCGATGCGGAGGGCGGCATGCATCACCTTGCCGCCGGGGGCCGGCAGGCGCGTCAGTTCCTTGGCGTCGAACGCCTTGCGGTAGAAGGCAATCGCATCCGAGGCGCCTTCGCACACGATGTGCGGGGTCAGGGTGTGCATGCCGTCGGGAATCGCTTGCTTTGCGGGGGTGCCCATGATGTGTCTCCGAAAACCGGGATTGAGGTTGGGGTACTTGGGGACGGGTCGGGGGGACGCCTGCGCGTTCCGGCCCGTCCTGTTGCCACGACGAATGGGCGGCGCCGGGATCGACAGGCCGCCTCGATTTTTTTTCAAGCGCGAGCCGACTTGCTCACCAGGGTGCTGAAGCCGCCCCAGCACATGCGCTTGAAATCGAACACGCCCTCGCAGGACATGCCCGTCAGGCGCGGGTCGGCCATGACCTTGGCGTTGATGCGGTCGCGTTCGGCCTTGCTGGCGAACGCGATCCACGAAAACACCACCGTCTCGCCCTCGCGCGCGCTGGCGGCGGCGCTGAACGAGCCGAAGCCCTCGCCGTCGATGTCGTCCGCCACGCACTCGCGGAATTCCAGCGCGCCGTATTCCAGCCAGATCGAACCGGCCTGCTCGGCCAGCTTGCGATAGGCCTCGATGTTGGCCTTGGGCACGCTCAGCAGGTAACCGTCTATGTACTGTTCCATCAGATGCTCCTTGACTCCGTGTTGTTGTACGCGCCGCCCGCAAGCCCGCATCGTCGCGGCGGCCGCGCCGGCAGCGATGCCGGTAGTTGTCACTGTATCGGGATCGGCGGCGCTTTCAGATAGGCGATTGCGACATTCTTGAGGGTGGATTGCGACAGGTCTCCGGCGTATGCTGGTGGGCATGAAAAACATCGCCTTCCTGCTGCCGGCCGGCGCCAATATCGCGTCGCTGGAAACGGCCCGGCACGGCTTCCTGGTGGCCAACGAGTACCTGGCCGCGCAGGGGCGCGCGCCGCAATTCCAGGTGCGCACGCTGGCCGCCACGCGCCAGGTCAGCCTGGACGACGGCCGCATCACGGTGCAGGCCGACCTGGTGCTGGATGAGGCCCGCGATATCGACATCTGCATCGCGCCGCCGCTGCTGGGCGCGGTGTCGGACGTGGTGCTGTCCAACCGTGAACTGGTCGAATGGATCGCCCGCCACTACCGCGGCGGCGGCGAGGTCGCCAGCCTGTGCCTGGGCGCGGCGCTGCTGGCCGCCGGCGGCCTGCTCGACGGCCAGCAGGCGGTGGTGCACTGGGCGGCGCGCAACCTGTACGCCAGCCTGTTCCCGGCGGTGGATTGGAGCATCGACCGCGTGGTCCATTCCGGCAACGGCATCTACACCAGCGGCGGCGCGTTCTCGGCCGCGCACCTGGTGCTGCACCTGATCGAGAAATACACCGACCGCGACACCGCCATCTGGTGCGCCAAGTACTTCCAGCTCGACTGGAGCCGCCAGAGCCAGCTGCCGTTCTCGGTGTTCATGGGGCAGAAGGCGCACGCCGACCAGGTGGTGCGCGCGGTGCAGGACTTCATCGAAAGCCGCTACACCGAAAAGATCACCGTCGAGGACCTGGCCGACCGCCACGCGCTCGGCCGCCGCACGCTGGAACGGCGCTTTCGCCAGGCCACCGGCAACAGCATCGTCGAGTACGTGCAGCGCGTGCGCGTCGAGGCCGCCAAGCGGCGCCTGGAAAGCTCGCGCAAGAGCGTGTCGGAAGTGATGTACGAGGTCGGCTACAACGACACCAAGGCGTTCCGCGACATCTTCAACAAGTACTGCGGCATGTCGCCCGTGGGTTACCGCGAGCGCTACCAGTAGCCGGCCCGCGTCAGCCCGCGCGCCGGCGGCGGAACGCCAGCCACGCCACGAATCCCGTGAAGGCCGCAACCAGCACGCAGATGATCCAGAAGCCGTGGTGGTCGTCCGACAGCGGAATGCCGCCCACGTTCATGCCGAACAGGCCCGCCATGATGTTGATCGGCAGCGCCAGCACCGTCACCAGCGTCAGGGTGAACAGGGTGCGGTTGTTCTGTTCATCGAGCCGCGCCGTCATCTCTTCCTGCAGCAGCTTGATGCGCTCGACCAGGCCGGCCATGTCGCCCAGCACCACCGAGAATTCCTCGGTCGATTCGCGCAGTTCCTGCACGTCGCGCGGCCGCAGCCAGGCCGGCGGGCGCGCCAGCAGGCGGAACACCGAGCCGGGCTCCGGCGCCAGCGTGCGCTGCAGCCGCACCAGCACCCGGCGGGTGGCGGCCAGGTCCAGGCGTCCGGGGCCGCCGCGCGCGGCCAGGAAATGATCCTCGATGCCGTCGACGTCGACGCTGGCCTTGCGCACGATCTCCATCATCAGGTCGGCCTGGTCGCGCATCAGGTGCGCCAGCAGTTCGGCCGGCGAGCCGAACGGTTCGCCGCGCCGCACGTGTTCGCGCAGGCGGTCGAGCGAGCGCAGCGGCTTGCGCCGCAGGGTCACCAGCAGCTTGCGATGGGCGCAGACCCACAGCGTCGAGACCTGCGCCGGGGTGCGGTCGAAATCGAAGATGACGTCATTGAACACCGCCACCAGCGCGCCTTCCTGCTGCTCGATGCGGGTCGAATGGGCTTCCCCGCCCAGCATCGCGATGAAGGTGTCGGGCAGGTCCAGGTGGGCCTGCAGCCAGCGCACGCAGCCGGCCTGCGACAGGTTCAGGTGCAGCCACAGGAAGTGGCCGTCGTCGGGCGCCGCGCCGTCGGCCGCGAGGCGCGCCAGCAGGTCGGCGACCGCCGGCGAGGCGATTTCGGCCGCGGGGCCGCCGCCCGCGAACCGGAACGCGCAGATCAGGCCGGAAATGTCGGTTTGGTAGTCGGCCGCTGCCGCTGGGGTCGTCATGATGCGCGATGGTGACGCCGCAATGTGACAGTCCCGCGACAGCGGGCCGCGCGGCCGCGATCCCCGGCGCGCCGCGCGGCCGCGCCACGGGGAAACCCGATATAAAACTTTGCACAGCCTCCATGATCCAGCGTTATGCGTGGCGGCCGGCCGTTCGCTGTGCTGTAAGGAAATAGTCCATGGAATCAGGGCGTTAGCGTTTCGGTTTGGCGCCCGTCCGCGGCCTGGCGCGGCGGCTTCCCATCATTTCCGAATCGCACGGACCCATGCATGATGGTGCCTCCTGCCAGGCCCGCCACGGCGCGCCGGGCCATGCGTTGGGACTATTCTTGATGACAGACTTCGATCTGACCTTGCACAACGGCCGCATCGTCACGGCCGACGCCGACTTCGTCGGCGACATCGGCATCGTGGACGGCGCCATCGCCGCGATCGCGTCCTCGCTGCCGGCAGGCCGCCGCGCCATCGACGCGGCCGGCCGGCTGGTCATGCCGGGCGGCATCGACAGCCACTGCCACGTGGAGCAGCTGTCCAGCATGGGCGTGCTGTGCGCCGACGACTGGCACACCGCCTCGATCTCGGCGGCCCACGGCGGCAACACCACCATCGTGCCGTTCGCCGCCCAGCATCGCGGCCAGTCGCTGCGCCAGGTCGCCGACGCCTACGCCGCCTCGGCCGCCGAGAAGTCGGTGATCGACTACAGCTACCACCTGATCATCTCGGACCCCACGCCCGAGACCCTGAACCGCGACTTGCCCGAGCTGATCCGCGCCGGCATCACCTCGTTCAAGGTCTTCATGACCTACGACAAGCTCAAGCTGGACGACCGCCAGCTGCTGGACGTGTTCGCCATCGCCGCGCGCGAGGGCGCGCTGCCGATGGTGCACGCCGAGAACAACGACGTCATCAGCTGGATCGCGCGCCACCTGCTGGCGGCCGGCCACACCGCGCCCAAGTACCACGCCGTCAGCCACGACCCGATCGCGGAAAACGAGGCCACGCAACGCGCCATCAGCCTGGCCGCGGTGCTGGAAGTGCCGGTGCTGATCGTGCACGTCTCGACCCAGGGCGGCGCGCAGGCGATCCACGCCGCGCAGACGCTGGGCGCGCCGGTATACGGCGAGACCTGCCCGCACTACCTGCTGCTGACCGCCGAGGACATCGACATCCCCGGCGTCGAGGGCGCCAAGTTCTGCTGCAGCCCGCCGCCGCGCGACCCGGTGTCGCAACAGGCGCTGTGGCAAAGCCTGGACAGCGGCACGCTGGCGCTGCTGTCGTCCGACCACGCGCCGTACCGTTACGACGAATCCGGCAAGCTGCCGGCCGGCGACGCCACCACCTTCAAGCAGATCGCCAACGGCCTGCCGGGCCTGGAAGTGCGCATGCCGCTGCTGTTTTCCGAAGGCGTGCGCAGCGGCCGCCTGACGCTGCAGCAGTTCGTGGCGCTGACCTCGACCAACCACGCCCGCATGTACGGCCTGTACCCGAAGAAGGGCACGCTGGCGGTGGGCGCGGACGCCGACATCGCGATCTGGGATCCGGAAAAGAGCGTGACCCTGCGCGCCGCCGACCTGCACGACGCGGTCGGCTACACGCCCTATGAAGGCCGCCAGGTCACCGGCTGGCCCACCACGGTGATCAGCCGCGGCGAAGTGATCGTGGACGACGGCGTGCTGCGCGCCGAGCGCGGCCGCGGCCAGTTCATCGCCCGCGGCCTGCCCGCCCCGCTGCAGAAGGCGCGCGAGATCAGCCCGCGCGCCGCCTTGCTGCGCAAGATTTTCCCGGCCGTGATCGAGTCCTGAGCGACACGGCCCTCAACGCATAGCGATAGAACCCCGGAGACTGACATCGTGAGCAACGCAACCCATGCGCGCAAAATGGACCTCGCGGTCGCCCAGATGGGCGCCGTCAACCTGGCCGACACCCGCGCGGTGGTGGTCCGCCGCCTCGTCGAGATGATGCGCGAGGCCGCGGCCCGCAAGGCCGAGTTCGTGGTCTTTCCCGAATTGGCGCTGACCACTTTCTTCCCGCGCTACTGGATGGAAGACGCCGAGGCGGTCGATCGCTTCTTCGAAAAGAGCATGCCCAACGCCGACGTGCAGCCGCTGTTCGACACCGCGCGCGAGCTCGGCATCGGCTTTTACCTGGGCTATGCCGAACTGACCCCGGAAGGCCGCCAGTTCAACACCGCCATCCTGGTCGACCGCCAGGCCAAGATCATCGGCAAGTACCGCAAGATCCACCTGCCGGGCCATTCCGACCACAAGCCGGAGGCGCCGTTCCAGCATCTGGAGAAGAAGTTCTTCGAGGTCGGCGACCTGGGCTTCGGCGTCTGGGAGACCAACGACGTCAAGATCGGCATGTGCCTGTGCAACGACCGCCGCTGGCCCGAGACCTACCGCGTGATGTCGCTGCAAAGCGCCGAGCTGATCGTGCTGGGCTACAACACGCCGTCGCTGAACATCCACTGGAACGAGCCGGCGCACCTGCGCACCACCACCCATGAGATCGTGCTGCAGGCCAGCGCCTACCAGAACGCGGTGTGGGTCGCCGCCGCGGCCAAGTGCGGCCACGAGGATGGCCACCACATGATCGGCAGCTCCATGATCGTGGCGCCGTCGGGCGAGATCGTGGCCCGCTCCAGCGGCGAGGAAGACGAAGTCATCACCGCCCGCATCGACCTGGGCATGGGCCAGACCTTCCGCGACCACGTCTTCAACTTCGCCAAGCACCGCAGCCCGCAGCACTACAAGCTGATCATCGAGCGCACCGGCGCCGGCGAACCGCTGCCGGTGGCGGAAATCGACTAGGCCCGCTTGAGGATTGCCTGCGTCATCGCGGGCAATTCCTTTTTGACGATCTGGGAAAACTGCGTCAGGAAGGCCTTGGCGATGGACGGGGGCGGTTCGATCCGGGAATGAGACACGTACACGAACAGCGGGATCGCCGGCTCGACGCGGCGCACCACCAGCCCGTGCATCAGGGCATCGGTCAGGCCATACGAGTCCACCAGCGCCACGCCGACGCCCTGGCGCACGAACGAGCACGCGGTCTGCGACGAGCGCACCTCGATCGCCGGGGCCAGGGTGTCGTGGCCCTGCGGGTCCAGATGCGCGCAAAGCGTCTCGCCCAGCGGCGTGTCGCGGCTGTAGCCCACCAGCATCTCGCCGGCCAGCATGCCCGGCTGGATCACGCTTTCGCGCGCCAGGCGGTGGCCCGCCGGCAGCACGCAGACGATTTCGCCCTGCGCCAGCTCGGTGGTGATCAGGTTGGGATGTTCCGGCTTGAAGATGGAGATGGCGATGTCGGCGTAGCCCAGCAGCAGCTGCGGCAGCAGCGCGTCCATGCCCAGCGGCCGGTAGCGGATGCGCACGCCGGGGTTGCGGGCGCAGAACTTCGCGGTCGCCGCCGGGATCAGCCATTCGCCGAAGCTGGGGCTGGACACCACGCTGACCAGGCCGCCGCCGTGGCCGGCCAGGCCCGCGGCCATGTCGTTCAGGCGGTTGACGCCGGCCTGGATCGATTCCACTTCCTGGAACAGCTTGCGCGCTTCCTTGGTGGGATGCAGGCGGCCCTTGAAACGCTCGAACAGCGCATAGCCCAGGCGCAGTTCGATCGATGCCAGCACCCGGCTGATGGCCGGCTGGGTCACGTGCAGCAGCCGCCCGGCCGCGCTCAACGAGCCCGTGATCATGATGGCGTGGAATACCTCGATCTGGCGCAGATTCAACGGCGCGGAAGACCGGACCTTTCCGGGTAATTCAGACATGCTGCGTGCTTTCCTCTTGACCTGGGCGGTGCGCCGGCGCTTGCCGGCCCGCCTCTATTGCAAGGATTCTACTCAATCGTGCCCAACGCCCGCATTCTCCTCGTAAACCCGAATTCCCTGGACAAGGTGACCGAGGCCATCGGCCGCGCGGTCGAGCCGTTCCGCCACCTGCCGCTGGATTTCCGCTGTCTGACGTCCACCGGCGGGCCGGCCGGCATCCAGAACCAGGCCGAGGCCGACGCCAGCATCGCGCCCATGGCCGAACTGGTGCGGCGCGAGGCGGCCGCGGCCGACGCCGTCATCGTGGCCTGCTTCAGCGATCCGGGGCTGCATGGCCTGCGCGACCTGGTGCCGGCGCCGGTGCTGGGCATCGGCGAATGCTCGGTGCTGACAGCCATGAGCATCGGCGCCCGCGTCGGCGTCATCGCCATCGCCGGCGCCGCCATCCCGCGCCACCTGCGCTACTTCCGCGCCATGGGCGTGGCCGACCGCATCTGCGGCGAACTGGCGCTGGACCTGCGCGTGAGCGACCTGGCCGACGCCGAACTGGCGTTCCAGCGCATGGTGACGGTGGGCAAGACCCTGCGCGACGCCCATGGCGCCGACGTGCTGATCATGGGATGCGCCGGCATGGCGGACCTGCGCGCGCGGCTGGAAGCGGCCTGCGGCCTGCCGGTGGTGGAACCGACCCAGGCCGCCGTGGCCATGGCGGTCGGCCGGATCTTCGGCCGCGCGTAGGCGGCCCGGCGGCGCCCGTCGCTGACGGGGCCGCCGCGCGGCGGCGTCAGGCCGCCTGTTGCACGTAGTGGCCGGCGGCCACCTGCACCAGTTGCGTCACCACCGGATCGTCGCCGATCTTGCGGATCGGGCTGGGGATCTCGCGCGCCGCGCGCACGCTGCGCTGGTGGCGCCGCGCCGGATCGGGCACCGGCACCGCCGACAGCAGGCGTTGCGTATAGGGATGGCGCGGCCGGTGCAGCACTTCCTGGGTCGGGCCGATCTCGACGATCTGGCCCATGTACATCACCGCCACGCGGTGGCTGACCTTTTCCACCACCGCGATGTCGTGCGAGATGAACAGGTACGACAGGCCCATCTCGGCCTGCAGCTCCTTCATCAGCTCGATCACGCGTGCCTGCACCGACACGTCCAGCGCCGACACCGGCTCGTCGGCCACGATGATCTTGGGATTCACGCTCAGCGCGCGGGCGATGCAAAGGCGCTGGCGCTGGCCGCCCGAGAACTGGTGGGCGTAGCGGTCCAGGAATTCGCGCGGCAGGCTGACCCGTTCCAGCAACTGGGCGGCGCGCTCGCGGCGCTGCTCGCGGCTGTGGCCGCCATGCACCTTGAGCGGCTCGCTGACCAGGTCCCAGGCGTGCAGGCGCGGGTTGAGCGACGCGTACGGATCCTGGAAGATCATCTGGATGTGGCGCCGCATCGCGCGCATCTGCTCGGGCGTCATGTGGGTGACGTCCTGGCCGGCCAGGCGGATCGAGCCGGCGCTCGGCTGCACCAGCTTCATCAGCAGGCGCCCGGTGGTCGACTTGCCCGAGCCGGACTCGCCCACCAGCGCCAGCGTCTCGCCGGCGCGCAAATCGAACGACACGCCCTCGACCGCGTGCACGTTGGCCACCACCTTGCCGAAGGCGCCGGCCTTGACCGGAAAGCGCTTGGCCAGGCCCGCCACTTCCAGCACGGCCGGGCGCTCCTGCACCGCGGCCTCGTCGGGGGAGCCATCGCCCAGCCGCGGCACCGCGGCCAGCAGGTCGCGCGTGTAGGGTTGGGCGGGCGCCTCGAACAGCGTCGCCGTGGCGCTTTCCTCGATCTTGTCGCCGTGCCGCATCACCACCACGCGGTCGGCGATCTCGGCCACCACGCCCATGTCGTGCGTGATGAACAGCACGGCCATGCCGACCTCGCGCTGCAGGTCGCGGATCAGGTCGATGATCTCGGCCTGCACCGTGACGTCGAGCGCGGTGGTCGGTTCGTCGGCGATCAGGAGCTGCGGCCGGCAGGCCAGCGCCATCGCGATCATCACGCGCTGGCGCATGCCGCCGGACAGGTCGCCCGGATACTGCGTCATGCGGCGCTCGGGCTCGGACATCTTCACCGCCGCCAGCATCTCCTGGGCGCGCCGCCAGGCTTGCTGGCGCGAGATGTCCTGGTGCAGCAGATAGACTTCGGCCAGCTGGTCGCCGACCGTCATCACCGGGTTGAGCGAGGTCATCGGCTCCTGGAAGATCATCGAGATCTCGTTGCCGCGGATGCGCCGCAGGGCCGATTCCTCCAGCCCGAACAGGTCTACCTCGCCGCCGTCGCGCGGCACGAAGCGGGCGCTGCCGCCGGCGATGCGGCCGCCGGCGCGTTCGATCAGGCGCAGGATCGACAGCGCGGTCACCGATTTGCCGGAGCCGGACTCGCCCACCAGCGCCACCGTTTCGCCGCGGCCGATGGTGAAGTCCAGCGACTTCACCGCCCGGTAGGGCTGGGCGCGGGCGCCGAATTCCACGCGCAGGCCCTGCACCGCCAGTAAGGTCTCGGTCATGGGGAGTCTCCGTCAGGCGCGGCTGGGAAAGACGCGCGGCGACATGGCGTCGATGTCGCGGCCGGCGTAGTCGCGCTGCGCCACGGTCGCGATGGTCTGCGCCTGGGCGCGTTCCACTTCCTGCATGGCGCGCTCGATGTCGATGGTCAGCAGCTTGCCGTCCTTGACCACCTGGGCGCCGTCCACATAGACGTCGCGGATGGCGCGGTCGCCGGCCGAATAGATCAGGCTGCGCAGCGGCTCGCGGCCGGGCCGCATGTACGGATGCGACAGGTCGACCAGCGAGAAGTCGGCCTTGCCGCCGACCGCGATGCGGCCGATGTCGTCACGGCCCAGCATGCGGGCGCCGTTGATCGTGGCGGCGTTGAACACTTCCTCGGTGGAGGCGGCGCGGAAGTGGCCGGCCTGCAGGCGGGCCACGTAGCAGGCCAGCCGCATCTCATCGAGCATGTTGTGCGGGAAGGTGTCGGTGCCGATGCCGACGTTGATGCCGGCGCGCAGGTAGCGGCCCAGGAAGCTCAGCGCGATGCCGCGCCGCACGAACACCGTCGGACAGTGCGCCACGTGCGCGCCCGAGCGTTGCAGCAGGCCGAAGTCGTCGGCATGCGGCCAGTACAGCGCGCGGTGGTCGTTCAGGAAGATGCCGTGGCCGATGATGAGGTCGCCATCCAGCAGGCCCTGGTCGTCGAGCCATTCGATCGGCGTGCGGCCGTGGCGGCGCGTCATCTCCGAGAACTCGACCACGCTCTGCGCGGCGTGGATCTGCATCGGGATGCCCAGGCGGCGCGCGGCGGCCTGCGCCGCCTTGAGCAGTTCGGGCGAGCAGGTGTCGACCTGCGAGGGGCACAGCATGGCGCCCAGGCGGCCGCTGGGGTGGTTGATGGCGCTGTCGGCCACCGCCAGGGCGGCCTCGAACGACTTCTGCGCCGCCGCCTCGTCCCAGGTGTATTCGACTGAATGGCCGTCGTTGGTGCGCCAGGCGGCCGAGCGGAACATCGGGCCCAGCACCCCGCGGATGCCGGCCGCCGCCACCACGTCGGCCCAGCCGGGGCGCGGCAGCGACATGTCCACGAAGGTGGTCACGCCGCTCAGCAGCATCTCGGCCATCGCCACCTGGTTGGAATACTGCGCCGTCTCGATGCCGGTGCGGAACACCGGCATGTATTCGTACAGCGAGCTCTGGCCCAGCTTGTCGCTGCCCAGTTCCTCCAGCAGGCCGCGGTTGCCCGGCTCGGAAGAGGGGTGGCTGTGGACGTTCACCAGGCCCGGCATCGCCATCAGGCCGTTGCCGGCCACGACCCGGTCGGCCGGGCCGGCATAGTCCTTGCCGGCATGGATGACGGTGTTGCCGCGCATCACCAGGTCGGCGTTCTCGATATAGACGTGCGAGCCCAGCGCCTCGTCCCAGGCCACCAGGGTGGCGAGCTGCTTGAAATGGGTGATGCTGGCTTGATTGGTGTCGCTCACGGGAGACTCTCTGTGCTGCGGAATCAGGGGAAGGGCGGCGCGGCGGGGGCCGCGCCGCCCGATGCGGCTTACTTCAACTCGATGTCCAGGCCCTTGTAGGCGGCGGCGCCGAAGATGCCGTGCGCGCGCATCGGCTTCAGGCGCGGCCCGCCCACCAGGTAGAGCGAGTCGTGGTACAGCGGAATCCACGCCGCGCCGTCGGAGATCTTGGTCAGCGCCTTGGACAGGATGGCGTCGCCGCTCTTGGCGTCCAGCGCCTCGCTGCCCTCGGCCAGCCAGCGGTCGGTGTCGGCGTCCTTCCAGTTCATGCGGTTCGGGGTCGGGATGCTGTTGGACAGGAAGTAGCTGTTGAGCGCCTCGCCGGTGCTCATGTAGCCGAAGCTCATGCTGAACTCGTCGAACTCCTGCGTGGCCAGCTTGCCCCAGGCCGAGGTCGAGTCGAACAGCTGCACGCGCAGGTCGGCGCCGACCTTCTTCATGTCGCCCTGCACCGCTTCCATGATGTCCTTCCAGTAGCCGGTGATGCCGTAGTGCAGCAGCGACAGCTTCTGGCCGTCCTTGTAGCGGTAGCCGTCCTTGCCCATCTTCCAGCCGGCCTCGTCCAGCAGCTTGTTGGCGGCGGCGGGGTCGTAGCGGTAGGCGTCGTTGGAACCGGCCGGGGTGCTGGTGGCCAGCATGCTGGTGGCGGGCACCGCCTCGCCGAAGGTGATGGCCTCGGTCAGCGCCTTGCGGTTGATCGCCAGGTTGAGGGCGCGACGCACGTTCACGTCCGTCAGCATCGGCTTGTCGATCTTGAAGCCCAGGAAGAAGGTCCAGTAGAACGGGTCGGCCTTGCTGACGAACAGGCGCTTGTCGGCCTTCAGGTCCTTGATCGACCATTGCGGCAGGTAGCGCGACAGATCGGCCTGGCCGCTTTGCAGCGCGGTCAGGCGGGTGCTTTCCTCGGGCACGATCTTCCAGACGATCTTGTCGACCTTGGGCGTCGGGTCCTTGTAGATCGCCGGGCCCCACTTGTAGCCGGCGTGGCGGGTCAGCACCACTTCGTTGCGCGGCGACCAGCTCTGGAAGCAGTACGGGCCGGTGCCGTCGAAGGCCTTGACGCCGTAGTCCTGGCCCAGCGCCTTGACCTGGTCGATGTTGATGACCGAGTGCATGTAGTGCGCCATCTGCTGCAGCAGCTCGTTGTAGGGCTGCTTCAGCTTGTAGACCACGGTGACGTCGTCCGGCGCGGTGATGCTGTCGACCGGACCGGCGCGCCAGCGCTCCAGGCCCTTGGTTTCCGGGTCCAGCCAGCGGGTGTAGCTGGCGACCACGTCCTTGGCCGTCATCTTGCGGCCGCTGCAGAACGTCACGTCGTCGCGCAGGTTGAAGGTGTAGGTCAGGCCGTCGGGCGAGATGGTCCAGCTCTTGGCCAGCGCCGGCACCGGCGTCTTCATGTCGTAGTCCAGGCCCACCATGGTGTCGGCGGCCATGAACAGCACCTCGGCCGCGCCGCGCGCGGTGGTGCGGTGCGGGTCGTACTTGTCGGTGTCCAGCTCGCGCAGGATCAGGACGGTCTTTTCGGCCTGCGCCAGCGCCGGCGCGGGCGCGGCCAGCAGGCAGGTCAAGGCCAGCGGCGCGAGGGCCAGTCCCTGGATGATCTTCATGTTGCGGTTCCCCTGTGTGGTTTGTGGTGTGTGGCCGGGCGGGCCGCGGTTCAGAACCGCAGCTTGGGATCGAGCGCGTCGCGCAGGCTGTCGCCCAGCAGGTTGAAGGCGAGCACGATGAAGAAGATGGTCATCGTGGGAATGGTCGAGATGTGCGGGAAGATCTGCAGGAACTTGCGGCCGTCGGCGGCCATGCTGCCCAGCTCCGCGAACGGCGGTTGCGGCCCCAGCCCCAGGAACGACAGCACCGAGCCCAGCAGGATGGTGTGGCCCAGTTGCAGGGTGGCGTAGATCATCAGCATCGACGAGCAGTTCGGCAGCAGATAGCGCGTGATCAGGTAGAAGTTGCCGAAGCCCATGGCGTGGCCGGCTTCCATGTATTCCTGCTTCATCACCACCATGGCCGAGCCGCGCGCGATGCGCGCCATGCCGGGAATCGCCGAGATCCCCAGCGCCAGCACCATGCTGGTGGTGCCCGGGCCCATCAGCGCCGACAGGCTCAGGCCGAACAGGATCGCCGGGAACGACAGCAGCACGTCGACCACGCGCATGATGACGCCTTCCAGCGGACGGTAGTAGGCGGCCAGGATGCCGAGCAGGGCGCCCAGGCCCGAGCCGCCGATCACCGCCAGCACGCTCAGCATCAGCGTGGCGCGGATGCCGTAGATCACGCGCGACAGGATGTCGCGGCCCTGCACGTCGGTGCCCAGCAGATACCGGATGCCGTCGGCCGAGGTCCAGCCCGGCGCCTTGCGGGCGATGGCCATGTTGGTCGAATACGGATCGTGCGGCGCCAGCCAGGGCGCCAGCAGCGCCACCAGCACGATGGCGATCACCGCCAGCAGCGACAGCAGCAGGATCGGGTCGCGGCGCAGGCGCGACGCGATGCGCGCCAGCGGCGTGGCCATGGCCTGGGGCGGCAGCCCGCCCAATGAGGAAGTGGTGCCTGCGCTCATGATTTGTTGCCTCGCGGATCCAGGTAGCCGTAGAGCAGATCCACGATCAGGTTGATGAGGATGAAGCCCAGCGCCGTCACCAGGATCGCGCCCTGGGCCAGCGGGAAGTCGCCGGCGAAGATGGCGCCGACGGCCATGCGGCCCACGCCCGGCCAGGAATAGATCTGCTCGGTGACCACCGCGCCGCCCAGCAGGTTGCCCACCTGCAGGCCCACCAGCGTCACGATCGGCAGCAGCGCGTTGCGCAGGGCGTGGCGCAGCAGCACGCGGCGTTCGCCGGCGCCCTTGGCGCGCGCGGTGCGCACGTAGTCACCGCTGAGCGTCTCGATCACCGCGGTGCGGGTGATGCGCGCCACCGGTCCGATCAGCACCGATCCCAGCGTCAGCGCGGGCAGCGCCAGCGATTGCAGGCCGGCCAGGGTCCAGATCGGGCCGTTGCGGCCGATGTACGGCAGGATGCCGGCACCGCCGATGTGCTGCACCAGCAGCAGGCCGACCCAGAACACCGGCAGCGACACGCCCACCACCGACAGCGTCATGACGAAGCGGTCGGTCAGCTTGCCGCGGCGGTAGGCGGCCAGCGTGCCCAGCAGGATCGCCAGCGGGATCGACCAGACCACGCTGGCCAGCATCAGCTCGGCGGTCGCGCCGATGGTGGCGCCGATCTCGTCGATGACGGGCACGTTGGAGATCATCGAGCGGCCCAGGTCCAGGTGCAGCAGGCGCCACACGTACAGGGACAGCTGCTGGACGATCGACTTGTCCAGGCCCAGTTCCTGGCGCACCTGCGCCAGTTCCTCGGCGGTGGCGGTGGGGCCGGCGATCACGGCGGCCGGATCGGCCGGCGCGACCTGCAGGAGCACGAAGCACACCACCACCACGCCCAGCAGGACGGGCAGCGAGATCGTGAAGCGGTTGAGGATCTGGCGGATCATGCGAGGCCCGCGCAAGTCATACGGGTTGGCTTGGGGGTGGGCTCGATGCGCGGCCCGCCTGCGGTGGGCCGTGGGGGGGAAAGGTGAACTGGTCTCGGCATGACACGACCTCGTCTCTGTGTGCGTCCAGGTGCTGCGGTGGCCAAAGAATGCCAGCGCGCCCAGGCGCCGGGGACCCAGGGAAATCCACTATGGGAAGGCTGCGGCGGGTTTTCGCATTCCGTTCTCAAGCAATTGAAATGAAAGGATTTTTGTCGGATTTTCGACGGGCGGCGCGACGCCTGCGATAACGCGGTGTTATGAAGCCTGCCTAAAGATTGATAGACAGCGGATCGATAGGCGGCGGGATCGGGACGCCCGGGCGGCGGATGGGGCGGCGACGCCCGCATATCCATAGTTGGAATCCTTCGTTGGCGCCGAATGGCGCGCCTCTTAGCCTGTTTGCTGTGTAAAGCGGGCGTTCGACACCGAAGGGGTGGCCGAGGCCGGCGCCGCGCGGCGCCGGACGCCCGCGGGCTTTGTGGAGCGTGCGGTGTGAAGTTCTCTCGTTTCTGGACCCGGGTGCAAGGCCTGGCGGTGGCATTCCTGTTGGGCGCGATGGTTCCGGCCAGCGCCGCCTATCCCGACAAACCCGTGCGCCTGGTGCTGCCGCTGGCCCCCGGCGGCGCCATGGACGTGCTCGGGCGTGGCCTGGCCGAGCGGCTCGGGGCGCTGTGGAAGGTGCCTGTCATCGTCGAGAACCGCGCCGGCGCCGGCGGCAACATCGCCGCCGACCAGGTGGCGCGCGCCGCGCCCGACGGCTATACCCTGCTGCTGACCGGCGACATGCTGGTGGCCAACCAGACCCTGTTCCAGGGCACCATCAACTATGACCCGGTCAAGAGCTTCGCGCCCATCAGCATCGTGGCGGCCACGCCGCCGGTGATCGTGGTGCGCGCCGATTCGCCGGTCCGCGACATCGCCGGCCTGCGCGACGCGGCCAGCCGGCATGTCGTCAATATCGGCACCCCGGGCTACGGCAACAGCAACCATCGCGCGCTCACCCCCCTGCAGCAGCAAGTGCAGGGCACCGTGCAGCACGTGCCGTACAAGGGGGCGGGGCCGGCGGTGGTGGCGCTGCTGGGCGGCGAGATCGACGCCGCCATCGTGGCGCTGCCCGCCGTCTCCAGCCTGATCGCCAACGGCCAGGTGCGCGCGCTCGCCGTGCTGCAGGACAACCGCAGCGACACCGTGCCGCAGGTGCCGACGGCGGCGCAGGTCGGGCTGAAGATGGAGGGCGACACCGGCTGGTTCGGCCTGCTGGCGCCGGCCGGCACCGCGCCGGAAGTCGTCGACGACGTCTGGCGCGCGGTGCGCCAGGCCGTCACCGAACCGGACTTCCGCGCGCGCCTGCTGGCCATCGGTTTCGAGCCGATCGCCGACCAGCCGCGGGCCTTCGCCGACCGCATCGTCAGCGACGCCCTCAAATTCCCGGCGCTGCTGCGTGACAGCGGCGTGGCGCTGCAATAACGCTTCACTGACGCCCAAGAGGCCGCCATGCCCATCCTGAACATCGGCAACGCCGAACTGCATTTCGACATCCAGGGCCAGGGCGACGCCGTGCTGGCCCTGGCCCCCGGCGGCATGCTGTCGCACCGCGAACTGTGGCGCGTGACGCGCGACGGCCGGCCGCGCGAGTATCCGGACCCGGTCGCCGCGCTCGCCAGCCGCTACCGCGTGATCGCCCCGGACCAGCGCAACGCCGGCCGCTCGCGCGCGCCGGTGCTGGCCAGCGACGGCTGGACCACCTATGCGCTGGATCACCTGGGCCTGCTGGACGCGCTGGGCGTGCAGCGCTTCCACGTGATCGGCTCCTGCATCGGCTCGTCGTTCGCGCTCAAGCTGTGCGAACTGGCGCCGGAACGCGTGGCGTCGGCGATCCTGCAACAGCCCATCGGCATCGCCGGGTCGGAGGGCAAGCGCGGCGAGTCCTTCGACCAATGGGCCGACACCGTGCGCCAGCGCGACCCCGCCATCGACGAACGGGCCCTGGAAGGCCTGCGGCACAACCTGTTCGGCGGCGATTTCGTCTTCAGCGTCAGCCGCGACTTCGTGCGGCGCAACCCGATTCCGCTGCTGATCCTGGGCGGCAACGACCCGCTGCATCCGCGCGCCGTCTCGCTGGAGCTGGCGCAACTGGCGCCCGCGGCCACCCTGGTGGAAGCGTGGAAGACGCAGCCGCGGCGCTACCTTGACGCCATCCAGGACTTCCTGGCGCGGCACCCGGCCTGAGCGCTGCGGGACGGTACGCGACGCCGGGCGGTGAGCGCCGCCGGGCCGCTACGAGGCCGCCAGCGCCTGCCGCGAGCGCCGCGCAAGGCGTTCGAGCAGGGCGCTGGCCAGGCTTCCCGCCAGCGCGAACCCGACCGCCACCCACAAGGCCCAGGTGGCGCCGGCGCGGGCGTTGAACACAAAGCACGCCGCCACGAAGGCCGCGCCCATCGTCTGGCCCAGCAGCCGCGCCAGGCCGGACAGGCCGCTGGCCACGCTGGCGCGGTGCGCCGGCACGCTGAACATGATGAAGCGCTGGTTGGGCGACAGGAACAGCCCGAACCCCGTGCCGCACAACGCCATCGGCAGCATCACCGCCCACATCGGCGCGCCGGCCGGCAGCGCGCTCACCGCCAGCAGGCCGGCGGCCAGCAGCGCCAGGCCGACCATGCCCAGCAGGCTGGCGGACATCCGGTCCGACCACTTGCCCGAGAACGGCGCCAGGCAGGCCCCCATCACCGGCCAGGGCGCGATCAGCATCCCGACCTCGGCGATGTCGCGCCCCAGCGTCTGGTTCAGCAGGAAAGGCAGCGCCACCATGGCCGCGCCCTGCGCCGCGAAAGCCAGCACGCACACCAGCACGGCCAGCGAGAAGGGCGCCAGGCGCAGCAGGTCCAGCGGCACGATGGCGTGCGCGCTCAGGCGTTCGCGGCGCAGCAGCAGCGCCCAGCTCAGCGCGCCGCAGCCCCAGATCAGGGCGGTGGCCCAGTCCGGCTGCGCCGCGCGCTCCAGGCCCAGCACCGCCAGCCCGAACGCCAGCGCGCACAGCAGCGCCGCGCCGGCATCGAGCGCCTTGCCGTCGCCCGGCAACCTGGGCAGGTGCCGGCCGGCCAGCGCCAGCGCCACCAGACAGAAGGGCACGTTCACATAGAACAGCCAGTGCCAGCTCAGCACCGTCAGCATCGCCGACGCCAGCACCGGCCCGCCCGCCAGCGAGGCGGCCGCGATCATGGCGTTCAGGCCCATGCCCCGGCCCAGTTCCTCCTTGCGGTAGATGGCGCTCACCAGCGCCATGTTGCAGCCCATCAGCGCCGCGGCGGCCAGGCCCTGCGCGGCCCGGGCCGCCTCCAGCGACCACAGCGACTGCGCCGCGCCGCACCAGACGGAGGCGGCCAGGAACAGCCACAGCGCCGGCAGGAACACCCGCCGGTGGCCGATCTTTCCGGCCAGCGCGGCCAGCGGCAGCATCGTCGCCACCATGACCAGCTGATAGATCGTGACCACGCCGATCACGTCGGCGGCGCCAACGCCGAGCTGCGCGGCCATCGACGGCAGCGCCGTGTTCGTCATCGAGGTATCGAGCGTCGCCATCGAGATCGACAGGGACACGGCCAGCATCGCGTAACGGCGCGCGGCGGGTGTCAGGGGCGTGGGGGAAAAAGCGGCGGGTGAAGACATTGCGGCATACGGGTGTCGGGAAAACGGGCCCCAGTATGGAAGTGGTGATCCTTGCAGTGAATAGCAAAACCCGTAAAGCAACCTTGCAGATATGAAATACTGGAGCCGCATGACATCCCGGCGGCAAGGGCCGCAAAGCGAGGGCAGGGTGAACCGATCGGAAGGCATGGCGCTGCTGGTGGCGGCGGTGGACCAGGGCAGTCTCAGCGGCGCGTCGCGCGTCAGCGGGGTGTCACTGGCCTCGGTCAGCCGCCACATCAGCGCGCTGGAGGAACGTCTCGGCACGCGGCTGCTGGTGCGCTCGACCCGGGCGCTGCGCCTGACCGAGGCGGGCCAGCGCTATTACGCCGAGGCCAAGCGCCTCCTGGCCGACATGGACGAACTGGAAAGCAGCATGCGGATCGACGCCGCCGATCCCTCCGGCCGGCTGCGCGTCACGGCGCCGACGCTGTACGGGCGCGTGCATTTGCAGCCGCTGCTGGCGAAGTTCCTGGTGCTGCATCCGAAGGTCACGCTCGACCTGCATCTGCTGGACCGCCCCGTCAACCTGCTGGAAGAGGGCATCGACCTCGCGGTGCTGGTGGGCGAGCAGCCCAACTCCAGCCTCGTCGCGCGGCGCCTGGGGTCCATCCGCTGGGTGCTGAGCGCCTCGCCCGATTACCTGGCGCGGCGCGGCACGCCCCGCAGCCTGCAGGACCTGGCGCAACACGACGGCCTGGTGTACAGCCACCTGGCGACCGAGGACATGTGGACGCTGATGGACAAGGGCAAGCCCACCGTCGTGCGGGTGCCGACCCGCATGCGCTCGAACACCGTGGATGGCGTGGTCACCGCCGCCGCGGCCGGCGCCGGCATCGTCTACGCGCCGGCCTGGGCCATCGCCGACCACGTCGCGGCGGGCCGCCTGCGGCCCTTGATGGTGGCTTCGGAAACGCCGCCCCGGCCGGTGTTCGCCCTGATGACGCACCAGCGGCTGATGGCCGGCAAGGTCCGCTCGCTGGTGGAGTTCCTGGTGGAAAAACTGCGGGAGAAATCGCTCAACGAGCTATGACCCGCCAGCGCGTGGCGCGTGCCTGCGAGCCGGCGTTCAGAGGCCGTCCAGCAGCGCCTTGCCGGTCTCGTTCGCCGACTTGCCCTGGTTGACGGCATCGGTCAGCGTCGTCACGAACCACGGCAGCACCAGCTTGGTGTCGGGGTCGGACAGGCCGACGCGCAGGCGTTCCTGGGGGGCGGCGGGGGCCGTCTGGGATTGGTGTTCGCCTTGAGTTGCGGCAGGAAGCCGTGGAGCGGTGGGGGGAGGGGCCGATTCGGCCAAGGCTGTGGCGGTTGCCAAACTGAATAGCAGTGTGGTGGTGAGAAAGCGGATGCGATGGCGGACCTGCATGGGATTTCACTCCAGTAGCCAAGGGCGGATCCAAGGCGTTCCACAGCCTTTGTGGACACCTTAGGAAACGATGGCTTCCATTGTCTTGTGGTGTCAGGCAAAGGGATATTGGGGAATTGTGATCGTCTGTGAAGAACTGTCCGCGCGGAAAAGCTCGAATGCCGATTCAGCCATGTTTTGTCCGAATGACGTCACAGAATTAGCTCCTGTTGAAATCCTCGGAGCAATTTGTGAACTCACCGGAATTCTTGACACCGGAAGCGGTATTTCAGGACCCAGTACTGGAACAGCATCAGATCGAGCTGCTCAATACCAGCATTCCTTCCACGGAAGCCAGGCATGCGCTGGCCCGGTTGAACTGTACGCGGGTCGCCTTGCATGGCCCATCAGGCACGGGAAAGACAGCATTGGCGCGCTGGTTGGCGGCCCAGCTTGGGCGGCCATTGTCGGTTGTGCGCACAGCGGATCTGCTGCCGACCTCCTGCGCAGGCTCCTCGCGGGTTGAGGCCATGACGTCCCAGGCGCGCCATCGAGGCGCGATTCTGTTGTTGGAGGACGCAGACTTTCTGTTGCACCGTGGGCGTGCGGGCAGAGAGGCCTGGGAGGTGGCGCTCGCGCATGAGGTCGAGTCTGCGCTGGGCAAGCATGACGGCATCGTCATCGCATCGAGCAGCCTTTGCGAAGTGCCGGATCCGGGCTCATTGCGGCAGTTCGAGATGAACGTCCGCGTCGATTACCTGAGGGAGGAGGATGCCTGGACCCTGTTCATGGAAGCCGCCGCCAGCTTGAATATTGAAGACATGCTGACGGTAGCGCCGCGCGAGCTTGCCCGGCTGTATCAGCTTGCACCCGCGGATTTCGTTACGGTTGTGCGGCAGGCGAGATTTCGACCTGTGAAAAGCCTGCGCGAACTTTATGTCCGCTTGTATGCGGAATTCAGCCTGAAGCTCCTGCCTCGGGGGCGGCAAGGGGCCTTGCCTTTGCAAAAGCAGGCCATCGCATGAAATATCGCAAGCTTCATCTGTCGTTTGGGTTGCTGAATACTCTGCGCGAAGCCCGAGAGGTCGTTGTCATCACGGGGTCGGGATTGGGGGTCGCCAGTGGCCTGCCCGCCAGCCGCGACGGCATTGATGGCCTTTGGAGCCAGCATGACCCGGGGGATCTTGCCACGGCCGAGGGGTTCAGGCGTGATCCCGCGTCGGTATGGGCATGGAATTCGGTCCGTCGGGTGCGTGCCAGCAGGGCGATGCCAAATGCGGCGCATTGGGCGATAGGGGAATTGGCGAAAGTCATCCCGTTGATGACGGTCATCACCCAGAACGGCGACAATTTGCACGAGCGTGCGGGAACACCGCGCGCGATATATCTACATGGCAGATTGGATGATGCCTGGTGTCCTGCCTGCGGTGTTCCCCACGTTTCTCAACCCTACGGCGGCAACTTTGCCACTCGACCGCTTGAGCACACCCATTCGGCGCCTCCCGCATGCCGGCTCTGCGGGGCATTTGTGCGCCCTGGCCGGCTCTGGCACGGAGAAAGGCCGCAGGCAGCATTGTGGAGGACCTGCCACATCGTGGCTACGTCCGCCAACCTTGTGCTGACGGTCGGCACGTCTTGCCAATCCCCGGCTGCGGCTGAGCTTTGTTATGCGGCGCTGGCGGCGGGAGCGAAACTGGTGCAGATCAATCCAAATTCGACCCCAATGGACCGGTTGGCCTCGCATAATTTGCGCGGCAAGGCCGAAATTCTCCTGCCTTTGCTTCTCGCGTACGCGTGGCCCCGCACCTGACTGCATCTTCAAAGGTCAGGTATAGCGTTCGGCCAGTCGTCGCGCATTGTCGGCAAAGCTCGTCCGGATGGAGTCGGGTTGCAGGATCTCGATGGAGCAGCCGTAACCATGCAGCAGTTGCCATAACATGGTCGAGGGCTTCACTGTTGCCCGCAATTCAAACCCGCCCTCGCATTCCTGCATCCGCTGATCCTGCGCCAGCCAGAATTCGCGCAGCGGATGGCGACGAGGGCGGCCGTCTTCCATCAGGGGCTCATCGACTTTGAGTACGATTTCAATGTCCTCGCTGCTGTGAAAATTGAGGGCATCCTCGCGCCGTACGTAGTCCTCCAGGTCGAAAGAGGGATCCACATCAGCAGCTTCATCAAGTACTTGTACGTGGGACAAGCGGTCCATCCGGAAGAGAAATCGCCGCCCTGGGCGTTGCGTGCCCCAGGCCACCATATACAAGACACCGGCCCGGTCGACCATGGCCAGCGGCGTCATGATGTAGATTCGTTCAGCGGGCGTTTTCTCGCCGAATTGGGTGTTGCGAAACGATAGCTTTCGTCCGTAATACAGGGCTTCCGTGACGGGTCGATATACGTCCGCGCTGAAACGGGGCAGCACGACCGGGTGCGTGCCGTCGATGCGCAAGGTCTTGCGCGCCCAATTGTGTGCTCGGCCAGCGCCCGGATGCCCTTGATGGGCGGCAAGAAAGCGCGTGGCATCCGCGAAAGTGTCCGCCAGATCCTCCAGTACGACCGTTGGCAGATGACGGTCTGCCACTTGCTTTAGGGCACACATGGCCATCGCCATGTTGACATTCATGTTCTGGATATTGAATTCGCTGCGCCGAATCGTGCGGTACCAGCGGGTTGCCCGGGTTGCGCCGCGGAAACCCACGCTGTCGAGCTTGAGCAGAGTGCGGCGGATCTGGCGGGAATCCGGAACCGGCTGATGCATGCTGGCTAGTCGTTCGCGAATTTCCGACATCGAGATGCCGCCGTCTTCGGATTCTTCGTCTTCGATATAGGGAAGAATTCTCAATAGGCTGGCCAATAGAAGTTGTTGTCTATCCATTTAAAGCGGTCATGAAGCGGGAGGCTGCGCGATTCTATTCCTGAAGCGGCCGAATATCCGTTGGCCGCGCGATCGAAAAAATTACCGAGGTGTTCGAGCTGTTTTCCCTGCGACACAACTTGTCGCAGCGGTTTTCCTTGAGGAACGGATGGGTTGCCATGGTTGATCACGCCTTGAAGTTAAAGGCATGGTCATGATGATGAACAGAGGGGCGTATCTCGCTGGGGAAGTCATGAATAATGCAGGTATCATTATCTGACGCATTAAGTTACCTCCAGAAAACACTATGCCTGAGTTACAGATTGGCTTCGTGGCACAACTTCCTGGTTCTGTCGGACATACGGTGCTGCCGTATTCCGTCCGATGACCACGCGCCCCCGGAATCTGGCCACGTTGCGCATGGCCCTGGATTTGATTCAGCGCATTCCCCAACACCGAAAAATTACCGCGGTCGAGTTGCATCGGCAATTGCTGGCCGCGGGCCATATCCGAGATCTGCGCACGGTTCAACGGCAGCTGGAAATGTTGAGTGTGCATTTCGACGTCGAACGGGACGATCGAAATAAGCCGTTTGGATATCGCCGAAGATCTCCATATCCAAACGCAATGGAGGTGGATACCGGACCGTCGTCGTCATTGACGCACGCGGCGACCAATCCTCGCAGAAAAAACGTGTTGCATGCTGTCAGCGACGCCCTTGGTGCCGGGCGATGGCTGGAATTGAGTTACGGCGATCTCGGTGACCCCACTTTACCTGACAAGGTGGGGCCGCTAGGGCTGACGCAGCAAGGTGATGATGTTTTGCTGGTGTACAGCGTGCTGGCTCCTGCGCGCGTGGGTTGCCTGGCGCTGGATCGCGTTGTCGCGGCACGTGTCACGAACATTCCCTTTGAGCGCCCGGAGGGGTTCAGGCTGCAACGCTTGGATGCGGAGGCAGTTGCCGATGTGGACGGTATGGAAACGATTAACGAGTGGACTCAACCGGGTGTTTGTCATCAATGAGTAGCAGGGGAGCAAGAAGCGGCGCTCGCGCCGCGAAAAGAGGAGCAGGGGCCGCCGGCAGTCCGCGCGCAAGGAAAAAGACGGCGCTTCAGGTTGCTCCGTTGAAGGAGAAGAAAGCGACGCCCCTTTTTAATGTACTGGTGCTTGCGACGGTCAGCGCGGGCAAGAGCTCGCTGATCAATGCCCTGATCGGTCGTGAGTTACTGCATTCGGCGAACGAGGCGACCACGGCGTGTGTGGCTTCCATTGAGCATCGGCCTCATCAGGTCAGGTTTCATGGGAGGTGCCTGTCGAGTACGGGACGCGAGCTGATTCGTCATGATGATGTTTCCGCTGATCAGATCCGCAGTTGGAATAGCGACGCTCAAGTACGGCAGATTGATCTGAGCGGCCCTTTCCGCAGTTCCAAAAGCCTGGCCAACCGGTTGGTCTTGCACGACACTCCAGGCCCAAACAACAGTATGGATGCTGACCACGAAAAACGCGTGTTCGACGCTTGGCGCAAGATCCCGGCCCAGTTCGTGCTCTACGTGTTGGATATCGGTCAGCTCACGACTGCGGACAACAAGGAGTTGCTGGTCAAACTGCATCGGCGGATCAAGGCCCGTTCCGGCCTGCGTATCGCGTTCGTTCTCAATAAGGTTGACCTGCTTGATCGGGAGCGTGGCGAAGACCTGGAAGCCTATGTGGCCCAGGCTCGCGCTTTTCTGGAAGAGGCAGGTTTTATTGACCCGATGATCGTTCCCACCATGGCCGCCGCCGCCCTTTACGCCACCATGGCCCGGCATGAGGAGCCGCTGACCCGGGGGCAGCGCGCCAGGCTGCGGCAGGCGCTGCAGGCGATGGAAGACCACGAGCAGAGACTGGTATCAGCCGCGATCGTCCCGGCAGCGGTGCGGCGGCGCGTATTCAAGGATCTGTCCGATCTCGAGCCGATCAGCCCGGCCCCGCCTGGCGACGATCTGGCTCTTGCCACCGAAGACTGGCATAGGTTGGTTTGCATGAGCGGCATCAGAACCGTCGAACACCTGATCAAACATCAACGCAGTGCATACGAAAATTCATGAACTACATCGACATTACCCATAACCCCTTTACCGTCGAGACAACCTTCCTGATCAATGGCGAAGTGCCGGCCGAAGGTTGCAAACTGTCAAGTTATCGCGAAAGCCGTCTTCAGACCTGGATAGAGCGGCTGTTTGACGAGTTGAGCCAACTCTTCAATGGCGATGACCGGTTCAAGGTCAGCTTCAAGGGTGTGGAATCGGATTATCTGGACGTCGCGGAGGCTGCACAGGCAGCCAGGAACCGGGGAATGCTGGTGGAGCTGGATTGGGTTCGCACTGAGCATACCGAAGTGCGGTTGGACAAGATCCGCGAGCTCGTGGATGAAGCGCGATCGCACCCGAAGCTGCGAACCTACTTCAACGACAACGCCGAAGCCAAAACGGCACTCGACGAAGCGCTCGGCAATGACTTCGATGTTTGTGTCGTAGCCACGATGTCTGCGGGGAAATCGACGTTGATCAACGCGATGCTGGGCCGCGATTTGCTGCCCGCCGCCAACGAGGCGACGACGGCCACAATTGCCAGGATCGTTCATAACGGCGAACTCAGGGACCGCTTCAATGCCGCCCGCATTACCCGTGATGGAGAACGGGCTGAGACTGTCCAGGATGCTGAGCTTGAGTTGATTCAGCAATGGAACCGAATGGAGGATACGGCCACGATCGAGCTCGAGGGGGCGATTTCGGCAGTTCGGGATCGCGACAATGTGCGTCTGGTGCTGACCGATACTCCCGGGCCGAACAACAGCCAGGATGAGAATCATGAGCGCGTCACCATGGGTTTCATTCAGGACTCGCTGCGCAATCCGTTGATCCTGTATGTCTTGAACGCCAGCCAGCTGAGCATTGACGATGACCGCAATCTGCTTGAATTGGTCGGCCAGGCAATGCGCAAGGGCGGCAAACAAAGCAAGGATCGTTTCATCTTCGTGGTCAACAAGATGGACGTGTTTGATCCGGAGAAGGGCGAGGATCCGAAAGAAATCCTGGAACGCGTGAAGAAGTACCTGATGAGCAACGGTATCCAGAATCCCTTGGTTTACCCGGTATCCGCGAATCTGACGCGCCTGATTCGCAAGCCTGGCGATCTGCATTCACGCAAGGAACGAGGCGATTACAGCACCATGGCGGAGCTGTTTGAACAGGAGCCGTGCATGAATATGCTCCAGTACATGCCATTGACTTCCCGGGTCAGCATGGCGTTGGCCGACAAACAGTATTCGCGTCTGCTGCTCAGCAGCGGTCTGCCGGCGGTGGAGACAATGATCGACGAATACATCGACAAATACAGCTTGCCTCATCGAGCCAAACGCGCCAGCGAGGCGCTGAGTCGGGTCATTGAAATGGGTCTGAACGAGGCGGACCTGACCGACCAGTTGAATACGGACGAGCGTGCGCTGAAAAAGCTCAATAGGGAGCTGGAAGGATTGCAGCAGCGGCGCACGCGTGGATTCGATGTGGACGCATATGTCGAGGAATTGCGGTCGAACGAGAAGAGTCTGCCGTCGCGCACGATCGACACCCTCGTCGAATTGGAAACCGAGATGAATGCGTCGATCCGCAAGGTGTCGAATGGCTTCTCCGGAAAGAGTGAATTGTCCAAGGCGAAAGCCAGGGTGGAACAGGCGTCCTCGCAGCTTCGTTTCGAGTACAACAGGCTCGCCAATCTGTACCAGAGCGCATTCGAGGCCAGTCAGAAATACGTGGCCAAAGACCTGCAGAAAACGTACCAGGAATACGTTCTCGAGATTTTCGAAGACTATGAGGAGCTTGAGTTTCCAGCCATGGAGAACATTCGGAAAAGCGTTGCCGGTATCTCCTTGAATCTGGACATTCGCAAGGTCGAGGTCGAGCGAGAGCAAGTGGTTGTCGGGCACCGGAAAGTCAGCACGAGCCGGTGGTACAACCCGTTTTCATGGGGCGACGAAAAGTCCGTGCCTGTCTTCGGTGAAGAAGAATTCGTCGATCTCGCGAAGGTGTGGAAGAGCAGAAAAACCCAGGTGGACGCGGAGTTCACCAACCTGAGCCGGGCCGAGGTCGCGCGGATAAAAGAGGGTAGGGACCAGTTGGTCGACCAGTTCCTGGCATTCATGGCGGAAGAGTTCGACCAACGGTTCAACGAATTGGTTGAATCCGTGAGAGACAAGGCGCGTGACCGCGATGCTCGCGAGCGGGCCGTGGAAGAAGGTAGGGCGTTGCGCGAGTGGATTGCCACATTCAAAAACAGGCTCGAAGCCACCCTGGCGGTCTGAAACGGAGCATATGAGCATGACGACGAATTTCATTCCATCTGACAATCTCAAGCACTACGTCGATGCTGGCGAATTGAGCACGGCGCGTTCGGCGCTGTTCATGGAACTCGATGACTCCGAACTTGACGCAGCCGACCTGCGCGCCGCGCAATCCTGGGCGGCCAGCCGTGTGGCCGGTCTGTACGAGGGATACGCCGAATCCGCCTTCGCGCGGGCTGTTGACCGTGAAGAAGCGCATTGGAATGTCGAATACTTTGATACGCAGATGGTGTATTTGAAGATGAACTTTTGCGAGGCGCGCTTTTTGCATCTGATCGCTGTTCGCCAGAAGTTGCGGGATGCCAGCACTGGACGATTTCATGCCAAGGCCACGCCCGCTGGCGTTACGCGCGGCAGCCATCACCCTGCGGCGTCACCCCCGAAATCGGCATTGCCTCCGGCGGTGCGCGCGCTCTTGATTGTCGGCGGCGCTGCCGCTGCTCTGGCGTTGTTCCTGACCGTGCTGGGGAAATAGGCCGTGAACGCAGTCATTCCGAATGCCGCCGCATTGCAACGCGTCCGTGAGAATGCGGCCCAGACGCTGGATGCCGCGCGCGTGTTGATCAACCGCAGCTATCTGTCCGAACTTCAGCATTACGGCGTTCGGCCGTATTCAAGTGCGACGCCTGCGTTCAAGGCCGCTACCGACCTGCGGATATTCCGCATCGATCGTATCGTTCAGAATAATAAGCAGTCCGTCCTGGAAAGCACTACCGCCGCCTATACTGCGTTAGGCGCGGCGGGCCATGCCGTGTTCCTGCTGTTGCGGTCGGACGGCGTCGAGACCGAGGTCTATATCGGTAGCCGAGGGAAACCCGGCAAGATGCTGGGGCACAACGCTGGCGAGTTGCTGCGCGAAACGTTCAGAGGGCATTTCAGCGGCAGCGCGCTGCAAGCGCTGAACCAACCGGCGGTGGACGGCCTGCTTGACGGCGTTGCGTCGAGCAAGGACGACCCTTCTTCCAGCATTACCGCAGTCACGGGGGTCCCCGCCTTGTCCAGCGCGGATCGGGAGCAGTTTGCCCAGGGGTTGGAGCGGTTTATCGATGCAGCCGAGCAACGGGTGTATCACGCGATCATTCTGGCGGAACCCATTGCCTCGCAGGATCTGGACCTGATCCGGACCGGCTACGAGCAGGTCGCCACGCAGCTGTCGCCGTTGCTTACGCAACAACTCGCTTTTGGTGTCCAGGAAAGCGACAGCATCGGCTTCAGCATCAGCCAGGGGTTGAGCGAATCGCTCGGTCACAGTCTTGGCTTGACCAGCACGACAGGTCAATCGCAGACGCGCGGTACGTCGACCACGGAGACCACGGGAAGCTCCAGGACTTCCAGTTCACAAACCGCAGCCTCGAAGGCCGGCAGCATCGTTGGTGCCTCGGCAGGCGTGCTGGCCGGTTCATTCTTCGGTCCGATGGGGGCGATGGTTGGCGGTCAGGTGGGCGCGGCAATCGGGACTGCCTTCAGCGAGCAGGTGTCGACAGGTACGAGTCAATCCCATGCGGAAGGCCGCAGCGAGAGTCACACCGATTCCTGGGGGGAGTCGAGGGCGAAGACGGAATCCGTCACCCACTCGACCAACCGTACGGATTCGCGTTCGGCGAACCGCACGAGCGGCGCCAATCGTCAGGTTTCGATCGACTTGATCGACAAGAGTATCGAGCAGTTGCTGGGGCGGATAGACCATCATTTGATGCGTATCGACGAGGCCAAGACATACGGCGGTTGGAACTCGGCCGCCTATTTCATTGGCGACAGCACCGCCTCTTCCGAGGCGTTGGCCAGCCTGTTCCTGGGGCTGGTCCGTGGCAGTAAATCCAGTCACGAGGACTTTGCCCTGACCACCTGGAATTCGGCGCGAAAGTCGGCGGCACTGGATTGGTTGGCCGCGCTCAGCCATCCGCAGCTCGATCATCATTTCTCGAAGCGTATTCCGATCCCATACGTTACCCCGGCGACCCTGGTTTCGGGACGGGAATTGGCGATTCAACTGAGTCTGCCACGCCGATCCACGTCTACCGTGGCGGTAGTGGAAACACAGGCTTTCGGCCGCAAGGTCCAGTATGTGGATGGCCGGCGAGCCGCTCCTGCTGGCAAGGGCACGCGCACGTTGAAGCTGGGGCAAATGCGCCACCTGTGGGAGAATCTTCCGCAGAGCATCACCCTTGCGTTGGACCAGTTGACGAGCCACGTCTTTGTCAGCGGATCAACGGGCGCAGGCAAGAGCAACACGATGTACCAGATCCTCAGCCAGATCGAGGCCAACGGAATTCCGTTCCTGGTCATCGAGCCGGCCAAGGGCGAGTACAAACATGTATTCGGCCACCATCCCCGCGTCAGGGTGTATGGCACGAATCCGGCGCACGCTGAACTGTTGCGCATCAATCCCTTCCGCTTTCCTGAAGCCATTCATGTGCTCGAGCACGTGGACCGCCTGATCGAGATTTTCAGTGTCTGCTGGCCTATGTACGCAGCAATGCCGGCGGTATTGAAAGAGGCTTTGCTACTTGCTTACGAGCAGTGTGGCTGGGATCTGGACCTGTCCGTCAATCGGAGACACGCGGATCTATATCCGAGTTTCGGTGATCTTCTGGCCACGTTGCGCAGCGTGATCGATGCGTCGGTCTATTCACAGGAAGTGAAGGGAAACTATATCGGCTCGTTGACAACCCGGGTTCAGTCTCTGACCAATGGCCTGAATGGCCGGATCTTTGCCGCCAACGAGATTGATGCCGACGATCTGTTCGAACGTTCCGCCATTGTCGATCTGAGCCGTGTCGGTTCCGCGGAGACCAAGGCTTTGATCATGGGCATTCTGGTCATGCGCTTGAACGAACACCGGATGGCGAAGGGAGGCATGAACCAACCTCTGCGTCACGTCACGGTGCTTGAGGAGGCGCATCATCTTCTGAAGCGCGACCCCGTCGGCGCGGGTGCCGAGGGCGCGGGTGTGGCAGGGAAGTCGGTCGAGATGCTGACCAACGCCATCGCCGAAATGCGCACTTACGGGGAAGGATTCATCATTGTCGATCAGTCTCCCAACGCCGTCGATGCGGCGGCGATCCGTAATACGAACACCAAGATCATCATGCGTTTGCCCGATGAAGCGGACAGGCGTTTGATCGGCAAGTCGGCCGGGCTGCGCGATGAACAGCTGGAAGAGATTGCTCGCCTGCCCAAGGGCGTGGCCGTCGTGCACCAGAACGACTGGCTGGAGCCCGTGCTTTGCCAGGTGACGAAGTTCGAGGGCGAGACACTTCCCTATGTCTATGAGGCGCCGCAGCAAGAGGCAAGTTTCGCGCACGAGATGTTCAATCACCAGGTGCTGCGCTTGTTGTTGGCAAAACGGGTTCATGCGCCATATCCGGTGGATCTGGATGTGGTGGAGCGGGGCTTGCGTGAATTGCCCCTGCTGGCGCCGAACAAGATCGCGGTGCATGACTTCTTGCGTATGTTCCGTGAGGGTGGAGCCATTACCCTGTGGCAGCCGCAGGCGTTTGAAAGCCTGGCCCGGTTGGTCGTCGATGTGCTTGGATGCCGACTTGAGGTACGCAAACTGATCGAAACAGCAGCGGACTATGAACAGCTGCAGGCGGGCTTGGACACCATCGTTGCTACGCTTGTCCGGCATGTGGAGGATGACCTTGCCTTGGCGATACAGCAGTGCATGATGAAGGACTATAGTCTGCAACGCGACAGCCATCTGGAGATCTACGCCGCCTGGCGCACAAGCATCGAAAACAGGGAATCAGCATGAATTTCGAACACCTGCGGGCCGTTGGAGGCGATGTCCCGTGCCGGCTGGCGCAGTTGGCCCGGGATATGCCAGGGAAATACGTACTGATCGCGGAACTGGATCGGCCGATGCTGGTGACGCAAGACATGCGCCAGGATCTACCGCCCCTGAGCGATGAGCGACGGGAGCGGCTCGAGAACAGTGGCTACTCGGCCACTATTCTGGAAGCCATCGGCAGCGACGCCGAAGCCAGCATTTATGAAAATGCGGATTTGAAACCGGAGACGGTCAACGGAAAGGACGTGTTGATCCGCGATGATATCGATTATGACCGGGAGGACGTGTTCGGCAAGACCAACCTGGAAAGAATGCGGGATGGCCGTGCGCCGCTCGACGATAGCGGGAAGCCCATAGAACTTCACCATATAGGCCAGTCGCAGGATTCGCCACTTGCCGAACTGACGGGCTCGGAACATCGTGGCAACGGCAATGACAATATCCTGCACAATAAATTGAAGGAGTCGGAGATCGATCGGGGAAATTTTGGCGACGAACGTGGCGACCATTGGAAGGCGCGTGCCTCGCAGATTGATAGTCAACGTGACCAGGAAACGTCATGAATCAACTCACCGCGCTGGTCGAGCGCAACCATGCCACCATTCGTCCCGCCCGGGATGAGGATATTCAGCAGTTGGGAGAAAGCCTGGGCTTTGTTCTGGCCGATGAATACGTCGATTATCTGTCCGAGTTTGGCGTCATAGTGTTTGGCGCTACTGAAACCTACGGGTTGGGAGTTCCGCAGGACTATTACTTGAATGTGCGGAACATGTACGCCGATCTGAGCCGCGACGCTACTTATCCCCGGTTCGCGGTGCCGTTGGTCGATGCGGGTGACGGGCGCTACTACCTGTATGACAATGGCAGCCGACAAGTTCTGTTGTGGGCGACGCCCAATGGGGGCATCGTCGAGACCCTGAGCGAAGGACTTGAAGCGTTTTTGGTCAAGCAGATCTTTCGTCCTTGATATGACGCGCGCCATGGTGCGGCACCACAAATCGTGTCTCAGCCGGCGTCGGGATTCGTCAAGCAGTTGTCCGTGCGGGTAAAAGGCCTTGCTTCTTGACAGCCAACCAACCAACTAGTAGATTGGCTGCCATGAACCTGGAACTTTCCCCCCGCGCCCTGGAGATCGTCGATCAGACCCGGCTGCTGCTGGCCACCGGCGGCTATCACGGCTTCAGCTATGCCGACATCTCCGAGCGGGTGCGCATCGGCAAGGCCAGCATTCATCACCATTTCCCGACCAAGGCCGACCTGGTGCTGACCGTGGTCACGCGGCATCGCGACCAGGCCCGCTCGGGGCTGGCGGCGCTGGACCAGCATGTGACGGATCCGCAGGCGCGCCTGATGGCGTATGCGGACTACTGGGCCAAGTGCATCCGCGATGGTTCCATGCCGATGTGCATCTGCGCGATGCTGGCGGCCGAATTGCCGATGATCCCGCAGGCGGTGGCGGACGAGGTGCGCGCCTATTTCGGCGAGCTGACCGCGTGGATCGGGTCGGTGCTCGGCGCCGGCGTCGCCACGGGGCAATTCGCGCTGCGCAACGGCGTGCTGGTCGAGGCGCAGGCCTTCATGTCCACGATCCATGGCGCGATGCTGACGGCCAGGGCGCTGGGCGCGCCGGAGGCGTTCACGTCGATCTCGCACGCGGCCATCAGGCAGTTGTCGACGCCGGCGTGATGGCCTGCCCGCGCGTGCCTTCGGGTGCGCGTTTTTTTGAATGGCTATACCAACCAACTAGTTGGTTGTTTTTTTTGAATTTCCCGGGCGTCATGGCCCATGTCTGTCCACGTTGTCGGCGCTGTCGCCATTCCTGGCCGCGCCGGCGCTTTCAAGGAGCCCTGCTCATGCCGCATCCCATTTCGCCTCTCGGGGCCGCACACACGCTCATCAGTCTGGTCCCCGCCTTCGCGGGCCTGTACAGCTTCGTCCGCTACCGAGGCATCGACAGCACGACGCCGGTCGGCAAGGTCTATCTGGGCGGCCTGCTGGTGGCGGTGCTGACGTCGTTCGGCCTGTCCAGCACGGGCGGGTTCAATCCCGGCCATGCGCTGGGCATCCTGGCGTTGCTGTCGGTCGCGGGGGCGCTGTTCCTGTCGCGCCAGTCGCCGCAATCGGCGGCGCGGGCCCATCTGTCGCAGCTCGGGTTCGCGTTCAGCTTCTTCCTGATGTGGGTGCCCGGGATCGCGGAAACGCTGACCCGGCTGCCGGTGTCGCATCCCCTTGCCGACGGACCGCAGTCGCCGCTGGTGCGCGGCGCGCTGGCGACGTGGTTCGCGGTCTTCGTGCTGGGCGCCATCACGCAGCAATGGTGGATCCGTTCGCAGCGCCGCCGCGCGCCGTCCCGCTAGCCAGGTGACGCCGCGCGCGCCGGCGCGCGGCCAGGGGAATTGCCATGAGCGCCAACGCCATTGACCCGATCGATCCGCTGCGCATCGACGCGGTGCGCGACCCGTACCGTCTCGAACGCCTGCACGCGCAACTGCGGACCGACCGCGCGATGCGCGCGCGGGCGGCGGAGTTCTCGCGCATCCACGCCGCGCAGGCGCAGGCGGTGTCGGCGACGGCAGCGGCAGCGGCAGCGGCAGCGACGTCTCAACCAACGCCGCCGGCCGCGCCAGCCTCCACAGCGTCATCCGCGCCGCCCGCCGCGGCCCCGAAAATGGACCCACCCGGCATCGCGCTCGAACCCTTGCGCGACCAATACACGGCGCATTGCCTGAAGCTCGCGATCCAGGCGTTCCGTGATGAACAGGCTCGGCTGCA